>Ga0307979_1002584_pt1 | contig 12472 bp, 11 predicted proteins | sample OrgLakmetage1058_FD_201833 | JGI IMG/M metagenome (GOLD analysis project Ga0307979, IMG submission 201833) | Saline water microbial communities from Organic Lake, Antarctica - #1058 | ecosystem: Environmental > Aquatic > Non-marine Saline and Alkaline > Saline | place: Antarctica: Organic Lake...
TGGCAGTTCGGTTTCGGTGTGGCAATGCGCCGGACACTTAGCACTTAGTCTCGGTGTGTCGGTGCTGATGTGCTGGCCCTTGCCCTTCGCCTTCGGGGCCTGGACCTGTATCAAAAATCAGAAGGGTTAGCGTTATGTTTATTCTTCCTTTCTCAAGCTATAACGACTCTCTGTCGTTCGAACTAAGTCCTGGCTATTTCACACGTTAGCGGTCAGAGGAGAAGCGGAGGTTCCTGGCGCGGCGTGCCCAAGAGACTAAACAACGGCGCGCTCTCTTCAATGCAGAAACAGACGCAGAAACGACTTAAGTCCAGTTTCGAAAATTATTTCATGAAAAGTTTCCACTTTTGAGGGGGTGGAAGTATTATGCTTCCTGCCCTCTAAAAACTACCCCCTTTACGATTTTGACTTGCGCGCAACGCACGCGCATACACTACCTTCTGCCCGCAGCATTGGCTCCTGTGTCATTTGGGTTTGTATTAGTTCGAGTTCGAGTTCGGTTAGCATACCACAACCCAGTCGAACTTATTTTGGTTTAGGGCGGGTTTACAGGGCAGGGTTAGGGTTGGTATTTATTCTTTCCTGAATTCGACTACATATGGCTTAAATTAAGTGCTTAATTGATTTTAAGCGCGACTGGGGTGTGCTCTCGCGGTTAGCTCTCTACTCCCATTCTCATTAACTCATTATATATTCTTATTATTATGCACCCATGAACCATGTAAAATGCTTCTCTGCTTCATAATGTTTCAATCCTTAATTCCTTTCTGCTTGCCGCCTGCCCCGACTACTTATACTTATGCTTACAGAACTTTTCGCTGAAAAACTAAAAAAGGTCTCTGCTGCAGCTGATCACTACGTTCTACGTTATAGGTTAGTATTCTTGAGGGAAATTCCGCGAAATACCACTGAAATACCATGTGAAGTGAATTTTAAGCCCTCGCGCGGGAATTCCGCGGAAACGGGAATCGCAGCTCTGGCTGAAAACGAGACACATGCGAAATGTATGTTCGTTGGATTTGGATTCTTGCTTGAATGCTTGAATGGGCGTGAACGAAATAAACTGCCAGAGTTCTTGAATCGATTGCGGTTCTAAATTTAAACTCGCCTAAATGCCACGCAATATCAGATAAAGAAATCGTTTCGATCATGGAATGGTCTAGAAATCGGCGGGCCTTGTTTTCGAAGACTCGTTGGTCTTGGTGTTGTAGTAGTAAACACCATCGCCGTCGTTTTTCTCCACCCAGTTGCTCTTCTTTCCTCGGCCCTTGCCTCCGCGACTCGAAATCCCCCGGTCTGCTGGCGTCGCTTTAGCCATCCGCTTCTTCTTTCCGAACGGCCAAAAGCCGTAGAACCAATCAGTCCAAGTGCCGCGGCGGCGCTGCTCGTCTTCTGTGAGCTTGTAGGCCTCCCAGCCCGCAGCTGTGTTGGAGAGATCGGGCAACTTCAGCTCCAGCGCAGCGTAGACCGTGCACAGGCAGATGAAGAGAATCACAACCCCGAGGCCGGAAGAAATGCGGCAACCTGCGGGCAAATCCTGGTAATAGATTGCGGGGTCGGCCGCGTTGTATGAGTCCATTTCTGTAACGTTGTAGGTGCACCCCAGCTTGGTGTTCTCCTGCACGATGCCCATTTCCGCGGTAAAGCAAGCGGACACGTACACTACAACGTCTAGCCAAGCGAAAAAGGGAATGTACGCTTCCCGCATGTCTGGGTCAGCGCCTTCGTAGAAAAATAAGTACACGCCCAAGAGGTACTGTGCAAGGAACAGCGAAATCGTCATGAGTCCAACCCACGAGTGAATGGACCATAGGTTGGCGGAATTGCGGTCGTTTTTGTACTCAAACACGGCCACAAGCCCTACTACCATAAACGCAATGCCCGCAGTGTGCCAAATGTACCGCACTCGCCGATTGATCACTTTGTCGAAGGGAAACGCTCGAAAGGCGAGCAAACCCTCAGTAGTGCAAATGACCATCCCAGCTGTCATCATAATAGGGTGCCAGTTGAACACGTTGGGGTAACTCCAGTCTAAACCTCCCAAATATTTTTCACTCGTGTTAGTGAATAGAGCCCACAGCACAACGAGAATCAGTGCCACTACGCTCAGCCGCTTTTGAAACAGGAGTAGGCGAAAACGAGAGGAGAGCAGGCGATAAGTACGTGCAAAGTGTTTGCAATGAGCGGTTATACATCACAATGAAGTTGAAGCAAGGAGTTCAAAAAGACGCACGTGTGATAAATAAACGGCAGCGGAAATGGAGCGCGAGTAAATGAACTTTGGCTGGTTGGGGTCATCCGGCGGCGCTTCCTCGTCGAAGGAATAGGTAGTTGCCCGCATTAGATCCTGTGCAGCGCTGCAACCAAAGCAAAGCAACCACATTCAAGGGAGTGAGCCCTGACGAAATCATTTCAGTCAGATTGTGCATCGTGAAGCAAATACCTCAGTTGAGCAGCTTAATATTATCCCTTTGCTCTTAAGCGCGCACCACCAGCGCGAGAGGGCGTGCAAAATAAACAAAGAATCACGGCCACCTGATTGGCTGAGAGACTTTGGATCCGTTGTACCGTTACAACATTTTCCCCACCCTCACACATACTTTACTTACTACTACAGTAGTACACCAAGCAAAAAATGTCAAATGCGTAGGCAAGGCAAGCTACTATCTGTACAGTCTGCAGTAGCTTCCACCGTAGCTTCCACCTTGCACCTAACATGAATTGTTCTACACAGACTATAGCTGAGCTTAACTAGAGTGAAGCTCCATACTTTTTGTATCATCCCGTAGTCTCCTATTTGTATCTGACCACACGGATTTTAGCACAAGAAGTATAACGAATACCTACCCTACTGCAATTGTGCCCTAGCTAGTTTCTTAAGAAGTGACAAGTAGAGGGCACATACAGCGAACTTAGTGCTATTCAACTTAGTGGTTGTCTGGCTAGACACACCACACATCACGAGTAGCACCTGCAGCAGATTACTCACGATGATTTTGCGCTTTGACGAAAGCTGTGTGTGCAACAAGCAGCTGGCCCCTTTTAAACGCTGAAGTATGGTATAATGGATCAATGGTTCTACAATTTTTGATTCTTTCAAGGTTGAATGCTTTCTGTAGGCTCTATCAAGCATCTATCTACGACCCATTTCAACTTTTCAACTTGAGATAACTCATGCCTGTGCTTCGAGCAATTTTCGTGGGGGTGGTGTCTCTATGTGGGTACTGGCTACACCGTTTCTACACCTCCTTGTACTTTGACCACTACCCATACACGCTCAACGAAGAGAGTTTGAAGCGCAGGGCTGGACGGCCTTCATTGGAAGGAGCTCATTGGAGCCCTATTGATCGTCGCCCTAATCTAACATCGAAAGAACTATTCGAAGAATACTTTCTATGGGGACGTCCAGTGATTATTCCGGAAGGAGCCCTAGACTGGCCAGCCATGGGTAGATGGAACATCAGGTATAAGTGCTCAACCACGTCACGACTTTGCTAGCCTATCTCCTCAATCAACTTCCCCCTCTCTAATGGTGTGACTGTCTTCATGTCCTCCTTCAGTTTTGTTTTGCCCCTTTCTTTAATCGAACAGCACTCTTGAAGGCGTGGGTTTCTATGCCATGGGTCGAGAGCCGCAGAATCTACAAGGCAACAATGATTTTTGCGCGGTGCAGCGCAAGAGTATCCACCGAACATGCCTGCGTAAAGCGTGGCACATACCCAAATGTCTACACTTCCACAATGGCTCAAGGTTGATGACTTCTTCTGATCTTTTTTATTATTTACGTTAATTGAATATTAAACCTAGTCCTATTCCTCCCTTTCCTTGAACAACTCATTTGGCACTTTTCACGAACTCTTCGCAGGTACGGACAGGACTATTCCCCGCCAATATCGTGCGAGATGCAGTACGCATCTGTAAAAGAAGGCACTGGCTCGGCTTGGCATTTGGACAGCAACTGCGGCGCCACTTGGTACTACGTGTGTCATGTGAACCTCTTGTGTTCTAACGAAGCTTACACGCTTACGTATTGAATGCTCCAACCACACGCGAAGTTTCGAGTTCATCGTTTTACCTGCTACATGTACTCGTTAGTAATAGTATTGCTGGCGTCTTCCTTCGTCTCTGTGTGTACACCCAGGATTGCCCAACTCACGGGCCAGAAGCACTGGAGGCTGTCTCCACCAGAAGACGCCGACCATCCCAACACAGACCGAGATTCAGTGTGGCACTTTGCTTCAAGCTACGAGGTGGTTTAAGGTGCTCTTGCCACTACTACAGCGCCTCTCAATTGAGCCACTTGCGGCGTTGTGATTGAATACCTCCTCCCTCTGTTTGTGCGCGTGTACGCACTGGATGTTCTATGTTGCTTTATCTACTTCAGGGTATCGTAGAAGCAGGCGACGTGTTCATCTTTCACGCAGGGTGGTTTCACGAGACCAAGCAAGTGGGCGAGGTGGACGCTCTGAGCATGAACATGTACATCGCTCAGCCTCAGCCTCTCTTTTACCTGAAAGAATTCTTGCCGGTGCTCGAGGCGCAAGTCAGCCATGCGGGCAAGCTCGCCACGCCTCACTGCTCTGAAAGTTGGCGCACCCTGCTCGCGACAGGTGCAAACATGCAAGGCAGCGACGAAAAGTTCAAGGAAGCCGTGTGGCAGTGGATGGATGCCGTCGAAGGCAAAGTCGTTGCTTTCAGCCGTTGGCTGCCTTGGGTGCCCGAGGAATTACCTGAGGATTGCCCAACACCAGCATGCGGGTGCGATTAGAAAGCAAGGAGGATTCCCTCCGTTGAAAATCACCAACAACACCCAGAAACATTCATCTTTAGTCCATTAAAGAGCTGCTCACTGCTACGATCCAAAGGAAAATAGCAAACTTGCTGTCAAGCACTTTTTGATTGTTTTTGTCTTCAGTACGTGATTCAGGCATGTCCGAGTTCGATTTCTGGAGAGTTTCGCTGGAATAGGCAAGGCAATGCACCTGCAAAAGAATCAGCGGCCAGTATCCATTATACGTAGAGCGAAGGGGCAAGGGCAGGAATTCAATTTTCAATATATCGCACGACCTGCGGCCCTACCTGCTACCTGCCTTAGTTCATATGTTTTATAATGCCTCATAATCATACGTATACCCATTGCCCATTGGCTTTCTTCGAGGTTTCTCAGCAGACAATAGGCCTTATTGAATTTGAACCAATAAACAATAAAGAGTTGCTTTGTACAAGAAAACGGGGAGATCAAAGCGCTTTTAGGCAACCTGGCCTCTGCAAAAGAAGAGCTTCGTATTTCGATAAATTATGAATCATTTCGGAGCTGGTGGCGGAGGCAGCTGCTTCGGATCGAAGCTGACCACTCGCTTCCCGTGTTTGGCCAGGAACTTTTTGTGGGCCGCGCTCTGCGTCGGGTACACGTAAAACATGGGCTGCCCACCTGACACCACCACGCCTGGGTACCGCAACAAATCGCCAAGGGTTACTCCAGGATTGACCCGCAGCCATTTCGTGTCGTCTTCGTGGATTTTGTTCGCGGTCTCCAGGGCTCGAAGCTTCTTGGAGGCGACTTCTGATTTGAGGCTCGCCACGAGGCCTTGCGCGGCTCGCTTCAGACGCACCCACTGGGCCCATTCTTCGGCGCTGCCAAACGCAGGCGTAGCCTCAAGCTCTAGGTAGCACTCCAGCCGGCTGCAAGTGTATTCGCGCTCCTCGTCCCACGCTGGCGGCGGCGCACCCTCCTCAGGAAAGATCTCTGCCAGCGTCTCAGCCACCAGGGTTGATTCGTTCCACGCTTCAACGAAGTCGCTCTGCAAATACTGCGGGTACAGCAGCGCGCAGGGCCAGGCTAGCCCTCCGGCGATGACGCCTTCCGAGCTGACTTCGTCGGGCTGTAAAGTGGGGAGCTTGTCCGAGACCTGCATCGTGTAGCCTTCAGCCGCGCCACTCGACGGACCCAGAGACGCACCTCGTCCGGTGCACGTGACAAACAGCTCCCGAGACGCCTGCATTTCTTTCTCTTCTGCGGCCGCCACCGCTGCTTCGCGCTTTTGACGCTCGGCGAGGCCATCGCTGAGTTTTACCTTCAGGGTTTCAAGCTCCGCGTTCTCAGGCTCCAGGTACAGCGCCTCCTGCAGAGCGGTCAAACCTTCCTCGTACTGCCGCAGCGCCAGGCAGGCCTTGGCCTTCCGAAAGAACGCTTTGGTGTTCGCAGGCCAAAATCGCACCGCGTCTGTGCAGTCGCGCTTGGCACTTCCGTAGTTTTTAAGGGGTAGTTGGCAGGCTGCGCGATTGCTGAGTAAGGCACTGAAGAGTTCGTTCATGGATGAAATTTCTTCAGCCGTGCGATCTTCACGCTCGCCTGCCTTCAACGCGTGCAGGCAGCCTTCGGAATAGTGCTTCAAAGCGTCACGATAATACATGGCACGCTTTCGCGCTGCTGCCGTCTGCGCACAAATTCATGACAACGAAAACAAAAATAACGAGGCTACTACGGTTACACCAAATGGGAGTGAATTCATAGTCATTTACTTGACTACCACTACCAAAGCTGAACACGGGCGCAGCCGTATAAATAAAAATGCAAATAGAAAGCACATAATTCTTTTTCTATATCTAAAGCGGCCGTGAGCAGCACCTTGAAACTTTTGTTGCCTAGATGCTTGCAGGATTCGGCGAGGCTCTCTGGGGTTTCGCCGTCGTATTTCAAGAAGGTCAGGGCCTCCACGACTCGTGGATCCATATCCTCTGCTGACTCCGCGAAAAGTGGCAATTCCGGCCCATCAAAGAGCTCATCCAAGTATTTGCGGCGCTCCTCCGCAGACCACCTGCTCAAATGCAATGGAGCGAGATTACATGCATAGCAGGGGACGATGGTTCGATGTTGCTGCAACGCATAGCTAGCAAAACCCTCTCACTCAGACAGGAGAGATTGCCTCGATACATGCCATACACGTATTTCATACTAGCCCTTGAATAGCATTTTGACCCTTTTACTTACCCTTTCTCTTTGACAAGCTTATTAATTTCTGTTGTGAGCGGGTCCCTGTGCGACTCCGCCTCTTCCTCCTCGTCTTCAAGAGCCTGCCCGATCTTATCGAGCATCTCCACCGCCGGCACCATCTCGTTTGGGACAATCATCTTCAAACTTACTTTTATCTACGCTATGTTTGGTCTAGATCAAATGGCAACTAAGCTGCGAGGTCCAGCAAGAGCAAGAATCGAGAGCCAATGCTATTCGCAGAGTTTCGCTGTTTCGCTGATTCGCTGTATATATTCTGAGATGTGAGTTGTTGGCCTGTCACGTATTTTACGTACTCCTCGTTCGTACTTTCAAAACGTAAAATTTGATTTTTATCATTTTATCCCCGCACGGCGCGGCGCACGCCACGCACGGCGCACGGCGGCGCATCATGATGTTGTGAAATCGTCGCAACTCGAAGCTACTTACTTACTTTTGAGTACACTGTAGCTAGCCAAAGAATTGAAGCTTCTGATAAATAGCTGCTCCACGTTATTTACTTACTAGCATTATGGTAGACGTTATGCGTAGTTCGCAGTAAGTCTTCGTAATCTACAGATTGCAAGCTAAGCTCCATGGACCGGCGGAAACGAAAGGCGGTCGTGAGCAGAGCGTCCTCGGTAGGCCAAGGCACCAGTTCTAGAATCAAACAATCGATGTTTAGAAGGTGATGTTCAAAAAATAAGCGTGTGCACGAATGTACCCATCGATAGGTGCACGGCTCGGTCGAAGAACCCTTCGGTGGCGGTGCTTTCGTCTCCGCAGCCATCCATAACAAGAAATACTATGGACTATTAGTCGACGAGGTATGACTACACGCTTTCATTATTAGCTAGCCAGTCGACTGCTAGCTGTACTTGCAGGAAACCTCAAGACTTTTTCCTTTCGCACATACATAAGCTCTCAACTTATTGACCTGGTCTTTGATTCTCAGGAGACGCTCAAAGAGGCGCGCGAGATGGTCAAAGATGGCAGTACTGCGACCAAATGGGATTTGAGTCAGTATCTCATGGCGCTTCTGAAAAGCAACTCTGCGCTACCGAGCTTTACTCCAGCTGAGTTAGTCGTGCGACCGCCTCCACGGGCAGCGAGCAGCGGAATTCCAGCCCCACCGCCTATTCGGCAGCGTAAGCGAGTTGTGGTGATTGGAGCTGGCCTCGCGGGGCTCGCTGCTGCCATTGAGCTCGCGAAGATGGACTTTGACGTTATAGTGGTGGAAGCAAGGGATCGCGCAGGTGGGCGCGTACAGACCAAAGATGGCGTTGATTTGGGCGCGGGGTGGATTCACGGCATTGAAGACAATCCTCTGAGTGGGCTCTGTGCTCAAGCTGGCCTGAGTTTGCTCAACACTGGCGAGTCCGTCACCATGCTTGAGGCCGACGGCGCTGTGGTGCCAACCGAGGTGGACGACCGAATGCTAGGAGCCCATCAACAGCTGTTGAGGGACGCCAAGGAGCGTGGACTAGCGGTAGCGCAGCAAGAAGCCAACGCAGAGGCGCTGCGAAAGCAACGAGCGTCAGATGCGGCCGACAAGAGCGTCGTAACGCCCGAGGACTTGGCAGTGGTAGGGCGATGCTTTGCCGACGGTGGAGACGTGTTCACGGTGCACCAAGTGGTGTGGTCTCCTGCTCATGGCCTCAAAGTAGCGTGGTATTTCGATGCCTCAACTGCCAGTAACGCAGAGGCCAGTGACGAGTCTGCAGAGCGTGCCTACCACTACAGTACCTTGGCTGAGGTCACGGATTGGGTGCACGCTCACGAAGCCGCTCAAGCTCGCGCCTTGGTGCATGGCTATACGAAACCAATCAACGGTGCAGCTGCAGGGGCTTCTTCGAACGTAAGCACTTCAGATGGCACTACAGGTGGCGGCGCGCCTTTACGCGACGAGCATGGCTCTAGCCTCGGTCTGGGAGAAGCGATGCAAGAGCTAGCGTCCAAGCATCAAGCAGATGCGTCATCTACGAGGGTGGCTGCGTCTGCTAGTGAATTCATTGCCGCTACTACCACTTCTGATGCTCAGACCCCCGCTACCACTGCTGCAGTTGCTGCTGCTGGAGACGTTGCCCGTGACGCAAATATCGGTGAGGTTCTCGTCGATGCCTCTGCGAGTAGTATGAACGCAACAGCCGTTGAAGAGAATGCCTCGGATCCCCCTGCTAACGCGCAGGAGGCTTGGAACGACCTGGAGCTTCGGTTGTTGCAATGGCACGAGCATAACGTGTCCCTCGCCACCGGTGGAGCTCCTTTCCAAGACCTTTCCTTGCGGCACTGGGATCACGACGTTCCATGGGCCTTTGAGGGCGCACACTGCCTCGTTAAAGAAGGCTACGGCGCCCTCATTGATTGGCTCCAAGCTCAAGCCCCGCCCTCGTGCGTGCGACTCAAATGGCCCGTAGGGGCGGTGGAGTTTGGGTGGAGAGTGGTGACATGCAAGCTCCCAGTCCTTCCTGAGATTGGCTTAGGGATCAGCATCGAGGAAGACACCTGCGGCAATGGCCTCATGGTGAAATCGGTTTCGCTGGCTGCCGCTGCGCGATCGCAACAACAACAAGGAGGGAGTCGGCCTTCACGGAGCGCCTCGTCGACTGTAGCGCTCGCAGGAGGAGACGTGCTCACGTCCATCAACAACCACGACTGCTCTAATATGACCCTCGATGACGCAGTAGCCCTGGTGCGCCGCGCTTCTCCCGGAGACCACGTCACCTTCAAAGCGTTGAGGAAAAGTCCAAGCAGCACTCAAGCAACAGGAGCATCAGCAACAACAACTGCCAACAGCACTGCAAACACTTCATCATCCTCGTCTTCTTCCTCGCCGCACAATGGTCGGAAGTGCCGTGTGGTGGATCGAAACCACGAACGAGTGCTGTGGGCGGACGCCGTGCTCGTCACGTTGCCTCTTGGCGTGCTCAAAGCAGGCGACGTGAAGTTTGACCCGCCTCTGCCGGAAGCGAAACAAACCGCTGTTGACCGCCTCGGAGTAGGCCAACTCGAGAAAGTGGTGTTGCGCTTTTCGGTGAACTTTTGGTCGGCAAAGACGGCAGGTGCAGACGGAAACATGTTCTTTGGGCGTCTGCCGTGCGATCAAAGCTCCAAAGAAGAAAATGAATCACATCGGCCTTTCTTTTGGTTTCTCGACCTGAGTGGAGCCGTAGGAGCCCCTTGCCTGGCTGCTTTACTCCCTGCCGAGGTGCACTTATTCTGTAATAAAGCCAACGATTAAGCTGGCCATATTTTCTTGTCCTATTTGTTTTTGAAATTCGTCATCTTGATGAGAATAAGAATTAAGTCCCCCGCCACGCTCTCGTTTCTTCTCTTTTAACCTCTCCCAATAATGACAGGCGGCCGATTTCATTGCCTCCGCCTCTGAACGTAACGTGGTGATAGACGCTTGCGTAGCCGTTTTGCGCAACATGTTTGGCCGTGACCAGGTGCCATTCCCTGCTTCTTGGGACGTGACGCAATGGAGCACAGACGAATGGGCGCGCGGGTCTTACAGCTACGCCGCCCAGGGCAGTCATGGCCCCTCAGACATTGAAACACTGCGGCAAGACATGCACGGTCTAGTCTTCTTCGCCGGCGAAGCCACCAACGTGTACTATCCCGGCAAAGCCCATGGAGCATATTTGAGCGGAGTCGAAGCCGCTCGGCACATTGAGAGCACCCTGCGCCCGGTCAAGAAAACCCCCGACGTGCTCCTCTCCGCAGAAAGCTCTGCTTCTTCTTTAACTTCTTCTTCTTCTTCTTCATCCTCTACCGCAGCAGCATCAACAAACCTTCCAGCGTCGCAATTGGCGCTCACTCCCACCACCGAGTGCGCTTTCTGCCATTTGACTGCCACCACGGCCGAGGTGCGCTTCGGAGAGCGGGGAAGCGAATTAGGCGACCTCGTGGGGCCATTCAAGGACTTCAGCGAAAAGGACTCCCACAGCAGCAAGTCGTCAGCCAATCGAAGCGTGTTTTGGGTGCACGAGTTTTGTGCGCTAGTGTGCCCGGAAGTGTCCCAGGACAGCGACTCTGGCCAATGGTATAACGTGCACCAGGCCCAGAAACGAGGCCGCCAGATTGGGTGTTCCCATTGTGGAAAACGAGGAGCTACGGTAAGATGCTCGTGTGGTGTTTTCTTTCACCCTTTCTCTTTATTCCTCTCCTTCTCTTTCTCTTCCTGATACAAAGAACACTTCCAAAATCAGCGCGCATTTCATTCGGATGTTTCAAATGGTTCCTTTTCTATCGTCAAAAGGTGAGTTGCCTCGAAACATCATGCCGCCGTAACTACCACGGTCGATGTGCTGCTTTCTTCACTTCCTGGGACTTCGAACGCGCAGACCAAGGGTCGCACTACTATTGCGAGAGCCACCGCAATGGGCTCTTGTCGTCCAATGGTGCTGCATCGATGAAAGGAAGCAAAATGGCACGCAAATCCAAAGGTAAAGAACAAAAGAGCAGTCTTATGTCGGATCTTAATTTAGTGCAGGAGTACCTCCACTACTTCTATTCTCTCCTTAACCCTCGCCTAAATTCCTCGTGTTTCCTTACAGCGCCACGCTCAAGCGATCCTGAGGGTGCTTCACCATCTATCTCGGTAGTAGCTCCTTCGGCACCTGTGTCCGACAGTTCTAGAGATCCTTGGGATACGCGTCCCGACGAAGAAAACAGTGTTTCTTCGTCGAGTGCTGTGTCAGATGCTCCAACCTTATCAGAATCTATGGACGCTCTTGCACCATCATCTTCGTCTTTGCCACCTTTGCCGTCTGAGCAGCCTACTTTGCCATCTTCCTCTACATTCGCATCCTCGTCATCATCATCATCATCATCGTCGTTATCATTGTCTCCAATTATTTCCCCATCACCACAACCTTCCGTGCTTTCGCACCCGCCCAATTTGACTCCTGCATGCACTGCGACCCAACCGCCGAATCCTGTGTCAACATTTCATGGACTTCGTCACAACCTCCTTAAAGGCTTGAAACGAGTACGTCAAGCACTCCCTAATTCTTTTAAATTTCTCACTCTAATTGACAATTTCTGCCTCTGATAGCCCCTCCCCTCTGTCTCTTATTTGTCTTGTCTTGTGCAGCCTGCTCCAAGCATCGAAAATCCTCCAGCAAAACGAGAGAATACGGAAGTTGCAACTGGGTCTGTGGCACCAGTAATTCAGAACATACAAATGGCGAGAGAAAAATCTACTCCTGACTTGGTGGGATCACAATTATCAGAACATGCACCTTCTGATGCGACGGGAATAGCCGCGGTAGCAGCGAGCGTATCAGGAGTGCTGAGTGCAGATGAGATGGAGCTAAGCGAAACACATGTGCCTCGCGTAGAGGCAGCAGCAGCAGCAAAACTAGAAGCAGCATTTCCACCAATAGCCGATGTGCTAGGACCTTCTTCAACCTCAAACACTCAACGTGCCAGAGAGAAGGCCTCTTTGACGGAAGATGCCAGTGGAGTAGCGGATGG
>Ga0307979_1002585_pt1 | contig 12471 bp, 15 predicted proteins | sample OrgLakmetage1058_FD_201833 | JGI IMG/M metagenome (GOLD analysis project Ga0307979, IMG submission 201833) | Saline water microbial communities from Organic Lake, Antarctica - #1058 | ecosystem: Environmental > Aquatic > Non-marine Saline and Alkaline > Saline | place: Antarctica: Organic Lake...
TACATCTGCATGCCTGTGAGAAGCCAAGGCGAAGCCAGCCTACTGGGAAGCCGCCACGAAACCACAACGCAGCCGTTGCGATGCTCGCGCAATGAACACGCGCCTAGGACAAGTCCGCATGAAGCCTGCAAGGCCAGCGCAACGACTGCACTGTCCGTGTAAGTCTCTTTGTTGATTTGGATTGCTTACCAAAGGTCTTTGTTGCCTTGGATTGCTTACCAAAGGTATTCGCTGCCTTGGATTGCTTACCAAAGGTCTTTGCTGCCTTGGATTGCTTACCAACGGCCTTTGATGCCTTGGATTGCTGACCAAAGGTCTTTGCTGCCCTGGATTGCTTACCAAAGGTCTTTGTTGCCTTGGATTGCTTACCAAAGGTATTCGCTGCCTTGGATTGCTTACCAAAGGTCTTTGTTGCCTTGGATTGCTTACCAAAGGTATTCGCTGCCTTGGATTGCTTACCAAAGGTCTTTGTTGCCTTGGATTGCATACCAAGGGTCTTGGTTGCCTTGGATTGCTTACCAAAGGTCTTTGTTGCCTTGGATTGCTTACCAACGGCCTTTGATGCCTTGGATTGCTTACCAAAGGTCTTTGTTGCCTTGGATTGCTTACCAACGGCCTTTGTTGCCTTGGATTGCTTACCAAAGGTCTTTGTTGCCTTGGATTGCATACCAAAGGTCTTTGTTGCCTAGGATTGCTTACCAAAGGTCTTTGCTGCCTTGGATTGCTTACCAAAGGACTTTGCTGCCTAGGATTGCTTACCAAAGGTCTTTGTTGCCTTGGATTGCATACCAAAGGTCTTTGCTGCTTGCACAGCAAATCAGAAAACAATAATGTTCCAAAAAGCATATCGATTTGCTCTCATGCTCTCCTAACTATCGAAACTTTGTTTTGCTTCTGCCGTGGGCCTTCAGCTCGACTTGCCTGTGGGCGAAGGGCACAAAAGTGGCGTTAGGCGAACCAACTTGGTGTTGCTGCCACCGGCCTTAGCTCTTTGCCCTGATTTGGCACGTGGAGAAAACCAAATGTCCACTTCAACGGACAACAACGCGTGTCGCTTCGCGACACCGAATGAGCATGATACGGTATAGTTCGCTGATGCTGATGAGCTGATGAGCCTCAACTAATTTCACGAGTCAAAAGGCACTCCTTTTGCTTTTCTTCTCTACCTGTCAGCCATCTAATTCCGGCCTTTCGGGACCTGTCACAAAAACTTGCTATGGCTGCAGAGCTCAGCTAAGCCACTTCGAATCGTCTGTAGAACTACGAAAGATCCGACTCCATGTTCAGCAAAACAGTTCAATTCCCAATCATTTCACAATGGAGCTCCCTACACCCAAAGCCAAAACAATGCTTCTTAGTATTGGTCTTGTAATTCCCTGATGCTAAAGGGCATAGGGATTCCGGTCAACTTCAAGGTATAGCGTGCTATGGCACAGGATATGTCGGAGTGCGGAGTGGAGATCGCAAACGCACTCGAAACCTATGCCTCCTTCCGAGAATTTACTCTGCAGGGTTCGTGAGAGTAAAGATGGGCACTGTATGGATTCAACACTCACTGCAATCAGCCCAGTCACCAGTCAGTCAGCCAGTCAGACTTGTTCTGGAGGATTAATCAGTGCGTTGCTCTTTGCTATTTGTTGACGTTCCTTTGCAATTGGGGAGTGTAATCTGATCTTATCTCACCTCCCTATTCCAAAGAGAGAAGATGTGAGGTTTCTTCGCTTTCGGCTGCTTTGGCCTCTTGGGCTATGAATTAATTGAGACGCTTGAATTCACTAAGCTACGTAGGAACGGGCTAATTCTGCTCGTATTCGAGTTGTACCTTTGGTCTCTTCCCAGGGGAAGAGTCAGAACTTCCCGTGGTGCGCTTTCCCATAGCCGTGCGTATGGCCGATATGGGGCTGGCGGCTGCAATGGGGAACCTTGCGATGCCGTACACTTTGCGAGCGAACTGTTGGAGCGGTGCTTGCGGTGGTGGCGGTGTGCCTGCAGCATCCTGTGCAGCAGCTGCGGTAATGGCAGCAGGTTCAATTGCAGCGGTGGTGGCAGTTGGAGCAGCAGCGCTGTTGAAGGCAGCAATAGAACTGGGTGCTGACAAAAGACCGTCCTCTGGTCTTAAAGCAGTGCTAGGAGAAGCAGCCCTGCTCGATGGGAGGGCGTTCCTGGCAGGTGCTTTCTTTTTAGATTTCTTTTTAGTAGGCTTTACCTCTTTGGTGCTGCCTTCTACAGCAGCAGTCAGATTGCGGCGTGCGCGGCGGCGAACTTCTCCTGGCGTTAAGCTACTTTCAATGCCTTCCTCAACGGCGCTATCTGTACTTACAGAAGAAGACGAAGCAGCATCAGCAGCACCAGGAGCACCAGCAATGATTTCTTTCTGAGCCGCGACAGCGTGCAAACGAGGACTGAGCCTCATCACAGGACTGCTCGGGGGCGACTTCTTGGCCGGGCTTGGGGTGGCTGGTACTAGGCGAGTCAAGTGCCCCTCGGTCACCAGTTTGGGTGATCGGCTGCGGTGCGGGATTGGAAACGACGTCGGAGGCAGCTGCGAAGTGGGCGGCAGCAGCGGCGAGTCGGGCGGCGACGGGGAGCGGGTGCCCACGCATAAGAGGTGGCGGTTCAACCAGAGCTGCACCACGGCCAGCCCCACAGCGTGCCCCACAAACAGCACGCCTTGCACCATTCGCAGCGCCAGGAATGCTACCATTACCACGGCCACCACCAGGAGCGGCACCCCCACTTGCAAGTTGAAGCGCGTACCCAAGCATAGCGCCAAGACCGCACCCGGTCCTAGCCCCTGGGCCCATGCCACAAACGCCGTCTCAGCCGCGCTGCCTTCTACGAAGTCCGCTGACGCTTGCTTGGCCATGGAGTGATTGGAGAGGGCCACCCGGAGCACGCCGCCAATGGTGCCCACGAGAAGGTCGCGGTCGCGGCCCACCTTAGAAAGGGAAGAGAAAGAGGCACGTAGAAAGGAAGGGAGTGAGTGTGCACAGCAAGAAATTAGAGATGTGAAACTTGGTAGAAATGTAGAAAGCAGCACGTAAAGGCACAGAGGAAAAGTGTTGACAGAAGCTTACATTCCAACCTTAATTAAAACATAATGAAACGTCACCTGCACAGCAGCGTAGTTGGGGTTGAAAAAGGCACCGGCGCCGAGCGGCAACCGAAACAACGTTGTGCCATCAGCCCAAGAAAGAGCTTCCATCTGCGAGAGCATAGACAATTTATTGAGGTGGGGGAAATGAGTAAACTGACATAAGAAGGAACTCAGTCAACGAATGAAAGATGAATTCAGAGTGTACCAAATGCAACATAAGTGCCCAAAAGCCACATTTCACGGTAGCAAAAATACCACAAACTCGTTGCGCGGTTCCAATTGCTCCACAAGACTTGCCCAAGGCCATTGAAAGAGCCCACGCAGCCATCCTCTAGAGGCTGGTTGCGACGCATTCGCCCCATTCGATTCAGAAAGCTCACCGCGCCGCCGCTGCCTAGGCCGCATTCCGAGGCAGTAGAACGCGTCAGAGTCTGCGGCAGGAATGCTGCTCGCGCACTGGATGTCCGTGCGATACCACGGGCTGCTGTCGATGTTGCCACTGGTCAAGTTGATGGCAAATTGCTGCACTCCGGGCAGAGGCATAGCCCCAAGCAAGAAAGGGCATGCCGGCTGGGCCTTGTCCGGTAGCCAGGGGCTGAACCATTTGCACAGGGTGGGGATGCGGTCCAAGGGGAGCCAATTTTGCACCACCACCGCTTTTCCGTCGGGCCGCACTACGACCGACTGCTCCGAGGTGGATTGCCAGTCTGTGTTGTGTGGGCGTCTCATCTCATCGTGTTGATGGTGGCCGTTGTTGTCCCCCTTTGGTGACAGTGTAGAAGACCGTGGAGGCGGTGGAGCAAACGTGACAGTAGCGTTACCGGTCACTTCGCCGTCCGAAGCCCGCATGACCAGCAGTCGCATTGGCGTTGCACCGTCGGTTATTACCACCCATGCTGCATGTTCTGCATCTGAGGCAGAAGCAGCAGCAGCGGCTGCGTTTGCTGCATGAGCAGCGGGAATGCTTCTTGGGTTGTTCCGATAAATGCCCTCCCCGCGCAATAGGCTAGGGGTTGATCCGGAGCCGCGGCCGAGCCGGCCTGGATACAGCGGCTCCACCGATGGCGCATATCTGGGGCAGATTTAAAAAGAAACAGAGATGCGGTAAGGAGTTTTTATCAAATGCTCCAAAAACTCGCAGCGAGCAGATACAGAAACCAAGGCAAAGGCAACACCAAAATATAGCAATTCAAAAATACCGAGTAACTCTCTCCTCATTCCCTGTACCTCGAGGTCCAGGCTAAGGTAAGCTTGCCAGCAGACGCCCCGTTGACTCGCTCCACTTCGCTGGACTGCGTCCACACCACCTTGTGCATGTGGGTGCTGGCAACCACGTAGATGCCTCCGCGCTCGTCCACCGCCAGGGAGTTGGACACCACGCCACTGCCCACGCCGTCGCCGGCACCACGGTCGCCACGGTCACCACTGTGAGCATGCGGCAGCTGCAGCGACGCCACGAGCGTGAAATCATCGCCTACGGGGCTTCGCGTTCGCCCCACCACAAGAACGCGGCCGGTCGAGGTCACCACCGCCACGAATTCGTCCACACGTGGCGGCACACAGCTGCCAGTGGCCTCTGCCGACTGCTCAACCAAGTCTGATTCATCCAAATTTTCAGTGGCATCGCCTGCAGGCTCTGTTTTGCTGACACCTGTGGCATCATCGATTCCGTCATCATCATCGTCGTCATCCTCGAACACACGGAAGGCTTCTTCCTCGTCCTTCTCGGATTCTGGCACGGCTGTAAGTGTTCTCTGAACAGGCGCAGAGGTCTTAGGACCTCGTGAGTTCTCAACTTGCAGCTTGGGTTCCACAAATGTTGTATCTCGTGGGCTTTGTGGCCACAGTGGGAGCACGCCGACGACTTTTTCATACGAAGGCTCAGCAGAGCGCGGGAGTGTAAACTCGCCGCAAGCTAAGATACGCGCCGCTGAAGTTGGGTTTGATCCCTGAGCGTCGCGGAATTCCATGGAGGTTGAGCGGTAGGCACGAAACCCGCATTTTGTGCTGCTGAAGTAAGTGCCATCTCGAGAAACGAAGCTGTACGCGCCATGGTACCTGAATATCGAAACGGAGGATGCCCAGGACTCGAGAATAAGGATGGTCCTACACACCACATATGATAATAGCATTCAGAGCGGAAAACAAAGAGACACGCACGAGAGATCGAGGCTGCCGGTATGCAATGAGTCTACTAGCTGCAGCCAGCTGCTGGTTCCGTCGCTGCTAGAGACTACTTGGAGCAGCATCACAGCTGATACCGACGTGCCCCACACGACTTCAGCGCCTCCTGAAGCATTGCTGCCAAAGACTAGAGACACGGGAAGGTAGCTAGTCGAACGGCTCAAAAGCTTTGGCTGAGTTATGAGTTGTGCAGTCAGCCCATAGCCTTCAATGACAGCAGCCGCGGGTCCAGGCCAGTCCGTGCTGTCACTCGCATATGCATTTCCGTGGCAAGCGGGCCACGGAGAATCTTGAGCCAAAAGAGGATGCGAGCTCGCCGAAGTCACTGTCGTCCCAATGGCAAACGCACTACAAAATATTAAGCGGCGTCGTCTATTGGCCATCCGAACCGGTAGAGAGCTATTCATTAGCATGAAGTTGAGAAGCTAGGCGCGGAGAAACATCGCGACATTTCGAATTTTGACTCATCAACTCCTGTCAGTCATACTGGTCATTCGTTGCACTTGCACTAGTGTGGTACGTACACAAAAATACATCGGGACAACACAACACAACACAACAACCGCTTCCTCGCCTCGTGTGGACCCATGCCAACATGCCAACGATAGCATAAATGCTAACTGCCCTCTTTATACACATTGGCTTGCCTAGTTATACACAATTTGGGGCCAGGCGTTTCTTTTTATTTCCGAAACTATTGCGGGGCCATATTGACGATCCAAGTCCTCATTTAGACTGAAGGGTTTGTAGAAGCCCGAAGGTTTTCAGAAAGCTAGCGCTGCCGAGCATTACTTGATCAAAGTAGAAGGACTAAAATGGCAACGCCACCAACAGAAGGCCAAATGGCCACGGGTGTTGTGCGGCGGACACACGACCGGGGCGGCGTGAGCTCTAAGGAGCTCTCAACTATCATGGATCGCTTAACGGACATGTCGCGGCAGAGCGGCCCTCCCCAAGTGAAGCAGCTCACGCGGCCATCGGGTGCAGCTTTCGCGGTTGCAGCATCCTGGGACAATTCGTCGGCGTTTCAGCTCACCGTGCCCCAGGACGTGGACACCTCTGACCGAACCCTGGTGCATCGCGCTCATCGCCCGAGTAATGCCGCTTTCCGTAGTGCAGCTTGGCCTCCAGACATAGGAGAGAAAGGTGGCTTCGACGCAGAAGGTTTCGACGACTCGCGCGGTTTAATGCGCACCATGTACTACTGGTCACCCTTCATGACTTGCGCTGCGTGCAACACGCTTGCAGTGTTTGACTCCGCCTCGGCGCGCGCGTTTCAGGCCGTCCTCGAGAAACGAGTGCACGACGATGCCGCCGCAGCCACGGAGCCGGAGCCTTTGCCGAGGTGCGGCACCTGTGGGAGCACGGCGGACTGGACCGACGGCGCGCACAACTTGTTGACACTTCTCGGCGCCAATAGGGCGGAGTTGGCTGAGCGGCTGGCGCAAGAGAAAGCAGCATCCCTAGCTTTGCAAGCCGCGTACCGGCGTTACTTGATGCGGCGGTGGGGCCGCGCAGAAGTGCAGAGGCAAATCGTGCTGGGGCTTTACCGGTACCGAGCCGCGTGCTTGATCCAAACCCTCCTGCGGGGGCGGCTCGGGCGGCGGCGCGCCGTCACGTGGTGCGCGGTGCAAATTTGCCGCAAAGCCCACTCCAAGCTCTTGGCGTTGGCGGTGAAAGGGGAAAAGCACCACAAGCGCCGGGTGTTCTGGTACACCAAAGCCCAGCTCCCGATGGTGTACGAGGACTACTTGGAAGTCACCAAACGCACGGGCTTTGACCCGCCTCGCTTGGTGGTTGAAGAAAACTTGCACGAGATTGCGCGCCGCGTGCGCGTCAAGGAAGGCTTCTACGCGGGCCTGATCCAGAAACTGTTCCGTGGGATGCAGGCGCGCCGGTTCCTGTTGGTGTTTCTCAAGGAGCTGGTGCGCGTGCGCGACATTCGATCCGCGGCCGCGTATCGGGTGCAACGGCTCTTTCGTGGATGGGTGGGGCGGCGGGTCTGCGAGCAACTGATGGTGGCGCGCTTCAAGTCGAAGCTTCACGTGGACCACTTGAAAGGGAGACGAGACTTCAAGGAAAAGCGGCTGACCGAGGGCTTGAAAGAGGAACTCATGCGAAGGTAGCGTTAATTCTCTTTTGCAGTTAAGGTGCAAGCTGCCTAAAATAGCTCCCCGTTACTTCACCCCAGCGCCCTGTCACCTTCTTCTCCTCACGCATGCCTTCTTCTACCTACCTCGTAGCTCGTCCCTGTCATTGGCACTTACTGTGCTCTTGTTTACATATTATCACAACCTCTACGACGTCAGATACGCTAAAGAGCGCGCAGAGGAGCGCTCGGCACGGCTAACGGGGTTGGTGAACCCAGGTGCCTGCGGCGGGAAGAAGATGGCCGCGTTCCACGCGTCGAGCTACGGCAGCGACGCAGTGACACAGCTCATGGTGGACGTTGCCAAGGAGGTATACAAATTCATATCATGTTGCACCACTAGAATCAGGAGTCTATTGGTTTGTGAAAGCTGAGAGGATAAAAATTCAAGCCGTGAGTGGATGAACACTTGCTCATAGGATATAATTTACCATTGGAAAACATGGATCCCATATTTCTCCGACTCGGGATCTCTGAATGATTTGGCCTTGCTCTTTTCCTTCATTATCCATCTCGGATACGCACCAGATCCACACTGTGAAGTCTCGCAAGTTGGCTGAGGAAAACAAGTACTTGGAACGCGCGGAATTTGTGCACGAGCAGCAGGCCAAAGGAAGGCCCATGGAGATCTATTTCGCCGAAGAGGTTTGGGCAAAAGGGAGACTTTTGAATAACTTTGTTCGGTTGAACGCGGCAAAAATGCGGCGAGGTCCCATCTAAATTGAGAGCAAGCTTACTAACCTCCTGAAAATCTTCACACGTCAGCTCAATATCATTTTTGTTCTATGCCGCACACGTTTACTTTTTGTGTAAACGCACAGATGCGGCAGCGCAGCGAGAACTTGATTGAACGATTGGCTGTGGGCGGAGAAATGCCCAAGCGGCACACTCACTCCATTCTCAAGAAATTTAACGGAGACCGCAGAAGTTCGGGCCGAAAAGGCACCAGCTACAAGTATCCTGGTAAGGGACAAGGAACCCATAATACGTGGAGTTTTTTTTTTTTGGAAAAGACAACCATGACATGATTTAAACCCTCGCCCTATGGATCTACTGATATCACTTTTCATTCGTCTGGCCTATAAACTTGTGCATGTATGTGAACCTCTCCACAGAGCATTTGTACGTGGAGCCGTCGCATGCCTTGTTCGAAGGCACCGGAGTCGACCCGCCCGACCTGCGCGCAGCTGCGGAAGCAAGAAGAGCCAAACGGCTAGAAGCGCAGGCGGAAGTTCGAGCGGCAGAACAAAGAGCAGCGGCAAGAAAGGTATCAAAATGAATAGAACGCGAAACACGCAACGATGTCTTCGTTCATTTCTTAATTCTGCCTTTTCCCTTTTTACTTAATGGCGTCTCTGTAAATCATACTCATTTTCATGTGTCTGTTTCGTCCTCAGGCCAAGAGGCGCGACACTTTCGCGGCTAGCTTAGATGCCGCTCGAGCTCAGAACAGCCAGAATTTTGCTGCTGCTGCCGAACATAAAATGGACTCCTTAGAGGTGGCTCTGGCTGAATTCAGAACACAGCATGACCTAGGGTAGTAGATCATTGGAAAGCTTTTGAAAAGAATGAAATCTTTGTAATTTTCGCCGATACGAAGACCTACTTAGACTATATATAGACTATGATTTCGCACTGGGCCACCCTGTCCATATATTAAGCCAGCTATCTGATTCCGGATTTTAAAGACTCGCAGTGCCTGCGAGCGGAACTCCGGAATTGATCCCGGAATCATAGGAATGTCGCCGGCTTCATTAAACAACGGAACTAAGTATACATGGGCATTTAATTGGGGAAATAAAACTAGATATTTCCAGGTGTCTTTAAATCGGATCTTCTTTCAATTCTATTTTTACAAGTGGGCGACCTAAAGGATTTGGCCAAAAGAGATGGCATGAAACATATGAAAAGAACTGAGAATTGCCTTCATCGAGGCAGCAGCAAAGGGCGAGTTCAGTTTACTGTCGGGCAAGACAAGGTTCGGACGAATGAGCTGAACCGTCGTCAGAGTCCGTGCCACCCGACTGACTTGACGAGGAATTACGCGGGGGAAGGTCAGAATCTGAAGATGTCGGGCTGAGGCCACCGCTGTTCTTGGGCACCCCGCTTCCGTTCACAGTGGTGTGTGCTTTGCTCCCACCAGCGCCGCCTTGGCTGCTGCTCTTCGACGCCTGTGTGGCATGGTGGTTGCCTTTTGAGGCTGCGCCATCACTGGCCTGAGACGCAGTGGTTGAACCGGTCCCAGCGGGCCGTACGGGCCGCGCGGCGCACACAAAATGAAGGCCTAGCGGGAAAGGGTGAGGTGGTGGAGGGGCAGCGGCACCACCGAAGGAACCTCCGCCACTACCTCCTGGGCCGAACGTGGAGTACGGCCCCATGGCGTGGCCTCCGCCGCCGACTCCAAACGAGGTGCTGGGGACTTCGTGTGGGGCATAGAGTGCGCCATTGTGAGCTGGTGGAAACACTCCAGGGTACAGCATGCTTTGCGGCCCTGGCCCAGCAGACGACTGCATGGGCGGTGCACCCATGGAACCCGGGCCCATCGGGGCTCCGAAAAAGTCTCCTCCCATCGATGGTGCTGTCGGCGGTGGCGCGTTATACGGTGTTGGTGGCATGGTGTTCGGGTGAGGCGGCACGCTCGAAGCAGCAGCAGTCGCACCGAGCGGAAGAGGCGCGCTCGTACTTCTACCAGGGCCCTGAGGCGGCGGCGGCAGGGAGTGCATCGCGGGCGCAGGAGGTAAACCCGCAGCTGCTGCCAGTTGAGAGGAAGCATCGTGCGGAGGCTGTTGCGGGTCACTCCCCGCTGACACAGGCTGCTGCTGCTGCTGCTGTTCAAATTCGTGCACAACTTGCTGTTGAGGCATTGGAGGTTGTTGTTGTTGCAGTTGTTGCTGTTGCTGCTGCACTTGTTGCCGTTGTTGCTGTTGCTGTTGCACTTGTTGCCGTTGAAACTGCTGGAGCGCGTGCTGGCGCATCTGCTGTTGCTGTTGATGGTGCAAGTGGGCTTCGTACGCTCGCTGCTGCTGTTGCATGTGCTGCTGGAGCTGTTGCTGCGCCTGCTGCTGTTGCACCGCGGCCGCTTGGGCTTCGGTGTACTCCGCCGGCGCCGCGGTTCCGCTCACTTCCAGCACTACTTTCTCGCCGTCGGCCCGCACGAAGTCGAGCACGAGCCGCGGCAAGTCGTACGAAGGGCTGCTGCTGCTGCTGTTGTTACCCTGCCCGCCACCACCGCCGCCAGGGTTGCTCGGCAGCCCACTCTCGCTCAGAAATGACCTCGGCAGTTGGCCGCGGTTGTAGTTTGACGGGTAAGCAGCGCAGTGCTGGGCCGCCACTGAGGTGAGAGCATTCCTCAGAGAAACCGTCGCGTCGGGGGCTAGGAGCGCGAATATGGGGCGGCCCCGCACAGTTTCGGGCGCCAAGTGCAACACGCGGCGCACCTGTTCAGAGAGTGAAGCAGCCCAGTTTTTGCAAACAGTCAACGAGATCGCGAGGCAATATCGCCAATCATGAAAAATTGCGTGGAATGCGCAAGCGGAAAATAACCGGATATGAAGAAGCTACAAGCGAAAGAAAACACGGCCACAATAAGGACAAAGAACCTTTGATCTCATTATTATCGCCCCCTTCATTCATAAGCATACCGCGTCGCTGACGTAAAGCACGTTGCCAAAATCATCCAACATGAAGACGACGTCTGAAATTACCGCCAAAATCTCAGCCGATTTCTGAAGCAGGCGCAATGTACAACCAAGCCGAAATAAGAGCACTTATGAACAACATGGATGGAATCGAAAACACATCGTTGTAAGCTGTACTGAGGTTGAAAACATCAGAACTAAGCAACCGTTGCCAGCCAATAGTGACTGGGTAGAGTGAGGAGGGGGAATGAGAGAGCAAACGAAGGGGGAAGAAACAGCACCTTCAATTTGGCATACTCAGCGGAGAGGTCTTCAATGTAACGTTTCTTGCGCAGCCGACTCAGCTGCGCCGACTTTCGATTCGCAGCACGCTTCGCGCGTTTTTTCTCATCCTCGTCCTCCAGATTGTTTACATTTTTGCTGCTGCTACTACTGCCGCCGCTGCTGCTGGATCTGCTGCTGCCATCACCATCACCATACTCATCTTCGCTGTCTCCCTCTTCCTCGTCTTCTTCCTCGACAGTTTCTGCATACAATCTATCACTACTTAACTCTGAAGATGGATTCTGATCCATCAAGAGGGGGTGCTGGCGCGCCGCTGGAGACAAACCGTGTCAACCTCAAAGAAGCTTCTACAAATTAACTGGCGAAGCGAAAAAGAGGAACGACAAACGCTTAAGTAAGCATACACGAATGATCATGCGAGCACTTGCATTGATAGAGGAAGCCTACGAAAGAGTCAAAACAATGGCGCGCCGAAGGAATACACATTTACCGAGTAAAGCTGGCGTGGCGGGCACTATTCAGTGGGTCTGACCGCATGAAGAGACAGATGTACATTCTGTCCGCTACATGACTGGGCAGATGTCATCAAATTGACAAGAATACACCTGCCAGAATCCGGTTTTTGTGCAGATTTCAACTTCGGCTGGCTTCCGCCGGAATATTTTTCGTCGGCCTTGAAGTTCTTGAAGTTTACAGACCATTTTTGAGACAGGCCCCGAAGGGCCGGAATTAGAAGACTAACAGGTAGAGAATAAAGCAAAGCAGCGTAAACTAAACCGAAGAAGCTAATCAGGCGCACATGCCCGAGTGGCCATGGAAGTGATGGTAGCGGTCCAAAGTGGCACGCTCCTCCATGCTCTGAGAGTGCCGCTCAAAAGAGGAGTTTCCATTTTTACCCAGACTTCCAAGTGACCAAGAGTTCTGGTATTCTGAAGGGCATTTCGAAAGTTCTTCTGAACTCCCGAGGGGGGACTAGACTTAGTGAAAAACGGAAAGTGGGTCATCAAATAGATGTTACAAGCGACTTCAGCTCTGCGAAGAGACTGAACAACGGCGCGCTCTCTTCAATGCAGAAACAGACGCAGAAACGACTTAAGTCCGGTTTCAAAATTATTTCA
>Ga0307979_1002588_pt1 | contig 12470 bp, 13 predicted proteins | sample OrgLakmetage1058_FD_201833 | JGI IMG/M metagenome (GOLD analysis project Ga0307979, IMG submission 201833) | Saline water microbial communities from Organic Lake, Antarctica - #1058 | ecosystem: Environmental > Aquatic > Non-marine Saline and Alkaline > Saline | place: Antarctica: Organic Lake...
AGAAACGAAACAATTATGTCGTGCTTTTTCCCCGGTTTCTCGTCCACTTCGGTGCACCCGGGAAACAATCCCTGAAAAGTCCATGTTTCGTTTCTTCTTATTTTCCGTGTTTCAACTTCTTCCCTAATTCATGGCGTCACTACCGATGCAATTCGAACATACTTGGCGGAATTTTGTGGGGCGGAAGCGCGCCGGGGTAGAAATTCATGAGGGGGAAGGAGAAGTGGTTGGCAATAATACTGAGGCTTCCACTACTCATAGCGCCAACGGCCACGAGAATGTCTTAAAGCGACCTGCCCGCTTGTGCGTTGAGCCTGGATGCTGTAAGCAGGCACAGGGAACAAGCAACAAGTGCGCAGAACACGAAAGCCGTCGGCGGTGCGATGAGCCGGGCTGCGAGAAGTTCAGGCGTGGCGCTGCAGGCAAGTGCATTGCTCACAGTCGCGGGCGGCCCTGTGACGAGCCAGGATGCAGTAAATTAAGCAAGGGTGAAGTCGGCAAATGCGCAGTCCATAGCGGCAGCCAGCTCTGCAATGAGCCAGGTTGCGAGAAATCATGCAAGCGTGGCGTAAGTAAATGTAATGCCCATGGTGGTGGCCGGCGCTGCAGAGAGCCGGGGAGTGAAAAGTTGAGAGTTAGCTCAGAGGGCAAGTGCAAAGCCCACGGAGCCAGCCGGCGCTGCAATGAGCCAGGCTGTGAGAAATCAAGTCAAGGTGGAAACGGCAAGTGCATAGCTCACGGAGGCGGTCGGCGTTGCGATGAGCCGGGCTGCGAGAAGTTGAGCTCAGGTGCAGGCGGCAAGTGCTACACTCACGGAGGTAATCGTTGCTGCATTGAGCCGGGCTGCGAGAAATACAGCCGCAGTGTAGGTGGTAAGTGTAAAGCCCACGGTGGTGGTCGGCGCTGCGATGAACCAGGCTGCAGTACGCCAAGTCGCGATGCAAGCGGAAAGTGTGCAGCCCACGGTGGCGGTCAGCGCTGCGATGAGCTTGGATGCAGTAAGTTGAGCCTGGGTGCAAGTCGCAAATGTATAACTCACGGTGGCGGTCGACGCTGCAATGAGCCGGGCTGCGAGAAGTTCGGCCGAGGTATAGGTGGTAAGTGTAAAGCCCACGGAGGCGGCCGGCGCTGCGATGAGCTTGGATGCAGTAAGTCGAGCCAAGGTGCAAATGGCAAGTGTATAGCTCATGGAGGCGGCCGGCGCTGCGATGAGCCTGGCTGCGAGAAGTTGAGCGCAGGTGTGGGTGGTAAGTGTGGTTCTCACGGTGGCGGCCGTCGCTGCGATGAGCAAGGCTGTGAGAAATTGAGTTTAGGCAAAAGTGGCAAATGCATAGCCCACGGCGGCGGTCGGCGCTGCGATGAGCCAGATTGCGGGAAAATAAGCGCGCGAGCGAGCAGCAAATGCACAGCCCACGGCGGCGGTCGGCGCTGCGATGAGCCAGATTGCGGGAAAATAAGTGCACAAGCGAGCAGCAAATGCACAGCCCACGGCGGCGGTCGGCGCTGCGATGAGCCAGATTGCGGGAAAATAAGTGCACAAGCGAGCAGCAAATGCACAGCGCACGGCGGCGGTCGGCGCTGCGATGAGCCAGATTGCGGGAAAATAAGTGCGCGAGCGAGCAGCAAATGCACAGCCCACGGCGGCGGTCGGCGCTGCGATGAGCCAGATTGCGGGAAAATAAGTGCACAAGCGAGCAGCAAATGTACAGCCCACGGCGGCGGTCGGCGCTGCGATGAGCCTGGATGCGAGAAGTTGAGCCGAGGTGCAAGCGGCAAATGCACAGCGCACGGCGGCGGTCGGTGCTGTAAGGAGCCGGGATGCGAGAAGTTGAGCCAGGGTGCTGGTGGCAAATGCAGACCTCACAGGGGTGGTGTACGCTGCAAGGAGCTAGGCTGCGAGAAGTACAGTGTGAGCGCGGGCAAATGCATAGCCCACGGTGGTGGTCAGCGCTGCGATGAGCCGGGCTGCGAGAAGTTGAGCAAAAGTGCAGGCGGGAAATGCACAGCCCATGGAGGCGGGCAGCTTCAGCAAGGACGTGCGAGGCTAGATGGTCTAAGTGGAAAACTTGAGGGTATTGTTGAGCTAGAAGGCGAGATGATGAGCCAGGATGTAGTCGACGAAAGTGTAGTCCCCAGTGGCGACCAGCGCGACGACGCTTACTTCGAATCGGACAAAAGCTCTGATGACACTGGGCAAAACGCTCCGTTGCGTTGGGCTGCATTGTAATTTCGTCAGCCTAATTCCTTGTCTGAATGAATGGTGCAATGGAGCAGAGAGTACTCCTGTTATGGAAACTTCGAGCTGCTCGTGCCGTGTGAACCTCTGTCATATCTTTCGCGGCTATATCATTTCCAAAAGTCTCTCCCGTCGTTTGGGCATTCTTGAGATCGACAGTTACTTTCATAATCAGTTTCTCCGTTGAGCTGGCCACCTCGCGTGTGTGCCCATGAGCTGGGCGCCACGGCAGTTGCTGATGGTTGGGTATCGCATCCTTGACCGATTGGCTTTCCATAGATGACTTGGAGCAGGGCGTTGGAGAACGCGCCCAAAAGTAAGAGCATTTCCGAGGAGTTCGATGAGTGGATCGCCATTGCCAAGGACTGGCTGAAGTTGAGAGAGTAAAATCATTTTATTCTCTGACTTCCTGATGCCTGATGGCAGAAAGGCACCTCAGGAGTAAATGGTCACAACTGCTTTACGCAAAAGAGCTCTCAGCTCTCAGCGTAGCCAGACTTTTTCTAATGTTCTAGAGGTTATACCTTCCTGTTGCGATGTGCGATATGTTACGGGGGAATATCTCTGTATTTGGAAAGTGGTGTTAACTATCTAACTATGGAGCATGAAGTAGACTAGGCCAAGTAAGAGTAAGGACAAGAGCAAGGGCGTTTGCGTCCTTCTGCTCTCAGTGAAATATGAATATGAAGTGACCCCGGCACTCCGGCTAAGCCCAAACTCCGGAGCTCGGAGCCGGAGCTCGGGGGCCTGTGCGATTTTGGCTGGTAGGAGCTGATAGCTGGTAGGCTGATAGCTACCCCTAGCCCAATGATTCTATAATTCCGTCCCTCTCCACCTCTCTATTCGGAGTTCAGAGCCCGCCACTGGCGTGTATTTCGTCTTTAACTCCATACCTCCGGAGGATACCGCAGGCCAGAGGCCGCAATGCGCAATATTATTGAGCCTGCTGCTTGGTCTTGGTTTGGCCTTCAATCTTCCCAAATTCTACTTATACAAGGCAACCTCGGACCTTTCTAAATTCGGCTTGTAATCATATAAACATCAATTATGGACATTAGCCACTTAAGCAAGAACACGCCACCAACACGCCACGAGCCACGTGCCGTATGCCAAATATTTTTGAACAAACCGCCACCCATGGGAGTCGGAAGTCGCATCGTTTGAATATGAAATTCGTGTATTCAAGAAGAAAATTGGCTCGCTGCACGGTGCTTCCTCACTCGCTGGGTAAAGTTTCCATGATTTCTTCCAGCTCCATCCAGCGCGCCATCTTTTGCTCGGCGACGCGGCGGGCTGCAGACGCCGCCAGCGCCAGCTCCGAAATTTGCGTGAACGTGAGCCGCTGCGCCTTCCCGTCCGCCAGCGCTTGCTCCGCCACCAAAGCCTCTGCGTCGCACTGCTCGACCGCTGCTTCAATCCCAGCGTACTCGTCGCGGACTTGCTTGGCCTGCTTTTTGTTGAGCGGTTTCGCGCCCTTGGCCGCTTTTTCTGCTTTCTCAAACCGCTCCAAGTCTTTCTTAGCCTTGGCGGCGGAGTAATGCGCGGGGGCTTCTTGCGAAGCCGCGGCGGCAGCGCTCACTTGCATCACGGAAGGAATGGCACCGGAGGAAGCGTCTTCAAACACCACCGCCTTCTTCTTCTTCTTTTCCTCCGGCACGTACTTGGGTTTGGCTGCTTTTGGCGGCGGCGGCGCGGCTGCCTTCGCTGCCGCTGCAGCTTCTGCTTCCGCGGCGGCTTTGGCTTGCTGTGCTTTGGCAGCGGCAACGGCAGCGGCGGTCGCCTCCAGCAGAGCTGCTTCTTCGGGTGACCCCACGGGCGGCCGCAGGGCGCGGTGGCCCTTATCGGTTTCCGACCAATCGGACTCCCTCAGGCTGCGCTCTTCCACCGTGCAGGTGCCGCCGCTCACGTAGGCCACGTGGGTGCACTTCACCGCTTCACAGAAACTCCGGTCGTGGGACACCACCAGAACCGCGCCCTCGTAGCGCTCGAGCGCATCCAGCAGAGACTCAATCGCGCCCTGGTCCAAGTGGTTGGTGGGCTCGTCGAGAAGGAGCAAGTTGTGGGGGGTCAAACAGAAGGTGGCCAGGGCTACCCGGGCCTTTTCACCCCCACTCAGGGTGCCAATGGGCCGCGTGGCTTTGGGGCCGGTCAGGCCCAGGGCCCCCATCACGGAGCGCGCCAAGGTGTCGGGAATCAAGGCGTCGTAGCGCCGCACTACGTCAGTGACGTAGTCTACCGCGGCAGTGTCGCCCGGCAGTTCTTGGGCCAAATCCTGGGCAAACAGGCCCAAACTCAACCGGTCGTCGGTGGTGCGGGTGCCCGAAGCCAAGGGAAGGGCTCCGGTGATGGCTTTCAGCAGAGTCGATTTTCCAGCACCGTTCGGCCCACGAATCAAGAGCCGCATGCCCTTGGTGACTTTCAAGTTCACGTCTTTCACCACGCACAGTTCAGGCACCGTAGCAGGAATCAAAGTGCCGTCGTCAGTGGGGGCTGCGGCGTACCTAGTATTATTGATGAACCAAACAAAAAAGAAAGAAGAAGAAGAAGAAGAATTAGATATTCGAAAGCATGGTTGAACAAGAAAAAGATCAGAGGTACTAGAGAAATGAGGCGGCATAAACAGTCGTGCGTAAGTCTTTATTAAAGAAGCATTTCTTGAATAATTGATAGCATGCATTGCGCATCCAGGCGCGCTGAAAAAGAAAGTGTCACCATCACATTCTCACCCGAAGGAAGCGCCCTGGAGTTGGACCGGCCATTGGCCACAGGGTGGGGGCGCGGCTAAACTCAGATGCGGCGCTTTCCCGCTGCCGCCCGCCGTGGCCTCGTCTACCCACGCCGGCATTTTCATTTGCTCTTCGAGCTTGGCCAACTTTTTGATGCGGTCTTGGGCCTGCGTGGCTTTCGAGGCTTTGGCACCTGTTGAACAAGAGAAAGAGATAGGAAAGTAAGAAGAAGATTATGCTGTTGAAAAATATTCATTGAACGCGCAAAAGGCAGAAATACATAACGGGAAGTTGTAGCTTCTTCTTCCTCAAGAATACTGCCACCCATTCAGCCACCCAAACACCCTTTCTAATGCTTCCTCTCTTCTGCCCTCCAACCCCCCCCCGTTACGGCCTCTCTTTCTCCTTATTTCTTTACCCATGCGGTCCACGAAGTCCTGCATTTTGGCGCGCTCCCGCTCCATGGCCTGCCACTCGGCCATGGCTCTTGCTGCGCGCTCTTCGCGCTCCGTCAGAAACTTGTCGTAGCCCATGGTCTTGTACAGCTGCACTTCGCCTCCGCGCACTTCCGCAATCGAGTTGCAGGCCACCTGAACACGTGGGGATGGGTGGATGTATGTTGTGGTGGATGTTAGGGCGCTTATTATGCTATGACAAGGATGTGTGGAATTGCGCTTAAAGGCACGACTTGTACCCAAATTCACGAGGAGAAGAAAACTGTCGTCATGAATACTCGACAACTTGCACTCTCCTACAACCGTGCATCTCCGTTCGCACCTTGAGCATTTCCAGGTCGTGGCTCACGAGCACCACCGTACCCTGGTAATTGCCGACGTAATTCCCGAGCCACTTCCGCGCGCTCGCGTCGAGGTGGTTTGTCGGCTCGTCCAAGATCAGCAGCTCGGGCTCGCTCAGCAAGAGCCGCGCCAGCGCGATCCGCATTTGCCACCCCCCCGAAAAGGCGTCGCAGGGCTGGTCGTAGTCGGCGGTTTCGAAACCCAATCCTTGGAGCACCAGGGACACCCGCTGGTCCACCGTGTAGCTGATTGAAATGCAAGTATCAAAGGCATGACAAAAGAGAAGGAGAAAAAAGAGAAAGAGGGGGGGGGGAAGTGAAACAGAGTAAGTTGTGATGATACGTACACAGGAAATCAGGGTAACACGGCAAGATTCACCTGTGCATTGGAACGAAAGCACGGTATTAAGTAAATGAGTTTACGTCAAGTCTTTGTACATTACAAGAAACAATTTTACACGATCATTTCGTTTTGGATGATTCATATAACTTTTGTTGGCTTACCCGCCCGCCGCTTCAAAGGCATTCTGAGCGCTTTCCATCCTCGCCAGCTGCTCTTCAGTCCCCTCCGTGCAGTCCTTCTCTGCGGCCTCGAGTTCTGTTAACGCGGCTTGGTACTCGACCATGCGCGACATGACTTCGCTTTTCACGCTGGTCTTAGCGCCGCTTACCTTCGTAGAAAAAGATGAAGAAGAGATCATGGCCCAGGCCGGTGTCAAAAAAAGAGGAACGCAAGAGAAATCCCAATTTGTTTTCACGCCTGTGTGATTTATCTTATTTTAAGAACTCATAAGTCGCAAAGACAAATCTAAAAAGAGAATATCAGCTGTTATACTTGCAAAACAAAGGCACTATGATTATCAATTTGTGACAAACTCACCGCTGTTTGTTCGAGGTAGCCGAGCCGGACGCCAGGCATCACTGTAACTTTGCCCTCCATGATGAACTCTGGCTTGGTGCCTGTAATCGACTTCAGCAAAGTGCTTTTGCCACAACCTAATAGTTATAAATGGAGCAGAGCATTATCATTAACTAATGACTTTGAAAAACGCAATTGGATTATATCCAAGTAGTATCAATTTAAAGTTGAACTAGCCACGCACTATTCGAGCATGCAAACCCCACACATCTAGAGCGCGCACATAATTCACACCGTTCGTGCCAACAATAGCCCAACGCTCGTTCGGTAGAATATTCCTGGACGTAAATCGAGGACAAGGTGAGAATGTTTGTTTGCAGAGAAGAGTTCACAAAGCCTGGGCGTGAATGCACGAATGAGTTTAGTAGTCGGCACTCTGTAGACGAGAAAGTTTACCAGTTGAGGTTGCTGATGAGAGTATTGTCAGCGATACCTACTGCAACATCTTTCAGAGAAAGAGTGGCTCCTGCTGTGTAACCTTCCATGAGAGAAACGCCAGTTGTTTCTTCCACTGTCGCGCGCATTGGAAAGGTTCGCATCGGTGTCCTCGGCCCTCCTCTTGTGATCACTAGCGCCGCCACACCGAATGACGAGAGAAATCTGGCACCATAGTTCGAAGCTAGTAATCCTGCAAGGAAATAGCACCATGTTCGCGCCATTGATGTCGAGCTCACGAGGTAATTTGCCTTGTTTGTTATAACTGCAAGACAGCGAAGAATCTCGAAGATTAAGCGACGTAACGAAATGTCTGTAAAAGCAGCGTGCGTGTTGGGTCGTCGACGTGGTCATCTCAGAACAAATCTTCAATATTTGAATCTCTGGATATCTACTGTACGTACTACAGTATACACTGCACTGATGCACTGAACCACTTTCTGAGAAATGACAGAGGAAAAATGACAGAACCGCAGAGCGCAAAGCTACTAACTGCAGAGCTAGTATTCCAAACACGGTTGTGATTATGAGGAGTAGTTTTTCCAGACTGTAGACTACTTCGAGTAGCCATTTGTCGAATAGACTATGCACATAAACTAAAGCTACAGACAGATACGTAGCTACCCCACCACGATTCAGATCCCCAATTTTCGAGGCTGCTGCTGCTACACTAGCTAGAAATGCTTCATACCACACTCACTAGGTCTTGGTGGCTTCTGCTTTCGCTGAGAAGTACTCCAGGATTACTTTTGGGTGTATCTGGTCAGCCTCCTGACAAGCTAATCATTGTCTCTCGCCACGGCGTTCGGCGGCAGTTTCCTAGGTATCGCAAGATTACATTTCTGCCTCGAGTTACTGGTGTGTTGAGGTCTCTAATACCTGCCCATTTCCCCTGCTATGGTCACTGCTCCGCAGTTCAGCTTTCAAGTTTGAAGAGTATGCACCCGGACGTATATTTGCCGTGTCCGACGAGGATTGGGGAGCTGGAAAGCCTGGGTTTGGCGAATTGACCTTGCATGGGTGAGGAAATTGGTTACCCGTGCGTGCAAATCTATGCTTCATTTATCTTGAGTAACAATCTCATACTTATTACACACAGATTTGAAGCAGTTCGTCGTGTGGGAGAAGCTGCTCAGCTACGATACTCTGGTTCGAGTGCTTCACTGGATCTATGTAATGCAGCCATATACGCTGAAGAAGGCATGTTGCGTGACATCAAAACAGCCGAAGCATTCTTCACGGGCGTGGACTGCGACGAATTCAATGGCGCCACTTTAGCACCGAAAGACACTGATAGAATTGAAGACTCTAGCTTGGTAAGCAGTAAAAAGAGCGCTGTTTCAAAAACAAAAAACTCTTGGAGAGCAGAGAGCAGGAAGCGCCCTTCTCTTCTTCACACCGACTCCGAGTATGTGATTGACCAAGGTTCAGTGCCGAGGGGCTCGCATGGCGAATGTCACATGCTTGGTCCAGAGGCCACTGCCGGACGTGTGGGTGGAGACTTGGCACAAAGATACGCCAAGCTGCAGCCCTATAAAAGCTTACTGGATAAGCTCAGTAGCCTCCTTGGGTGCTGCAGCCCTGCCCTTTGCTCACGAGACAAGTCCGTTGGAGGAGCTGGCCTCAAGTCTTCAAACTTACAGTATGGAGGTATGCATGTTAAGAACTCGACAACAGTGGATGCAACGTGTGGCTTAGCTGACCTTGGAAGTCGATGGGATTCCCGCCATTGGTACACCACTTTTGAAGGGCCCTTGTACGCTGGCAAGTGGTTTGCCGAGTGGCTCCTCTTGACCTACCTCAATGGGATGCCTTTTGCGTGGGGGGAATTGAGCGACGAGGACGTGGTTGAGCTCGGTAGCCTCGTGACCCTGTATCGGTCCTTTGAGTTTGACGCTGGTGCAGCAGCAGAGGCGTTTGGATCAACTTTGGCTGCTCATTTAGCAGCAACTCTAGACCAATGGTCGGCCAATGATATGGAGAATATGGACAGCAACCGCAATGAGACACCAGAGCAGAATGTACTGAAGCAAGCTCCTGTATTGCCTCTTCACGCTACTCCGTTGGTTGGACATGGGCCAGAAGTAGACGTCGTGTATTATGCAGCCCACGGTGAGTTGACCTAAGTATAATATGTATGACCCCTTTTTTGCTTACTGTACGTGCTGATATAGCCTAATACTCAATACTCGAAAGTCCTAAACTCCTTGCTTAGAGTATCAGTACCAGCAACGAGTTCGTTGCATGTTCATTGCTAAAGCGTTATGCACGGCCCTGAATTGACACGTTTCGAGCGTACCCTTTTTGAGAGTATGAATTAAACTCCCCAAGTGCCTGACCCGCTTCCTGATCTTGTACCCTTTCATCCATCCTTCCTTTGTATATGCTGTATGTAGACACCAATTTGTTGTACCTCGCTGAGCTGCTCGACCTCAAGTGGCTCACTGAAGGGGGCTGGCAGCCTAACCACACTCCACCTGGTGGCCAATTGGTCTTCGAAGTTTATGGACCAACCCACCCGCTCAACGACGCTGGAAATTGGGCCTTTGCCATGTTTTTCGACGCACAAACGCCAACGCAGATTCGGAACCTTACGCAATTTCATGGCTACGCTGATGAATTTGAAGACAGCTCTGCGGGAGCGACTAATAATCGAGCTATTCGACCAGCGTTCCCATCTCGCGCACCTGTCTTTGTACCTGGCTGTAGCCAAGGCGCGAAGTTGCTATGCCCAGTGTCTGACTTTGCGAACCTCGTGCGTCACAAGGCCCGTTCGGAGTGCGTCACACCTGACAACCTTCACGCATATTTACGCCACAATCTAAGCCTCAGCAAGCATCCCACTGCGAGAACAGATGATCTCAGCCATGACACTGCAGTGGTGACACCGTGCGAAGCACTCCCTGGGCCGTTCAACACAGAAGCCAGCACGGGCGAGGACAATCAACCAGAGCATTCCACTGAAGGCATGCGTTTATGGAGCTTTCTGGCAGTTTTTTCAATAACATTGAATCTTGTGCTGGGTGTTGTGACGTGGAGAGCGACACACGATCGATCAATGCTATATTCACCGCTCAATTATGGGAGCAGCAAGGATGATGACCTTGCGGTTGACTCAGCGCTTGATATTTCCTCACACTCCGACAGCGCCAGCGACGATGAAGTTGGAGCTTCTTTTAGTGGATTAGACGTCGATGGAAGGAAGTCTGTTTGAAATGAAGCCCCGGCCCTCAATTCAATGCGCGGCATTAATAAATTCTTCGCCCTTGATTTATACCTACACCCAGTTCAGTCAGGTAGGCCATTCCCTAAGAAGGCTACATTTTTGGGCCTGTTCGGAATTCGCTATTCGCCGGTCGGTGCACACTCGTGTTGTGCTATTTTCCATGTGGCTGATACCTAGTCATGGTAACGCGCTAGTTACGTACTAGTAACGCACCAGGCACGAAGTTCCAAATTTACTCTGCCATAACCAGCTAGGAACAGAAATTGCAGTGGCTCCTTAATCGAAGACGTTACGGTTATGCATATGGCGCCTGGGCGGTAAATTATTTATTTCGATACAGGTAACCTAGCTGGGGCAGAATTAGCGAGGGCTCAAGGACAAAAGAGAGCCACAACGCCAACTCGGCTTATACCGCACTTGATCATCTTCTCCCTACTTCGAAGCGCTGTGCGCCGCCCGCATGGCTCCGTAGTCTTTGAGGTTGAAGTCCTTGGCCAGGGATTCGGCCCACCGCGTCTCAAGGAGGTCGAGCACGTACTGCGGAATCGTGGAACGGCTGCCTACCTTGCCACCTCCTTTGCGAACTTTTCCTACATTGGTGTCTTTGCCAACAATCTTGTCGAGCCCCATGCGTCCCTTGACCTGATGCAGTAGCGAACAAAAACACACTGGATGAAAGCACATCATGGTTAATACCAGGATCGGAAAACGGCTGGCACAAAGAGAAAAAGGTATTAAGAATGGAACTGATGGAATATTCGCAGAGTCCAAATTTGCCATATGTGATATATAACGCTTTCATCTTCAAGTAAAGCCTATTCATCAAACCTTATTGCGGAGGAAGTGGTCATCGAACTGTGCGCTGTGTTCTGACATGAATCTAAAAGATGATTTTTCCGTTGCGATGGCCAGAAGTTCTTTGTCGTTGGTATCTACATCCATGAAGGCAGCAATTTGAGCAACCACGTGTGGCAAGTTCTTTTTCAAATCTTCGAAGAATATCCACAGCACGTTTGGGTCGTTCCGGTGCGTCCACCACGATGCGTAATGGCCCCAAATCCCGCCGGAGACCGACACGCCCGCGAAAATCGCGTTCGCGAACTCAATCATGGAAAGTGCCCCGGGCAGCAGGCCCATGTACGCCGGCAAGAAATGGTAGAAACTGACGAAAGCGTCCAGCGGGTGGCGAGCGACGTAAATGTACTTGGCGCCTTTCGGCACGCTCTCGTAGCGCTCATGGCTTTTGTACAGGCGTGGGTTGGCCACCTGCACACAGTACCCGCATCGTGCTACGGTTATCGCACGTTGATGGCTAAAGATGGGAAGGAATAACAAATCACCCAGCGAGAATGCCAAAAACTTCCACTAGTCGTGAGCAAATTATTTTGCTCACCTGCTCGTCGCTCAAGTGCTGGTCACAATCCAGTGCGCAAATGTCCCAGGGCACAACTTCTGTGATCTCTTCGAAGCTCATGTCTCCACGGGTGCGAAGGCTGTGGCAAATCTGAGTCACCCAAGTTGTGCCTGAGGAAGCAGTCAAATTGGAGTAATAAACACTGATTAAACGCTTCGTAAATGACCATTACCACTACTTAGCTTGAAAAACGGGAATAGGACTGTTGGACACCAGGGCGAAATCTTACCACACTTCGGATACGTTACGATGAAGATATCACTCGGCCTAGGCTTAAATTCACGGCCCGCTTTCATCGAGGCTTCTGAATGCATTAGGCTATTGCGCAACGCCATGAGTTCCAACGGGGTTGGTTCCGCTTCGAGGGCACGCCTTTGCTTCCATACCTTGATGGCAGCTGCGACAGCCACAGCTGCGCCGACGCAGATCAGAGTTGGTTTGTGCCAGGACGACGACATTCTAAAAATTAGATGAAGCAAACTACAACAGGTGAATATGAAAACAATCAATGGCGACAAGGGCGGAGGCTAGTAGAGGGCGTATTACTTAGTTAGCTTATAGATCTCAAATGTCAAGCTTATTTAGCCAGGGGATTTAAGGATGTCCCGGTAGGGTCGAAGTCGAAACACATGGAAATGGAAACATATGAAACAAACCCGGATTTTGCGCGTGTTTCGTTTCTAAGAAACACAAGAAGTGCCGCCCTGGGCGTTTCTGG
>Ga0307979_1002589_pt1 | contig 12466 bp, 12 predicted proteins | sample OrgLakmetage1058_FD_201833 | JGI IMG/M metagenome (GOLD analysis project Ga0307979, IMG submission 201833) | Saline water microbial communities from Organic Lake, Antarctica - #1058 | ecosystem: Environmental > Aquatic > Non-marine Saline and Alkaline > Saline | place: Antarctica: Organic Lake...
CTGAATTCAATTACGAAAGCTGTTCATGTAAGAGCGTACAAGAAGCATGCTCATCGCCGGGCGCGATGCTTGCTAGAAATTCTACACTGCAGTCAATGAAGAAGGCTGCTCGTCTACAAGCTTGCACGCTTGCACCATTGTACTCAGCAAAGTTGACTACCCAGATAAAAACCCGACGACGACAAGTAATTACTTACAAATAAATCGGGTAGGGTCCTACTAACAGTACTTCGTACTGTAGAGGAGATAAACTGGCATGTTCAGTGTTCAGTATCTCCTTCTGAGATCTGAGCAATTGAGCACTTATTTGGATTGATGATAGTAGCGAACTGTACCCTGCTGGCTCTACTGTCGACTCTATGCTAGTTGGCTAGTTTCAGTTGGAATTTGCGGAGTACTAGACTGGCATGCATGTATCTCATTCTGAGCGTTGAGCTTTTTGGCATGTACTACACTGTAACTGTAAGTAGCTTCACAGCAGCTTCACAGCCAATTTTTGTGAGCCCCCCCGAGGGGGGACTGGATTTAGTAACTAACAGAAAGGGTGCCATCTAGTCGGCGTTTGCAGAGTCCAATTTTTACAGCGCACTTATTTTTCTCGAAGACATGCAATGATATCGCATTTCGTTGATTGGTTGATTGGCGTCGTATCAAAAGTATCACCTCCGAAAGCAAGAACAAACAACTGCTGCACAAGCTTCGTGCATTCCTTCAAGCCCGTGAACCTGCGAGACTGCGGTGAAGGGTTGCGAGCTTGCGCCAATCGTTAGCCTGTGATACTGAAAAATCTACTTCGGGCCGATCCAATTCATTTTGGATACATTGGCTTCCGTGATCGATTACGATGTCTAACTCTGAAGGCCCGACATCTCGACCGCGGAGTCCACGATCAGGGCTGGGCCGCGGCCGAGGCAAAGCCAGCGAGGGCAGGCCTGGCGTGCGGCCAGCACCACCACGTCTCGGGCGCTCTGATTCTCCCAATGATTTACCCCGGGGCATTGCGCCGGGGACGCCTACGCCGCCACCGCCTGCAGCGCCTGCAGCGCCGCCTCCACCACCGGCACCTAGCCCAACGCCACCTCCGGCAGCGCCGCCACCGGCTGAGAATGCTTCACCGTCGCAGCTGTCGTTGTTAGAAGTTCAAATATCTTTGCTTTCTACCAAGGTGGCCGCCCTCGAAGAGAGCAAAGACAAGGTGGAAAATTTGCAGTCAGCGCTCAAGGAGGTCGAAAAACGGGCCAACTTCCTCCAAAAAGCCAATGAGGTATACTATAGATTGCTTTTTCTTTGAGATTGTTCAAGAGAGCATAATCTCCGGCTCGACCCCCCAAATTAATCCAATTCGCCGCTTCAGTATCATACCAACATTTACACAAATGCACACACTCAGTTGTCCACTGTGCTTTTCTTTGTTGCGGTCGCCCTATCCTTTTGTAGACTTTGACAGCGAAGCTCACCAAGCTGGAAGAAGAACAGAGCAAAAGCAGTGACGATCAAGGCGGCAACAACAACGCTGAAGTGTTGGATGGCTTCTCCGCACGAATGAACCGACTAGAAGCTTCTGTGAGCTCCTTAGCCTCCAAACCACCCCCACCTTCAGGAAAAGGTGAGAGTCAGGAAGCTGGTGGCAACGGGAGTCAAGAAGAAGATGACGATGACGCGCCTCCGAAGCGGGTCATGCAGCGGGCCAAGAGCCTGGCAGAAGCAAGCTGTGAAACAGTCGAAGAGGTTAGACTCTCTGTCGGTTGATTCGGGATTTTTCGGTTCTGATTAGAGGGTATCAGGGAGCCAAAGTTCATTGTTTGCAAGTCTCACGAGGCATTCGCTAGCCTTCATGAACCATTCACATTCGCGTTAATCTAACCCTAGGTGAAGGCAAAGTTGGCCTTGGACAACGGCGACATCATGCTGGCTCTGGAGCGCGTCATGTCGCTTGAAACCAAGATGCGCGGCCTCGCAAGCACGGTTGAGGCGCAGGGGCAGACGCTGGAAGCCGTCAAGACGTTATCCCAACCACCACCCCCACCAGGTGCTCCACCCCCTCCGCCGTCTGGCCCGCCTCCCTTGACGGTGGATGTGGTGATCGAGCGAGAAGTGAAGCGGCTGTGGACCTCCGTGCAGGTGAATGACGACGAAAGCTCGCTCCACAATCATCTTGTTTCCTACTTTTCCTCAACAATTCCTTCTTTAGCCTTTAAAAAAAGGAAAATGGCCAGCAGAGAGAATGATTTGTGAACGGCCGAAATACTGACAGCAAATACCATTCTCCTTCACAATTATATTACATGGATGGTTCGTTGTACCGCTTTATTCACAACAACTTGATGTTTCTTTTTGCCGCTTTTGTCATAGCGCGGAGACATGGACGTTCAGAAGTTAGCCCGCCTCGTCACCAGCGAGATATCTGCAGGAAAGTACAGCCAATCCCAGGCCACGGAAATTGTGAGGCGGGTGCGACTACTGGATGCGAAAGAGACGAGCGCAAAACCGCCATCGAAACCCTCCTCCCCTCGAGCTGCGAAGAACGGCGACGACGACAGTGACCTCGAGTTGGCTGGAGACGACGACGACGAGGAAGGCCGCGGAGGCAAGGGAACCAAAGCGAAGCCGTTGCCGGTGGAACCGAAGCGGAGGTCGAGCTTAAGCAGCGGTGGCCCCGGGGCCTTAGCGGAGCCCGACGTGCCGTTCAAAGTCCGTTTTTTTACGGCCATTCCGCCACATGTGCTCAGCAAAATCGGCGTGGATGCTGCTGGCTACGTGGTCTTACTCCCGTTAGAGATGAGTTCATCAACGGGGCAACCTGCGAATTGGGCGCAAGGACTGCAGCCGGGAGACCGCATCGTGAGCGTGGAGCACCGCAAGGTGGACCCGCTGCCTCCTGCTCCCAGCAGGTCCTCCACTGCGAGCATGTTTATGGGCGGCAGCGCGGCGTCCAAGCAGCAAAAGCGCGAAAAGGCCAAAGTGGAGAGCGTGTGCGACCAGATCCGCAAGGCCGAGGGGGCGGTGGCCGGTGGAGGCTACGCCATCACCTTTGTGCGACCTTCCGATTCGACCAAAACTACCACAGCAGCAGCAGCATCCACAGCAAGAGCAGCTGACAACGGCAAGGCAGCAACAGCACCAACGGCTAAACGGAAACCTCGGAACTCCATCTTTGCAGGCTTCATTTCGTCTAGCAGTGGCAAGAGCGACAGTCCTTCCGAGGTGCTCGAGGCTGACACTGCAGCAGCAGCACCGGCTGAAGAGGAGGACCCCCTCGAAGAGATACCCTTGGTTGTACTTAGACGCCGACGAGTATAGATCTCTACTATAACTAGCTTGACGACGGCACTCTGCACTAAAAGTACAGTAAGTAAGTCACTAAATGTCCAGTCGCCCCTCAAGGGAGGGGGGCTTAGAAAATGATAAAAAGACACAGGAGGTGGAAGTTTATGATTATCGTTATTGTATGGAATTCCATCTTTCCATTCGGATACTTTACGGAGGCCCATGGGAACTTCATCTGAATAACGACTTATTCTAGTTGTATAAATTATTTCTTACCTGCTTCCTATGTGTGAGAATATTATGTTGCATAATTAGGATCATCCGATACTCACAAACAGGCCTCCATAAAGTTATAAATAGGAACACCCGATACACTCAAACGGGCCTCCATAAAGATATATCGCATTAACTTCATGTAGAGATCCAATTAGTACTTGTTCTCTTGAAAGGAGTTGCGAGTGTTTTTGCTGTCCCGAACAACGCGGCATAATAGCTTTAAGAATACAGTTGAACGATTATTTAGGGTTAAGAAATCTGTAGAAAGGATTGGTTGCTGTGGGACCCTGTACGACCATATCCTTCTTTAAGAAGTCAAGTTCAGTTGACTTGACTACGACAGGAAGTACAAGTAGCACTATAGGACGCTGGTCAAAAGTACTCTTGTTTAGTTGTTACTTATCAAGATGCACTATTTAGGGTAATCACTCAGTACACCAATGATTTCCGAAAGGTCGTAAAATAATCACAAAATACACTGATACTTCAGCCAGGTCCAATAGGACTGAAATCTAAAGCATCACAATTTGGATACGCGATCATCAGCAGTACGAGTACGGTAGATAATGATATGCTGGAGATCAGCACCATGGTAAATGAAAGTCCCCCCCACCAAAATTTAGAATCAGAGTCAAATTGCGCCCGGACTTCCCTCAGTCCATCAGGCAAGAAGTCGACGTTACGGTATTTGAACAATGCGAAAATAATAGGAAGTAACTGAGCCACCGAAGTCGCCCACGTCAATTTGACTAAACCTGAGACATCACCCGCTTTCAACTGGGAGTTCGAAATTCGTGTGAAAGAGCAGTCAATTATTGTCCCGATCGAGCCAGCAATTTCAGATGAAAGATTCAGCCATGTCGTTATGAGAGCGAAGATTGTTCCTTCAGCACCGTCTGGAATGACAGCTATAAACATAATGGCCATGGGCATGAAGGACATTAGCTGAGCAGTCATCTGAAAGCTGGAATCTCCAATCGCGAAGAGGTAAGTTGGTAACCCAAAGGTGAATTTATAGATCAAGCATAGCTGCAACATAGAGAAGAAAACACCCACTAAGGTGGTCCACATCAAAAATTTTTTCCATTGTTTATTAAAGAAGAAAAAGTCATAAGCGACAACGCCTAAAGTTGCCACGAATGCACCCACTGCTGAGAGCACTCCGACTGAAAAATTTGAAAAATCAAGGCCAGCAATCAAGTAATTCTGCCAAGCTGGGTTCGGAATGTAACATACGTTGTATAAATACAAGAAAAAACACGGGATCCAAACTGCGTCTGTTGCTACGAAGTCCCAGCATACTTGAAGTATTTCTCCGATAGACAGAATCTTATCACCTCTATATTCCATCTCGTGCATTGAATGTAACCACGGAGCAATACTGATCACAGGGACAACGGCCTGAATTAGGAAGCATTGACTTATTGAAATACTCCAGTCCATCTGAGTACCATGTAAACGGGCTCCCATGAGTGCGCCTACGCTCATTCCAAGTCCTCGAACGATGTAAGCTTGGATACGCATGCGACCCTTTGAATTCTTTGGCTCATAAGAAGTTGCTTCAACTATCATTGCGTCAGCTATCGTATCGGCCAACACACACCTAAACAGGAACAACAACGGTCGAAATGACTAGTGCATCTAAATGAGGAATCGCATTTCAACCCACGAACTTACCCAACCGACGCTAGAAATGACCATGCACAAGTGCTTTCAGTGCTCGGCGTCTCTATCAAATATAATACAAAATTTGCCATTGCCACAATACTCCAGCCTAGAAAGAACCACGGGCTTCTATGCCTTCCAAGAATTGGTGTAATATCGGAGATAATTCCAGCGAATATTTTGAAGCACCATGGGAGGTAAGTAGCAGCTTTAAAGGCATTTAAGCCTGAGGATGAAATGTCCCGAGAACTGATCATGTAGTATGTTACTGGAATCGTTAAGAAGGACTGAAAGAGTCCCACATTGAAAACACTGCTTAATAAAGCCCAGTTCTGCCTTGCATACAAGTCGCATTGCCAATTCTTTTGTCGAGTTGCTATGGCACCAATGTCACCAGCAAGTAAGTAATCAGATTCTCCAAAGTTGATGCTCAAGTCTGGGTCTGAAACATCGAGAAATGAAGAGTAAGAATCCGCTCGCCTATCAGCTGCGGCTGCCTCGATAACTATGACCCTCGTTTCAGCAGCAACCATTCCAAAAATCAAGGTCTTGTTGCAATGCAAGTTGAAACACAGTGTAATGAGACTGTCTGACCTGCACTATCACATGTAGTGAAATCTATTATCATAAAAAGTGTATTCATTACATGTAACACACAATAAAGGTACTTACTAGTATGTCGAAAGAATTGATAAACTTTAGCGACATCAAATAAAGAATGCAAGAGCTGAAGGAACATTTCCTCTTCGGATTCTACGACGCTCGGCAATTCGATGGATTGAACAATCAAATCCTTCGTCGTGTTTATTTTATAAAAATTTCTGAACGACCATCTTGATTTTTGACCAATTTAAAAACGACTGTTTCAAATTTTACCCAAAAAATGTAGCTCCTTGGCACATCCCCAGTCAATATCACAGGTGTTACTATTTCCATATGCAATTGAATCATAGAGTTACATACTTCAGTACCGAATCAAGCCATGAACTTCGTCCAAATAACTTCATCGTAATCTCTTGACATCATGATCGATCAGAGCTGGGATTGGCATTGAAGTATTTTTATTGCGCCGATCTATTCGTGGGATCTCTCTAGTTAAATTGCGTTGAACATTCAGACATTTTCTGGCCTTTTGCGCTTCTGTGAATAGCCAATTCGAACTCAAGATGAAATGCTCGTGGATTCGTGGATATCCTCTCGGTATGAGCTGAAATCACTTGGAATGCGCCGCGAATAGAAGCAGAAGCAATGTTTCTGCTGCAAGATGGTGATTTCTAATTTAGCTGCCTGCTGCGAAGGAGGCTCCTCAGTGAAAAGCACGGTGCTTTTTAGCGAGCTGGTTACTATAAAATCATAGGCGCATGCAAAGTAGAGTAGTACAACAAGTAAGCGATCTCTAATAGTTATCTGAAGCACTCAGCTCTTGGAGCGAAGTATTCGTAGAGACATCCCTGCTTTCACAGATTTACTACAGTTCACGGCGGATAGCTAGGAACTAGGAGAATCAAAATCACACCAATTACAGCAATCAATAATCAGCGACACCAGCATCATGCTCATTCCAGGCGTTTTCTTCCCACGACTCTTCATATGCGCCTTCTCCGAGCGCCTCACCTTCATTCCAAGGAGCGCCAGTTTCATCTTCGCCGCCCCAATTTTCAACAATTTCTCCACTTTCTCCCCAGTTGTCGTAGCTTTGGTCTTCACCACCCCAATCTTCGCCACCAGCTTCATTCCAAAGTTCCTCCGTCACTTCTCCTTCTCCTTCGTATCCAGCCCATTCATCCACTTCTCCCTCATCCCACACTTCTTCTGCCGCCTCCTCTCCCCACGCTTCATTCTCGTAATCGCCCCATTCTTCGCCGCCTTCCCAGTCATACGCGTCTTCTTCGCCGTATCCTTCGATCATTCCAGCGTGCGGGTCCTCGTAGCTAGTTTCGCCTGTCTGTTCGTTGTACCAGTACGGCGTGCCATCCTCGTCCCACTGCACTTCTGACCATCCAGTACTATCATAAGGGTCTTCGGACCACCGTTGTTCTTCATAAGATCCATCAACACCCCCAGTGGGGTCTTCGTAAGTCATTTCGCCAGTCCAATTGTTGTACCAGTACGTCAACCCACCAGCGTCGATTGTTTCGCTCCACTCACCCGTGTCTTCCTCTGCGCCGTAACCTTCCGCGCCCCAGTACTCTTCTTCGCCTGTATCGGCCCAATCGACCCAATTGCCAGAATCATCGTAGTAGCCACCCCAGTCGTCACCATATTCTTCTTCGCCGACATCCCAGTCTGATACAGATAACGCACAAGAAATGAGGCTATACTTTTGGAGATATCAGCAAACTTAAGACACGGCAACTAAGTATGTCAAGATAACCAAAGTAAATGTACACACCGATGAAGGGATTGTCGTAAGTGCTTTCTTGCGTTTCTTCGTTGAACCAATATGGTACGCCCACGTTTTCGTCCCAGGCCTCTGTCCACGGGCTCGCAAGTGGATTTTCATACGTGCTTTCGCCCGTTTCAGCGTTGTACCTGTGCCATAAAAAGGCATATAAATTACAAAAAAGCAAGTGAGCAACCAGTTCAAAGAAGCACAGCATCACAATGCTTCATAAAGTCTAATACCGTTACAATAGAATTGATGCCCTTACCAGTACGGCACTTCCTGCTCTTCGTCCCATTGTTCCGACCACGCGGACTCCCACCAAGCTCCTTCTTCAACTTCTTCATGACCGCCACCGGCCACCGTGAGGCCATAGGACTGCCAATTTGGGTCGGCCAAGGCGGCTTTCGCCTGTTGTTCCAACAAACCCCGCCCACCGCTGTCGGGTGCGTAAGGGCCCAGTTCAGTGCCGTCCGCGTCTTCGGCGTTAAGCGCAATCTTGCCCTCGTCGTCGATCCGGCAAAACGCGTGGTGCCGCGGGCGACGCGACTTGCGAATGCCTGGTTCCGCTTTCGCGAGCACTGCTTCGGCTGCTTTGATGTGCTCCAGCGTAGCTGCTGGCAGTTTCTTCACCACCACCTTTTTTTTCTTCTTCTTGACACCGTCGTTTTCGACGTTGCTAGTCTCTCCACCCTTCTTTTCCATTTCTCGTTTTGCCTCATCTTCTTTTTCTTCGGCTTCTTCTTCGTTGTCCATTCCTTCTTTCTTAGGCTCCTCGAGAGCACGACGGGCTTCCGCCATTGCCACAGCATAGACCGCCGTCGAGGGGTACTCGGTGCCGTGCGCGAGCGCCCAGCCCGGCTCGCTGAACGGTTCGTCCCATACTGCGTCCCACCGTGTCGCGGGCAACAGGGGGAACTCCACGCACTTGATCCGGTGCTTGAGGAGCCGCGCGGCTTCTTCTTCGGGCGACTCGGTCCACGCCAGAAAGACCACTTTCTCCTTGGTAGCGCTTTCAGCGTTCTCCGCGTGGGCATCCTCGGACTTGGACGAGGTCTTCTTATTCTTTTTGCCAGGTTTGGCCATGGGCTGGCCCTGAGGCCCCACCACCTCACCCGTTTCCAGAACCAGTAAACCGGACTGCTTAGTGTAGCCCGTCTCAGGCGGCTCGGGGTACTCAGCCCCCGTCTTGGTGTCTACGAACACCCACCCGCTGTTGGCTTCGCTCCAGGTCTCCACACAGGCCCGGCTTGCCGTTAGCCGCCGCTGCCAGCGTTTCTTCAAGAGTTTGCGCACGCTGCGACCGCAGCGCCCGCGCCGTGCGGCGGCTTGCGCCATCACCGTGCACCTCACTTCGCGCCGTGCCTTCGCCGCGCTGTCCTCGGCTTCGCCCGCTTGCAACAGCTGAGCGCTGCGCTGCCGCCACCGCCGCTGAATGCGGGTGGCCATGGCGTGCCTTTTGTCCCGCCCGCGCTGCCGCATGGCGCCGTGCTTGTAGGCCACCCACCGCCCGCGCATGCCCCCGTAGCAGCGCTGAATGAATAAGGCGCCGTTTTGCCGGCGCAAGCGGCGGAGCACCCAGAGGAACTTCCGGCGGGAATTCCCCCCACGAAACATGCGCTGCAGGCTGGACGCAGCGGCGTGGAACATGGCCTTGCGCTCTAGGACCTCAAAGCGCCGGCGGCCTCGAGCACCTCGGAACAAGCGCTGCAGCGACGTCGCCGCCAAGAGCTGCGCCCGGTTCAAGCGGGTGCGTTTTCTGGCCCAATAGCAACGCCACGCGCGCTGAATGATTTCGGCGCCGTCCTCGCGGTGCTCAGCGGACAAGTAGCGCAGCACCCGTTTTCGGGCGAGTTTGCCCCGCAGAACAGCTTGCAGCCGCAAGCAGCAGTGGTGCTGGAGTTTCCGCTTGGCGGTGGCCTTCACTTGCGCGACCGCGGTGCGCGCCAAGCGCCCTCGCCACACGTTTTGGAGCATGCGCGCAGCCGCATCTTCTTCTTGCCAAGTCTCCGCGCGCTTCAAGCTTTCGGCCACCGCCCACCATTTCGCCCACCCTTGCACGATCAACCGGTCCAGGCAAGTGCGTAGGATGCGGGTCAAGCGCTGCCGGCTCAGGCCGTCGGCAAACGCTGCCCGCCGGGCTTCGCTCGCGTAGGCTTTCACGCACTGGCGCCACACTTGCCACGCGCGCAACACCCGCATGACCCCTTGCTGGCTCACGCAGCGCGTCAACCGGTCGAGCCCTTTGGCGTAGAGCATCCTGCGCGCGCGGTCCGAAGTAGGCAGCGGCAACCCAACGACTCCCTTGAGACCGCACACCGTGTCCTGCGTTTGGGCGGCAATGGCCCCACTGACCGCTTCCGACGCCGCGAGGGCGCTGCGCAGCCATTCGATGCTTTCGCCTCGCTCCGAGGCCCAATCGTGTCCCACTCCTCCTCCAACATTGCTGCTGCTACTTCCGTCGCCTGTTGATCCCAACCTGCGGTGACTGAAAGGGTCTACCAACGGTCTCGCAGTGGCACGGTGCAGAGGGCTCGCTCCTGCTCCAGCAGCATGCATGGACTTGCGACCACGCCGCACGGTGCTATTCTTGCTGCTGCTGCCGCGCGTTGCACCTCTGACTCCTCCACCCGCGAGCAAGTGGTCAAGCAACGCCAGGCGCTCTTGCTCCTTGGCGGCCGCCGCTTGTGCTTCTTGGTCGCGCACTTGCTGTTCGCGCGCTTTCGCGGCGGCCAGAGCTTCCGCCGCTTTGCGCTCTTGTGGTGGGAGCAAGGTCAAGTCTTGAGCCAGTGGGGGCGGCGTGGCTGGCCGCACGACTGGCAGCTCAAACACTGGTAAGTCACCATCCAAAGTGTCCATCGGTAACGACGACACCGGCGGTAGCAGTGGAGCTTGCTCGCTGAACTCCTGTTGAAACACGGCATCAACAGCTGAGCTTCTCCCCGCTGAAGGCGATGAGGATTGCGACGACGACGAAGGACCTTGCGGATAGTGGCGCACCGCAACAGAAAGTGGCGACGGCTGGTGAGAAGCTTGCGCAGACCTAGCATGGCCTCTTCTGTGATTGGAGCTGTCCAAAGGGCTCATTCGAAGCGTGTTGTCGCCAGGCTGAGCAGGGATTTGAAGCTGCAACAGCGGTGGGTCTAGAAGCTGATGCATACTCGCACTCGCAGCCGCCACTGGCGTTGGTGCTCCTTGCGCCGTGCCTACTCGGCTCTGATTACCACTTCTACTGCTACTGTAGTTGTGCCTGTCGTGCCGCGTCCGACTAGCTGGCGTTAGGCCGCCAAATTCATCGCTGGCCTGATAGTCAGCACTGGCGACACTGCTACCGTATCCGGCCCGATGCCCACCTGGGTCTAAGAAGTCAGTGTCACGTTCACCGCCGTGGATATATCGCTCGCCCGAAGAGGAGGAGGCCGTGCTGGGGCCGTCTAAGTCGAATCCTACCCTGTAGCCACCACCGCCCTCTGATTGTGAGTCTCGGGCACCTGTGCGGAGGGTCGGCAAAGTGTGGGGCCCTCCGCCTCCTGGCCGTCTGAGGCTGCTGTCAAGGCGCAGCGCGGACGGAGGCTGAAAAGCACTGCCACCTTTGTACTTTCTACCGTTCATATCACCGAGCGTTGCGTGCGACGCGGAGCGAGGAAGCGCACGATTATTGGAAGCAGTAGCATTATGGCCGCGACGCAGGGAAGGGTGCACTTTTTGAAACACAGGGGAAGCGCCTTGTCCTAAGGGTGATGTTGGGGGCTGCTTGCGCACGGCATGAGCAGCACTGCCGTCTCTGCTTGCGTTGGGGAATGGAGGTGGTGCCTCGGCCCGGCGGCCAGCGGGCGACTGTTGCCAAGCGGTAGCGCGCGGCCGCCGCTTGAGGCCGCCACTCCCACGGCCAGCGCTGCCAAAGCTAAAAGAAGCCTGCGGTTCAAGCGCAAAGTCGAGCCTTGCAAGCTCTTGCGATAGGGTATCATATTCTAGTCGCTGCCGCTCCGCGACCATCTGGGCTGCATCCCAGGTGGCGGCAGATAGGACGCCTGCTGGCGCCCCCCCCGCTGGCACAGTCCTGGTATTCCCAGAGCCATCGCGCCGCACACCATCCGAAGTTGTTGCTCCACGCGGCAGCAACTCGCAATTGTTTTGATCAAGCGCAGCCGATTGAGGCTTGTTCGGCAAGGGCTGCGTTTGAGCCAAAAGCTTAGACCCAAATACGAGGCCACCTTGCATAACGCCCGCCTTCAATACAAGCAAAGTAAAGGCTACAACCCTCCGCTGCCGCACTCAAAGGCCAGAAGGCGTATGAAAGCAAACTGAATGCATGATTTTTAGATCCACATAGCTCCGTGCCAATCCATAATAGCCGTGGCAACTACGAGTACATTTTACAACGAGTCTTCCAGGAGTTCCATTGTTTCGTTGACAGGGCCAAAACCAAGAATGAAACCCCCTGTAGTAGTGTGTCAAGATTAGTTGTCAAGTTGTGTCAAGTGTCAAGTGGAAAGCATTTTGGCCAAACAATGCCAGATCGAGAGTAGAGAAGATACCGTTCTTGGTTTAGCAATTAGCTAGTTGAATGCAAGCATCAAATTACGCCTGCTGGCAATAATATTGACAGATCAACAATCTTGATTTTATCGATAACCCTAGCTAGCTCTCTCTACAGGTTCGTCTCTCGTGTTGCCTCAATGTGGCGACCATATTATTCAGCAATTTACCAGCTTGTTGTTGTCACAACATCGCTTCTAATTCAAAAATCGAGGGGATTAGCGCAAAGAAGCTTTCAAAGTCGACGAAATGGAGCAAAAGGACCAGTGCTGCCACCTTTTCCAGTGACTTTTGATTCAACGGGTCGGTTGTTTACTGGGTCGACTTCTGTACATC
>Ga0307979_1002597_pt1 | contig 12458 bp, 12 predicted proteins | sample OrgLakmetage1058_FD_201833 | JGI IMG/M metagenome (GOLD analysis project Ga0307979, IMG submission 201833) | Saline water microbial communities from Organic Lake, Antarctica - #1058 | ecosystem: Environmental > Aquatic > Non-marine Saline and Alkaline > Saline | place: Antarctica: Organic Lake...
ATGCTTCCTGCCCTCTACACACTATCCTCTTTACGATTTCGACTTGCGCGCAACGCACGCGCGTACACTTCTGCCCGCAGCATTGGCTTCTGTGTCATTTGGGTTTGTATTAGTTCGAGTTCGAGTTAGAGTCTACTACAGCGTGGTAAGCACACTCCTAGTAAGGTGTGCGTTCGAGTTAAGGTGGTGGTGTGCTCGACTCCCGGAGTCGAGCACGGGGAACAGGTAGCACAAGACAAACAAGTAGCGGGGAGAGGAGGAGAAGGACGGCGTTGGCGTTGACACGCAAAACCCACCAACGGCAGCATACAGGGGGATGCTGCCTCGGTCAACTCTAACTCCAACAAGGCTTAGCTACAGTAGTGCGTACTGTATGGTAGGGTTATCCTTTCTATTATAAATGGAATTTCGTTCGTGGTTCGTTCGTGGTGGTCGTCGTCGTTTTTTATGTAGGTACCTACAGTCCTACAGTACTACAGTGCAGTACAGTTCTGTTGTACATGTGCAGTAAACAAAACACCAGGCGGACCACGGGCACAAGAAGGGACACGCACCACGGGCAATACAAGGGCACTCACCCACGGGCATCTCAAGGCTGTGCACTGAGGTGCTAGGGACACGCACCTACTCCTCCGCAGCAAACACATTGCTCCGAAGCCGCGCATCGCGCGGGCACCTGAACTTGTGTATTCGAAATACGCAACATTTATGACTTATTTAAAACAATTTCAACTCTGCTTCTCTTTTTGAAGGTTGCCCTCTCTTCTCATCTTCTCTCCACCAGCAGCGCTGCGCAGCAACACCATGAATATGACACTAGGCTTATTGTAAAAAAGTTCGGCGTTTGTTTGGGATTCCCTGGAAAAAAAAAGTTCCAAAAACGCTCCCCAACGGACGAAATATACTCCAACGGACAACGAACTCGAGCTGAAGAAACCCCGAAATCCCCCCTTTGGGAACATTTACGATAAAAAATACGGTAAATAAGGGAATAAACCGTCGGAAGCGTTTTTTGGAGCGTTTTTTGTACTTCTTGGCAGTGCCGGTCTTTCGTTAGTGCAGTTCCGGGATCTTTTAGGGAACCGAAGAATTAACGAACTTTCCCTTCGGTTCCGGGTTGGTTCACTACGTTTTTGTAGCGGAACTTTTAGTTCCGTTCCGTTCGTTAAGAAATGAGTAGCCGAAATCCTCGTTCGGTTCCGTTCGTTAAGGGTGGAACTCCTACTCCGAGTTGAATTCGGCTTTATAGTGCAAATTCACTTGAATTACTGAAAAATTTCTTCTTTGAGGTCCCGGTAATTAGAAAAACAATAAGCACAAATCGGCTCCAAATCGATTTCCGCAATCGTATTAGTGAAACCCGCGGTTTTCAAAACAGCAGCTCGGTTCCATTCTGGGTTCGTTTCTAGTTCGTTAATTCTATAGAACCGAACTTTTCTTTCGCTGCGGGTTCCTTAATTCGGCCGGAAACGAACTTCTCTTTCAGTTCGGATCGTTAGTGTAGCAAACCCGAACTTTCCTTTCGGTTCCGTTCAACTCCTATTCACTAACGAAAGACCGGCACTGTCAGGAACTAAAGTACTATACCGTGCACGGGAGACTTCACCATAACTCCTGAGGCAGGCAGGGTGGAGCACCAGTCCTCGTTAATTTTAGTCTGACCACCCTGCCTGCCTCGGTAACGTTTTATAGTCTAACCACCTTGCCTTGCTAACATCTTAGTCTGGCCGCCCTGCCTTGCTAACAATTTAGTCTGGCCACCCGGCCTTGCTAACATCTTAGTCTGACCACCTTGCCTTACTCACATATAAGTCTGACCACCCGGCCTTGCTAACATCTTAGTCTGACCACCTTGCCTTGCTAACATCTAAGTCTGGCCACCTCGCCTTGCTAGCATCTAAGTCTGACCACCTTGCCTTGCTAACATCTAAGCTTGACCACCATGCATTGCTTACATCTTAGTCTGACCACCATGCCTTGCTAACATCTTAGTCTGACCACCTTGCCATGCTAGCATCTAAGTCTGACCACCTTGCCGTGCTAGCATCTAAGTCTGACTACCTTGCTAGCATATTAGCCTGGCCACCTGGCCTTGCTAGCATCTATGTCTGACCTTGACGTCTTGCTATTACTGTTCCATCTGACTTATTAGACTACGTGGGCTCGCTAAAGTAGATCTGTATCTGTAAGTACAATCTTACTTTCATGGCGGTGACGAATGTAGATGGGATGCTGCTTGCAGCTGGCTCGTTAGAATTGTCTGATGATGTCAACTTCGCTTATGTTGCTCACCCCGATAATCCTTCTGGAATTCCCCTGGTAGCAAAATGGTTCAAGTTTCGTGTTGTAGACCTCCCTGCCAAAGGCGTTCAGCCGCCGAGAAAGGCTACCCCTAATGGGCCCAGATGAGTCAACAAGAAATGGCTGCCTGCCCCATTGCCTTCCTGCTGGTACATCAACAACATGACTCTGAAGTACGAAAAATGAACTGCAGACGGGGCAGTCACTATGATGTGTGTGGCCTACCCTATACCAAGTGCGATTGCTAAGAAGCAAAAGATGGCACTTGTGCCGCGACTTCGCTGGGAATACGAGGTCTCCATACTTCAGCCGTGTGGGCGAGGCGATTCAGATAGCTATTTAAGCTACAAGGAGGTGAGGCAGCGTAAACTTGAGTTCAATGAAATCTCTGGTATCGAGGCCACACATGGCTGGCTTGCTATATCCAAGGATGTACCCGAATGTGCCCATGAAGGTGAAGGTAACGATTCCTTCACTGCCTGGGAATAGAAGAGCCTTTTTGAGGCGCACTTGCTTACTGGCGAGGAAGAATGGCATAATGAGATATCTTGAACCAAAGAATTAGAAGCTCCCTCCACTCTCCCTACTCCTACTACTGCCCTGCTGTCTATGATAATTAATTCGGCGTATAATTCATTCTAGTATAAAAAGAAAATAACAAATAAACCCAATTAAGAATTATAAGTATATATGACATTACATGCAACCCAACAAACAAATTTAAAACCCTCCTTTTCATCGCCCCGCTGGGAGATCCCGGGTTCCTGGCGGGCCCTCTGTCTTTGCCGGCAGTTCTCGGTGCCTTCCTTCTTGCTTCCAGTCGCGGCTCCGACAGCAACGGACTCTGCAGGGGAAAACGGGGGTGAGCTAGGCAACCCGGGGCGATTCATTCGATAATTTACTGTCTTACTGACCCCTGCACGTCGCTTCTGAATATCTGTCGGTCGAGCTACATCTGCTGCTTCAAGGTTTGTAGCTTCAGCGACGCGGCACTGGCTTCGGCCGTTGCCAGGGACCCGAGCTCCGCTGTCACGGTCTTCTTGCGCTCTCTCCGAAACAGACTTGCGGCGCCACTCACGCTTCGATTTCACTAGAACTCAACAAAATCCCGAAGGTCGACACCTTGAGGGCCCTCATAGACGCCTGGTGCTAACTCGCAGAATTTTAGGAGATTAAGGCTTCTATGACCTGACACCTCAGCACTCGCCATCCATGCCGAAAGCTTGACAACTGCAGAACTTGCGCCTGCACTTAGCGCCAGTGCCCTAATTGACTCGCATTGAAGGTTAATTTTAGATGTAGTAAAAGGATATACCATGACGCTTCGAACGGAGACCTTGTGGTCTGGCTAATATGCTAGCAAGGCAAGTTGGTCAAACTAAGATGCTAGCATGGCAAGGTGGCCAGACTAAGATGTTAGCAAGGCAAGGTGGTCAGACTTAGATGCTAGCATGGCAAGGTGGTCAGACTAAGATGTTAGCAAGGCAAGGTGGTCAGACTTAGATGCTAGCAAGGCATGGTGGTCAGACTGAGATGTTAGCAAGGCAGGGTGGTCAGACTAAGATGTTAGCAAGGCCGGGTGGTCAGACTAAATTGTTAGCAAGGCAAGGTGGCCAGACTAAGATATTAGCAAGGCAGGGTGGTCAAGCTTATATTTAGCAAGGCAGGGTGGCCAGACTAAGATGTTAGCAAGGCAAGGTGGTCAGACTAAAACGTTGTCGAGGCAGGGTGGTCAGACTATAATTGATCCCTGACGGGGGGGATTTCGGGGGCTCCAGTTTCCATCGTATCTTGTCGCTGGTAATCCATGGCAGAGGGTGGAATGGACAAAAGGCACACTTCGAGAGCAAACAAAGTAAATGGATATATTTTTTTCGAGCGAGAAGACACCCAGTCAAATCGAATTCGTTCTGAAAGCAATTAGAATAGACTGGACTGCTGATCTACTGGGTTGGAGATTACGTAAATTGAGAGTTGAGAGTTTGGCTGTGCTTTCCTTTCGTCTTTCGTTGTTTAGGGCATACATAATTTATTCAGTTAAAATTTCCTCTCCCGTAGACCTGGAGGAGGGCCAATATTTCTGAGCGTCCTCCTTCTTTGACGAGGTCCAAGGCCGTCCGACCATCCTGCGAGGGTTTTGTAGCAACGGACACGCACACAACCACAAGAGCAAGAAGCACGGACAAAATAAATTCGTAGGTAAAGACGGTATGGAAAGGAAAGCGAGATGAAATCACACAATAAGCTTGTTCATGACACTCCTTTCTATCAGCCCAAGTCACAGTGAAGCAAGAAAATATATATACAGGCATGTACGCGCGCGCGCACGAAGCACACGTATGAGGGAGAGAAGGAGGAGGCCCAAGAAGGCAATTCTTACAATCCTACGTCTCCTCCTCTATTTAAACCATCAGTGTTGATATGCCTCTCTCACTCTTTCTCTTACGTTGTCCTTCGCCTCCTTGTCCGCGCCAGCGTCCACCAGGACCTGCACAGTGGCGGTGTGGCCGAATTGCGAGGCAATCATGAGCGCGGTAGAGCCAAGCCCCTATACACATATGAAGAGAAGCATATTACGCATTGAAAAGAAGAAAAGAAGAAGCATATAGTGCAAAGACACAACACAAGAATAGGAAAATTATTGTTAGTAACACAAGACGATGAAGCGTATGTCTCAGTGGACGAAAGAGTAAAAGGCTACATTTAATTAGGCGCGCATGGATGTAAACAGACACACATGAGCTCACATCAATAATCTGACATCACAGTTGGCACGACTTGAACAGTTCTCTCACGACAACAACAAAAAACCATATATGCATGCATGCAGACTGCGCCTGCATACATGTAGGTACAGCCAACGTTATAAAAAGGTCGTATACTCGTTCGCCACTACACCCCTTTGCCAAACTCTTTGTGCATATGTGTGCGACCTTATCTCGCATTGTCTTTCTCTTACATTGCCCTTGGCCTCTTTATCAGCGCCTGCATCCACTAGGACCCGTACAGTTGCGGTATGACCGCCGAGCGAGGCAACCATGAGCGCTGTGGTACCAGACTATACGTGGAGAGAGAAAGAGACGCCACACATCAAGAAGAAGCAGACGAAGAGAGAGAGAGAGAGAGCACATACACAGCTCAAGAGATAAGCAATACATGAAGAAATTATTAGAGGACAAATGAGTGAAATAGATGCGTGCTTGAATGCGAAGGAAGTAAAAGACTACATGTAGGCGAGCGCCGGTAAACAGCCAATTTGAAGAAGCCACACGTGCCTCCTCCACAACGACGCTCTTTCCTTGCTCTAGCGCCTCGTTCAACTACGTGTAAATATATTTTCCTTACGCTCTCACTAACCCTGTCCTTGGCGTCCTTGTCAGCGCCTGCATCCACCAGAGCCTGCACAGTTGCGGTGTAACCGAATTGCGAGGCCTCCATGAGCGCGGTGTAGCCGTACTCCTACATATGCATAGATATAGAGATACCGTGAAGAAGAAACAGCAGAAGAATAGATCACACTACAAGAAAAGACAGACGGAGAGTAGGGTGAAAAGTGCAATGAAAGCGAATACGAGTAGGTAGGTGGAAAGCGAGTGTGTCGGTGTATGTGAGGGGAAATAAACTATTTGAAGGCGCATATGCAAGGGCGAGGAGTCCCCGAAAACGACAAAAACAGCTTCTCAACTTCAAGGTAATTCCAAGCTCGAATTGTAAATCTGACACCACTTTCTCTCTGAGACAAGACCTTTGGGGTTTTAAAACAAGTCTCAAGCATTACATCCGACACGATTAAGGCTAGGAGTGAGAAGGTGCACTACCAACAACAATCTCTTGTTTTTCTTTCATTTCCTTCTTCAAAGTACTTGCGCGCACCCACAGCTCCTCGTTGGAATCCCTCTTCTCATTAACCATAAAGGCGCAATACAAGAAAGGAAAACAACAATCCTCTTGGCATATGGCACCCTTTGCTCTCTCTCACAACAGGAAACATAGCAAGGAAAAAATGCCGCCCTTGTACACGTGTAGCCCAAGCAACGTAAGAAGTGCACGGTGCGTTCCCTCCACCCCTTCAACCACATATGTATGTATTCCTATGATCCTCTCTCATGCTCTTTTACCCTGTCCTTGGCGTCCTTGTCAGCGCCTGCCTCCAACAGAATCTGCACAGTTGTGGTGTGACCGTTGCGCGAGGCCTTCATGAGCGCTGTAGTGTCATCCTATAAAAGAAAAAGCCGGGGAATGCACAAACAAAATACAATTGAAAGAAAGAAGCAATGCATGAAGAAACCATTAGAATACAGTGGATGCTAAGCATTTGTGCCTGAGTGTGAAGAGAGTAAAAGGCTACGTGTAGGCGCACGGTAAGGCGACCACTCGAACGGCCCTCTTCCTCTATCTCTTCGAAAGGTGTAACAAAAATTGAAACTCAACAGACAACCACGCGTCCCGCCTCGGATTATAACTTAAACCATTAGTTCTCATAACCAACCACCTCTAGGGCTCCTTGGCCGAGGAAACTTAAGACGGCATGTATGTACATTCATAACATAAAGAATGTGAACAAATTCTCTCACCCAGTCCCTGTGCCCATCGACGTTGGTACCGTTGGCAATGCATGTCTTGACGAGGACCTCGTTGCCCTTTGCGGCGGCATCATACAATCCTTTCGCCGTGCCCTGCTTTCAAAAAATGGCCCGTTAATCAACCCCCAACAGCGAAGGTAAAAGCTCCCTCAGATAATTGCACAAAGGCGCACAGGAATACACGGTTTTCATCAAATCAATTTTGATTCTTGCCAAGACGGGATTAAAGCAAGCACGAAAGCCAAGAATTAATATTGAAAGAAAAATAACTGCGGCAAAAATACAAACGCACCACTGAGCCTGCCGCAGGACCAAAACTGAATGTGAACCCACCGCCACCGGAAGATGCCGATGCAGGAGTACCAGCAGTGGCAGTGGCAGCAGCAGCAGCATGAGTAGGAGCAGCAGGATCCAGGTGCACATTAGCTGGCGCTGCGTTGGCATCATGACCCGCCGCCCCTTGTATGCCTACCGTACTTGGCGTGGGCCCGCTGTTGATGGGCGCGCGGCGAAGGGCACGTTTGTCGTAATACCACTTACTTTCGGAGACTGCGACGAGAGCACGGATCACGCCGTTGTGGATGTCGCACGCGATCATCACACCTGCGTCACCGGGCTTGAGAGGCCCCTTGACGGCATCGTGGCACTGTTGGTAGTCGGGCGCGAGGACCACGTGATCACCCACGCTGAAGAAATGCTGCACCGACCGCGGATAAAAGATAAGAAACTCAACAGAATGATCAATGAATCAACAATGAATGTATCATTTGCTCTCGCAATCTTGCGCTCTTCGCCAACTGCTCTTTGGTCTTGCGATAGGATACTACAAGGCAAAGAGATCTACTGTAGCATTGTCGTTGTAAGGCTATGAAGGTTTGGTGAAGTGAGTATAAGGGAACCTCGCGGTGTTGTTGGAATGAAGAGGTTCCGGTTGACCATGCGGCAGGGGCAGCTGCGGCTCCAAAATAGAATGAACTCCCTGAAGTTTGCGCTGCAGGGGCAGATGGAGCACCAAAATTGAAGCTCATTATAAAGGGTGCTTCTGTGCAGGCGATGGATTAGACCCAAGGGGTAAGAGCGAGCAGCTTGCTAGCTGGATGGCTGGCTGGCTGGCTGGCTGACTGGCTACGCTACGCTACCAACACAGACTAGAGAGGGCCTAACTAGCAAGCCAAGCTTGTTAAGGTCTCTAGCTAGCCTAGCTAGGTGCATTACTACCAGCACTGTAACTTCTAACTTAGTGGGCTTAGTGCTCATTACTTCGTAGCTTCGTAGCTACAGCCAGTTGCGGGTGATAAGTAGTGATAAGAAGGCAGGAAAACGGCCACCTCGTTTCTTACACTTACAGTAGAGAGTAGAGGCCATTTCTTAGATTTCCGCGTGAGCACCCCTCAGTTTTTTAGGCGACCAGCGGACAGGCAGGGCAGAAAGGACCACGTCTCTAGAAACCGGGGCCAACACCCCTCAGTTACTATTTAAAAATCGATACATTTTACCCCTTCATTCCTTAACGCGAGTGTTTCTTTTCACTCGCAACTGGCTGTACTTGTACACTTGAACTACATATCCTTGGGAAGGTGATAGGCCGACAAAGATACAAAGACTTCCAAATCTAAATTTATAGGGGCTTCGGTGGATTTCTGCATTTTAGTGATCTCCCTCAAACAGCGCTAAGCGAATATCGAATTCACATCAACATCAAAGCTTAAGGCTAAGGGGTCTACGTTAGCACAAAAACACGTCACTTACAGACACAAGTGCACAGGCAAATCAAATACAAAAGAAGTCCTTCGTCCGTAGATAGCCAGCCTTCCAAAGCACATACAGTTCAAAATTTTCAAGGCACAGCTAGAGCAACCCCAATTGCGGTTCTGTTGAGGGCAAGCGCCTCAATGCGGGCAACTACGTCCGCAGGCACCGCCACTGAGCTTCTGCTGACCTCGCTCCCATTACCAGAGCGCAAGAGGCTCGCTTCAAGAAACTGCAATTGGCGCAACAGCTTCAGCAGTTCGCTCTGTGCGCGTTGGTCGCTCCTGCGGTCTTGGAGCATTTGCAGCGCAGCTCCGAGCGCCGGATATAGCCGTGCGCGCGGCGGCTCGCTCTCAAGCGGCGCCCCACCACCAGCAGATGATGACACCGCCTCTGGGACAGCGTCTTGATGAGCCCCACTGCCAGCTGCAGTGGCCAACGAGGACGACGAGGTGCGGTGGCGCGGTCGCTTCGGCGGCGGGTGAAGGGCCATGGCGTCGGTGGAAGCAGCCCGCCCTCGCGCCGCTACTGCGACGGCGTGGCGCTGCTCTTCGTCTTCGTCGTCGTCGTCGCCGCTGAAGCTCCCCTTGTCGCTGCTGTCGCTATCACTGCTTTTCTTCCAGCGCGCGCGGTGGCTACCAAGGGGAGACACCGGTGTGCTATTCGCAGCTACAGCGACGATGTCTACTGCTGAGTGGCTCGAACCTCCGGGCGGCGGTGACAAGTAGAGCCGTTGAAGCTCCCAGAACTCGTGTTCGTTGAAGGGCAGTTGGCTAATTGCCGTCAGTTGCGCTTGGAGAGCGCTGTCTTCCGCCGCGCGTCGCTCGTTCCATGCGAAAGCGCCACTGCCATCGCCACCACCAGTGCTACTGCTATCGGCCGTCGCACTCCTCCCGCTGCTAGGACTGCTGCTGGGACCACTACTACTCTGCGACTGTTCCTGTGCAGCAATGAGATGGGGCGGTAGCGCAGCCTCCACTTGGGCTCGAGCCAAGCGCTCAGCAGCGGTCGCGGCACAAGGTCTGTCAAAGCCGTTGCTCGGAAGCGGAGGAGGGCCGGCTGGGTCCTGTCCACTTCGGCTATCTGCCGAACCACCCCTATCCATGCGACTGCTACGATGGTGGGTGCCGCTGCGACTGCTATCATGGTGGCCTCCCACCTCATGCGGCGGCCCGCTTTGGCTGGACCCGCAGTGGCCTGGTAAAGGCTGCACCTGCAGCGGCGGCGGCGGCGCGCCTGGCGGAGTACATGGGGAAGCGCTGCGAGGAGGAGCTGAGGGCTGCTGCTGCTGTTGATGGTGGTGGTGAGGCCTTGGCGGCGAGGTGAAATGCTCCTGCTGCTGCTGAGGCGGTGGACGAGGAACGCCGTCGTTGAAAGGAGGGAGAGGCGGGCCGCCGCCGTTGCTTGGCCACATGAACTGGGGCTGTGGCGGCGCTCCCGGAGGGGAAGGCCCTCGCGTCGGCTCCGTGCTGTGGTCTCGGCTACTTCGCAAGCTCCCGTGAGGGCTGCCAGCACCTGCATGAGTCGGCAAATGCGCGCGCAACGGCGGTGGCGACGTCGCTGGCGAAGTGCCGGTGGCAGCCGCTGCTGCTGCTGCGGATTGAATGGCTTTGAACTCCACCGCTTGCCGGTAATGGTTCCACATGCCACGGATGTATGCAAGCACCAATTCGTTCGGGCACTCCTCTAGCGTAGGCGGCGGCAGCGGAGGCAACGGCGGGCGCGGCGGCGGTGGCGGCACGGCCTCTAAACCCGAACTAGAACCGTTCCCTGTCCTTGCAGCAGCGCTGGCAGCTGCGGCAGCTGCTGCCGCCGTGGCTGCATGGTGAGCTGACGTCGCGGCGGCATGGTTGGCCGCGGCCCGAGCTCGAATCCTCAAGGCGTGGTCGTGGGCCGCCGCGGCGTGGCGCAAGAGCGCAGGTACCCGGAGCTGCGAGGCCACGAGGCCCAAGCTCACGCCGGTGATTTTGCGCAGCGCCAGGTGTTTGTGGTGCACGAGCTCGGTCGCAATCTGACACTGCCCCAGCTGGCTCAGCTCAGTGTGGTCCAGGTAGACCTCCAGGAGGCCGGCGCTCTTGCCCAGCGCCTTCGCGATGGCGTGGCCTCCCTCGAGGTCGAGGCGGTTGCCGGACAGCGTGAGCACCTGCAGGGTAGGGTGCATGGCCACTGCTGCCATTAGGGAGGTGACCCCAGGAGCACCTAAGCCGTTGAATCCCACGTCGAGAAGTTTGAGCCGAGTGGATGGCAGTACCACGGCCAAGTGCTGCGCACCGCGGCAACCGATGCCGTTGTTGTCCAAATGCAAGTACAATAAAGTAGTATAGTGCCACAAACTGCGGCATAGAGCGTCGCAGCCCTTGTGGGTGATCCCGTTGAAGCCCAGCTCGAGGGTGCGCAGCCGGCGGTGCCGCGTCATGGCGTCCGCCACCGCCACGAGGCCCTCGTCGCCAATGTGGTTCTGCGAAATGTAGAGCCACTCGAGGCCACCTGGCCCCGTGGGGCTGTTGCGACCGTTGCATCGCGCTGCGTTCACTTCGGCTTCGGTCAATCGAGGGTTCGAGAGGCCACTGCAGTTCACCACGGGCGGGCTGCTGCCACTACGTGGTACCCACGCCGAGGTTGCCCCACTGCCCGAGCCGCCACTGCCACTACTGGTGGTGCCTGTGCCGTTTTCGTCGCTTTGGCTCCTTCCACTGCCATCACGGCTTGAAGTGCTCTGTGAGTCTATCGGCATGTCAACAGCTGTGGAAGAAGCGCTCTTTGACGGTTGGTTGCTATCTACTACTGCCATATCGCTGCCATCGTCTGTTGGTGCTGTGCCCAATGGCGCAGTCTCAACTGTTAAAAAATTGTTCGTTGGTTGCGTATCGGTGACTGGTAACGGCGTTGCGCTCGCAACGAGCGCCTGAGCTAAGCTTTTGGCCCCGGCCGCACCGATCGCACTCCCCGACATGTAGAGCTTCAGCAGAGTGCGGTTCTCTTGCAAGACGGCGCCAAAGGCCATGCAGCCTTCAGCTTTCAGCGAATTGCCCGTCATGTGCAGCACCACTAAACTCGAGTTCGTCCGCAGCCCCTCTGCTAAACTCGTTGCTCCGAGGGGGCCCATGCAGTTTGCACTCAAGTACAGCGTCGCCAAGCTGCGGTTGGTCGCCAGTGTAGCTCCAAGCGCCGCGGCGCCAGCATCGCCGATCTGGTTGAACCCCAAATCCAGCATCTGCAAGCACACGGAAGGGCTAGACAACGCGTTAGCCAAGCACACCACCCCCGCGTCGCCCAAGCAGTTGTAGCCGAGCTTGAGGTGCGTGAGCCGCGGGCTGGCCGCCAAGAATGGGGCCATGGCGCGCGCGTCGGCCGCAGTCACACCTCGATTGGTCAAGTCTACGCTCACTAGAGCTTGGAGGTCCAACGAGGCCAGGCCCAGCCGCCGCAATGACGCTAAGCCTACGGATCCGCACTCGGCTGCTGCGGCAACAGCCGCGGCCGAAGACGTTCGACCCCCGCGCCCGTAGGAGCCCTCAAGGTGGTGTGGGAAGGATCGCCCACCCCCCACGAGCACATGCGGAGTTTGCCCGTTAGCCACTGCCGGGCGCGTGGCACACTCGGCGCGGGTTCTCGGAGGAAAACACGAGGCCTCGCCGCACTCCGAGTCGTCGAAAGCAGATCCGTTCACGGCGTCGAATTCGTCTGAACCTTTGGAAGAGTTGGAGCCGTTCGAGGAGTCGGTCTTTAACCGGAACGCGGCTCGCCAAGGTTTAACGCCCTCAACGTGCGCCTGAGTTGTTTTAAAATAGTAAATCAATTAGATAGAGTCTATCAAGTCCGGCA
>Ga0307979_1002598_pt1 | contig 12455 bp, 2 predicted proteins | sample OrgLakmetage1058_FD_201833 | JGI IMG/M metagenome (GOLD analysis project Ga0307979, IMG submission 201833) | Saline water microbial communities from Organic Lake, Antarctica - #1058 | ecosystem: Environmental > Aquatic > Non-marine Saline and Alkaline > Saline | place: Antarctica: Organic Lake...
GCACATATCTCGCATTTTACGAATCATTTTTTTAAAGATATAAGATGCCTATCGAATGGAATGCTTAATCATTTCGACTTGTTATGGAGGAGGGCTCATCAGCATAAGTATCTAGCTGCTAGCTGCTAGCTCAGTGCTGTTTGTTGACGTTAGAGTTAAATGTTTCTTTGATTCACTATGAGTTGTGACTTGCACTTCTAGCCCGCATAAATAACTCGGCCATTATAGATTCTACTATCTCCAAGGAAAAGTCAAGAAATGCCCCTCTTTGCTGGAAATGCAATTGCAATGGGCAAGTGGGCAATTAAGCGCTTTCATGCGGCGAGATCATATTATGATTCAAATTATGGAACATATCTAAGCAAATCCATGACAGGACAACAGATCTTCAACAATACTTAATTTACAGCAGGGCAGCGAAATGAATTATTCCTTAGCACAGGATCGATGGAAGTCAACGCCGGGTTAGAATAAGAGTTCGGTACTGCCCATTCCTTTTCGCACTAGGAGAGGCCCCTCATCGGGCTCTGTGAGGTCAAAAATTGTGCCGCCACCTTCAGGACGCTCCCCGGCTTCGACCACAAAATCGACGGATCTGAACCAACTCGTTGATGCAGTATTCATACACAACATGGTGTCATCAGGGCCACCAATATTCCACGCATCCTCACTTATTTCGCACGCTTCGTCATCTTCTTGGCTGACCATGTTTCCATCATTTGGAACCGACGAAACAAGCAAGGGGCTCTCAAGTTGATTTAGAATGGAGAGTGCCACTGGATCATTGGGTATGCGACACCCGACAGTAGTGCGTTTTTTTGTCTTTTTGGCACCTTTACCATCTACGAAAAGCATTTTTGGAAGCTCAGAAGACGCCGGTAAAATGAATGTGTACGGACCAGGAAGATTCTTGTTCAGCACTTTGAAGAAGGTTCGATCGATTCCATAGGTGTACTTGTCGATTGAAGCGATGTCAGCACATAAGATAGACAAAGGCTTCTTGCATCTTTCTTCATGCTTTATTCGCAAAATTCGCTCTACGCCTGCCTTCGATGATAACGAGGTTACGAAAGCGTATGACGTATCCGTAGGCAGCACCCCCACTCCGCCGCTCTTAATTATTTCTACCACCCGGTCGCACTTCCAAGTATCACTCCCATCAGCTTCTACTTCCAAGAATAGGGCGGAGGGAGCCTTCTTACTGCCACCACCTTTGGCACTTAGAGCACTTGACCAATGGTACCATCGGCTCGTTTGCTGACCTGGTGTCAAGACCCAAGCTCGACAGTTTGGTAACAAGACTACTGAGATTAGTACAGCCCCTAGGATTAATGACATTCTGGCCATCATACACTGCAAAAGAAAATAACAATATGAACTGTAGTACGTCGAGGCCTGTCGCGCTGCTGAAACAAACGTCAACTACTGCATGACGACAATCATCGGCATAATATCCGAAGTGTTGAGTAGGTCTAGTAGCTAGCTAGCTCCAGATAGAGAGTAAGTACAGACGTAAGTTAGTACAGTAGAACAGACTGACTACTTTTCTGATCTCTGATCTCTGATCTCTGATCTTCTCTGATGTTTGATATACAGGGGGTAGTTTAAAAACTAGGCCCCTAACGGGGTGGCTACGCCAAATTCTGAGAATTCCTTCCCGGATCAAAGTGTGGTCATCAGTACTATCTATAAGTACTACTAGCTAGAGGGAATGCCTGATATGTTTTGTGCCACATTCATCCATTCATCTCGTGAATGCAGTCATCTCAGTATGTGTTGCGCTTGGTTACTCACTGAACCAACGATGTATGAAGCATGATCGATGCCGTGTAACGATTATGTCAATGGTTCCAATGAGATCTGGAGATACCACAGGTCTGAACTTAGACGATCACATTCTGACTCAAAGTACGGTCACGAGGGACTGCAAGAGAATGTCGTCTGCTATCCCGCAACTACTTGATCTTCAATACATGTGCAATCTACAACATGCGATAATTCGTAAGTAAATTGACCGTGAAACAATTTTGTTAATAAATCTGCGGCATCCTGGGTAATACTTTTTGAGAATTCTCAGAATTCACTAACCAGGTGCTAAAGGCAGGCTGGTGCTGTCACTCGGGCGTATCCGAGCTGATTTGTCTGAAACTTCGCGTGCGCCTCAAGTATCAACTTATTCAACTCGTAATTGCACGAAAGGCGCAAAAATTTGGCCATCCTGCCCAATATATTCGCCAAGCGCAAAAAAAATCCTGCAAAAAAAAAAGTTTGGACGCACACGCTTTTTGGTCGCCGACACGTAAATGGTCACCCAGAGAGCCAAATGGCACCTCGAATGGCCCATGAGGCCAGGTTAGTCCGTTAACTCGGTGCTCTGTGTCTAAAATTATATTTACAGTGTTAAAATTGTACGAAGATAAGACCGATTTTACGTGCTTCAAGGATTTCCACTATTCTTGGGTACAATTGAGGCTGAGCTCTCTGAAATTTCGCATGTGGTTGAAGAAAAAATAAATCTAATTACCTGCATTTGCACAGAAGGCACATCAAATAGGTCCTTGTATTTTTTTTCCTGGTCGGGCGGTGACAATTCTTGGTGAGAATCAACAAACCATGGTTAGTTCAAACTGGCCCATGTTTTGTCAGGATCTTGGGATTCAGGATTCAAGATTCAGGATTCAGGATCTAATGACAGCATGAGAACTGGCCAGGTCGTGTTCGAAGTCTTACTACAACACCTCGCAAGGAAATGATACAGTATGTAGTTATGCGAATGCTTAATACGATGCATATTCGTTAGCTCCTCTTCTAATGCAATCCGGCTCGCTCTGCATTTCTTTGTTCTAGCATTCTACTTCTACTTTTACTTATGAATGCGGCTCTTTGGTCTTCTGGGCCAGTGCCCTGTGACAATCACAGCGCTTTGCATATGCATGTTTTCCTCCTCTTTTTTCTGAGCCCTCCTGATGGAGGACTTGATTTAGTAACTAGCATTCAGAGTGCCTTCTAGTCTGCGTCAACAGAGTCTCCCAGGCCAGACTGAAAGCCAGGCCCGGGTTTCATATAGTTTTTAAGAGTAAGTTTTGCTCCTTACTCCAGCTACACAGCGCCATCAGTGATCCATCAGCGCCATGGTCGGTAGTCGGTATACGCAGCGCACGTGCAGTGCTATGATTTTTCAATGGTGAGATAATGTAAAATCTTACATCTTACATCTTAGCTCTTAAGTACAGGCAATCGGCAATCGGCCTGGGCCTGAGTTCTAAAGATATTAGAAATATCCCAAATCCGAATTAGAATTAGGAATTAGGATACGGAGATAAATGTGCTCGTTCGTACACTTGGCACACCCCGCGGTGAAGTGCGAACGGATTCGAGGAATTCGCTCTCGTTATATATGAAGGCCCTCGGAATTATCTATGCACGGTAGTCGCGCCGCGCGCGTGTGCTCGGCGCGCCCACTGAAAAGCCATTCAAAGGCGCGTGCCTAGTCGGCTCGGGCTGCCGCTGATGCTGCTGCGGCGTGACCGTCGGCGTCGTGGACCGCGGGCTCCTCAACAACGGACTCCGGTGCGGCGACACTGGCCGAGGCTCCATTTCACGGCCAGCACGAAGAGTGCTTGGTGCCACGTCAGGTGCATAACTCGAAGGCCGCTGTTGCTGTTGCTGTTGCTGTTGCTGCTGCTGCTGCTGCTGCCGGTAATGGTTTAGCTGCCGTTCAAGCAGTGGCGACCCAGCAGGAGGCGCCATTCGTGGAGCCGACGCTGAACGAGGTGGTGCAGAGCGGTAAGAATTCGCGAGCCGCTTGCTGGCAGTGTGCCCTGCAGAAGAAGGCCCAGTGCCACCAACACTACCGCTCACAGCACTACCACCGCTGACGCCGCCACCTCCATTCCGCGAGCTCGGCGTAAGGTGCAGCCCAAAGCGGTTGGTCTGAGGCGGCGTTTGAAACGCCCCAGTGGCGCTGCGGTTGCTGCTTGGAACACTTCCGCGAAAATTGCTGCCAGTGATGCCATTGCTACTCCTACTGCCGCTGCCAACGCTCTTCGTGCCACCAAGGCTGCCATTGTTGTGCGTCGCGGCGGTATAGAACTGCTGCAAGGAGCTCGCGACCATGTCTTCTAAGCTGGCCCGCTCGTTTTGCTCGTGCTGCAGAGACGCTTCGCAGTGCGCGAGCTCTAGCTCCAGCGCTTCTTTCGCCCGTTGCTCTTCGCGGAACCACCCGAGCGCGTTGGCCACTTCGGTTTCTTTTTCTTGGACCAGCCGCCGCTCTGTCCGCTGAGCCTCCGCGGCCGTGCGGTCTCGCTCAGCGTGTGCTTGGCTGACGGCTTCCTCCAGCACTTCTCGCTCGCTGTCCCACTCGCCCCTCTGCTGCGCCGCGTCCGCGTCTTGCTTGGCGACGAGGCCCCGCAACGCGCTCAGCTCGCTGCGGTGCTGCTGCTGCTCCAGCACCAAGGCTTCCGAGTCCAGCTGCCCTTGCTTCAACTGCTCCACGGCTTCCCGCAGCTCGCCCGCTTCGCTGCGGTGCTCCTGCTCTGCGGCCAGCAAAATCCGCTCGAAAGTGCCCGCGGCCGCCTGCAGCTGTTCTCGCATCGCTTCCACTTCGGCGCTGTCCGAAAGGCTTTTCACTTGCGCGCGCGCGCTGTCCAGCTCCAGTTCGAGCTTGCGTTGCTTTTGCTCGGACGCATGCAACAAAGCTTCGAGCTCGCGCTGTTGTTGCTGTTGCTGCTGTACTTGCTGCTGTTGTTGCTCCGTGGGTGCCTCTCGCAGCTGTGGCAGTGGCGGGGGCGCGCCTCCAAACAAACCTTGGTAGTCTTCTTGCGTCAGCTCGGCAAATGCTACTGGCGATGTGGCGCGGCTGCTCTGGCCTCGCCCTGCACCACCCCCTTCTCTTGCCGTCGCCGCGGCTGATTGCGCCTGTGCCTGTTGCAACGCCTCTACTTGCACCTGCGCACCTGCGAGCTCGGCCTCCAAGCGGGTGACGTCACCGCGCAGCGCAGTCGCGTCCGCTTCGGCCTTCTCCACCAACGACACGAGCGCCTGCTGCAGACCCCTCGACGGCGGCGAGGACCCCCCAGCGCTTCCTTCATGAGGTAGCGGTGGCGGTGGCGATGAAGCTCCACGGGCGCTGTTGTGGTTCAAGAGGTCATTCCGCGCTGCCGTCATGACGGCACTGGAGCTTGGCAGCGCAGCAGCTTCGCCGTGGGAAGACCCTCCGAACTGGTAGCCCACGTCGCCTGGTCCCGTCGGCGAGTGGAGTGAGGTCGGCGACCGCGGGGAGCGCGGGGAAGTCGGCGAATTGGTTGAAGTAAGCGAGCGGGGCGGCCGGTAAGAGCTCGCAGCTGCCGCGAGGCCTTGGGCTTGCCACTGCGCGGCCCCCGCGTCAAGCTCCCGCGCCAGGGCGTCCCTCTCCGAGCGCAAACTGCGGAGTTCCGCACGGCACTCTTCGAGCGCTTCCGAGAGAGCAACGGCTTGGTCCCCTGCCTGCGCAGCGTAGGAAGCTTCGCGCGCGCGGGCGTTGGCAGCGCGCGCGTCCGCTTCGGCGTTGGTTTGTGCCGCAAGCGCGTCCGTGAGCTTCTCCCTTTCTCGCGCAAGCGCGTCTTCTAGAGCGGCAATTTGCAAGCTGCTGGCCTCCGCGGTACCACTGCCAACGGCAACGATGGCCCCTGCCTGCGCACCTCCTCGCGCAGCTTGCGCACTTCTCCCAGCACGCTCGCGGCGCGTGGCTTCAATGAGGCCCGTCACTTGCAACTGAAGCTCTTCGGTCATGGTCTTCGCTCGCGTTTCGACCGCCGCCAACGCCTCAGTTTGCGCTACCTTGTCCTTGCGGCGACCTTCGGTCTCTCGCGCCAACTTCTCCTCCACCACGAGCGCTTGCACTTGAAGGGCTTCGAGCTGACGCTTGGCAGCCGACGCTTCGCTCTGCCACTCCGCGCGGCTGGTTTCGAGCTCCTTGAGCTGACTGCTCAGAGACCGCTTCAGCTCATCGGCGCTTTGCTGCATCGCCCGGTGGCGCTCATGCTCGTCGGTGCGCTGCCGTTTGACCAGGTCGAGGTTCGCGCTCAAATCGTGCATCTTGGCCTGAGCCTCAGTCAGCGAAGCACTGGCTTGCGCGCTCTCCGCAGCGCGCCCGCTGACTTGCGTGGCCAGCTGTTCTCCCAACGCGTCGATTTCGTACTGCAAAGCTTCCACGGAAGACGAAAGCTTGTTGGCCCTTCTGGTTTCGCGCTCGCTGGCGTCTTCCGTCTCCGCCAAGGTCGCCTCGAGGTCGCGCATTTGCTGGTGCAAATCGTCCACCTTGTCTTGGCACGCTGCCTCCAGCGCCAGCCGGTCGCTGGCTTGCTTGGCTCGGTCGCTGTTGGCGGCGTCCACGAGCGCGTTCACTTCGGCCCGGTGCTTCTCGGCCAGGTCTTGCGTGTGGGTCTCAACTGCGGCCAGGGCATCGGCGTGGGCTTGTCCGTCTCCAGCGCGCTCGTCCTGCTCACGCTTGAGTTGAAGCTCCAGCTCCGACGCCGCTGCCACGGCAGCACTTAGCTCGGCTTCTTTTTGCTTGACTTCCTTGGCCGACTCTAGGAGCTCTTCCCGCAGCTTGGCGGCCGTGCTATCTCCCTCTGCTACGTCGGCCGCACGAGCAGCCATTTCCTTTTCTAGCTCTTCGCGCAGTGCACTCAAGGCTGCTTCATGAGTGGCCACCGTATTATCAAACTCGTTCTGGGAGGCAGCCCGCTCCGAATCCATCTCGGCACGTTCCAAAGTCAAGGTTTCCTCCAAGGCAGCGACCTGGGCGTTCAAAATTTCCATGGCCACCTTGTTGGAGTCGAGACGAATGTCGTCGGCGGACCGGTCTGCGGCCCTGGCGTTCGTTTCGCGCGTCAGCGCTTCTTGCACGTCCGACAGCTCCGTTCTCAGCTCCTCGATGGTTGTTTTCGCGCGTTCTGCTGCTGCTTCCGACGTCGACTTCAACGAAGCTTCCACTTGCTGCCGGTCTTCACGCTCACTATCCAAGCTTCGCTCCAAGAACGCGATCCTCGCAACGTTGTCACGCTCCGTCTCTTCTAGCAAACTTGCGTGCGCTACCTTGGCACTCTCCAGCGCGCTTTTGGCAGCCGACGCTTCGTCCGACAGCTCTTTGATGGTCTTTTGAGCTGCATGCGCTGCGGTCGCTGCCATCGAGATGTGGGTGTCGTGCTGCTCCTGCCGCTCGTCGCGCTCTTGCGACAGCATCTTTTCCAAGGCCTGCACCTTGGCCTGCGCTTCCTCGAGGTCGTCTTGCAGGCGGGCAGCTTTCTTTTGAGACTCCACTTTGGCAGTTTCGGCCTCAGACATTTCGTCCGATCGCTCAGACCGTTCTCGTGTCGCTGCCCGCTCAATTTGAATGATTTTCGCTTCTAGATCGTCTTTCACGCTTTCAGCATGGGCGCGTTCAGCTCGGCGCTCAGAGCGCTCCTTGAGCAACTCGTCTTCGAGAGCAGCGACGATAGACTGCATGTCTGTGCTTGTAGCAGCGAAGCGTGCTGCATGGGCCTCGTCAGCGGCAAGTTTCGTAGAGCGAATCCATTTTTTCATCGCCGCAGCAAGTGGCACCGACCGGAACCAGCGGAACGCAGCTCGCCGCAGAGTAGCTCCTCCCACTTCTTTGCGAAGGTCATTCACAGCTTTTTCTTTCATCGCTCCGCTTTGAAGCTGCGCTTCCTCTTTCTGCGTGGTGGATACCAAAAGCTCATCATAAGCCTCTTGGGCAGAGTTGATCTCGGCAGTCAGATTTGTACATTTCTCTTCAAGAGCAGCGACGATAGACTGCATGTCTGTGCTTGTAGCAGCGAAGCGTGCTGCATGGGCCTCGTCAGCGGCAAGTTTAGTTGAGCGAATCCATTGTTTCATCGCCGCAGCAAGTGGCACTGACCGGAACCAACGGAACGCAGCTCGCCGCAGAGTAGCTCCTCCCACTTCTTTGCGAAGGTCATTCACAGCTTTTTCCTTCATCGCTCCACTTTGCAGCTGCACTTCCTCTTTCTGCGTGGTGGATTGCAAAAGCTCATCATAAGCCTCTTTGGCAGAATTGATCTCGGCAGTCAATTCCTCGCATTTCTTTGCTGATAAAGCCTCCATCTGACTCAAACGTTCTTCGAAGTCTTCTTCAGTTGCCCGAAATTGCGCCTTTTCCGCCTGGCGTTCTTCTCGCTCCTCGGCCAATTCCTTCTGGAGCGCTGCCACCTGGTCCGCTCTAGCCTCGGCGTCCGCTTGCACCTCTTCGCGCTCGGCCTGATCGCGCGACGCCGCCCGCTCCAGCCGCTGCACTTTGGCCTCGAGCTCTTCGTGAGATGACTCAGCTTTCGAGCGCTCTTGAGCACCTGCAGCTTCTGCACGGCTCAAACGCTCTTCCAAGTCTTCCTCCTTGGCCTGAAACTTCGCTTTGTCTGACTTGCGCCAATCACGCTCTGACTGAAGTTCTTCTTCAAGTGACGCTAGCTGGGCTGAAACTCGTTTCAATTTGGTGTCAAGCGCAGCTCTCTCTTCCTCAGACTTCGCGCGTTCCCGAGTCGCACTTTTCTCAAGCTCTTGTGTCTTCATCTCCAATTCTTCTTCAGCAGCCTTGGTTTTTGCGCGCTCTGCTTTGAGTGCCGTGCGCTCCGCCAACAGTTCGTCTTCAAGAGCAGCAAGCTTGTCTGCCGATGCTTTTGCAGCTTCAGCAGCTATTTGAGCCTGTGCTTCTTTGATTGCCCACTTCGTGTACCGCACCCACTTTTTCACTGCAAATGTGACGGGCACGGTGTAAGCGAAACGATCAACAGTCCTCTGAACAACTCGTTGCACACTATCTTTCTTCGATGCCGCAGCCGCAGCTTCGGCTGCCTGGCGTTTTTCATCTTCTTGACGTTCAGCTTCTCTTCGTTTTGCTTCCAACATCTCTTCCGCTATCTTTGCCTGGCGTTCAGCTTCTCTTCGTTCTGCTTCCAACTTCTCTTCCGCTATCTTTGCCTGCCTTTCCTGCATTTTTGCCCGCTGAAGGTTGACGTCTTTCATCTCGACGGCCAAGCGGTTCTTCAAAATCACTGCCATCGTCTTGCGGTGCAAACATTGTAGAACAATAGCAGCTCGACGTTTTTGCACGAATTTGGCTCGAGAACCGACCATTCTAAAGCAGCGATTAAGAATGTGCACCGACTGAAGAGTTTTCCTGTACTCTTCAAGAGCAAGAGAACTTCGCGAGAAGGCTTGCAGGCGTATCGAAGACCGGCGGCGGCGACTCACAAGTCTCACTTCAAGAGCATCGTGGGCCTTCTTACGGAGAAATACCTTGGTAAGACCAAATTGTAAAGCTGCAGGGTCATACTCTTCCTCTGGAGACGCCACTGTTGAAGCTGCAACCGACTTCGTTAACGCCTTGGTATAAGACTCAACCTTGTCAGGCGTGCATTGTGATAGAGTAAGTGGGAGTTCCTCTTCGTTACTTTGACCGATAGGAGACTTGCTGCGAGGAGCAAGCTTCGCTTTGCCTTCCGTAGAGGCCGCCACACCAGACACGAGTCGCCTATAATGCTCATAAAACTCTCCGTGTGTCATGCGCACAGGAAATCCACTTCGAGACACCCTCACAGCCTCGAGGACTCCGCCATAGCGCAGTTGCTCTCCGATATGACGCTGATTGTAGAGAAACGGCTCCGCTACTTCATTTGGCTTCAGGCAACGAATGTAATGCGGCTGAGTCACTGATAATCTTTCCATTAAGTCCGCTAATTGCGTCTTAAACTTCATGGCAATTGTTCTGAATGCCTGCTTCCCAGCCATTGACATTCTTCGATTTTTGGCCGATGCTTGTTTTGAAGTGGGGTTGAAAAGGGAAGCTGCTGCACTACTACGAGGTTGTCCACCACCAAGATTCAGTGTTTCGCCATCATCTTCAGCAAAAAGGCTACTAATAAATGAATTCAAGCTCCCTCGAAATAGCTTCACCACTTCGGGGGGGATCTCATCCCGATTCTTCGACCAAAATCCTTCAGGGCTGTACGTTACCGGTCCAGCATAGTGATTGATTGAGAACTGCCCTAGAGGCTTCATGAGTTTTGTGACGTCAAATCGAGGATGCTTTCCACCTGTGATTCCCTCGGCACCACCGGATGAAGTACGCACATTTAGAAGAGAAAATCCTGATTGAGCCGAGTTAGATGTGTCATTCTTCTTTCCCTGAACCGCTTGCGACTTAGACTGCGTTTCGTCCCCTAGAAAGGCACTGTATATGCGTTGAGTAAAATTCTTATCGTTTCCATTCGGGTTGTTGCACTCATCATCCAATAAAGCCAGAATGCCCATCGGCGACTTGCCTTCGATCATGTCCAAAATATCAGTATTGTCTGGAAAATCAATCAAAGACCATTCAATACCTTCACGAGTGTACTCAGCCTCCTCTAACTTAAACACATAGTTGTTGAAATGCTGCTGCAACTTTTCATTTGTGTAATTGATGCACAGCTGCTCAAGGGAATTCACTTTGAAGCATTCAAAACCAAAAATATCTAGCACGCTCACAGAGGCTTCGATCTGAGCAGATGTTTGCACTTTAAGGTATGCGTTCACTTTTTCCACGAGCCAATTGAAGAGCCTCGAATAGAGAGATGTAGCGAGAGTATCCCGGGCGTTGCACGCGTCAACAGGCCGAAGATCCTTCAAAACCGTATCCCACTTTGTGCTCACATCCTTCACAGTAATCGCTTTCTTCAAGGCTTCGAAGTCAACACCGACGAGTTCAGAAAATACTTGGGCAGCTGATGAAGCTTTCTCACCATCAAACAAAGACTCGTACTTTTCGCCTTCAATAAACGAAATCTCTCCCAAATGGAGCAGCGATGCTGCAACGTTTAACGACTGAGAAATTTCGCCCGGTGTGAAGCCAAGAACATGCATAGCATACCGCAGGTTCTGATGCTCTTGGCCATCATCGACATTGCGGAGATCATAAACTTCGCCCTGGTTGGCATAGAAATAATTATCGGCACTGCGCAGATTCCACTTACTCTCCATAGCTAGTTCACTTGTCGTCTCTTGGCTGAAGGAAGTTGCATTAGCAGGGATTCCACCATTCCAACTCTCGCGCCGGTTGATCGCACCGATACTACTCCTTCGTCTTGCAGGCGCTTCCATTGGACTACTAGATGCTCTGCTAGAACTGCTTGGTGCTTGCGGTGACTTCTCCGCGGCGGCACATAGCTGGTAAAAAATGTGAAAGTTTCGCTCCCCTACCGTCTGCCTAGTGATTCGAACTTTTTCGAGCAAATACGATGAGATACTTCCACCAAGGATTCCTCCTTCAATACCAAAATGCAGCTGCACTAATTTGCCGAAACGAGATGAGTTATCATTGCGTAAAGTGCATGCATTACCGAACGCTTCCAGGATAGGGTTCGACTGTACGATTTTGTTTGAGCCAGTGTCGCGCTGCATTGCAGCCAATTTGAGACCTTTGCTTCTATCGTCTGCTGCTCGCCCGACAGTAGTCAAGTACTCAAGACAGTGCTTTGTAGACACTGTCTTACCACTTCCGCTCTCGCCCGAGATTAAAATCGATTGACTTATGGCATCTTCAGGCTTGGACTCAGATGCGCTCGAGGCTGACCGGGCATACATAGAGGGCAGTGCCGCGGGCTTCCTATCCTTCACGGGGTTACCTTTGCGCGAGGCTCGCAATTTCGCTAGCCTTAAAGACATGTCCTGGTATGCATTCGCAGCGATAGCATAGACATGAGGTGGCAAAGGAGGTGACTCAAATCCCTGGGATCGCGCAACTCCGCTTTCGTAGTGCGCTTGCAAAATATCGTCAGTGTATAGATCTAGGATCTGAAATGGGTTAACTGCGATCAAAATCGGACCAGTGTACGTGTAAATCAACGACTTTTCAAACCGCATCTGAAGCGTATGTAAGATTGCTGGCTCATGCAGGAATGTCAGACGTATCAGATCTTCCACATCTTCGCCGTCTTTGCGTAGGTGCACGTGTGGGAGCTCGCCATTTTCAGAGACGACAGTGAGCTGCTCATGCACTCGTTCGAGAGCTTTAATCTTTACATTAAAAGAATGACTTGATTGCACTTCCTTGTTAGTAATCTCACCAGGCAGCCATACAACTTCATCATCCTGAGAGTCTGGATTCAAAACCCAGACATTCACGCCAACTTCCATCGTAGGTCACAACAAGGCACCGGTGGAATTGATAATAAAGTCAACCTCGATATGTGCAAGTAAGTGAGTCCGCTAACGCTAAAGAGCCGCAGATACTATCCGTGGGTTGGCGTGCTGGCATGGGCTCATCTACACAATGATATCAGCTGCAGTGCTGCAGTGCTGCAGTTAGGGTCGAAGTCGAAACACAGGAAAAAGGAAACATAGGAAACAAACCCGGATTTTTCGCGTGTTTCGTTTCCAAGAAACAATAAAAGTGCCGCCCTGGGCGTTTCTGGTTT
>Ga0307979_1002599_pt1 | contig 12454 bp, 12 predicted proteins | sample OrgLakmetage1058_FD_201833 | JGI IMG/M metagenome (GOLD analysis project Ga0307979, IMG submission 201833) | Saline water microbial communities from Organic Lake, Antarctica - #1058 | ecosystem: Environmental > Aquatic > Non-marine Saline and Alkaline > Saline | place: Antarctica: Organic Lake...
TAGTAACGGCCAGGCAGGCGGCGATCACGGCTGCGGAAGCCGAGGAGTCCAAAGTGGCAGAGGCCTTGTACCACTATGCAGTGGCGCACGCGTTGGCTAGCCCGGACTTTCGACCCGCGATGGACCGTTTGAAGGTACAAAGTATCGCTGAGAATAGGATTACCAGAGGATAGGGGCAAAGTGTAGAATAATGAGATATCAAGTAGAGTTATTCGCGGCGCTTGCTGTGTCTACTATTTTATTCTTAGTTTATTTTTTATTGTCGTGCTCGGCCTCTCTTTGCCTACTTGTCTCACTCTTACTCTACAAAGTTATCTTCTTTTTTAAAATATCTCATTACTCTTCATATGCATCCCTTCTTGAACAACTGCCAACAGATGCTGCGGTCCATCTCCGCGGACATGGAGCGGCCTCAGGAGTGGTACCCGGCAGCTCGGCTCATGAAGCGCAAAATCATCTACCACGGAGGACCCACCAACTCCGGCAAAACCTACCACGCTCTGCAGGTAAACTTGAGCTGAAAGATGTTGAAAGCTTCTAGAGTAACTCTCTCGAACGTCTGACGTTGGAGCTTTATGATTACTCGTTGAATGTACACGTGGCCCCTCATCGTTGTGCACCTCACATTTTACGGCTTCTCCACGCACAGTATCGGGCTTCCAATCGCGGCTTTTCGTGTCTATTGTTGCGTTCTTTTTGCTTTTGGCTCATTCGCTTTTCATCTCTGCCCTACTCCATTTTCTTCTTTTGCTATTTGCACGAAACGACGGTACACTAATTGCCCACCCCATCAACTAGGCGCTGATGCACGCCGACCCTAACAAAGGGGGAGGCGTGTTCTGCGGGCCGTTGCGCTTGTTAGCCCTCGAAGTCTACGAACAGCTCAACGATGCGGGCAATTACTGCTCCTTATTGACGGGCCAAGAACGGAAAGAAATTCCTTTTGAAACCCACGTGAGCTGCACGATTGAAATGGTGCGTTATTTTTTTTTCAACTTATGTTTCTCTATTTCTTTGTGCTATTGCCGTTTGTGTACACTTGTAATTTGCCCTAAGAAAGTAGAAGTACCACGTGATTTTGCGCATTTTGCGCCAGTATTGTCCATAGCTGACAATCTATCATTTACGTAAGGCACATTCCATCATATCTATACTGCTGCTGCTGCTGCCCGTCCTGTACTTTTCAATCTCATTTCTATACTTTCTCTCATTTTTCCACCATGTATCGTTAGGTCAACGTGAACCGCACCTTTGATGTTGGAGTGATCGACGAAATTCAAATGATTGGGAGCCCCACTCGCGGCTACGCGTGGACCCGGGCTTTTCTGGGGCTGCAGGCCCGCGAAATACACGTTTGCGGGTCGCTGGAGGCGGAAACGTTGGTGCGGAAGCTGTGCAAGACGACAGGGGACGACTTTGAGCTCCGCACCTATGACCGGATGACGCCTTTGAAGGTTAGCGATGATTGTGGTGGTGGTGGTGGGGGCGGGCTCTGTTCGTCGTCTTGGTTTCATCCCGTTTTTGTTTTGCTTGAAAAAGGGAATGAGAGAACTATAATCAACACATTTACGTAGATGGCCCACCTCTTGTATGTTTTCATCTATGCATACCTTATTTTTGCGTATATCTCAGGTGGCAGAAGAACCTTTGAAAGAATACGCGGACGTGCAACCCGGAGACTGCGTGGTGGCGTTCAGCAAGCAGGACATCTTTCGGATCCGCGAAGAAATCGAGCGGTTAACCCCGTACAAGTGCTGCGTAGTCTACGGCCAACTTCCTCCTGAAACACGCTCCAAGCAGGTTTGTTCTTGAAAAGAGTAATGAATTGCAAGTAGCGATGTCATGCACAGTCAACTTGCTCAGCAAATTTACGATCAATGCTTTGATTATTTGTGAGTACTGAATACTTCAAACATGTCCCAGGATGTACTCTTTGCGAAAGTAAAGTACCTCTTGCCAGACTAAATGTCCAATTCCTCCCTCATCTTTGCCCTCACCCTCTCCTCAGTCTTTACTCTCCTTCTCACCCTTTCCTTCTTCCTTTTCCACAATTTCACAGGCTGCCCTCTTCAATACCGAGAACAGCGGCTACGACGTTTTGGTAGCATCTGACGCCATTGGTATGGGCTTAAACCTCAATATTCGGCGGGTGATCTTTCACACGACGCAAAAGGTGCGTGTGAATAGAAAAAATTACATCAACATCGTAGGTGAAGAATGCGCGAATTTCACTTACACTTCAAGTATTCATAGTTGCATTTTGCTTTCTGTCCCTCTTTCACTCGATCTCTTATACTACACCACATGTACGCATATGATGTAGATCATGGACGGTCCTTCGAAGGGGAAAGGCCCCGTAGAAGCCTCCATGATGAAGCAAATCGCGGGACGAGCAGGGCGGCGAAGTTCTCAGTACAGGGATCAGGGAATAGCAACATGCTTGAACGATGGCGACATGCCCTGGCTAAGACAGGCGGTAAGCAAAGACATGGAGGCACATTTGAGGGGTTTCATAAGAAGGCTCGTTTTATTTCTCTCCTTTTTCTTAGTCTCCTTTGGTGCCTTAGCTACAATCGGGTGTATTCATCATGCTTTACTGCCTCTTTTTAAGATTCACAGTATTCATATTTCTTTATTTCTATGGCGTTTCGTTGTTTGCATCTTTTCTATATTGTAATAGGTCGCATCGCCCGTAGAGCAGGTAAAAGGCGCAGGGCTGTTTCCTGCTGTCGAGCATTTGCAAGCGTTCAGTGACTTGCTTGACAAGCTTGACGATGATGACAACAATGGCACTAGTGATGGCAAGAGTGACAGCAGCACCATGAGCACCAGTAGTAGCAGTAGCAACGACCGTCCTGGCGCGGTGTCAGCATTCGACTCGACTGAACCGGGTTGGCAATTCATGGAAAATTCAGAGCGTGAATGGAAGCAGAAGCCACTTCAGTCTTCGAGTGCATCGTGGTCGGCAGATTTAACGTTTTTCGACCACAGCAAAAGCATCAGCGGTGGGAGCAGCGACAACAGCAGTAGCAACGTCAAATCGCAGGCGGTGCCACCGTTGTTGCCATTATCAATGGAAGACGAGGAGGAGGCATCGTCTGCTGTGAACAACAACCGAAAGCTTTCCGACGTGTTGTCACAATTCATGACCAGTGCCAGAGTAGTAGAAAACGGGCTCTTTTTCACGTGCCGCCACGACGACATTGCTTCCCTGTCCAACCGCTTGCATGAAGTCACCGCCCCCATGGCCATCACCGACGCGTTTACTTTTTGCATGGCCCCCGTCCGAGCCAACGACCAATTGAGCTTCAGCATGTTGTCTCAATTCGCCGACGCTTGGGCCCGCGGGAAGCCAACGGCTCTCAACATCCGATTTCCTCCCAAGCCTCCGAAAAGCGTCGTGGAGCTGTCGGACTTGTGCACCAAGCACAACATCGTCGACTTGTACCTGTGGCTCAGCAACCGCTTTCCGGGCAACTTTGTCGAGCGAGAAATGGCGCTGCGGCAGAAAGCCTTTGCGATTGCGCTGATCCAAGAAAGCTTAGCGACCTTGAAACTGGACCTCGAAGACATTGAAAACTTGAACATCCGGTACCGAGGGCCGCAGGGAGGGCCCGACGGTGCGTCTTCGAACAACAATCGAAAGAAGGGCAAAGATGACATTTATGCAGTGAATGCCAAAGGTAGCAAGGGGAAACCCAATTATTCCAAACCGCAGCGGCGACCCTTGCCACCTCCAGGCGGCAGTTCCCGTTCGCAGAAGAAAAGTAGTTCGGGGTCATCCAAGACATCCAAACCGCGGAAGTCTTCGAAATCGGGAACAAAGAAGAAGCAGAAAATAGAGGTCATCAAGTAGCTCCATGCTTCTGTATTTAAATTCAAATTTAAAGGATAATTTTTTTAAACCGTAGCCGTAGCCAACATCTTTAAAACTTTAAAAGGATAACTGCTGGAAATGGTTACTAAATGTCAACTGCAGCCTGAAGTCTGAAGTGCGAAATGCATCGTGAAAGGGGGCTCATCGCCCATCGTGGGTGGGAAAGCCTTAGGCTCGACCGCCGGGGCTGCTGGGGGCCTCGTACTCGCACAAGCCCCGAATGCCTCAAGGGACCAAAGCCAAAGCCAACACCTCCGGGCTCGAAACAGCTACGACGAAGAGTCGGCTTACGGTAGTTATATGAACCCCGGGCCTGGCTTTCAGTCTAGCCCAAAAGACTCTGCAGACGCCGACTAGATGGCTCCCTGCCTGTTAGTTACCAAATCCACTTTCCCCTCGGGGGGGGGCTCTGAAAATGCTGGAAATCGATACCTTGATGCTTAACGACATCCCGCAATAAACAGTATTAAGAGCGAGTTTCTAGCGCACTGGAGGTGGCACATAACACATATCGAGCTGTTAACATCTTCAAACCAAAAATCAAACATCCTCATTTCGCGTTTCGTGATTTCCCCATTGTGATAGTCATGCGACATGCGTGACGACGTGACGACGTGACGACAAAATGTGAAGTCCGAGAATCACGACAAACGACAAAGTGAGAAAATCCTAACGGTTGCTTCGCTTCGTTGCTTTTGCATCGCATTCATCTCTCAGTAGGGTTCCAGCCAGGCGTGGGCGCGTGGGTCTCTACGATGGACGACATTGAGCGTCGCATCCGCCAAGGTTTGTAATTATTCGACTACGCTCACCTAATTATTGATAGTTTGATTTTGGTATCACCTAATGCTCTACTATGTGCTTCGTGTGCAGCTCTAGCAAGCCCGATTCCAAGGGCTTTCCCGTTGCCTGCAACAACCTCCAATTGGACATCCCGCGACTTCAACGGTCTGAACAGTGGGTCGGCCGACCGACGTGACACTAGTTATCGTCGGCACCTACCACAACAGCACCAAAGGCGGGGACTTCCTGACGACGTTGGTGATGAACAATCTCCAGAAGCTTCGTTTGGTCACTTGAGCAGCATCGGGACTTTTACTCCCGGAGGCTTAGGTGCCACCCCGAGTGGCTGGGGCCCAAATAGCCGAACTCCTGGTGATGTCAGTGGTAGGAACACCAGTCGTTACAGCACCAGCCGCAATCCTCTTCAGATGACCCCGCGCACGGAAGGGCGGGAGATGAGCGGATCAGCGGCGTGGGCTTCTCCTTTGCTCACAGCTCCTCGGATGCCGACGACGGCAGCACGGACGGCGGCGGATGCGGCTGATGCGACAGGGATATGGCACAGCGCCCGGTTCCAATCTCAGGGAAGCCTCTTAGGCGGTGGCGGTGACGCACCCAGTGTGGTCGATTATGGGGCGGAAAAGGAACCAATCCAAGCTCGAAGCCGTCTCCGTTTCAACTTTGACGACGAAGAAGCTCATCAGAGTGGCGTGGGCGATGAACCCCACACCGCAGCAGCAGCTGCTGCTACTTCTATCCCTAAAGACAATGAAGCTGCAGAGTCGCCACAATTGTCTCTCGCGCTTTTTCGGGCCCTCGTCGTGGCGGCTGAAGGCGACGATGGTTATCCTCAAGCTGCACACGTTGACAACGAGCTCGTCGAATACGACCGCAGAGAAGAGGGCAACTACGGCGGCAGCGCTTATGAAGAAGGAGACAAAGAAAAGATTGAACCTGAACAACAGCGACAGCAAGAAGACAATGGCGATGACGTCTACATTGACGACCCTGTACTGCGCTACCGGCGTAACATAACCCGCGACGGTGGGGTGTACGCCAAGACGGTGGCGCATGTGGCGAAGCAAAAGCAATGGCGCGCCATGCTGCAGCGCAAAGACCCAACTTGCTCCTTTCAACCCAAACTCAACCACACCAGGCCGAAACGCTCGTCTTCATCATCATCATCTTCTTCTTCTTCCTCTGCTAGAGCACCTCATCGCAGCCAGGGAGGCCATCCGTCACGCCGCCGCCATTCAGGCGGTTCTTTCAGGGTAGATGAAAGTAGTGGAACTGGTTTCAGTGCAGGATCCGAACAGCAGCGGCGTCGGCATTCTGCAACGGAATCAGGCACTGCTGAAGCAGCAGCAGCAGTGAAAGCGCGTGCTGCTGAGGCCAACGAGCGAGCGATTGCGCGAGGACGTGACTTGTTTGAGCATGCAGCTGTCATTGCTCACAACCGGTGCGCAAATACGTATCCAGAAGCCTTTTTAAAACTCTTATTCTCTTGGCTTGTTTATGTGACGATCTTCGCTGATTTACTTAGAATTAACAAATTTACATCTCCAATCCCTTTCCACTCTTTTTTTCACGCGAGGCTGATGTTGTTGTTCTTCTTCTCCTTGCTTTTGGTTGGTCTTTCATTGCAGGCAAGTGCTGCGTCAGCACGAGTGGTACAGGGAGTGCACTTTTCGCCCAGCAATTACTTCTCTGGGGCACAGCATGGGGACCATGCCCGAGCGCTACATGAGGGCAGAACCTGGTGCTGAGAGTGCAACAGCTGAAGGCGAGCTTAATGCGCAGGAAGAAGGAGAGCGCGACGTTGATGAAGTTGAAGGAATGCATTCCAACGGTGGGGGACGGGACGATTCTTCAGCTCCTTGCATGGAGGACGACGCCTGGCACGAAGCGAGGGCAGCAGCGGACGCGGAGGAGTCCGAAGCCATGGCGGAGGTGGAGGCACAAGCCGCGCGGTTTTGGGCAATGGCGTCGAATTCGACGAATGGGGACCACTGGTTCCACCATGCAAAAGAAGAAAGCCAAGACCAGCAAGGGCCTGTGAGTAAGGAAGAAGAAAGAAGTGAAGGAGTAAGGAGTGTTGCATCTGCTGCGCCTGTTGCGACTGCACCTGCGGCGGCTCCCCAGCCTCAGGCAGCCCCTTCGAAACGAGAGCAACAACAACAACATCAACAACAACATGATGCTCGTGGGAGGAAAGCGGCACAGTATGCGTGGGTAGGGCCGCAGGTGCATGAACAACAAGCGATGGCAACCGCGGCACGCCTGCATGAGCAGACAGCAGTTATCGCTCAAAAACGCCAAGAGAAAAAAGTAAGGAGAATGAATCGCCCTCCTCATCAATTTTGTTTGAAGCTGTTGTTCATTCATAGGTTCTTATGCATTTGAGCTTTCGTGTCTATGAGATTTTTCTTTGAGTTCGAAGGTTCAGTTGAATTGTTCGATCCGTGTAATCCTCTACTACTAGTTCTTGACCCTTTGTAATTCCGATTTTTTTTCGAAGAATTCGACGCTAAAGTTATATCACTGCTATGCATAATCAATTCTGACTTCTCCCCGCACTATATCTCTTGCGTCTCTCTATTTGGCAGACTGTGCTCGACGCGCAAGCACTGAAAGGCTATACTTTTCAGCCTTACCTCCCGAATGCAGGCGTAGCCCCTCTGCCGCCGCCCCCTCCATCTCAACCCACTCGGCGCCGCTCCCTGAGCAACCCTCGTGATACTGCTGCCCCAGTTGCTGGTGGTATAAGTGAAGGGAACATTGATGGCAGTGGTGATGCTACAGTAGACTCAAAAGAAGACGCCACAACTACACCAAGCGCGGCACCACCACCACCAGTGGCAGTGCGCAGACCGGCAGCCGTGAATGCTTTCCTGTCTCGGGTGGCTGCCGCAGAAGCCCTCAAGATGAGCCGTCGCAACAAGGCTGCGGCGCGTCTGGCAGAGGCGGAAGCCCAAAAGCACCCATTCAAACCCACCCTCGTTGCTTCAGTTGCGCCGGTAGCAGCGGCCACGCCAGCCGATGACGGGGGCGAGGCAGCCGAAGACGGTAAAGCAACCGACGGTAAAACTACCGACGGTAAGAAGTCAGCCGATGATGGCAAGGCAGTCGACAACGCCACGTCCACCACCACGAACAACACGCCGCTCGTGTTTTCAGGCCACAACGATGACCACCGGTCTAGTAGCAAAAGCAATGGCAACAGGAGCAGCAGCAAGAGGGGTTCCGCGTTTGAGCGACTGCACCAAGGCGGTCTACAGCGCGCCGCCGCCGTGGCGAGCGCGTCAGCGCGCGTCGCCGCAGAGGAAGCGGCCACTTGCCCTTTTGCCCCCATCGGCACTGCCAAGCCCCTCGGAAAACGCCCGCGCGAAAGAGGTGCCGCCTGGCCGATATTTGCCACCGGAGAGGAGCCATCGTCAGGAGTCGCCAATTCGGCCAAGGCAAACTGCAGCAGCAGTGCTTCTGCCTGCAACACGGAAAGTGGCCAACCCAATAGCGTGAGCATCCGCTTATCCAGCAGCAGCAATCGGACGGCTGCGCGGCAGACAAAACAGACAGAGGAAGCAGCGCATTATCGCTTGCACGCTGACGCTGCTCGAAAAGCCGCCAAAGTTCGCGCCAAGGCAGCAGCAGCGGCCGAAGAGGCGGTTGCTGGCCTCACTTTTCAGCCCACGCTGTTCACAGCGAGCAAAACAACGCCTGCTTCTTCTTCGACTGCTCCTGTTGGGCCAGATGACAACGACGATAGCGCTAGTGACGACGACGACGACAATGTCGATGTTGAGGACAACGAAAATAATGAAAACGAAGGCGGCGACAGCAAGGAGCGATCCAGCTCTCACCCTCGCACGAAGTCCTCTGCCAAGTCTACGAATACCACAACGGCTGCCACCGCAGCCACCACTACCACCCCTACAGCAGCGGCAAAAGTGGTCGTAGATCGCGCGGCCTTACAGGAGCTGCGAGAAGCCATAGCCTTGGCGCGGGAAGTCGAAAACTGCACTTTTGCGCCTCAGCTCAAGGCCACCCTGCGCCGCCGCCCCCCTACTAAACCGGCCCCGGGCTTCGTCGCTCCTCCCTGTAAAGCACCTTCGGCCTCCAATGCGCGACTGACTCCTCGTCGTCCTCAGCCCGCTGTAGTACTGGCGGGTACACCTGCTGCGGCGGCGGCGGCTGCTGCTGCGGCTGCTGCTGCCGCGGTGAAAGAATCCGAACCGACGGATGAGCCGACGGCACGGAGGGGTTCGGGGCCGGCGCCCGTGGGTAGTGCTAACAGCGGCCCTATTGCTGGACCTCCAGAATATCTCTTCGCTGACGATGCACGGCCGGTGCACGAGCGCCTGCACGCTCAGAAGGTAATAGCGTACATGTACTCGTGTAAACCAATGAATCCTTTGATGTCCGTTTTCTTCTTCGTCGTTTTGAAGCGAAATGCATTTTTAGAGCAGATTTACAATGCGATACCATCCACATGTACCACTGTTTCTGCCCTCTTTCTTCAGTGAACTCTTTTCCTTGCTGTTCTTTCTCTGCAAAAAGGTGAACTACCACGACCTTTGTGAGCGACGCGCAGCTGTGGAGCTGAAAGACTGCACGTTCACTCCAGCAATCCTCCATCGAGCACCACCTGCGGCGGGAGAACAGTACAGCCTCGATGATGACACAGGAAGCAGTGCGGATAACAGCGACAGCAACGAGTCCTACGGAAGTGATGATGATGAGGGCGCTGAGAACAGTAATGCTGAGGAAGGCTTAAATCAACGCCAAGGCCGCCCTAAGGCAGCTCCTGCTGCCGGTACTGCTGCTGTTGCTGCTGCGGCACCGCCTCCGGAGAAAGACGTGACGACCCGTCTCTGTGCGGAAGCTGACAGGCGAGTTGCGCGGCGAGAACTGGCCTCTGCCTTGCAGCACGAACTGGAGCTTCAGCGATGCACGTTCAAGCCGCATTTGCCGGCTTTGGAGAAGCGGGAAGCGCAGCTTCAGAAACAGCACGCAGCCGCCGCGAAAGCTGCTCGAGAGCACGCCAACCAGCGCGCTGCGAATGAAGAGCGCGTCAAGGCTGCTTGGCAAGCCACGCAACAGCGATTTGGTGGGAACGTGCGGTCATGGTCTGCCGCATACCGCAGCGGCCTGATCAACGTTCCCAAGTCCGAAAATGGAGCCAGCGAGGTCTCACCACCACAACGTGACATTCCTCCAGCAACGCCCGCGTCGGAAACCTCGTATGTGAGCCATTCAGCTGGTGCGGCCTACAATACCGCTTTTAGCCGAGTTATGGCGGAGTCGGCTGCAGCAGCGCAAGCCCAAGATCGCGACGAGGTAGCAGCGGGGCGCGTGCCGCGAGAAGCGAACTTCAACAAGTGGGAAGAGCAAGTTCGGACGTCGCTTGGTCTGGTGTCATGATAAATTTCGTACTGCCTTCCTTATTTAAGTTTAGCTTAGGTCCTTCTTAGCACTCTGAAGATGCTTCCTTTATCTGACGTAGGCCAAGTAAAAAACACGAGGCAGTGCTTCGTGCTTGAATTGCGCACTTTTTCCTGTCGATGTTCTAGTTCTGGCTTCTGGCCGTTTTGGATTTGGGCAGAGCCAGTCCCTTGCGAAGTGCAATACTATTTGGAGGTGCGGTAAAGGATTTTGTACTTCTGTAATAATCGCGATCGCGGGTGGGTCAGAGCCAGCGGCACGTCGGTGGCTTAAGTGGCATACTTCTTTTACTTATAGAATTGGATGGTGAATGGCCTTTGCTCATAACTAACGCCGACTAAATTTGATATACTAGTACTCAGAAAAAAAATCCTGCTTGATTTTGGCATGGAAGTAAGGAATTGTATAGTAGCTGCACCGACCGCTGGTCTTCGTCACAAGTCGAAGTCCCCTGCCTTCTTTGGCGCGCTCCCACTTTTCTCTAAAGCCTCGGGCACAGGAGGGCTAGAGTAGTCGCCAGCCGCCTCTGCTTCCATGGCCATCTCTACGAGGGCATCTAAATCCCCGCTGGTGTCGTGCAAGGTCCCCACAAAAGTGTACTTGTCGTGGAGCGCGTAGTACTCGATCCAGCGGTCCGCTTCCCGGATCTGATGCGCGTCGAGCCCGTCTAAGCTAGCGATCAAGCAGTCCGGCTCGGTGCAGCCGGTGCCAAAGGCTCGGGTCGCGTCGCGCCCCACGAATTTGTGGTAGGGCGCCCCGGGCCCATAGAATTTCTTGCCTTGCGACACGTCGTAGACACGCCCACGGATGGCGAGCCAGAGGGGAGCTGCCTCACTGTTGCCTGTTTCGTTGGAATTAGAATTTAATGGAGCACCGTTGGCAGCTTGCAGTTCTTGTAAATCCACCACAACTCCGTTGTCGAATCCAAGTTCTTCTTGCGACAAAGGCTTCTCCAAGCCTCGAAAAACGTCGGAGTACACCGTCAGACCTTTGCTTTGGCCCGACATCAGCCGCTTCCTAGCTTTAACCCGGCCGAGATCTCGGAAGAAGCGCATCCCAGCGCGTTGCACTATTGGCAAGCGCTGTGCGAACTTACTCGAGCACATAAGAATAAAAGCTGCAGTAACAAGCTTCAAAATAAAGAAAACCATGCGGTATGTAACGACTGAGGGCTGCAACTGATAGGAGTTTCCAGTGGTGGAAGCAAGAGCTTTACAGTGGGTCAACAGTCAAAGCTTTTAGTTCGTAATATTGTGCCACACATGAAACATACACTTCTGCTTCCAGCCGCTATTTCGATGGCAAGTGCTTGAGCGTGCTTTTGACTAAGTCTTTTGCCCAAAGTCTTGGAGCTACACTTGTATGAATAAGATGCCGTGGGTCAACGTTCAATAAATAACTACTCTAGCCCTTTTCAACACGAGGTCAAAATAATTTGATCTCTGCTACAGCATCACACTTCTTGCACTACTTCTATTATTGCCTTCAGTCCTTCCTAGCAATTATGTGAGCTCTGATGAGGTGAACTGATGACTGCTGAGAGCTTCATTGTCTTCTTCTGCGCACACTACTTGCTGCTTGCTACTTGCTATGCTACTTACTTGCCTATTTTGGCTCTTCATCTTCCTCGTTCTTCCTCCGATCCGTCATTCCTCAATCCACGTTCTGATTTTCTGCGTGCTTCTGTGACAGAGCCAGAGTGACTGTCGTACTGTCGTACTGTCGTACTGTCGTACTGTCGTCGTTTTGCTCACGCTCACACTGCCACTCACTACACTGCTCACTGCTCGCTTCTTTTCTCGGTAAAAACTTTCAGAGTATGGAGGTGCGAGCACTTCTGGGCGCTGCCATCACTTTGAAAGTAGATGCGATGCCACTTCATGGAGTGGTTTGGTGCTAGTCAGTACTAGTCTAGTCTAGTCTAGTTGATACTCTCTCAAAAACAAAGAAAGGCAAGTACACAGCAGTCGCAGAGGCACATAGAGAATACACTTGAACTGCATATGCACTAGCAAATTTAACAGCACAGGGCTTTTTAATCCGCTCTCGAGGTGGGCGCAGCGTAGTCGAGCTCTTCCATTCTCTTCTTGGACTCAAAACTCTCATGTGCAGCTTCTCTGAACTATCTTTTTGAAAGAGACTGAAGTCGTTTGCCCCAAGAGCAGGCACTTCGTTTTGAGACAGGCCCCGAAGGGCCGGAATTAGAAGACTAACAAGTAGAGAAGAAAAGCAAAGCAGTTTTCGCCTTCTGCTTTGCGCAATAGTAATTGCATGTAGCTTTCATCCATTATCTCGTTGGGCTCAACTCTCATGTGCAGCTTCTCTGAACTATCTTTTTGAAAGAGACCTGAA
>Ga0307979_1002600_pt1 | contig 12454 bp, 14 predicted proteins | sample OrgLakmetage1058_FD_201833 | JGI IMG/M metagenome (GOLD analysis project Ga0307979, IMG submission 201833) | Saline water microbial communities from Organic Lake, Antarctica - #1058 | ecosystem: Environmental > Aquatic > Non-marine Saline and Alkaline > Saline | place: Antarctica: Organic Lake...
TTGGGATATCGTCGTCTGCATCAACCCAGTTCACCAATGCGCCGGCCTCGAATGGCTTCCCATCATCGCACAGCGCGCTTTTGACCTGCGCCGCTAATTTGGCATTTGACTTTCGCCGCAGGAAAGTCTTTTTGCCTAGTCCTTCGACCTTGCCTTCGCGGATCAGCCTGAAGAGCTTGATGAACTCAAACACATCGACACTACCCGACTTATCCTCGTCCGCGAGCGTGAACGCCATATCTAAGTCCGCTTCTTTGAGAGGCGACGCTTGGCCCTGAAAGTGTGCGAAGAAACGCGAACAGTAAAACTAAGCTCGTAATTGTAAAATAAAAGAAAATCGACGTCGATACATTGCATGGACTTTTTTTAGTACGCTGGCAATCTTCTCTGTGATTTGATAGCTCAATAAGAAGAAGAAGCCACGAACTACCCACTGTCGGTAGTTTCTCTTACAAGCGGCATTCCTCGTCACCAGACAATATTAATTTACCTGAGACGTGAGAGCTTGCACCAGCGAGATGAAAGAAGATTTGCCGAGCTCCTCCACCCCGGCCGCTTCAGCGAACGCCGTGAATTTCGAGTGCAGCTCATCTGCCGAAAGATCCGTCATTTGCTGTGCAATCGAAATCAGTCAGATCACGTTATATTGATAGGCATGGTCTCAGCGCTCGCACATGTAAACCACCGACTAATAAGATAAAAAAGCACCTAATACTTCATAGAAGTAAATAGTGAGCAGAAATGGCAGTGTGAGCTTCTTCAGACCGTGCAAAAGTGCGTGGGGAAGGAAGCTTCGCGAAAATCTCGCCGATAAAAACAACGACCGCGTCGTTCCAGCTGTAGGGAATCGTCTGCATTTGATTGGCTTGCAGGGTTGCAGGATTACCGAACGTACCGATCGACTCTTCGAGTTCAAAATGTCTCGGGCATGTGCGCCTGATTAGCTTCTTAGGTCTAGTTTGCGCTGCTTGGCTTTTCTTCTCTACCTGTTAGTCTTCTAATTCCGGCCCTTCGGGGCCTGTCTCAAAATGCCACGCAATTGCTCGGAGATGGGCGACTCTTCTTCCTCTTCTTCTGGATCGCCTGAGGGACTTCGTTGCAGTCCCCTCCTCTGCGGGTGGAAACTTTCCTTTTGAGCTACACACTCAGATCGCAGAGGAGCGTGCTACTTTGGACCGCTATCATCACTTCCGTGGCCACTTGGGCATGTGCGCATGTGCGCCTGATTAGCTTCCTAGGTTTAGTTTGCGCTGCTTTGCTTTTCTTCAATACCTATCAGCCTTCAAATTCCGGCCCCTCGGGCCTGTCTCAAAATAGGCGTCTCTCTCAGTCTTCCGGACTGTGAAAGAGCGGGCTGCTCTGGACCCTTATCACATTCCCGTGGCCGGTCCATGCCCGATGGTGCTTCTATCACAATCTTTCCACTTCGTGCCCAGATGCATGGGCGAGCCCCCCCCCCCTGTGAGCTTCCACAAATGCACAATGCTATATGAAAACGGCACGAACTTTGGATCGTTACCATAACTCTCAAGGCTACTCGGGAATGCGTGCCTGACTATCTCTTCTTCAATCATTAGCTCTTCTTTTAGCTTTTAGTACCTCTAAGTTTATTTGCTGTGTATTTCCGCCTGTTAGCCATCTAATGCCGGCCCTTCGGGGCCTGTGTCAGAAATTATACGCGGCAGCTCGAAGAAAGCGGGTGGTTCGCAAACACACGCGGCGACACCCGAAAACAGCGGCTTTTCGGAAGCAAAGGCCTTGTTTAGGGGGGAGCTAGCACGCAAATGGGAGTCACGCGGTTGATCGGAGACGGGCGACTCTTCTTCTTGATCGCCTGAGATACTTCGTAGTAGCGCCCTCCTCTGCGGGTAGAAACTCCCTTTTTTAAGCAGCACCCCCAGAGCACGGAGGAGCGTGCCACTTTGGACCGCTATCATCACTTCCCCCTTGGGCATATGTACCTCACTAGCTTAATTTCCTGCGTGTGATATTATGATATATACAAGAACCAATATTTATATATAAATCCAAACGACACTAATACTTAACATCATAATAGTTATATTCAAAACATGTGCTTAGTACGACAAAAAGACGCAACTAGCTATTGGCACGAAACGCTAAACGCCAATGCATTGGGGCCTGAATAAAAATTCAATTCAAGGCAGTTGGCTAATTGGCACTGTGAAGGGGTTGGAATTTGCCGGAGCGGCAGTCGAGGCACTCGCGGCGGCGCACCGGTTTCGACAGCACTAAGCCATCATTGCTCGTGGCGTCTTCTTCTCCACGGCCGGTCAAGCCCTTGTACCAGCCATCCACAGCGCCCTCCTTCACCATGTGCTTGTCCTTGCACTTGTAGCAGTACGCTTTGCCGCAAGTGACACACGCGCGGCTGTGCTGCCCGCTGCCCAAGAAGCTGTCTTTCTCTACCCAGGGGGCCTTACACTCAACACACGCTTTGCTGTCCCAAGTGACGCCGGTAGCAGCTGCACAAGGACGGCATGTCCATGCATCAGCGCCACGAGAAGGTATAAATTCCCCTGATTGTGGCGTGGGCAACTTGACAGCAGAATTACTTTTTTTCGTCGCTGGAGACGAACCTTTCGCCTTCGGAGCTGCTGCAGCAACTGGTGCTTTGGTCATGTAAATGTACTTGCACCTATGGCAGTAGACAATGCTACAGACGCGGCAGCAGCGGCTGTGTTTCCCATCACCCAGCAGGAAGCCAGACTGCGCTGCCCACGGCTCACCGCATTGATGGCAAGGAGGCTGACTCGAGGGGCTCAACCCACGAGGTTTATTTGGCACACCTGAGATCAAAGGATTGGAACCTGCAGCGGCATCAACATTTCCGTCGAGCCGAGCTTTTTCAGCGGCAGCTTCTCTTGCCGCCCTTTCCCTTTCCTTAGCTTCTGCTTCAAGCCACGAACGCTCGTGAGCCGGTATTACCTTGGTTGGAGTCGACGTGGATGCTTCGACGGTGTTGCTGGCCTTTGCCATAGCTTCAACTTCAGCCGCCGACAAGGAGCCTTCTGCGTACAGCCGATCTGCTCCAAACGTGTACACAGATTCAGTGCCAGTTGCTGGGCTACGAAAGAGCACTTCCACATCACCGTCATCGTGACAACAGAGGACTTTGCCGACAGTGCCACGTGGAATGTCTTCATCTGCACCTCGCCAGCAAACGGACGAACCCAGTGCAAACGGCTGGCCTTCGCCTTTGATGGCGGCGATAGCTGCTGCATGCTTCTTTTCGACCGAGCTGTCGTTCGCGCCAATGTCACTGCCACCGAAAACCGACTTGCGTCGGCCGAGGCCGGTGATTTTTCCATTCTGTACTAAAAAGCATAGCTTGATGAACTCATAGACGTCCACTCGACCAGACTTGTCTTCATCTGCCAGAACAAACGCTGCATCCAAATCTCTCTCCGACGGCAATCCTTTACGAGTCGAAGGTTGGCCACCATTTGTGAGCAAACTCATTACAAGCGCCTGAATAAACACATGCAGATAAACAATTAGAAAACGGTGTAGGATAATGAGCTATGGCTGACAGTCCGCTACCCACAACTGTACCGCCACTTTACATGATCTACAAATCAAAGTCAAAAGATCAATTACACGCACCTTAAAAGACGCTTTGCTTAAATCCTCGGCGCCCTCTGCTTTGCATGCCATGGCAAAACGTCCTCGAAGTTCGTCCGCTGACAAGTTCATTGCGTTCTCTGGGGTATTGCTGCGTGGTTTCCTGCTGTCCTCGCCCATTTTCTGCTCATCCTCTTTCTGAGAAGGCTCCACTTTGATTAAATACTCCGCTCGGAAGGTGTACACTGCTTCGGTGCTCGATACCGCGCTGCGAAAGAGCACTTCCACGTCGCCGTCGTCGTGACAATAGAGGACTTTGCCCACGGTGCCGCTTGGGATATCCTCATCTGCGTCCATCCACTTCACAAATGCGCCAGCCTCAAACGGCTTCCCATCATCGCACAGTGCACTTTTCACTTGCACTGCTAATTTCGACTTTCGTCTCATGAACGACTTCTTGCCTAGTCCTTCGACCTTGCCTTCGCGGATCAGCCTGAAGAGCTTGATGAACTCAAACACGTCGACACTGCCCGACTTATCCTCGTCCGCGAGCGTGAACGCCATCTCTAAGTCCGCTTCTTTCAGCGGCAACGATTTTTCCTATGTGAGGAAATGAAGAGGGAACATATTAAAATATTGCATTATTGCATCACGCAATTTGTCTCGCAATTTATCTCGCTGAGCTCCAACGAGCGCACGAGCACTGGTAATGGGAGCCACTCATGGCAGCGCGAGCTGCCTGGCGAATCAACAGTCTTTCACATTGGCTGATCATAGAATTTACCTGCGAAATAAGGGCTTGCACAAGCGAGATGAAAGCAGGCTTGCCGAGCTTCTCCACCCCTGCCGCTTCAGCGAAAGCTGTAAACTTCGAGCGGAGTTCATCAGCCGAAAGATTTGCCATTTCTACGATGCAGGTTTAGTTGAGCACAGGCCACACTGCTGTACGTGCACTTCTTCACAGTATTGCGAAGCCACAAAAATATACTGAATGAGCGCGAGCTACTTCACGCCTTGCGAGTGGGAGCGTGAGAGCAATCTTGCGCTACGAGCTACGAGAGGGGACGTCCGCGGACAAGGAGAGCGAATGAAGTCGTCAGTCGTCAGATGTGGAAGGATTTGCGTGTATTTTTGATTGGTGCAAATACAGAAGTTAGGCTACACAAGCAACACTGCAACACAGTTTGCCGTTTGTACCTACTTAGGTACCTAGGTAGTAGTTGTACTGCAGCCGTGACAATCGCAAAGGACAACGCAGGAGCTCGCTCCTGATTCTCTGCCTGAAGCAGATAGTTCCCATCGGAACTCACCACAGCACATAGAAGCATACCGAATTGCCAATGCTCGATATAGATCTCTTCCACAGGCACAGGAGCTGAAATTGAAATCATTTTTTAATCTCTGCCTGTTAGCCTTCTAATTCTGGCCCTTTGGGGCCTGTCTCAAATGAAAGAGTACACTACTTCTCTGCAATGCGGCTAACAGACAGAAAATATCTTCCAAAATGCTAATCCATTTGCAAGTGCCTTTTGACAGTTGCTTTACGCCACCTCTTTACTGCCGTTAGAGTCGTAGTGCCGTAGTCGCAGTGCTGTAGTGGAAGTGGAAGTGATCTCCTTGCTCTTCCTACTTCTTCATGGGAGTCTTAAGGCATATAAGATATATATAACCATATAATTCACTTGTCTATTCCGCTGTGCTTGTGCCAACGAAAGACTTTTTGTTCCAGCCCTTAGCCCTTCGCCCTTTGGGCTTTTCGGTGGGGGCATTCTCATTCTCAAAAGTCAAAGTCAAAAGGCCAGCACTGACCAACACAAGGCACAAGCACTAACAACACAAGACACAAGGAATTCCCTCTTGCTTGGAATTCCCCCGGCGAATTTCTGTGCCATGCATTCGCACTCTCACTCTCGTACTCGTACATTTTTCTATTGTGTAAAACTGGCCGGCATTAGGGGACTAAGAGCTAAGAGGAAGAAATACAACGCAATGCGGCTTCGACAAGGATCATAGCTAATCTAATACTCATTTTCAAGTAGTCATGGAAGTGAGAAGTGATGTTAATGGTCTGATCTTCCTCGTATTTTGTATACGATGTCCTACGCAAACGAAGCACGTGATTGCGTTTCTCGAAAGCGCGTAGGTCACCATTCGGACTCCGCGTAATCCTTCAGGAAGAGGCCACATCTCAGAGGGTCCTTGTCTGGCCCCAACGGCCCAAAAATGGGGTCTAAAACGCGCGCTGCGGCATCCACCTGTGTAACCGGATAAAATATTAGGGCAGGGCGAGTGGTAATACGTGAAAAGAGGAGGAGAAACAGAAAAGAGCAGAAAGCAAGATGCACGCTTGAGAGAACACGCGAAAGTTAAAGGCTGGCATGTTTAAAAAAGAAAAAAACACCAACTTCATCGAGCGGAGTTTGAAAACCCGTGTCAGCCGTGCGCCTCGCCGTTGGCAGCGGGTTTTCGTCGTTGATCCACCCGGTGTCCACGGCATTCATCCAAATCCCGCTCGTTTCGCGGTAATCGAGGGCTGACGTGCGCGTCATCATGTTCAGGGCCGCTTTCGCCATGTTAGTGTGGGGATGGGCTGAAGACTTGTGGCGGTAAAACTTACCTGAGCGCCACGTTACGGAAGAAAGAAAACGAGAGGCAATGATGATGAAAAGACAAATGAGGAAAATAGAAGGAGTAGAACGTAGCTCATTAACAAGCTGACACAACGATCTTTTTTTCTTCTTTCCGTTCGTCAAAAAACTATCTTGCACCCCACTCGTGTCTGTACTCTCAAAGCAAGAGCCACCGACATATACCTTCCATCGCCGACACGTTCACAATGTGCCGGTCTTGAAAAGGCGACTTCTCCAAATGCTTCCGGAGAGCCCCGTTCAACACAAAGGGTGCCAAACAATTGATGGCAAGCACTTCAACTGCTTCAGCTGTCTCCACCTTCATGAATAAGCATACAATGTAAAATCAAATGGCTGAAAAGATGCACATAAACCCATGAAATAGAAAAAAAACGACCACTCACCTGCCCGAGTTTGAGAAGCCAGCTGTTGTGCGTTCTCAAGTCCAATTGCTGGCCGTGCGCGTCTGTTTGTCCTTCGGGCAGCACTCTTGCGCGCTTTTCAGGGTTCGACCACAAGGCTTTGTCTTCTGAAGTGACCAACTGCGCAGACGCTTCGGCGGCAGTTGAACCGTTCGTGGTGTTTGAAGTAGTGGAGCGGCTGATTACCTCAAAGGAATCAGTTTCAGGCGAGGTCGTCTTGGCTAAAGCTGCTTCTTCTCCTGCTCCGACTGTTTGACTCGCCCCTGTTCCAGACTCTGAAGCCATTGCATCGTATGAAATTCCGAACGTCGGCAGAGGTGCTGAAGCAACTGTTTGTGCGCTGTGGAGGTGATGGCTAGAATCATCAGGACTATCAGTTTTGAGATACTTCTGCTGTTGCCGATATTGATCATTGCCTTGTGCCTCTCCCGGTAGCAAATGCGCATAATAACTGGCAGGTCGACGAATGGTTTGGCACGCGTTGTTGATGATCATGTCGAGATGAGGCGTGTTGGCTTCCAGCCAAGCAGCAAACGACTCCACCGCGCGAGGAGCTCGGAGGTCTAAGCCCACCTGAGTTTAGATAGCCCACACATCGTCGCTTGAAAATGAATGATGTACGAAGAAACGAAGAGTATGTCACAAATACGATGTCTGCCTATGTGAACACCATGCAACACGCAGCATATATCGTGCGCTTCTCATCTCTCTAATCGCAATTCAACTTGAAATCAAATGGCCACAGAACGAACCAATTTGAGCCGATCTTCCCAATCGCTGAAGTCTGCTTCTGCGCTGTATCGGGACCAAGCGTCGTGCGGGAACCGCGTAGTGACTACCACCTGGCAGCCAGCGCGCAGCAGCTTGAGCGCAATTTGAAAGCCGACTTTGATGCGCCCTCCTGTGAGAAGCGCGTGCCTTCCAGACAAGTCGCAGGTTTGGCTCCGTTTCTTCCAGTTCAAGGCCGCGCAAGGTTGGCACAGCGTCGCGTAAAAGGAGTGAAGCTCCGCAAACTTGGCCTTGCACGTGTAGCACTGAACCTGAGGAAATGGTGCGGATGGATGTAAGATCAAAATGAACTGACATGATAGATCCATGAGCACAAAATGAAGTATATATGTAGACACGACTTCTTCGTAAGAGTCACGGAAATATCAAAAGATTGCATTCAGACAGTTCAGTAGTGGTTACGACATAGCGGAAACAATGTTGAGTGCATTGCTGTTGGGCACTAGACGAATACACCACCGATACCTCCGAATACTCCAGAGTAACTGGCGCAGCTGCCGATCCATTGGCCTCGGCACCATCATCAAGATTGCCCAAGCTCAACGAGCCATTGCCGTCGACAGCGGTGTCATCACTACCACCTAACAACCCAACACTGCTGCTCGAGCCACCGCTCCAACCACCACCTTCAGCTGCAGGGCCATCTGGTATGCTCAGTAAGCCGCCATCGTTGCCACTCTCCGCCATCGCCGAAAGTTTAGCAATTCGGCTAGCCCGCAAACCACGTGAATCTAGCAAATTGCGCTCCTGAGCACGGCGGCGAGAGTCCGCGCGACGACGCTCTTGTGCTTTAGCGTTTTTCTCGCCAGCGTTGCTCTTAGCTTGCAGCTTGAGCGAGAAGGAGTGCTGCAGGATAGGCACTAGCGCGGCGCGGAAAGGCTTGTACGGGTCTCCGCCGACAGCGTGCTTAGGCGCGTATTCTTCGCCGTCGTTGCCGCATGCGCCAAGCGCCTTCAGTACCTTCACGCAGGTCGCGAGCTCCTCAGCCGAGAAGCTACCACCGCAAAGTAGTGCCGCTGACTCGGAATCATCAGCACTGTCTGGAACTGCTGACATACGAGCTATTTGAATGGTCCAGCTCCTGGTGAATTTAGAGCTAACAAAGCCGACTTTAACCTATGAAGTGAAGATCAAACACTCTTGGATACGGCCATTTTCAGATTTTCAGCGAAAAATGATCAAACCGTCACTAATATGATACGAGAATATCAGTGAACAAGGCGAAGGCAGAGCAGCAGAGCAGCAGCTCTCGTACTCTGCCACTCTTCCAGTGATATCTCTCTGAAGGGCTTGCCCATACATATCTAATCCGGTGAACCAAATGCCTGTTTTTTTATCATAGCAAATTTTATATGTGCGGCACTGAAACTTGATTGAAACTGGAGTCCTAAGAACTAAGAAACGGTTTATCTCGTTTCTCAGCCAGAAGCTAGCCAAAAGCGCACTTTTTTTCCTCCCTCTTGCATTTTATCAATGTTTTAAGTAAACTCCTTTGTATGAAATGCAGCCTTGCATAAGAGGCAGTTTCGGTTGGATTCTGTTTAGTGTTCAAAGCAATGGACTTCCTTCGTAGGGAGTTCGACCGGTAAGCTGGTAAGAGGCAGTTTCGGTTGGATTCTGTTTAGTGTTCAAAGCAATGGACTTCCTTCGTAGGGAGTTCGACCGGTAAGCTGGTAAAGGCATGAAATTAGCGATGCGGATGGCAGTACCCCAGCGCTGTTTCCAGCACAAAATTGCCTCTACGCCTGACCGGCGCAAAACTTCACGACATTTTCGAAGACCAGAAAAGTGACTGCGTGGTTGACGATGGCACGCGCGAGCTGGCATAATTATACGAGACGGGAGTTTATAAGATGAACACGAAAGTTGCAGTGAAGAAACGCATGCACAGAAGGAATGGGAAGTGAGAGCGCGGTAAAAACGCAAATCTTGTACTGCTGAGTTGTAAAATAGATACCTGTCTTATTTAGGAAACCAAATCATAGCTATTTCCAAAATAAGTCCCTGTAATCCTTTGATCTTTCGCCTTTCATTCTCTTACCTTCGGGCCTAAGCCAATCCAAAAGACCATGGGCCCGCTTTCTCGGTTGAGCCTCTGCGCTACCTGCCATGCACTTTCTTCGCGACCCCCGTCGATGTTCACCTACCACAACAAAGAGGAGGCCGTCTTGTTATTATAATTTTTTTTTGCTTACTAATCCAAATTGCCTCTGGCAATGGACTTTACATACCTGCTGATTTGTTTTCACAACATCAATTGGATAAACAGGTATCCAAGACAACGCTCCAGCTGCTGCGCCGCCAACAGCAGGCACTAGGTTGGTAGCCCATGTAGCTGAGGACAGGGAAGTAGAATCAGCGATTGCATGGAGCATCGTCGATTTAATGAATTCATAGGTGGCGAAGTATATCGCAAACGAGGGTACCTGTCAGAGACAGTCCAAACAAGAGACGCAAGAGGAGTGAGTTGTCAGTGGAACGAAAATCAAGGTCGTGCAACTTCAAACTTAAGTGTAATCAACAGCTTTGAAAGATGAAAATGTAAGCTTGAAGCTCGAAGCTCTGAATGGAACCTACTGTACTATGTTACTGCAGTGATTTCTGGGAGTGTACGCCCGAACCTCGCGAATAAGAGTGGCACCCAGCCCGCGCCCAAAGAACCCAGTTAAGCCATCAGAGCGCACAATGTCTTGCACGCAGTTCAACGGTGACTTGAAGCGATCTCTTTTCGAAGCTTGCATCACACATTTGATCCGTTCCACGGGCGTTGAGATGAAGGATGACGCAGCCCCGCTAAACATGGCCGCGAGGCAGAAGCCAAGTGCGCCTAACTCAGTCCCGTGACAAAATGTGTCCTTTAGAAAAGTCTGAGCAAAGTTGTAGGCCCAAAAATTACACCCTTTAATGACTGCTTGTCCTGCCATAGTCGGTGCAACACCGTTGTAAAAGGATTGAACGCCTTCATCTTTCAGAGATTCTTTGACGACCAATAAGATTGGCGGGCGCTCCATGCCTATTCACAATTGATAAGAAGATAGAACTGTGAAAGAGTTAGGATGGTACAAACATGATATTTATACACTTAATTAGAAAGAAGCCTAAAAATGCTTGAAGCTGACCTGGGTTCGATTCTTGAAATGTTTGCATCTTAGTTTTTATCGTGTCGAATGGGTATGCAGCGCCCACCCCAATGGCACCTCCAAGCATACCCGCCACTAAGTTGACACCCTGAGGTGAAAAAGCATGGAGTTTTGTACTGAGCCCAGGCTTGGGACACTTCTCTTCGTGGACATTGCTCTGCCGAGGCTGCGATGGTGGCTGTGGTCCTGCCACTGATGTGAAAGAGGTGAAGCAGCGCCCTTGAAGCACTAACGAGAACAGAATTATGTTCGTCAGTTTGCCTGCTCCAGTTGTCAGCATCGTCATGAATCTAATGTATAACGAATACTGGCGCTGCAAAGGTCTGTGTTAGACTCTAGTACTCAACTTTCAACGTGCTCTATTATATAGCCCCCGCAAGTCTAGCATCTAGCAGACCATCCTTGATAAGCTTCACCACTACCCTAAACCTCTTCACCTACGACGAAAGTTACGAGCAAGTCTTCTTGCCTTTCGCTTAGAAGAATACGGACTGCTCTTTCTTGCGCAGAATAACTTTTAGGAGTAGCCATCAGTCATGTTCGGGTGTACGAGAAGCCCATCATCAGAAGGAATGCAGAAGTTCGCTGTTCGGCATCGCACTCTTCACTTCTTCAACTTCAAGAAAAAGCACGGGAAAAAAAAAAGGAAAAAAGGAAATTTTGGACCGCTACCATCACTTCCATGGCCACTCGGGCATGTGCGCCTGATTAGCTTCTTAGGTCTAGTTTGCGCTGCTTGGCTTTTCTTCTCTACCTGTTAGTCTTCTAATTCCGGCCCTTCGGGGCCTGTCTCAAAAAAGGAAGACAGAGATCTCTACCTGTTACTGTAGTCATCTAATTCCGGCCCTTCGGGGCCTGTCTCTAAAGAAGCAGGGCATCCAAAGATACAAAGGTTAAAGTAAGATCGTCACTTTTGTATTGTGCTTGGGCTCCACTGCAATGCACATTTCCCTCACTTGGATATCACTTTACCTCCCTGTAATCTGGTTCTAGCCTCTAGCCTCTAGGCTTTCTCAACGCGAACTCGAACCAATACAAACCCAAATTGTTGCTGAGTGCGCCAAAGGTGTGGAACGACGACCTCGGCCGCACATCTGGAGTAGCGGTTTGGACCGCGTGAGGCAGCTGAGCAAGCAATGCGCCTGAGACTGCATTTAGGCGCAGAGCGAAGACGAGAAGTGAAGATGAAGACGAGAAACGAGAAGAACAGTTACTATTTCCATTCCCCGCTAAAGAGGGATCATCCAGGAGCTGGGCCAGAAGAACCAAGCGGCGTGAAGCCATTCAGCCATCCACAAGAGTGTTTTGTAATTCATTCCAAATGCAGAACCGGGTCGGCTACTTGAATGCAGAAGCCAATGCTCTGGGCAGATGCGGCCTCATCGTAGCCACTTTTCGCAGGTTGGCCTGGCCTCTTGGGGACTTGCATAAAACCACCAAATCGGGTATCCTATCAAACCTAATAGATCCCACACTTCGCGCACGTATTCGGCCATTCGCCATTGCCCTTGTCATTGCTGTCCATTAGTCGACGGCGGGGTGGCTGCCAGCTGCCCGGATGTTGGACTGCGATAAAGCAGACGCCAAACCAACTGAGCCAAGTGCCAAAACAATGAATGGTCCTGGGTTCGATTCCCGGCGTCGTCAAAACAACCCAGTACAGGGGCGCACTCAGCCAATTGCATAATGCCTTGGCTGCAGTACAACTGTATAATTCAGTTGTGCGAGGCCTATAATTGGTCGGGCGATCGAATTGATAAAGAAATGGCTCGCAAACACACGGCTTTTTACAACATTGGCTTTTCAGAAGCCAAAGCCTTGTTCAGACAGAAGCTTGCACGCAAATGGGGTCACGCAATTGCTCGGGGATGGGCGACTCTTCTTCTGG
>Ga0307979_1002603_pt1 | contig 12437 bp, 13 predicted proteins | sample OrgLakmetage1058_FD_201833 | JGI IMG/M metagenome (GOLD analysis project Ga0307979, IMG submission 201833) | Saline water microbial communities from Organic Lake, Antarctica - #1058 | ecosystem: Environmental > Aquatic > Non-marine Saline and Alkaline > Saline | place: Antarctica: Organic Lake...
AATGCCCCTCTCCCTCCTGAATCATTCCGCACTTGCTTTGTTTGCGCAACGCACGCGCATTCCCACTTCTGCCCGCAGCATTGGCTTCTGTGCCATTTGGGTTTGTATTAGTTCGAGTTCGAGTATGGTGTAATCAAAACAAGTCTTCTAATTCCGGCCCTTCGGGGCCTGTCTCAAAACACGGTGCGCAGTCATGTCCATTTCATTTGCCTATAGCCGAGGGGAGAGGGGAACTAATTGAGACAGGTCCCGAAGGGCCGGAATTAGAAGGCGAACAGGTAGAGAGGAAAGGCAAAGCAGCGCAAACTAAACCTAAGAGCTGATCAGGCGCACATGCCCGAACTTTTTCGATGGGATGATGGATGATGGATGATCCTCTAGCAGATCTGCAGCTCAAGTGTATTTATTAATGTGGCTCCGAGACAGCTGTATTCTTGTTGAAGAGGGGGCACATTTACTGGTCTAGACTAGGCGACTAAAGACTGAGACTAGCAAAGACGACTACAGCAGACGACTACTTTACTACTGTAGCTAATAATGTGCGAGTTGTGTGTACTGGTATTGAAATGCTTATTGAGGTCAAATTCATTGCATATTTATTTGACGAAGATTTAGCAGCGTACGTATACAGACAAAAATAATCCGGAAGGGAAGAGTGAAGGCCGCGGATACCATGCTTTAGCACACCAGCTTTTTAAGGTCGTAAGAAAGTTTGAAAAAGAGGATGTTTAGATAGGTCGACCACAGCCGTACTTACGTTCTTGAGTGTGCTCGTTTAGCAAAGTATGAAGGCAAGGCGGGCAAAGGCCACAGCTGCCGCCAAGAGGTCGTCCGGCTCTAACTTCCTATCTTTCTTTTTCAATACCATCACGGTTGTCTCGATGGGGACCGCCTTTTGGATTATGAGCTCTTCGCCGTCCTCGAGCATACCATGGGCCAGTACTCATGGAGAACCCCCAGGCGATCCAGAGTTTTATACCCTTCAAAGCTCTAGCGAGCCTGACTTGGAATCACCAACTCGCACAGCTACGGTTCCTAGTGAGCACAGAGAAGCAACCACTATACACCTGCCTTTAGTAGAGGATTCGTCTAGTCATTCTGTTCATTCTGAAGCTTCTTCCGCCAGAACTGGTGTAGAATCGTCTCGTTCGGTGCCCTCGTCAGACTTGACACCAAGTTCAAATGCCGGTGGGGCTCCTGCCAAAGCTGTACTTCGTTTGGAACACGAACAATTAGCCACCAACACCACTAAGAAAATCGTGCCGCTGGCTACCCCACAAGGCTACGACTCAGTGGCGCGCACGCTAACTTTGGCAAAGTGGCAAGTTTTAGGAGTTCCGTATGACCCCGTGCAAGACAGTCCCGCCATAGCACAAGTAAGGCTATCTGTTTGGGGTTGTATGTGACAGTGATGATGCAATGCATTCCTTGTACCGATATAGTTTTACGTTATCTTTTGGGCACTCTCTTAGCGCAGGTTTTAATGCCCTGGGCTTTGTGCTCGTACTTCACTCTGCTCTCTTCATTTGTGGGCACATGACAATTGCACTACAGGCTGATGGCGAGCCTGCGCCAGGTTTGCTTCATCAGGCTCACCCTGCCAGCAATGAAGGAGTAGTGATGGGCCTAGCAGCGTACCCCAATGACATCATGGGTAAACTCGAACGCTTCGTTGGTACACTCAGGTGCGTGAGCCTTGTTTTATTGGAGCTTCTTCTTTCTTCTTTTGAAATTCACATGCGAAGTTGATACAAGGTTTAATAAGAAGTGCTGACGCCAATACACTTCTTTTGAAGTAGACAGTAAATCCCATGTGCCCAATTGATATGAAGTACGTTCAATTGTATCGCTGCATTCATTAAGTTTGACTTGGATGCATGTTGTCCTCCACGATCGCTTAGATTTACGGGCTACCAGGGGCACATCATTTTGGGCGTGCACCCTAATATATCACCCCGCGAGCAGCGCTACCTCGCTGCGATGAACGTGACGACGTACGCAAGCGACGCTGGTCCTTGTGTATCACCACTCGCAAAAGCAGGTGATGGTCTCGGGGAAAAAGGAAGCAGTGGAGGCAGGGGTGGAGGCGGCACCAACTACATCCGCGGGACCTGCAGCAAATCTTACAACCGGTTGGTCTTTGAATGGGCACGCTATGAAATGGCACTGGGGTGGCTGAAAGCATGTAAGAACTGTCAAGGGTGGATGCTCGTGTGCGATGTAAAAGATACCGTCTTTCAGCGGCCTCCTTTCGAAGACCTTCCGCGTGCAACTCCCAGCACAACCCCTGACTTAATGCTCTTTGAAGAAGCCTACCCGCCCCCTCTGGGCTTTGATAACAATCACTGGTTTGCTTGGGGCAGCATTAAAAATTGTTTCGGGAAAGAAAACGAGCACGAAATCATGAAGTCGTACCGGAATAAAGCTGTGCTTTGCTCAGGATCTACAGTGGGCACTCGTGAAGGGCTGGGTCGTTACTTAGCAGCTATTACACGCCGTTACTACGAGCTCACGTGGCTTGGCTCCGATTGCACCCCACCCATGGCCGTTGACCAACCGGTCCACAACTGGTTGTTTTACACTGCTCACGGCTATGCTACTGACGAAACCGAGCGCGCGTTTGGTGGCACGCCCCTGGGTGAGAAGGCAGTTTCCGTGCCTTTTGGAAGCGGGCCGGTGCAAACAGTAGGGCGGCTCTGTTCCATGGGAGAAAAAGCCGAGCTCACGCTCGGCACATTGAGCCAGGTCAATTTGAGTGTGGCTCCTGCCACGGGGCTCTTTCTGAACCACGATGGGTTGCTTGCACCCGTAGTGCACCAGCACGATCGATGCTGGGGCATTTGGGCGAAGCCCCTTCGGAACCTGTGCACACGTGCGCACGATCACCTGCGTCCACTGGTCGAGCCTGGTGCCGTGCGGAATGCGAAGGAGGTCTGCAAAGGTGGATGAAGTTTCACATATCAGCTATGGTGTCCAATAGACTTCAAGGTTTACCTCCATGTAGCAGCACCGCGGGTTAGTGAGGAAGTAAAGTCTAAAGTATAAAGATAATACAAGAGCTCTATAGCCGCATGGGTCGCTCGGCCTCTCGTATACTGCCCGAAACACAAGGGGACTGCACTTCTTCTTTGCGACTGCGATATTAATGTTAAGAAAGCCGCGCATATCGAGTGTGCATGCACTTCTTATGCCCGGTCTTTGGCTTCTATCGCACTCGGTTATTTTTTCGTTCGAGTTCGAGATCGAGATTTAAGCAATTTTGAGTTCTCGCTGGTGACATTTTCAAGGATACTAGTATCCAACTCGTTAGTGTCAGTGCAAGAAGTCTATTGGACACCATAGCTGATATGTGCCCTCTTCAACGCAGAAGCAGACGCAGAAGGGACTTAAGGCTGGCCCCACATTTATTTCATGAACAGTTTCCGCTTTAGAGAGGGGGGGGGTCCAAACTTCCTAGCCTCTACACACTTCCTATTTACGATTTTGACTTGCGCGCAACGCACGCGCGTACACTCCTGCCCGCAGCATTGGCTTCTGTGTCATCTGGGTTTGTATTAGTTCGAGTTCGAGTTGTGAAACTTCATCCACCTTTGCAGACCTCCTTCGCATTCCGCACGGCACCAGGCTCGACCAGTGGACGCAGGTGATCGTGCGCACGTGTGCACAGGTCCTGAAGGGGCTTCGCCCAAATGCCCCAGCATCGATCGTGCTGGTGCACTACGGGTGCAAGCAACCCATCGTGGTTCAGAAAGAGCCCCGTGGCAGGAGCCACACTCAAATTGACCTGGCTCAATGTGCCGAGCGTGAGCTCGGCTTTTTCTCCCATGGAACAGAGCCGCCCTACTGTTTGCACCGGTCCGCTTCCAAAAGGCATGGAAACTGCCTTCTCACCCAGGGGCGTGCCACCAAACGCGCGCTCCATTTCATCAGCCGCATACCCATGGTTGGTGTAAAAAAGCCATTCATGAACCGGTTGGTCGTTTGCCATGGGTGGGAGGCAGTCATCGCCAAGCCATGTGAGCTCATAGAATCTGCGTGTCATGGCTATCAAGTAACGACTCAGCCCTTCACGAGTGCCCACTGTAGATCCTGAGCAAAGCACGGGCTTGTTTTGGTACGACTTCATGATTTCGTGCTCGTGTTCTTTGCCAAAACAGTTCTTGATAGTGCCCCAGGCTAGCCAATGGTTGTTGTCAAAGCCCAGAGGAGGTGGATAGGCTTCTTCGAAGAGCATCAAGTCAGGGGTTGTGCTGGGAGTTGCACGCGGAAGGTCTTCAAAAGGATGCCTCTGAAAGACAGTGTCCCTCACGTCGCAGACGAGCATCCATCCTTGACAGTCCTTACATGCTTTCAACCACCCCAGTGCCATTTCGTAGCGTGCCGATTCAAGCACCAGCCTGTTGTAAGCTTTACTGCAGGTTCCGCGAATGTATTTCGCACCGCCAATGCTGCTGCTCTCTGCTCTTCCACCTTCTTTGAGACCGTCACCTGCTCTTGCGAGTGGTGACATACAAGGACCAGCGTCGCTCGCGTATAAGGTCACGTTCATCGCGGCGAGGTAGCGTTGCTCGCGGGTTGATATATTAGAGTGCACTCCTAAAATAATGTGCCCCTGGTAGCCCGTGTATCTATGATCAAGTGTGGCAAGCACATTTCAGGAAAGCATCATGTAAGTAAGTAATGTATATTACGAAGTACTTCTCATACAGAAGGAGGCACATCTGAGGAACATTCATGGCCCACTTGAACACATCACGAGGCCATATCTTGGCCCCACGACAACCTTCTTGCATCACTACCTACGTAGTATCAAAACCTCTTGTGTTTGGAAAAGTAATTAATGTAAAAGGAGCTATCAATTACTATAGCAGTATAATAAGCTAATGGCTTCACCTGAGTGTACCAACGAAGCGTTCAAAAATTCCCATAATATCATTGGGCCACGCTGCCAGTCCCATCACCACTCCATCGTTGCTGACTGGATAAGCTTGATGAAGCAAGCTTGGTGCGGGCTCACCGTCGGCCTTCGGGAGATTTATTCGATTGAAGTCAGAGAGAAGAGCAGAGTAAATTAATAGTGCTGAAGGAGTCCATGCTCAGTGCTGCAACTGATGAGGACAGCACCAACCGAGAAACAAAACGAAAATGCGCTAAAAAGACCTTTTTGATATACTTTAGATCTTGCGACTCAATCAGTGTACAACTTTATGAAGGCCTTTACTTGTGCTATGGCGGGACTGTCTTGCGCGGGTTCATGTGGAATCCCTGAAATCTGCCATGTTGCCAAGGTCAGCGTGTGCGCAACAGAATCGTAGCCTTGTGGGGTAGCCAGGGGCACGACTTTCTTGGTGATCTTGGTGGCCAAGCGTTCGTTTTCCAAACTGAGTGCGGCAGCAGCAGCAGCCCCATCGATACCTGCGCTCAGTATTGACGCTGATGAAGAATGATCATACAGTGTACCTGTTGGCGGTAATGGAAGCGAATGATATCTCTCTCTTCTGTCCTTACGAGGAAATATCAATTCTTCCCAGGCAGGTTCGCCAAAGTTTTGCGGAGTGTAGAAACTTGGGTCAGGTGGCTGCCTTCTGGCATTAGAAGAGTTGGACAATATTTTGCTCGAGATATGCGGAGAGCTTATAATCCAAAAAACAGCCCCCATTGAGACAACTGTAATGGTATTGAAAAAGTAAGATAAACATTTCGAATTAGAACTGAATGATCGTTTGGTGGCAGATGCAGCCCTTGTTCGCCTGAAGCTCATGGTGAATGGAGCCGCGGCAGGGTAATATGGGCAGTGCTGAGGTAGGCCACATCAACTCGGGACGTCAAATCAGGTGGTCAGATCGTGTCAGGTCAGACACTTCTTTGTAGTTTTAAAGTCAGGTTATCAGGTCAGCTTAAAGCCCAAAACCCATGAGGTTAGATCAGGTCAAGGCAAGTGTAGCTTGATGTGACCTGCACTGCACTGCACTGACCCGTTAATCTGGCATGGCCTTCCCTGCCCTGCCCTGACCCTGCCTCGGTTAGAGCGCACTCAAGTTGAGGCAGGCATCAACTTACGCTTCATTACTTTGATGAATTGCAACCAGGAGTAAATTTCGCACTTTACAGCTGAATGCATTGAAAACAAATGAATACGTAGATGTTCATAGTATCTATCAGAGAATGTCGATCACCAGTAATTCGCAATGATCTATACAAGTTTGAGCACTGATTGATGAGATAGTAGGTTCAAATTTAACTTCATCAGAAGCACGTCTCCTTGGTATCGTATGGCCTGGTCGTAGCTTCACTCCCTCTCAGTGTGAACGAGGCGTAATGAGATTAAGCATTCGTACTTGCGAATCTACTTACATGCCTTGAGATGCTCAGTTGCAGTATATCACATTGAAACTATCTCCAGCATTGCATGCCGTGTCCCTCTTGCATAAATGAGATCTAAGCAAGTCCCCAGTGTACCTCAGAAGTATTGCATGCATACTGTTCTTGGCAAATATAGTATTACAATTGGGACCTAATGTAAAAGGCTAATCATCTGATTTGGACAAAAGCAAGCAATTTACGAAGATCCTGAACACGGGCAGTTTATGCTGCCGAGCTGCCCCGAGTACAGAAGCCCAAGTGCCGTGAGATACTTTTGTATGTGCAAGTGCTTGTGGATGAGCCCTTTACGCTACTCCTCTATTTAGCTCCGACCAGGCCTCTGGTTGTTTACATGTTTGCTCGAAATTCCTATGCCTATTTCTCCGTCGTGGACTCATGGACTCCGTGGGTTATGCGTCAGCATTTGCACTTAAAGTAGCAGCAGCAGCTGCAGAATAGTAGCACTCAATGTAATGGCGTCGGTGCAGAGTAATCGACATTCTAAGTGGCCGGGTCCGTGCTGCACTTAGAATTTAATACAAGTCCACTTGTATGCATATTGGGAGCTCTCTCCCAGCCTCGAGAATCAAGGCTGGGCGCGTGAACCACCCAATCAATCACAAACCCCCGATTCACATTACGAAGGCCACTGATTTGCGTGTAACTGATCAAGCAATTCAAGCAGCTTAAAGAGGATTATATGGCCGTATGGGCCGCTTAACCTATCGTTGGATTGGACTATACACCTTATACAATGAAACGAAAACACGCAGAACAAATCTATTACACTTATGTTTTGTGCTTTTTTGCTTGTGGTAATGTCAGAAATAATTCTGGGAACTGGGAAAGAATTCATGAAGTCGTTCAGAAACAAGCCCGTTCTTTGCTCTGCTGGTTCCACGTTGGAAACTTCAGAAAGACAGAGCCGTGACATGGCGGCTCACATGGCTTGGCGAGAATGACTGAACCCGATCCATTTCAAATGACCAACCGTTTCACAACTGGCTGTTTGGCAAAACCCGTAGATACTATATGCGGCTGGTGAAACTGAGCGCGCATTCGGGCTCTCAACAGTGGCTGCGAAGAAATTTCCACGACGTCCAGGTGATTTTTGTCTTGATTTGGCCCTTCAAGTGTAAGCTGGCTGGCTTGGGATTGAATGTTGAAATTTGAGTGTATACTGCACGGTTCAGAACAAGGAGGTTCAAGAGTTGAAGAGTTCGCAACGCCCCTGTAGTAAGTAAGAATGTATCTTTTCTTCGTTGTTTGTCATGAATCTTCTTCTTCGGGCGTTGTTTGTTGTTTGTCATGTGTACTGTTCGGCGCCGTATCTGTAGCGACTCACTAATTAGCTGGAAGGCTACTAAGCTTAATTACCTCGTATGGCGCGGGAGATTTGAGTACTTCAGTTCGTATAAATTGAAAAGTCAGGATGGGCGGAGGCGTGTCGTTACCTGCCGTGCCATTAAGTGCGGCACAATTGGATGCGCTACAAGGTCGGTACGCTGCACTCACCTCAGAGGGGAAAACTGACGACGAAATCAATGCGGAGTTGAAAGCTAGCCTGCCTGCAGTCGTTGTTTTCAACCAGGTATGAACAATCCCGTGAATCACTAGCTAGATTGAGCAATCTGCCTCTCTAAGGTGGTACGTTTCAATTTCATTGCTAATCGAGGGGCTTTTTGTCGCTATTTTGTGTTAACCTTTCTCGCCTTGTCCACCCACGCTAGCTTGACTGCGACCACACGGGCGCTGTAACCAAGTCGAACGTCCACAAACTTCTCCGTGCCATGCCAAAGATCAAGCCGCCAGTTCCCTCGGGCGGCTGGCCCAATGGCGTTTCACCAAAAGTAATTTTTGAAATGTTTCACGCCTTCAAAGTGTGAACTTATTTGCGTCCCTCTTGGTGTCTTTCTCTCTGTCCCATTCTTTCACTGCACGCTAGGATTCTTGTCACATAGTTTGCGCCTATTTACCATATATTTTTGTGACGAGAACTATGAATTTGCCTTCAAATGCTCACAGTTCGTGCCCTTAGAAGAGATGCTCACAGAGTTCGACGATAACGGCGACGGTGTGATCTCTCTCGACGAATTCATCGCGCATTTGAAAGACGCGCCCGCGTTGTGGCAAGCCATTCACAGCAACATTAACCCGGCCACAGGCAAGTTGAAGGGCTACGTGTCGCTCGAACAGCAGCTGGCAGATTTGGAAGCCAAAGCAGCGCCGCTGGACGCGAAGCAAGTAAGTAACTACGAGTAGGAGGAAGAACACAAGGAATGAGAGTGTGGATCAGATATATTGCTGCCCACAAAACAACTCTGTCTTTGTTTACAGTTATGAAAATTATGTGGCGTGTGTTTTTTGTAATATTTCCGTTTGCTGCTCCTGCTGCTACAACTGCTGCTTGTGCAAATACCTCTGTAGAAAGCGGCGGACGCCGACGGTGGCGACCCATCAACTTTCAGCGCGCCCGAAAGGCAGGTGCTCGCGTCCTTGAATGCGCGCATTGCGCCTCTGCGGGCCGTGGTAGGGTCGGCTGGCCTGACCATGTTTCGCCAAATAAACATCGACGGCAGCGGCCACGTGTCCCGCGCCGACCTCCTCGCGGCGCTCGTGAAAATTCCGCCACTGCCAGCGGCCGCAATGGCCACCAGCGCCGTCCTGGGAGATAATAAAGAAGGAGAAGAAGCAAAGTCTTGTAGTGGTGGTGGTGATTCCTCGTCCTCTTCTTCAAGTGAAGCTGCTGCCAACACGACCAGAGTGGGAGAAGCAGCGGTGGCGCCCATGGAAGCATCCGCAGAAAGCAGCTCTTCATCGCCAGCGGCAGGCACCACCAGCAAAGAAGAAGTCGGCAAAGCCTTTACTGCACCTCCGCCAGCGGACGCCGTTCCAGTGGAGGGGCGGCACGTGTCGGAGGCCGAGGAGGCGTTTGCGGCCGACGGCGCGACGGAAGCCACGGTGGACGGCTTGCTGAAGGAGCTGGACGTGGATGGCGACGGGACCGTCGACGAAGACGAGTGGGTGGCCATGCTCACGCGCTTGCCTTACCTCAAGGTGAGCTCTGCGAGCTGGTGGTGATAGGTGGTTATATTTGGGGGGTGATAAGGGGAGGGGGCAGAGTTGGCGAGGGAGGTGAAGGGGAAGGAAAAATGATGCTTTGATATGTGTGTCGCTGTGGTCGTTCACTATTTCTGCCAGTACCGGAACTCCAAATAGAAGCAGCGCGTCTATGCTTGACCTTCCGTTTGACACTCTCCTTGAATTTTTCGTTCGTGACATTTACTTTTTTTGCAACTTTTTACGACGCTTCCTTCTTTCCATTCTTCCTTTATCCTTTTTGATGTTCATTTCTCTCTGTTTTTTTTCTGTTCTCTTCGAAGGCTATGCTGGAAGCGTCTGTTGATCCAGCTACAGGGCGCCTGAAAGCAGAGCTTGGCGTGGGCTCAGCGACCGCCAAAATTGTTCAAAATGACATGACAGAAGGCGACGAAGACGAAGAAGAAGACGATTTTTAAAAGGAAGTGAATTTATTTATGACTCACCCGTGTTGATGGTTTTTGAATTTCTTTATGCGATCGTGGAATAATTTAAAAGGGCCATAAAACCCCCACTTAAGTGTAAAGGCAAACTTCATCATTATACCAGCACCTCCCGCATGCGCCATCATTCCACCGAACTATATTTACGAGCCGAGCGGCGAGCGGGGCCGGAATTTTTGAGAACTATAGACAATGGACTATAGTCCATAGTATTCAGTATACGCTGAGAATGATTAGATATTAGATGATTTGATTGGATTGCACTCCCCGATCGCAGAGAAAATCAACACTAACACTAACGAATAGTTCAAATAGCATCATGCTCTATATTCATGTGCCCTCCAGATCAGGTCTGACCAGGCTCAGTGTTCTTTTGCATGGATTAATATCCAACGTTCATCTTTGATGACCCTCGTGCACCCTGTAGCCTGTAGAATACCAGAATTCCAGCTTGTTTGCTGCGTGTTGGAGTGCTGGCTGTTGGCCGGCTTTCGAAAATAATTCGCTATTCGTGCTTTGGTTCCCTCGCTGATTGCTTATAGCCCGAAGTCCTTCGAAAGCCGAGCATTCCAATGGAATGAGACTGGCTTCGTGGCTTAGCTTACACGAATGGTAAGCTTGTAAAAAAATGGATATGGAGGTGCATGCAGTGCATGTGCATGCACAGTTCAATTCACAAGGGAGGACCGGCTAGAATTTTATAGATGCCTGAAATGATGAAGGAAAACCGTGCGTTGCGCGCTTAATACGTGCAACGCCTCCCATGTATGGCTGGCAAGCGAGAACAAATTTGCCCTTGGCTTTAGTACTTTTACTGCTGCGACCTTCCACATCCCCGGTAGCACCCACGTTCTTGCCACCGGTTGAGTTGCACTTCTTTGTACCGCCTTCAGCTGCTGGAATTGCACCCACTTCAACTCCATTCTTGAAAAAGGCAACATCGCCGTTTTCGCGCCATAACACACCGATCACGTCGCTTGCGTCATAAGTCGGCAATGCAGCGGCGCTTTCAATGCGTGCGCTGCTTGCGCTGCCACTCTGCGCTCCAGCCTTGCTTGTTGCGCTCTGGCGGTTTCGGAACAAGGCTCCTGACGAGTGGTAGGCGCCCGCGCACTGGTCGCTGCGCGCCAGCGATTTGAAAGGGCCAGTCCAGGTTGCTGCCACCAGCCCTATTGCAAAGCCGCCCACGCCAAGCGCCACCTAAAAGCAAGCATCACACGTGATTTACTACGAGGATTAAGTAAGCAAACGAGCATCAAAATGCATGCTGCATTCAAACTGATTTCCGCCGGTGCTAAGGCACCGCTGGTTGTGTGTAAACCAATTTGACTACTCGTTAATCTGTCTTTTTTAGCCTTCAACCTACCACTTCCACCTCCCAGTACTTCGCGGCGTTCCTATTCAAAACTGCGTCCGAAGTTGGGCATGCTGCTAGCACGCACCCGTATCCTGCACACCCAGTAGTTGCTGCTGTACGCCTAGACGTCGAAAGTGTTACGTGTGCGTGCAGTTTTCGCGAATCCCACAGACAGTTGGCCTTTTGGCGAGGCAGCAGCGGTGGCGTGGCAGCTTCAAGCGTGTCATCCTGAAAGGCGCGCTCAATGTGAGAGGGCAAGGACACAGGGAGATCCGACTTTAAAGGCGATGAAATTGATGGCCGTAGCGATGAAGAGAAAGGGAAAGCCGAAGGTTGCGATAAGGGAGCAGCAGGAGTCGAGGCCAATCTTGGAGAGCTGCGCAACGGCGGCGCCGCAGGCCCACGCCTCCGCTTCGCCACCGATTGTCCTGCCAACAATTTTGCACGTTTCGGTGCAGTGCTAGGCCGCTCTAATCGGCTAACGAGGCCCAGTTCAAGCATTTTCGCGGCATTTATGCGCATACGTTCTTGGCGCAAGAGTTCGTATGGGCTTAGGTTGTCAACGTCGTCATTGTTGCCACCATTGCTCGAAGAAGTGGGGCAGCTACGGCCGAGTAGATTTGACATTCAAACGACTACAAAATATATGTCGCCTTCGTCTATTTCGGCGATAACGAGGCTGCATGCGTACTCCTAGGTTCTGTTCCTGAGCCGATATTTACCAAGATCGCCAATAAGGCTTTAGTCCCCAGGGAAAGTTCAAATAGGATGCTTAGTTGGGATAGACAAGCATTTCGTCGAAGCGGCTAATGATTCTACCTCCAGAACATCGGAAGTAAGTTAGGGAGAAGGAGACTCAGCATGGGGTTTCGAGTCGACGTCCACGATGACTCCCATTGCACTGTAGAATCTCGTGGCTACCTAACAACAGCTCGGTTCCACTTTGGGTTCGCATCGGTTTCGTTGCTTCACCGGGAACCAAGGATTTCTTTTGCTCCTTTTATGGTGCTGAAAAAAAACTCCTCTGCTGGTTTCTCCTTCCTTTGAAGAGGTTGTACTTTGTACTTAACTCACTCAAGAAGTGTAGAACTTGGTAGAACGTATCTAAGTCTAGAATCTTGCCCGCATCGACAAGGTTGCATACAGCAAAACAATGAACTAAAAAATCAACTCAA
>Ga0307979_1002611_pt1 | contig 12402 bp, 9 predicted proteins | sample OrgLakmetage1058_FD_201833 | JGI IMG/M metagenome (GOLD analysis project Ga0307979, IMG submission 201833) | Saline water microbial communities from Organic Lake, Antarctica - #1058 | ecosystem: Environmental > Aquatic > Non-marine Saline and Alkaline > Saline | place: Antarctica: Organic Lake...
ACAATTTATTTTTAATATATTTTTTTTTTGTTTCTTCTAATAATTCACACTTATCTATATAATTCAATAAAAGATAATTGCAATCATTCGTATTTGTATTAAATCTTAAATAAGTTGTATATTTCGGAAAATAAGACTTCCATTTTGTTTTATTTCCAAAATAACTTTTTTCTACACATTCATCATCCATCAATTCTTTATATTCTGCTTCGGTGTCTACGCGATGAAGATTTTCTACAAATGGTTTATGTTTACAGATTTCGGTTTCTTGAATACGTGTTTCTAAGCGTGTTTCAGGTATTGGTGCGTTTTCGTTTTTGTCCAAAGGCTTGTTTGCTGATACATTTTTGTCCAAAGGCTTGTTTGCTGATACATTTTTGTCCAAAGGCTTGTTTGCTGATACATTTTTGTCCAAAGGCTTGTTTGCTGATACATTTTTTATAGTAGATAATTTACTTTGTTTCTCATTTTCAAATGAGTTATCGCTTTTTTGATAGCGTGATTTTTCGCGGAATTCAATACGGGATTTTTCCGCGTAATCTAAAAACGCATCAAATTTGGTGGGAGAAATATCATAGTATACTTTGTATTTATTTATGTCATTTAATTGTTCATAATATTGTTCTAAGTTACTTTTAAACAATAATATTTCACTTTTATTTAATTTATAAGACCTTACAGGATTAACGATATAAGATTCATAAAAAAACGATTTATAAATTTTGTAATTTCTTATTAAATTTTCCGAAAGCTTTTTTATATATTTTTTATGATTTGGTTCTTTTGTATATAAATTATACAATGGAATAATACATTTATTATCAGGTGTTTCGATAAAGCAATGATTATTTGTATATTTATTTTTATCTATATTTTCTATGATATCTTCTTCTTGATTCTCTTTGTATGGCAAATACTGTCTAAGATTCAGAATTAAATCTTCTATTATATCTTCGTCTATATTTGTAAATTCAAAATGAGCGTTCATATGTTTTTCTAATAATTCATGAATTTTACTTATTTTGTCGTTTAAACTAAATGTGTTATTTGTTATAATATCAATCATAGTTCGTTTTTTTACAAACAATTTTATGTCGGATAAAATAATTTTCATTTTCTGGAAAAATAAAGAATAAAAACGTTCTTCTAATTTCAAACGGAATATCTCGTCTAATTGTTGAATTTTTTCTTCACTGACGACTTTATCATATTCCAAATAAGAATCGTCTTCTATATCATTTAATCCGTCATCATTGGTATCTTCTTCATAAGATGACAATCCTATATATTGATTGGTTTCTGTCAAAAATCCGATTATTTTACCTTCTTGTTTTATTTTGGCGACTACATCGCATAAAATCAATGGCTCTTTTTGTTTCAATTCTTTTAAAAAAATAAACGTGGAATTATAATCATTGAATATATGGTCATCTTGTTGACCCATAACATAATATTTCACATTCGGCGTAATATTACTTGGTCTGCACGGCAAATAAAACAGTTGGTCTTTATAACTCACTAGTCCCGCAATGACTTGTCCATTATAATTGACCAATTGACGTTTTATCTTGTAATCTTCGGGTAATAATTCTATGATTTCAGGCAAAGTTATATTCATTTTATAATCGTCCGTTTTCCGCCTAGGTCCACACGCATCATAATTAATTTGTTTTAAAAATTTATTCAATTGATTGACTAACGTCATTTCTTGGAAAATATAAATTTCGTCGTTGGGTTCTTTCTTTTTTTCTTTTTTCTTCTTGATAATGATAGGTTGGTAATTTTCTTTTTTTATGTGATAAATAATACAACTATCATATTTAGCGGTGTCAAATTGGTATTTAGAATAATCTGACATAGGACATAAAAGTTCGATTTTATTGGTTGTATCGTCATTTACATCATTTAACAATATCATATTTATAGGTATGTTTGGTTTGTCTAGTCTTAAAATACCGCTGGATATGATGTCCCATAAATATACATAATCCATAAATTTATACAATTGGGCGTGGAAATTTTCTAGACCATTGATAATACGAAATAATCCGTGTTTATTGTGTTTAATCATTTTTTTGTATAATACATAAGAATCATAATTTTCTTTAATGTATTTTTCGTTCAAAGGTTTATAGGATTTATCTTTATGTATAACTCCTTGGTCGTTGTAAAAAATAGAAGGTAATTTACCATTATGAAATGTCAATATAGTATCTAAATTTACTTTTTCAATGATTGTTTCTATAAGATAATTGACGTCACTATATCCAAAGATTTTTACAATAGATTTTAAAAAGCTATTATCTGTACCTGTTCCTTTTCGTAATATACAATCTTCTATCAATTCATTTTTATCATTTAGTTTTTTTCTAGAATCATATTTGAAAAAGTTTGATAAATTTTCGGTTAAATGTCCAATGCGATTTTCATCTAATATCAATTTAGAATGGTCCAAGACCCAATTGGAGCGAATTGTTTTTTCTGTTTTAGGTTTTGAAAAGCAACACGGGCTATTTCCTTTTAATAAACCAACAATATCCTTATTTGGAAATTGGTCTCTGAACATTTTAAATATATATTTTTCTTCCGGTATAGGATTTTTTGCGTTGAATTTTGTGTCACTAAACACATGTTTTGATAATTTATTTGCTTTTTTTTCACTAATAGGTACATCTTTCTTAAAATCCCAATACAAAGAACACATATAATGATTCTTATCGATTTCCATAATACTGTTGGATGGTATGGTTTCTTCGTCTGTCAAATTGGTTATAATCAGTTCTTTATCTTTCTTTTCTAGGTGTTTGCTTAGTTTTGATTTTATAGAATTAAACTCTGATTCATTCATATTTTCTTTTATCATTTCGTTATCTTCTTTGGTCAATGTATCGTTTTTTTTTATTTTTCCAATAATTTGTTCTTTATATTCCTTCTCTTTACGAAATATAGATTCTATTTTTTTCTTTTCTTCATTGGTTAACACAATGGGTTGTCTCCTTTCTTGTGCCGGACATCTTCTAGCATAATCAATCGTATTAAATAATTTATTATTACTTTTTTTCAGAGGCGACAATAAAGGATATCTATTTTTAAAATGGTCGGTTACATCTTTTGGTGCGCCTCCCCGTTTATATTGTGCCATCACATCAAATGAATTATCATTTGAACTATTTGCTTCTTCGTTTGCTGGTTCGACTATGAGTGTATTTTCTGTTTCATTTACTGGGTTCGATGTAGGATCATCAATATTTATTACTTCATCTTCTGGTAAAACATCATCATTACCTATTTCTTCGGATAAAATATCTTCATCTTCGTCAACATCTTCATTCCATTCATCCTTGTCGACCACATCATCTTCATCGCCGTGAGAATCTTTTTCTTTGTCAACCGCTTCAACTTCGTCAACATAGTCCGCCAATTCATCTTCATCGTCCATTACATCTTCATCGACGTGAGAATCTTTGTATTTGTCAACCACTTCAACTTCGTCTTCATAGTCCACCAATTCATCTTCATCGTCCATTACATCTTCATCGCCGTGAGAATCTTTTTCTTTGTCAACCGCTTCAACTTCGTCTTCATAGTCCGCCAATTCATCTTCATCGTCCCTTACATCTTCATCGCCGTGAGAATCTTTTTCTTTGTCAACCGCTTCAACTTCGTCTTCATAGTCCGCCAATTCATCTTCATCGTCCCTTACATCTTCATCGACGTGAGAATCTTTGTATTTGTCAACCGCTTCATCTTCGTCTTCATAGTCCGCCAATTCATCTTCATCGTCCATTACATCTTCGTCGACGTGAGAATCTTTGTATTTGTCAACCACTTCAACTTCGTCTTCATAGTCCGCCAATTCATCTTCATCGTCCATTACATCTTCAGATAAAGCAACTGCTTCATTATTTGGTTGAGATGTATTGTTTTTTTGTATGGTGTATGGCTTAATATTTTCTTGCGTTTCAATTAAACCACCCGGACTTTCGCCCATTAAAATCCGGAATAAATTCGATAAATATAACATAATGACTTCAATATAACCATAATTTGTTATATTCATAATTTCTACATGATATACATAAAAATCGCCATTCATTTTTTTATATCTTATAGCTATATCTATACCAGGACTTACTATAAATCTCTTTTTCCGACGAACATTTTCTTTCATATCGGTTAATTCATATACTTCATTTATTTTTTTACGAATATCTACATTGGGGAACTGCGTTTCTAAATTTTCTATTATGGTTTCTGTATCATAATTTTCACGCATTAAATATAAAATACGACTTCTTACATTGTCGGATTCAATGTAATTTGATACTCGAATGAATTTTAAAAATATTTCATTATTGTTTCCGTTATAATTAAAAATAGAGTTGAAATAATTCTTGATGTTAGAATATTCTATTTTATTATTCAGTAATAATTCATATTCATAATTCATTTTAATCAATTCAATATGATTACTATAAAAATGATTAAACTTCCTAAAAATATTTTCACCTGGATCAAATTGTCGTATAATAACATCTAATAAATTGCTTGTTTTTTCTTTTATCCATTTTTCTAAATCTTCTATTTCTTGTATTGTATTATTATTTATATGAATCATAATATGACCTTCATTGTTCATTTCAATAATCATTTGTTCGTCCATAAAAATTTGTATAGTTTGATTTTTCATTTGTTTCGACCATTTAAATATGGTAGATTTTGGTAAAAAGGGTATTGCCATATGGTTTTTTGAATATTCGTTGTTTGTAAACAATCTCATCATTTGTTCTTGTTCCCGTTCTAATTTCATCTGAACCATAGGATATTCTCGTGTACTATTCATTACTTTAAAAAGCAAATCAACCGGTATATATACGTCTTCTTTAGGATAAAGGATACAAGATAATGATTTTATATTTTCTTTAAACTCTAACGCATTATTTTTGTAAAATTCTTTATGTTTCTCAATGGAGATTAATGTCGTACTATAATCTGGATTGAATATAGTACTCAAATCAAAGTTTTTTGATTTGTATATATCTGGAAAATATACTTTACTATAGGTCTTGATGTTGTGACTCAAAAAATTTGTTAAATCGCTTAACAAAACCAGATATATAGTATTGTTTTTTATATTCGGATAATCCAATAGTAATACATTGTGTAATGGTTGAGACAAAACATCATATAGTTTATCGTGTAAAAACGGATTGACAGAGTATATTTTTTCTTTGATATGAATACCTAATGGTTCTAATTCACTTTGTATTATTGGGAAATGAATGCTTACTAAATCATCCATATTATATGTTTCTTGTAGTGGAATATCTATTTTTATATCGTGATTGCTAATAAAAATATCAAGCGTTTCTTTTGTAATGACATGGTTTTTGTCGAAGTATTTTTTTAACTCATGATATGGATTCATATTGGTATTTTTTTTATAAAAGAAATAATATTGTTTTATATCTTTTACGTCTAATTCTTTGGAGATTTTATATTTCAATTCTTCTATGGTATCATCTTTATAAACATTTGTAATTATGGGTGTTTCTTCTAAACGTTCGTTTAACAAAATTATGTTATATTCACTCATATAAATAAAAATTATAATATTTATTGTAAAAATATTATAAATCATAATAAGGGTTATCTTTTATAGACATACTACAATATTCTTTCGGGTTTTTGGCATAATCTTCTATTTTATATACACCACATAAAGACGCTTCTTTGATTAAAAACTTAAAATTATTCCAAAAGTCTTCTTTATGACCGATTGTTTTTGTAGCAATATGGCTCATTTCATGTAAAGCAACAAACATCAATGTATTTTCGTCAATTAAATGATCGTCGTTCTTTTTTTCAACATTCAAACAAAAGGCTATTTTGCGTCCTTTGTTTTCACTATATGCGGTATATTCGCTATTGGGTAATATTTCTACAATTTTTTTTGGATTAAACCGGTCTACTAGGCGAGTGACGACTTCGTTAGTATCTTTATATTTTTTTTTCAAAAAATCTACTAGTGTATTCATTTTTGTAGCGGTATTCGCTAACAAGTCGCTTGCTTTATCTATGTTTTTTCTTTCACGAACGCAATAAGTTTCTCCGTCGACGTTAGATATGACACATGTTAAATGGAAAAAGTCTGAGTCCAAATACATTTTGTAGCCAATACATAAAACAAACAATATAACGACGTATCCTAATAAATCGTCTTTCATATATATATTAATATATTATTAATCGCACCCATCTATTTCTAAAGCACGGCGATGCGTATCTGCTTCAATGGTCGTATTGTTCCATGGACCCGCGTTTGTTTTAGGTATAATCGGTTCTGATCTTAATTGTAAATTAGGGTTTCTTAAAGAACTACCTACAGTATTGATTCCATAATTTGCGCCGGCGCTCAACAAGTTAATGTTTTTTAGATCAGCTGTAACCGGATTCATAGAACTCCATTCGTTGTTTGTTTGCTTAGGCAATAAATCCGACGGGTCAGTTGTCATTGCTTGATTACACGATTTTTCCGTATTTACTTTTGTACCTAAATTTTCTACTTTCGAATAAGGTTCACTTTCTTCATCAGATTGTCCGTTGATAGACGAAGGGTTTAAAGACGTTAAACTATCCTTTACTGTAACTTTATCACGATTATATTTCATAAATACAACGCCTAAGATTAAAACAGCTAATACAAGTAGAATATTAAATGTAAGCGCTTTTTTATCTTTATTCATTTTACCAAATTTCATTATATAAGTATAATATAAATTTATTTTATAAATCAATTAAATTTGGTATATGCTAAATTATTACTTAAATCTTTTATTTGTTGACTCAAAATATCTTCTTTGATTATATTAAATTTATCCATAAGACTATTTGTAGTTATTCCTACATCTTTTATATTAGATATGACCGGTATATAAGCATTACTTCTTAACTTATTTATATCATACAGTCCTTCTGTTTGGTTCCATTTAAATAGGAACACCAATATTAAAAAAAGAACTAAATACTTCATATAATAAATCATATATAATTTAATCTTCGTCACTTTCAATGTCTTGTTCAAACAATTCTTCTAAATCTATGTTTATTTTTATTTTTTTTTTCAGCAGACTAATTTTTAAATGCTCTAATACGTCTTCTTTTATTTTTCTGTCCATAAATTCATAAATATTTGCAAAATCATGATTTTGGATACATAAATCTTCAGAGCTTATTTCCGGGGTTATATCATTTAAATTTAATTCACACAAATCATCTTCTGCATCTACTTGAAATTCTGTCAATGAATCATTATCATCTTCGTCTTTAATTGTTTCTAAATCATATTCATCTTCATCATCTTTAAATGTTTCTAAACAATTTGTGTTTTCTCCGTCGTCCGTCGTATCATTCGTCGTGTCGTCTGTCGTATCATTCGTCGGGTCGTCCGTCGTATCATTCGTCGTGTCGTCTGTCGTATCATTCGTCGTATCATTCGTCGTGTCGTCTGTCGTATCATTCGTCGTGTCGTCTGTCGGGTCGTCTGTCGTGTCGTCCGGTTCTTTATCTGACCCATGTTCTACTTCATCGCTGGGGTCAAATGTTTTTTTCGATATTTCTTCTAAAACAATGACAGATTTTAAAGATAAATCAAGACTAAAATTTTTGCTATTGAAACGTATGCCTTTTACATGTATAGTTGGTATAATTTTGTAATTTTTTAAATTATTTTTATTTGTAATACGTCCGTCTTTATCCACGATAATCATATTATTTTTTTCAATACAGCATTGTATATCATAACAACCTTGTTTAATATTACTTTTAAGAGGCGATATAAACGATGATTCTATGTCTTCATGCGATAGTTCATCTTCAAACCAATCAGCGCTATTTTCATATATTAATTCTATACATTTCAAATATAATTTCTCCATCCATATCGTATAATCTTGGCTCACTAAAGATATATGAATTTTCTCTGTCATTTCTTTGAACGAATAACAAATTCTGTTCGTTTGTATAATAAAAGGCGATTCATTATAATTCAAATGACAATAATATTGTTCTTTTTCTTGTATTTCAGGATCGCTTAAACCAATCACTTGTTCGTCATAATGTTCTAAAACATTCATTTATAGTCATAAGTTAAATAAAAAAAAATATTATGACGCAATAAATTATAGAATGAAAGAATATTTGAATAAACTCATTGAATATGACAATGAATTAAAATCATTGAATGAAAAAATAAATAAAATAAAAAGGTCTAAAGTTGAAACAGAAGAATATATTAAACAAACCATTGAACAACAACAATTACAAAATAAAATATTTATCATAAACAATAAAAAAATAAAATACAATGAGTCAAAAACATATCAATCGTTTAGTTTGAAATATTTAGAAGAACAATTAAGTGAATTAATAGAAGACCGTGAATCTATAACGCATATTATGAACCATTTAAAAACAAATCGTAAAATGATTATAAATAAAGAAATAAAAATATTAGATTATAATAATGAATAAAAATTGTTTTCCAATAGGATTAAATATGAAATATGTAAAACCAGAAAAGGTTTTATGTATAAAAAAAAAATTTGACTTTTCATTAGAAAAACGTATTTTGGATAAAATATATGGCAACGAACGCACTAAAGCAAAGTCAACCAAAACACACCATAAAAAACCAAAACATAAAACTACAAGAAAAAGACTCACAAAATAGTCCATTTTTCTTTATTAAAAGGCGATATAAGCAACGTTTTTTTTTCAGAAGACAATTTATCGAACTCTTCTTGGTCGATGGCTGGTGAATAAGATAATTTTAAACGTTCCATATATGCTTCGTCTTCTTTTGTAATCTCCGGTTTTTTACCAAAACAATTTACCCCAAATTTTACATGAATGTTGTCGATAAATCCACCGTTGATACCAGGTCTTCCACAGTCGTGTTCGTGGCCGGGTATAAGTTTCAAATCCTTGTATATTTCTTTTTGAGTAGGAAATAATGCCAATTGGTCTTCAGACCATCCATAACTACACCAATTTGCACCCTTTTTATAAGAGTCCTCTATTTCAGTATACGTGGCAAGTCTAGCGTCGTATTTTTTACATATATCACGTGATTCAGTATAAGTGTATTTATTATTAGGAATATGGAATACTTCTCCGTTTTCATCACTTTTACAATGTTTATCTTTGGCTCCTTTTACTTTCACATCTAGGGTCGTTGTTTTTCCATTGAATAAATTTTTTAATTCGGTACTAAAGTCATAATCCATATGTTGAACATTGACACCAACAACGATGATAAGTACTACCCATAATATAATCTCTAATAACATAGTAAACATTCCATAACCACCACTCGAATTGCCAAACAAGACAAAAATAACAACGTATACAAAAACGACTATACCAAATAATAATATATAAGAAATCTTTGTTTTATCCCACAATTGATTGAATATATTGCTCTGTAATTGTGGTAAATAATTTTCAGAATTCACTTTAGTACTTATGTTATTAGAAGTATCTTTTTCATCCATATTTATATTTATTTTTATTTTAATTTTCTATAGAAGAGACAATAATTACTTGAAGATACAACTCGCTCAAAGGGTATAACACTTATAAGTTCATCGTCTACATTATACCATATACCTTGTTTCTTTATAAAAGAATAATAATGTCCGCCATACATATTACCGTCGTGATTAATAATACCAAATAACTCATAGTTTGCTTTTTCGTACGCATACTTGGATAAATCCAAATACGTCTCTAAATCAATACGTTTATTATTTTTTTTTGTAAAAGATGACCAGCGTTTTAAATTCAACACTAAAATACTTGGACACTTAAATAAAGTACATCTCTTTATCACTTCTTTTTTTATTTTTTCTTTTTCATCATACCACATATTACCATCTTTTAAATATTCGTCTTTGAAATATTCGTTTAAACAATCATATAATGTAATTTGAGGTTTGTCGGGCACCGCTAAATCCATATTCCATTGGGGTTCATAATTGGTGGTTAATACGTCTTCTTTTTCACAATAAGTGACTTCTAACATAGATAAAAATAAAGACGTCACAATCGAGTGATCGTTTTTTTCATATTGTTTTATATGTTTATTCTTATTGTATTTCAAATTATGGTCTTCTATTTTATTATAACTATTATGAATACAATCTAGAACACATGTAAAATATTCGCTTGCGTCGCATTGTTGGTTATCCATAAATTCCATCTTGTTTTTTTTGTGACATAGAATTTTATTCATATGAATAAATCGTTTTGGTGAAATGGTAACGTTTTTGTCCATAATTTGTCTCAAATTATTCCACTCTTGAATGAATATACTATCGACCACGTTTTTATTTGGTTCATGGTCGCTTAAATATTGGTTCAATTCTTCTAAAGAATGTAGTAGTTGTAAAACCGAATTAATATAACAAGTATTTCCGAGATTGATTAAACCTGACATTATATGAACATGTTTATTTACATTTAAATTATAATTTATACATCTTTAAACTTCTTTCACGACATAAAGCATAATCGACCATTGGACACGGATAATCTACATTATATTGTTTACAACTTATGTCCCATTGATGAATATCTTTGGGTGCAACGTCTTTTAATTCCGGTATCCATTTTTTTATATAGTCGCATTGGGCGTCAAATCTCTTACTTTGTAACCACGGATTAAACACGCGCTGACTATAGGGTTTTGTGTCAATACCTACGGACGAAACCCATTGCCAGTTGGCATTGTTTACACATGGGTCATAATCAATCAACGTTTGGGCAAAATACAATTCACCACTACGCCAATTTATACCTAAAATACGATTCAAAAAATTCGCACTAATAAGACGACCGCGATTGTGCATATATCCACTATGGTTTAATTGACGCATACACGCATCCACCACCGGGAAGCCCGTTTGTCCGTGTTTCCAAGCATCTAAATGTTTTTTATTTTGAACCCATTTGATTGCGTCATATTTAGATTGATACGATTTCGATTTGTCTATTAGTTCGGGAAAATAATAGTTTATATAATAAAAAAATTCACGCCATACGAGTTGCGACTTTAAATCGTCGTCTTTGAAACTATGATATACTTCACGAATACTCAAACAACCATATTTAATATACGATGATAAATGAGTTGTTTCTGTATTGAGTTTATTTCTTTCATAAGTGGCGTGTGATTTTTTCAATTGTTTTAATCCGTGTTTACGACCACCTTTCACCAAGTTATGTTTATTATAAACATAATAATCCATTTTTTCTTTATAATAAGGATTTGACCTAAAATCTATATGTTTGATATGTTTGACCCCGCGTTTTTTAGGCATAGGTACACTATGATTTTGAAATATATTATCTTTAAATGGCGTATATACTACATAAGGGGAACCATCTTTTTTGTTGAATGTTCCAATCGGTTGTAATAAATAATCTTCGGTCATGATACAATCTATTTGTTCGGATTGACACCATTGTTCTATGGTTTTGTCTCTTTTTCTAGAATAAGGACTATAATCTTGATTGAATACAATATGAGTCAAATGATGGTCCTTGTGTATAGATCGTATCACGTTCATATAATCGCCATAAAAAATATGGAGTCCTATTTTTTCTTTTAATTCTTCTAAGCATTCGCATAAGAATTGAACGCTGTGGTCTGAAAAATATTTATTTTTATTTTTGTCAATTTGCTCAGGTGTAAATATAAATATAGGTATGACGTTTTTGAAATTGGTCATAGCATAATTTAACCCTACATTATCTTGTACCCTAAAATCTCTTCTAAAAATAAATAACGTATTCATTATATAGTGTTTATTATTTTTATCTTTAATTAAATGAATAAGAATATTGTATAAAAAACAAACCAATTGAAATACCTAATAAAAAATAAACTATACTAAATGAGTCCATTTTTAATAATAATAAACTAAGTAATAAAAATACTGGATACATTTACAAACAATTGGACAATCGTGGGATTCGATACATAGGTCATCGCATAATATATAGATATTCTAGACACAATGGCTAAGGCAATGACCCGACCAAAAAACTATAAAAATAATCTTTTTTACGATTCCCAAATATTTAAGAGATAAAATATGCATCCCAACCAATATTGCGGCAATAGACGAATAAACAAATTGAACATATATAATGGTTATTTTTTATGTACACAATATAATGTTAATATTTGATACACGCCATACCGAGTCTATTTCATAAGACATTTTTCGAATTCCCATACATCGATGTGTGATTGGTTTCTTTTATAAAGCACTTTCACTTTTTGCTTGAAAGGTCCTACATAAATATCCCAACAATTGCTATAACGAAATTCACATT
>Ga0307979_1002613_pt1 | contig 12395 bp, 5 predicted proteins | sample OrgLakmetage1058_FD_201833 | JGI IMG/M metagenome (GOLD analysis project Ga0307979, IMG submission 201833) | Saline water microbial communities from Organic Lake, Antarctica - #1058 | ecosystem: Environmental > Aquatic > Non-marine Saline and Alkaline > Saline | place: Antarctica: Organic Lake...
ATACGGCGTTTGCCATGCATATAGTGGGAATATGCCCTAATATAACGCAATTTACGGCATTGACGTATTGATTGACGTATTTGGGTCAAATATTTGACGTATTTTTGTAAGGCCTAACTACAGGTAGTACATCATGGTGATTCACAAATTCACAAAGTAGAAGCTTCGTGGGAGCTAGCTTTTAGGTAGCAATTGGGAAGCGCCTGTCGTAGGAAGTAGCTGCATAGCGGTTTGCACGTAGATTAGCATGTCGCTAGTAGCTTCGCTAGGTGTTAAGTGAAGAAATGTATGAGGTTATTAGGTTACTACAGTAGATAATCATTACGCGGTGCTACTATGGCTAAGCCACAGCCATCAACATTCGGTTTCTTGGGATGGAAGGCCATCATTATGTTGGCAATGCCATGCCTTATGATCTTAGCTTTGAATGGGCACCTCCACTTGCCAGCTAGCAACTTCCAAGAGCAGGCACTTGACCATGTTGACGCACTACAAGTAGACCTCACGCCACGTCAATGGAACCGCACATTTGAAGCACCACCTCGGCTGCCAATCTCAAAACAGCAGCGCACGGTTCCTAGCTACAGGAGTCATTCCTGTTACAGCCGCCCATGGCTCGAACAATATGCCAAGCTACATGTCTCAATAATGAAAGGAGACCAATCCGTTGAAGACACCAGGTATTTCATCCTGCGACCGCACGAACGAGCTGGCTTGGGCAATCGAGTGCGAGCCATTCAGGGAGCATTAGCTTTGGCCGTGTTGACGAAACGTGCCTTGCTGCTCGATTTTGGGCCTCGATCTAACGACACAGAGGCCGGTCTCTTCTTGCCACAGCGTTTCTTTGACTGGCGTTTGCCGACTGTTTGGCCTCATAACTGGTCGCCCTATGTCGATACGAGTAGCATCAGAGATGGCACCATAAGCAGCAGCAGTAGCAGCAGCACGGGCAGTGGCATTGGATATAAGCACCCTTTACGGAAGGACGGCGTACGTGTTTTGTACCACAATCAAAAGCTCGGTGATAAGGAGTCCTCACAGTTGTGGCCTGATGTAAGAGCTTTGGTATTAGACGGCCAGAATCACGACGCATCATCATCCCTCTTTTCAAACCACCGCTTGGATTCACTAATGGCTGCTGCCTCAATGACAGCTCAAGATGTCAAAACCTGGCCTGCATGTGCCCTCAGAAGTCTCTTCGTGTAAGTTTGCGTGCTTGATTCAGTGTCACAACTGCGTATCATGGTTTCTTGACGTCCACACTCGCGGCAAACATATTCAAGTACACGTATGCGTTGCTCATCTACTTGTTTCGCGTGTTTCTCCTCATTCCCTGTAGTCCGCGGCACGATTTGGCGTCAGCGGTGTGTCGATCACGATCTTTGGCATCAGCCGGCTCTCCTCCTCCTCTCTTGGCGATACACTTGCGGTCGGAAGGAAAACACGAGACCTCGGTGCGTCTGAAATTCATCCGTCTATGGCATAAGCATTGACACATTTCTTATTCGCCTCTTTCTTATCTCAATCTAATGCTTATATTGTATCTCTTTTCATCATGCTTTACTTATGATAAGGTGGCAAATTCCCCCCTTTGGAGTGACGTCATTGACGCAACGGTCGCGTGCGCACTTCGCACTGAGACACTCCTTCTCAAGGCCTTAGAAGCATTCGTGTCATCGCCCAGCAACCACCACCATTCAGGCACTATTACTCCTAGCAGTGGTTTGGCAAGCTGCGAAGTTTCGAAAGGTGCGCGTTGTCACGAAGCTCAGCAATGGCTCTCAAGTAACACTCCAAGGTGGGCGGTTCTAGCGGATCGGTCGGACTTGGTTGAAGCGGTGAAGTTACGAGCTCCTCCTGGTAGAGTGATCGCTCTCAATGATAATGTACGAGTGCACTCGGGGCTTCTGGCAGGTATGTGAGACGAATATCTTGGAGCGAATAGATGAAAAAGGTCCCTATTAATTCAAGAGAGTGCTCAAACATTTTTCTCTATTTTTGTGTCACTTTCCATTTTGGCGTGTTTTACAGGGGGAAGTTCAGAGCGAGTCATGGGAACAGCTTTCGGCCCTCTTCAGGATTTGCTCTTTGCCAGCGATGCTCTCGCCCTAGTAGGCAGTGCAGGGTCATCCTTTTCGGAGGTGCTGGCGGCGCTGCTGGGCCTGGATGCAGAATATGATGACAAGAAGAACAACAAAGAGAAAGCTGGAAGCGCAAACAAAATCCTCATTCGCACACCCTTTATCAAGTCATCTCAGGTTAGGAATACCTGCTCATGTCTCGATTCTTTGTTTGCTTAAAGAAATGAAAGTGCAGATTCCGTTGTGTATGGATTCCCATCAAAAATGTTTCTTTCTGAAAAAGTGTTTTTAAATTGCCTTTTGTTCATTCTCTGTCTTGCTCCTCATTTCATTGATTTCAGGGGCCTGGCCTGAAGGCTTCGGAAGCAATGCTCAAGTGCAGTAGCAGTGCTCTTGTTACTGATGCCGAGCTGCCATTACTCACAGCCCACGTTGAACGAATTCTTTCAGAGCCGAAATTTTTGGCGTGTGAAGAGCAGAGGAATTACTTTTAGTCTCACACAGAACACAGAACCCCGATACCGATAATTATGCAAGGAACTGGCCATTGGAATCGCCCCAAAATGGAACTAAGCCCGCAACTTTACTTCTCTCCATTGGGTTCGTCGTCGAATTCCCCGCTTCATTATGAATAGAAATGGAAAATAATAAATGGCCCACTAAAAAAGTGATAGTGCTATCAAATGCCAAATGTGGTGGCGCCTTGCACCTTGACGAAGAGTCCGATCAATTACGAAAGATAAAAGAAAACAACAATGACACCAAGAAGGCCTTTCCAGAGGCATCCAATTGGCAACTAGAACCCCTTCTGTGCGCCTTATCTCTAGTCCCTCCTGAAACCAACGTCCTGAGCCCACTGCTTAAAAGCTTTCTTCACTTGCCTCTGGCCTCGTGCTGATTGCATGTCCCCACCTTCCGACATCCGTTCACCGTCAATTTGTTGTTTCGATGCCCTGGCTGTCTCATGCGAAGACCGAAGCGTTGCCTTGGCGTTATTGAGCTCATCATAAGTGGCTGAATGCAGGCGCCTCAGCTCGCTCAAGGTCTTAAACGCAGCGCGCTCCTGCAGCACCAAGCACCGGTGGCTCCACACGTGGTTGCTCCAATTCCGCCACGCCCTGCTCATCGATCGCATCGACTTCACCGAGGCTCTCAACTCCGACTCCAGCAGGTCTGAGCTGGTGCTGAGTCGCCATTGGTGAACAGCGCGACAGAGGCAGCGCAAAATCACACGCCTCGCCAAGTTGCACTGGTTGCGTAAGCTGAGGCGAAGCAAGGAGTACGAGAGCGCCATCTGACGGTTGGCGTTAGTGCCTGCTAGCCACACATTGAACGCGCGGCCTTTCGAGGCACTGGCGTTGCGGAGCGCAACCACACGCAGGTTGTAGAGGGCCTTGTCGCGAATGAGTTCGAGGGACTCCGCTACGAGTCGCTCTCTCTGTGCCGACAGCAGGGTCATGGAGACCCAAGATCGGAACGCTCGTGCTGCTGCCTTCGTTCCCCACCTCGATAAAATACCGTAAGCGCCCGCGCCTAGCCTCTTCCTTCCTTCGTAGCGCCTCGACAATGTTTTCCCCTGTGTTTGCCACTGCCGAAACGCCGCTGCCAGCGTCCGATGACTGCGGCCGTGCACTACATGTGCCAAGCAACGCTGCGCGGACTTCATGGTGCCTGAGCTCACACGCCAGTGAGTCAGGGCTTCGCGCAGTTTCTTATGGAGCGCAGCACCGAAAGTCCACTGCAACTGCCGCACGGCTAACTGCTTCTTGCTCGCACTCGCGTCGCTTGCCACTACTCTCTGCCCTTCCGCGACTGCCTCGAGCACCGTGGCCAATTGCCATTTCCACAGCATTCGCGCCAGCACGCTCCGCTGGTAGCGCCCACATGTAGCCCCCATGGCCTCGAGCACTGCGCGCTGTCCTGCCTCTTTGGCAGCTCCAGCCGCATCGTCAGCCCGAGCCCGCGCACCGTAAAGCTGCCAGGCTTTGAAGGCGGCGCTCAATTTCACGCCTGTAATTCTCGACACCGCACTCAGCAGCACTCGCGTCTGTTTCTGGGCCTGTCTTTCCGAGGCCTCCATAGCTGCGCTCTGACGCACCATGTAAACCTGCCAGCCACGCCACGCTTTGGAGACACGGCCTTTTGAGAACCGCCCTAGAGCTTTCAACACGAGTTGACAGGAGCTCGTTTGAGCGTCGCGGCGTTGGCGCCAGTTGTGATAAGCATCTGCCCACTGATGGAAAGAGCGCTGAAGGGATGACTGTGAGGCATTCTCCAATATACCCGTAAACACACGCAGAGCCGGTTTATGTTGCTGCACCAGGAAGTTCCGCTCGTAGCACACGAGAGACCATTTCCGCCACGCCGTTGCTTCTCTCTTCTGAGAAGAGGCCAGGGCTACGCGCCTCAGCTGCATCAGCTTAAACTTACGGACTTCCATCTCCATGACACAGCCCACCCACGCGGCAGCCACCATCGAGGCACATGTAGAGGTCCACCGCCGCCATGCGCCCTGCAATTGCCGCTTCGCCATCGACTCCATCAGCTCTAGCGCAGCGAGCACCTTCCTCTTCCGCTCTTGTGACGACAGCCTCTGTGCTTCCGTCGAACGGTGCCATTTCCTGAGGGCATTCCTCACCCGCTGTTGCCGTGCGCTAGTCCATAAGCCAGCAGCTTGCGTTAACATCACCGCGCACCGCGCCATCTCACGCCTCCGTGCCTCCAGATATTTCTTCCAGGTAATCAAGGCTATGCCCATCAGCTTGGGGCCTTGCCCACCCACTACTAGCGATAAAGTCTGCAGCACCCGCAATTGCTGCTCCGCCAATCGCTGCTTCTCCGCATCCTGCGACTTGAGGTGGTTCAGGAAAGCCCGCCACGAATTCAGTGCTTGTGCTTTGGTTCGGCCAGCACTGCTCGAAGCTACCATGTACAGGGTGCGCAGAGAACGATCTCGCAGTGCACTTTCCCTCGCTACAGCCGCTGCCGCCAGCGCGGCCTCTTCGTGTGCTTGAGCTGCTCTTAAGCTCTCTTCTAGGCTTCGCTGGTACTCTTCGGCCGCTATTGCACGAATGCTGGCCTTCCATTTGGAGACGGCTTTCATCGCTGCCCTTTGCCAGCCCCCAAACAACAACACCTGCACGCGCCGAGTCAATTCCATCTTCCGTGCCGCAACCGCTGCCTCGGATTCGATTGCCTTGCACCACTTGTTCAACGCGGACCCTATCGCAGTGAGATAGACTCCCGTCTGGAGCCGCCCAGTCACATTGCGCATGGTTTTGAGAGCTCTTGCTTGCTTGTCAGCTTCATGAGAGGCCGAGGCCGAGGCAAGGGCATCAGTAAGCATTAGGCGAGACCACAGTCTCAGGGCTCGTCCCATTGACCGCACTTCTGCTCCACCAATAGCTCGCTTGAGGACTCGGAACGCCATCTGAAAGTCGCGCGAAGTGTGCACTTGGGCACTGACGCGGCGCCTCCACATGTGCAGCGCAACTCGCTTGGTGGTGAGGCGCCAGGCCCCCATTAAATCACCGAGCACACGGCGGTACAAGTTATCCTGCGCCACCACGGCCTTCCATGTGTTGAGAGCGGCATTGATCCTCGAGCACTCTAGCGCCTTGAGGGCAGCGGCCACTCGCACACTTTCTTCATGAGCTAAGCGCTCTTCCTCGATTGTCGCATCCACATAGTCTTGCCACTGGCGCAGCGCCATTGCCTCAACATTGCTCTTCATGAGGCTCAACACGCGCACTGTAGAGTCCGCCTGATCCTTGGCGTGTTTTTCGAGGGCCTTGACTTGTGCCACTTCTTCGCGCCATTTCCGGAGGGCGGCAGCCTGTAAGCGGCTAGCCATGCGACTTAGGACCTGTTCGCTCATTTGCACCTCAGCGGCCATTTGAGCTAAAGCTTTACGCCAAGTGTTCATTCCCCTTTGTAAGCTGGCCCGCGCAAAGGAGGCGGTCGCGCGACGCAGGAGGCCTCGGCGACGGTCGTCAGCGAGCTTGATGGCTACCGAGGCACTGCGCCACTGCACGAGGCGACGCTGCACTTTTCCGACATCGGATTTCGAGACGATGTTGCCTAGGGCGCCCAAATAACGCTCACGGTTGTTCAAGAGCTGATGCAGGGATGCAATTTCTCCCGACCATCGGTTAAAGGCTGCCAGAGTAGAGCGCAGCTGTAAGCGGCTCAACCAACGGCCAAAGAATCGCAAACCCAGAGTCTGCTGTTCGAGGGCTAGGGTGGCCTGGGCTTGTGCTTTTGAAGCCGCTGCGGTGCTATTGGACCACGCATGTAAAGCTTTCGCGAGCCTCTGAGTGTTGCGTCGGCGCAGAATGGTGGCCATTGCACTGAAGGCTTTGGTTTGGGAGTGACCCTTCATCACTGCCTTCGCTACGAGGAAGGTGGCATTCAGCCATTTCGCCCATGCTTTCGCAATCGTCTTGTTGAGGAGGCGGCGGCACAGCAAAGTTGTGACAGTACGCTGTGAGGCGGCCAGCACCGAAGCTCGACCCTGTTGCCACGATGCAGTCATGTCGCCGCCTAAGGTGCGAGAATGCGCCCACAAGAGGCGCCGGTAATGGCCCATTTCGAGCTTGGCCTCGTCTTGCCTCTGGCGAAGCATACGAATCGGCGAGCGAGGAGATGCAATAGGCGACGCATAACTGCCTGGCGAGATGGCTTCCTCTGCATACGAAGACGAGTAAGGAGGCGAAGGCGAACGAGGGTGCTGAGTGCTAGAGGGAGGAGACACGAGGTTCTGCCACCGCAGCAGTGACCGTTGCATGAGGCGCATGTCGACTGTAAAGAGGAGCTGCAGTGCGCGAGATCCGTTGGCTAAGTTGGCTTCACGCGAGTGCGTGGCAATGAACCATCGATCGATAGCGCTGCGAAGGTTGAAAGTGGAATGGCGAGTCAGCATCCTTTCCATCAAGGAAACGCCGCATTTCGCACCCATACCCATTTGATTTGCTCGAAGCGCCTTGGATAAGTGCTCTTGGGTCTGTTGTGAGGTGATTTCCCTTCGCCAAGCAGCAAATGCCCGTCCCACACTCCCTTTACTCCATGCCTCCACCATGAGAGACAAAGTGCGAATGGAGCCTTTCGCTTGTTGTTGGCGCAAATACAGGGTGACATGTCGACCGCGCCACGAGTGCCACCCCGCTGCCAATTTCTTGTCTTTCAACCGTAAAACCACGATACGCATTGCTTGCTGTTGCTTGGCCTCCTGCTCTTCAGCCAATCGTTGCATGGACATAGCGTGCTTCCACGACTGCCACCCTTTCCTCGTCAGCGACGCCAAGCGACCGCTGAGCCACAATTTCATGGTTTGTACGGCCTTCTGCGCTCCGCTATTCTTGGCGTGCAACGACCCTTGTTCCGCGAGTGCCGCCTCCAACTGGCTCTTCAAACGGGCATCTTCTGCGGCGGTCACAGTCGCTCGTTGCCATAACTCCCAAGCATCTTGTTGAGGGGCGAGCACCGTAGTGCGATTCAAGACACGCCGCATGAGCCTGTCAGCAGCTAAGATAGTCACAAGCGCTGCCTTCCATTGCAACCAACCACTTCGCATGATCGCAAGCCCTCGCTTTGACATGAGCTCCAGTCCCAGCCGCAGCTGCGCGTTGCGCTTCTCGTCTGCGCGCGCCATGGCCGCTACATGTGCACGCCACGAGTTCCAGCTCCGGTGCAGGGAGTGAGAGTTGCGGGACTGAAGGAGGACCCGGAGGCGAACCAGGGCAAAGGACAGGTTATGCTGTAGCGCTGCTCTCATCTGAACCCGCTTCTTCCACTGCGCCAGAGCCAGAGACAGGGATTTCTCCGCCAAACGACCAACCACCACGCGTGTCAGCACTTTCTGCCTCTTCTGAGCTTCCTCTGCGGCGTGCTCCATGTGTCGGAGGTAAGTGCGCCAGGTCGAAATGGCCTTGTTCTTGGCTCGCATCACTCGAGGGGCCGTCAGTGACGTTAAAATGCGCAAGCACCGATGTTCAGGTGGTTCCACGAGAGGATCCACAAGCTTCGCCCAAGCACCAAACACTTTACCGAGGAGCCGGTGCGTATCCAGGAACCCTGCAGCCGCTGCACGGGAGGCGGCGAGATTGGCTGCAGCCGTATATTGAAGCCAGGTGCGCAGCGCTCGGTTGAGTGCTTTTTGGTGCACCGCAGCTGCCATGACCCGCATCGTGCGAAGAGCTGAGAGAGTGCGCCGCTCGCTCGTGACAGTGTGATGCCAGGTTAACCACGCACAGCTGAGAGAGCGGCTCAAAAGAGCACTCGCGACACGCTTCATCGACTCGTTTCTGAGCGTGGTATGCAAGGACGCTTGTTGCTCCGATGCTGCCAGAGCTTCACTAGTGCGCTTCCACTTGGAGAGGGAGGTTCGGGTCTGCAGCCTGACGCTCCCTAGCATCATCTTGAGCAAGTGTACCTTCTTGGCCTCGTTCGCTGCTTCCAGAGCTGCTGCTGAGGTGATGTACGTCTTCCAGGTGCCCAAAGCACTCGACATCGACGCATGCACGGCCCTGTTTAAACATTGCTTCGCGATTCGACTCGAGCGGTTGAGCGCGCGGCGCAAGTCACGGTCTCGGACTAGAATAGCGCGCCACCGGAGCCAAGCACCGAGCAGGGCTGAAGCGCGCAAGTGGCGAAGCACGGAGAGCATGCGGTTCCCGTGCACATGTAAAAGGAGTGCCTCTTCCTTGAGAGCTCGAGCGGAGGAACGCCAGTGCCTGCGAAAAGTTTGCGAAGAATGGCGAATATGATATTAGGAAATACATTGGGAACTTCGAGAACGAGGAGCATTTCTTCTGTGGTGTATCTCAAGATTAGATACAAAGAGCTATTTGACAAAGCTTACCCGATCGCAGTCCGCAGGTCAGAGCTGACTTTGTGTCTGGCGATCTTTCGCAGCACATTGTCTCTCTTCTTGGCTAAGGCGGTGCCCTCACTCCACCGCCGCCACGCCATTCGACTCATGCGAAGCCCCGCGTTATCTAGCATATTCAGAAGGTTCAAGCAGTTATGCTTCACTGCGCGTGCCTGCACTACCACGACATAATGCCACTTCGAGAACATGCGCCTCGACGCGAGCTGTGACATCGTCACTCGCATGCGCGCTAGCACCGCTGCCCCTCGCTTCAAGACTTTGCTCGACTGTGCCTGTGCCGCTTCGCTTGCTTTGGCGTGTGCCACTGCATTCGCCCATGATCGGAAGGCGCGCCCCTGGCAGTTGCGGTGCAGTGACAGGCCGAGCCCGGTGACTGCAGACGCAACTTGGTTCCCGCGGCTGCGGTGTTCCTCTTCCAAATGCGCCAACACGGCTGTGCGCCTGCACCACAGCCGCCACCCTCGCACTAAATTCGACCGTCCCAAAATGTGCATGGCTCGCCGCAAGGTGCGCTCTTGTCGGGCATCACTGTCTCTTGCCTCGTCTTGATGTGCGATGAAATACCGCCACAGACCGAGCGCGTGCGTTAAAGCATGGGTGCCAAAATGGCGCACCACGCGTGACAGAGTCTTGCGTGCCATTTGCTTTGTTTCCCTCGCACGCATCGCTATCTCGTGCCAGCGACGCAGCACTCCACTCACTTGGAACCGCCACAGCCGAGCCGAGAGTCGTTTCAATTCTTTCAAGCGCGTTTGCACTAATTTGATGCGATCAGAGCACAGGGCGTTGTGCTGTTTCCAAGCCCTATACCCTCGTGCCAGTGCTGCCTGTTCCATCCCTGTCAATGCCACCCGGAGAAGTGCGAAACCGCTGCTGGTGTGCTGACGAAGCCTGAGGTTCTCAGAGGCTGCTCGAGCCGCAGCACGCCACTTCATGAGAGCGGTCTTGGTAGAGGTGGCGCCTAAGCGTGTGAAGAGTTTGGGTAAAGCTGCGAGGCGCTGCGAGAAGTTCACGGCTAGAGACAGCCAAGAGCTGAAGGCTGACTTCAGGGCCCGGTAATCGCTGTTGGTCACGAGCGCAAGCACATGGGACTGTTGCGCTTCATGCAAGGCCGCAGCTTCCGCTAGGGAGGACCAATGCCTGAAGGCTGCCGCTCGCTGTCGTGCTTCCTTGCCTCCTACCATCATGTCCAAGAGGTTTGCCTTCTTCGCCTCGAGTGCGATCCACGCTTCGGTGGCCAGTTTCCAAGTGCGGAAACCAGCCGAGGTTTGGAGAAACCGCAGGGTGCGGAAGGTGGTGCCGAGGGCTAACGAGCGCTGTTTCGCTATGGCTTCGGCCTTTTCAGCGGCTCGCATCAACCTCAACCAATGCCGGAACGCTTGCGATTGTAAACCACCAGCCATCGCCTTGAGGGTTTTGTCCATCGTTTTGGCGTGCGATTTGGCAGCTGCTTCCTTTTCCAGCTTACGCGCCCACGCAAAGCCTCGCCACTTGAAGAGGGCGCGCACGGTGCTCTTCTTCTGAGCGTCGTGAATGATGCGCCGCACGCGCACCAAGCAGCGGTGCGCGCACTGGAGCCTTTCTCGCTTGCCAATGGAGTTGAGCAACCAGCCTTGGAAGGCTGCGAATAGAGGTTGGCGCGCGAGTAGGCTCAGCACCTGACGCACCAATCGCATGCTTTTCAACGCATCGTGCCAGACTTCAAAGCGCCGGCGCGTGATTTTGAAGTTGCGCTTCGCCAGAATGTGCCCCGAAATGTCGGCCCCTGTAGACATGAGACCATGGCATTTCGATGCTTGGAAGGAGCGCTCTTGCTGAAGGAGGCGTTGCTCCATCTCGGCGAACTTCATCTGCACCACTGCCTCCCGCCACCCTCGCCACGCCTTCGATAGCACGTCGCCAGTCATGTTGCGCGCGCATCGCACAATCAAACTCCTCAGAGACGCTTCCCTGGCTTCATTCTGCAATATCATATTCGTGGCCTTCACCCATTCGTCCCACACCATTCCAAGCTTCGCCTTGAAGATGCGGCGCCCTGCTGAGCGAAGCTTCCTCGCGTCGCTGTCTGCTTTGGCCGCTGCAGCCATCGCCTGATGGTCGTCCAAGGCCTTCATTTTGAGGGCCGCCGAATACCACATGCGCCACGCACGGCCGAGGCACCCTTTGAAGCTCTGCTCCAGTGACCTTGCCACTCGATACCCTAAGGTTTGCACTGCTTGCAGTTGCCGAGCAGTGCGTCTCCATTGGTGCAGCGCGGTCTTCTGAGCTTGTTCGTCGAAGAAGCGTTGGGCATAGACACACCCGCGCCGGATCCGAAGCGTGCGTTGATGGAGGCTTTTCCAAAGCGCCCACGCACAGGCCACTTCCTCTGAGGCCAGGCGGCGAGTGCACTTGTGCAGCAACTTGAGGTGCCGTGCTCGTTCTTGCTGTGCGGATAGGGCGCATTTGGGGCATTCTCGTAGGGCAAGCACGAGGTAGTGCCAATGACGCATGGCACTTGCGACACGCCGATGCTCCGACAACGCTACTACATGTGTGCACTGGTGCAAGCCAAGAGCTAAGTGAGCGCTGGCGACGGCAGCACTTGCGCGGCCTACGAGTTGAGCGTGGAAGAGTCCAACGAGCCAAGTGCGCCACGCACGCGCTATGGACCTCATTTGGCGCTGCTGCAAGAGAGCACTGATCCCACTGAGGCCAACTAATCCACACCGAGTTCTCTTCGCCTCTGCAGCTTGAGAGTTGTGGACAAAGGCCATCCATGCGATGAGGCCTTTCTTTTCATAAGAGCGCAACAATTTCTTTAGTACACTCTTAACCACGCGGTTCTGCGATTGCCGCTTCGCAGTGGACTTTAAGATGCGTTTGAACGCAACCCCGAGCATAGCCCGTTCCCCTTCGTCGCAGCGCCGCGTCACTTCGTCCAAAAAGAGCCGTTGAGCTGATTGCACTTTGGCCGCGATCGCCACTTGCCGCTTCCAGTTCAACCAACCACTCAAGAGCCGTTTGCGGTTGTTGTTGCGCATCGTGTTGCTCAAGAGCACCAAGCCTTGCTTTTGAAGCACACCTGACAAGGCTCCTTGCTGCGCCCTTTGTGCCTCCTCTACCTGCTGCGCTGCTCGACGGAGAGCTTCTGCCTCTCGGCGATCAGCAGCTACACGTGCTTCAGCTGCACGGTGAGCGCTACAAAACTTGTACCACTTCACGAACGATTTCGCTTTGCCCTTGTCTTCGCCTGAGAATATCACTCGGCACACTTGCTTCACCGCTCGCTCCTGCTCCCTCGCCATCTGCTCTGCTGCTTTCTCAGCTCGCACTTGCGATGCCCACGCACTGAAGCCCGCGTTCAGTAAGACATGCAGCATGCGCGACATGGTCTTGTCCATCAACTTGAATGCACTTTGCTGCGCAACCTTCTCTGCCTCTTC
>Ga0307979_1002615_pt1 | contig 12381 bp, 5 predicted proteins | sample OrgLakmetage1058_FD_201833 | JGI IMG/M metagenome (GOLD analysis project Ga0307979, IMG submission 201833) | Saline water microbial communities from Organic Lake, Antarctica - #1058 | ecosystem: Environmental > Aquatic > Non-marine Saline and Alkaline > Saline | place: Antarctica: Organic Lake...
GCAGGCTTTGCCCCGCGCCCACACCCCCCAACGGCGCTGCAACTCAGCCACGGCGGCGGCGGCGACGGATGCGCTGCCAGCACACACCGTGACCCGTCCGCCGTCCCGCGCGTCTAAGCTCAACTGCAACGCCTCGCTCGCGCTTCCACCACTGCTACTGCTCGAGCTGCTGGCTGTGGCCGAGGCAGCGACCGCCGACAGAGCCTCACGGCCCGCGAGCGCGTTCAGTTCCTTGAAGTGCAGCTCGAAAGCAGGGTCTGTCGCATCCGCAGAGTCCATATCGTCGTCGTCCGCTGCAATGCTGCCAAACGACACTTTGAACTCATCCGAAGACACTCGCTCGCTAGTAGTAGTCGTATTGTTGGTGGGTGGGCTGCCTGCGCGTGGCCAACGCGGCAAGTCGACGGTGAGGAAACAGTCCGGAAAGAAGTGGTTGAGCGTGGCGACCACTAATGGGCGCGCGGCTGCTACACATGTAGGGTGCCCTTCCAGGGACACGAGCGCACCCTCCGCAGCCTCGCTCTCTGCCCTTGCCTCTGGTGCTGCTGCTGCTGCTGGTGCTCCAGCTGCTGATGATGGTTTTGACGAGGAGGAAGATGGCGATGACAAAGGCAGCACCTCAATCGTGCAAGGAAGCCGCTTGTGAGCTGCAGACACTCCTCTCCCAAGCGATGCTAGCGCGCTGACCAACGATTCGCTTTTCTTCGATTTACCAGCGCCGCTGCTCGAACTTGAGTGACTACTGGAAGAGCTGCCGTTGTCGTCGCTTCCTTTTTGACCGCCTTTACCGCCTTTCCCGTGACCCTTGCCACGCCGCCGCCCATTGTTATTAACGTTGTTACCGCCTTTGCCAACACCGCTGTTGCCACTAGCACCACCGCTGCTGCTGTTGCCACCCGCGGTACTCGTCGAGGTGGTCGTTGTCGACGCAAGGTCCGAGGAGGCGGTGCGCAAGGCAGCGCTCGCCTGGGCTTGATCCAGCACGAACACCACAGTGGCACTGGGAGGGTCGCTCGCCAAACTGTGGAGCACTTGACTGGCTGCTCGGAGTGCTGTGCTTTTCCCCTTGAGAGCCACCGACACCACCGCAGGAAAGCCCTCCACCGCCCCTGTAACGCCAACGATCTCGCACTCGGAGACCCCACACTCCGCGCCCACAGCATCGACTGCAGCAGCCGTCAAAAAAGAGCCCAATTGTGGGGGGCGCAGCGCAAGAGAAGCAGTAGTGGGCACAGCGTCAAGAATCGCCTCTAAATCAGCGGCGGCCGCGGCGACCTTGGCTGCGTCTTTTCCCTTCAGTCGCACGAGCAATCGACTGGAAACAGCCTCTGCATGGATTCCATAAGTGGACTCCAGCCTCTTCAAATTAGCACCTTGCTTGCCAATCGCATAACCAATGAGGTCATCCGACGCAACGCTCACGCAAACCACTTTGCCGTCCGATGAGCCATTCAGCTCACTGAGAATGAGGCTTTTGGCTTTAGCGACGGCTTCTGACTGCCCAGCTAACAAGACCGTGGCCACTACGCCGCTAGAATGGGCGCTCGCGTTGTTCGCCTTTCTGCCCCCACCGGCAGCCTTGCCTTTTCCACTTTTGGCATCTCCGCTGCCGCCCTCTTTCTCCTTGCCGATACCAGACTTGCCACCCTTATTAGCGTTTTTGCCTTTGCCTGCACTCTTCTGGTTACCAGCACCAGCAGCAGCAGCAGCAGCAGTAGCTTCAGGGTCAGCACTGACACTCGCCGCCGTCGCAACGGCTGTTGTGCCTTCGGTATCATCTGCCCTTGACTTCTCCGCAGCATCTGTGGTGTTCATAGTAGAGGTGGTAGGGCGTTCGAGGCTTACATCGACGTGGCAACTTTGTTGCACTTGGCGCAGCAGGCAGTAGTCATTGCCGGCCAGCAAGCATTTCTCGTCCTCGTCGCACAGTAGCGCCAGGCGTTCTTCGACGTGGTTCGCCTGAAAAGCGTGCACCATTTGCGCAGCACCCTCGAGCCCCGCTTTAGGCCCGCGAAGGGCCACGCCATAGACCCCTTTTTCGGCGCCGGCAGGTTTCTCGAGCACAACCGTCCCCTTCCCACTGCTGCTGCTGCCTTCTCCTTCCTGCTTGTCTCCACCACCAATTGCACCAATCGCAGCGCGCGCAGACCGCCCGGGGGCGCCCCAAAATTGCCGATGCAGGCTCGGCTCGAGGTCCACCACTTTTCGCTGGTTCGCGTCCGCCAACGCTTGCACCGCGGCCGCGCACGCTAAGATCGCTTCGACGGACTCCTGATTGGCTGCTGGGAGGTCGCTGCTGGTGTCGTGGTGCTGACTGTGGTGGGAAGAAGCGTGATCACGAGGAAGGTTCGCGAGCTCAGCAGACACCTCGTCTGCGAGGGCAGCGATTCGAGCGACGTTGTGCTTTGGATCGACGTCGATCAAACACCACGGGTGCGCCACTCGTAGGGCTTGAATGGCACTGCCACCTTTGCCAAAGACGGCACCTAAGCTACCCTCGCCCAAGTCCACTAATACAGTGTCGCGCGCCAGGGTGCCCAAGAGCTGACGAATCAGACCTACGCCCGCGGCGACCTGTGCGCGGGTGCCTGACACCACACACGGCGGCACAGACAAAGAGGAAGCCGCCGCTGCACCCGCTTCATGGCTAGTAGGCTTTTTGCCTCCTCCTGATGAAGGTTGGTGATTGGCTGGCTGAGCTGCTGTGGAAGCCGCAGCATTTTGAGAAGGAGGAGAAACATTTGCGACCTTTGCCCGAAGGCGATCCAGGGAGATGGAGCATCCAGTGCGCTGCTGCACCGCCACTACCCGGGCAGCTCGAGAACTCAACAGCCAACTAGCGGCAAAAGCGGCTGTAGCCTCCGTGCTGGTTGAGCTACCAAAGGAAACCTCGAGGGGAACCACTTCTTCAATCGGTTCGTTCATTCGCACGATTTCTTGGAGGGCAGCACAGCACGTGCCGACGTTGCCCGCGAGGCCGGTAACGCGGGCCACCGAGCCAACAGGGGCACTGTTACTGGCGGCAGCAGCAGCAGCAGCAGCAGCAGCAGCAGCAGCAGCGGCAGCGCCATTTGTATTGCTGCTTTTGTTGCTATTGGTGCCATTTTTTTCATCGCCCCCCGAAGAGGGAGAAGCGTCTACTTCCACAATGCACTGGTGCTCCTTCTCAAGGGCTTGCACGCCGCTGCCCTTACTACCGACTATTGCTGCCCGCACGGCAGATGAAGGCAAAGAAATCGTCTTGGTGGTGGCTTTGATGGATTTGACTTCTGCGACGCAAGCAGCTACGGCAGCTGGCAACCCTGTAATCGTAACACTGCCAAGACCATGACTGCTGCCACCACTGCTTCTAGAACTGCTGTTTGAGCTGCTTGAGGATTGGTTATTGTTGCTAGCGCGCCCCGTCTCAGCCGCCGCTTGTGGAGCCTTCTTAACTTGGGAGGGCACTAGCGCACTATTCGTTGTCGTTCCAGCTTTTCCTGGCAAGCGCACGTCTACTTTGACGTCGTGTTTGGACTCCAACGCTGCGGCAACAGCTGCGCGGTGTGCTGCCAGCCACACCAGCACCGGTGGCGGCACACCGAGCATTTCCTCCGACACCATGGCCGCCAACTTTTCCAGCTGCCAAACCGCAGCTGCCACACCACTGGGTAAGCCCCACACTTTCGCCGCTAATTTAGTACCTTTGCCCATCACATCAATGGCCACCTGGCACGATGCTTCCACGGCGCGCTTTCGGCTCAGCAAACGGCTGCGAGCCGCTTCGCTGGGCACGGCTACGACAGCATCTACGAGATCCATAGCTTTGCAATTGAGCAAGGTCGCGAGTTCCAGTTTCTTCAACGCTAAAGACAACTCGTTCTGTGTATTAGCACAAAAAGAACACGCAAAGAAAGAGAGTGAAAGAATAACAAAGCTCTGATCTTAAATTAGAAAAAAAAAAGTTTCGTTTCAGGATCAAACAAGACGAGGCAAAGACAGGTAAAGTAAAAAAAACGAATAAGAACGTGCACAGCGAACGCTTCCTCAACCACCAAAAGGCACACCTCGAGAGCATAAGCATCGTCGAGTTTCTTGCGCGCGCTGTCTTTTGCAGCCTTGGCGTCCTTCAAAGCATCTTCAAACGCTATCAACTTGAACAACTCCTTCTTACGCTTCTTGCACCTAGCGTGATTAATTAGAGAAGTAGGGTTGAAATTTGAAAAGAGACAGGAAAGTACACGTCAAGAGCGTCGAAAAATTGAGCTTCAAACGATCTAACTGAAGATATATTGAATCAATAAAATTTGAAAGCCGCAACTAGCGCATTTTTCAGCATGAAAGATGGAATGAAATTTACTCACTTCTCCATGTCTTTGAGCATGTTGCGTTCCTGTTCGTTCGTAAGTCGAGCAGCAATCGAGTGTGCATGCTCCAGCGACCGTAGCTGCAGCAACACACATATCGAATTGAAAAATCATGATTGAAAGCTAAATGACGTCTTAATTTGCTTCCCATACTCGTGCATGGAGAGCCTAATCGGTGCGATTAACAAAAAGGTATCTCTTGTGTGCGTAGGGTTATCGACTACACAGTGGCAAGGCTCACCGTTGCACTTTCGAACGAAGGCATGCACTAGATAAGGCTTCTCCTACCTTAGCATCGCTGCCGTTGTACTCTTGTCGCGCGTTTCTGGTGTCTTTGGGCAGCTCTGCCAACGCCTTCGTGACGGCTTCTTCTGCTGTTTTGAACGAGGCCTGTGCAGCTGCCCGCATGGAAGCGCACATCGCCACCCGCTCCGCTAGCACCGCGCGGATATCCGCCTACTCCACACATGTACGTAATGCAACATGCAGTAGTGCGAATTCAGGTGTGAAATGAGGGAAACAAATATTACAGTAAAGCAAGTCAGGTGCCCCATTTTTAATGCTGACTCTCAAGGCACTCCTGTTCATCACAACTCATCCACTTCAACTTCGAACCGGTTTTCTTATTCATTCAGCAAGGCAAATGATGCTATGATGACGAATCAAGTAGGTGTATTCACCGATCGAGGTGTCACGCACCATTGAAGCTGAGCTTACTCTCTTCAGCTCGAGTTGCGCCCGGGAACAACAACACACTACTTTAGGGTGCGATGACGAGATGACAAGGCAAAGAAGAAAGAGGGGGAAAAGAGAAGAATGATGTTTAACATTCCCTAATATAGTTCTCGAAGTAGCGAGCTGCGAGCTGCGCAAGAAGCGAGTGGTGCGTGTTGCTGTGTTGCTGTCGCTCACGCATTCTTCATCCTACTGCTCCTGGAGGAAAGAGAGTCGCTCGATATTATCCTATCAACAAGACCGTGCAATTGGAATCATGTCTGAGAGTGGGACGGCTGGAACTGTTCCTTCTGAGCCTAAAAGCGCTTCAGACGATGCTTCGAAGAAAAAAGTTCGCCCCGGGCCGCCGCCACCGTCTGCTGCCATTTCGACGGTACTACAAATTCCTTGCATGAAGCCAGGCTAGGTAGCTAAGGGGGTGGTTACAATTTCGTAATTGGAAACGCTAGGATCGTGATGTATCAAGGAGCTAAACTGAGTCGTTATGGCTATTCCGCTGTCTCCATTTGTTGTTTTTATTCGTCTCTATCCTTCACACTTACACAATGATGAAACTTCATCCTACAGGCTTCGGCGGTGGTGCGAGGCTGCTTAGCGGCCGTTCTGGGCCAGAAGCTCGGAGGTGTTTCCGCTGCTGTTCAGCCCATCTTATCAGAGCCTGGCGCTGCTAAGATAGCGATTTCGCTGAAGGGTTGTGCTCGAGAAGCAGAAATGAAGTCCGGCAACGGAGAGGCCCACGCAGTGGTGTTAGGGCAGGTGCAAGCGGCAGTGGCGCGCGTGCTCGAGGCGAACTTGCCCGTGCAAGTGCTCCAATTTGTTGACGCGGACGGTTGCGCCGCAGCGCTGGGCGATGCTGCTACGGACGAGGCTGCGGGCGGCAAAGCAGACAAGAAGAAGAAGGAGAAGAAGCCAGCTGCTGAAAAAAGAGGCGATGGCGACGCCACTGCCGCTGATGCTGCGGTAAACGAAGCAAGTGCAACTCCGCCGCCGCCACCTCCTCCCGTGAACATAGCTTACGTGGCTGGGCTCGTGGTTGCTCCACTCGCAGTTGGCGCTGGTGCTGTGTCATCCTTAGCAAGCTTGGGCAGCATTACCTTTGACATGACCCCAAAGAAAGGCTGCGCAGTGGACGTGGGGAAGAAGGCAGAAGTAGTGATCAAGTTCGTGGTGACGAACGCTAGCGCCGAAGCCAGTGCGGCACCGAGCTCGCCTGCAGCAGACAGTCTGGCCACCATTGCAGCGGACTTAGCAGGGTTGAATGTGTGCAAAGTGCGCGATTCCGGAGCGTTAGAGGCCGTGGCAGCTGCCGAGAAAGTTGCAGCTGCAGCAGCAGCAGCAGCGGCTGCCGCTGATCAAGCGGCCGCTACTGCAGCCGCCACGGCCGCTGCGGAGGAAGCTGCTGCTGCCGCAGCTTCACAAGAAATGGTTGTAGACCCGTGGACGGTGTCGGGGAAAATCGATTACGACAAACTGATTGACAACTTCGGGTGAGACGAAAAAACGAAGGGGGCTGTTGTGTGTTCTTCTTAAAGGGTGTTTGTTCTGTGGATGGTAGATTTTTCAATAAGACAGGTAGTCTTACTTCTCCTAAAAGTCTCCGATAATCGTCTGCAATTTTCATTGCTCCTTTTTCTTCAATATTCATTCCCTGTCAATAACCTTTCCGGATATCGCCTGCTCTGTGCATGCTTTTAGGTCCAAGCGCATCGACGCGGAGTTGCTGGCGCGCGTGGAGAAGCTCACGGTGGGGCGCGGGCGGGTCCCCTGCTTGCACCCGTTCTTGCGGCGGGGCATCTTCTTCAGCCACCGCGACCTGTCCGCCATTTGCAGTGCAGCCGAAGCGGCCGAAGCCGCTGCAGCCGCCGCCGGTGGGAGTGGCAGCAGCGCGAGCCCGCCCTTCTACTTGTACACGGGACGGGGCCCCTCGAGTGCGGCGATGCATTTAGGCCACCTGGTGCCCTTCCTCATGACCCAGTGGCTCCAGAAAGCTTTTGATGTGCCGCTGGTGATTCAAATGACCGACGACGAGAAGTTCCTGTGGAAAGGCGAGTACAAGGACGGGGAAGGCGACAACTTGGAGCACTACCACAGTTTAGCGGTGGAAAACGCCAAGGACATCATCGCGTGCGGGTTCGACAAGAGCAAGACCTTCATTTTCAGTGATCTGGACTACGTCGGAAGCATGTACCCCAACATCGTGCGCATTTGGAAAGCGGTGACCTACTCTCAGGCGAAAGGGTGCTTTGGGTTTGAAGGTTCCTCCAACATTGGCCAATCCGCGTTTCCCGCCATCCAGGCCGCGCCCTCGTTTCCGTCCTCGTTTCCCGTGCCGTTGGGCAACCAAAACTTGTTGCCGTGCTTGATCCCGTGCGCGATCGACCAAGACCCGTACTTTCGCATCACGCGGGACATCGCGCACAAGATCGTCCCCACCAACCACCCTCTCAAGGGCAAGCCCGCCCTGCTGCACTCCAAGTTTTTCCCGCCCCTGGAGGGGGCGCTCGGGAAAATGAGCAGCAGCAACGAAAACAGCGCAGTGTTTTTGACCGATTCTCCGGACGCCATTGCGGAGAAAATCAAGACTCACGCGTTCAGTGGGGGGCAGGCCACCAAGGCTTTGCAAGAAGAGAAGGGAGCGGACTTGGAGGTGGACGTCGCCTACCAGTGGCTCTCGTTCTTCCTGGACAACGACGAAGAGCTAGCAGCTATTGGCGACAGTTACTCGCGCGGCCAAGGCGCCTATTGGTCAACGGGCTTGGTGAAGGACAAGCTGGTGGACGTGCTGCAGAAAATGGTGGCGGTGCACCAGGCGCGGCGGGACACCATCACCAACGACGAAGTGCTGGAATGGATGGCGACCCGCCCTTTAGTGTGATGTTAGTTCTTGAGATGGCCTGGGAATTACCCGAAAAAGCGAAGGCCCTCTCGGTAGTTGCGCAGTGAGTTCGAAAACTTGATTGCCTATGTCTGTGTCAGTGGGGCTCAGTGATCTTACTAGCTCGATGTGAGTTCCAACAGAAATTTCTTCAGTAATTCAAAAATCAACAGCAAACGGCAAGGGAAATAGAATACAGCAATTAGTTCTACTCATAACAATAAGTATCCGGGGGAATTTTTTCTTGAGCCTCTGGAATTCTACTATTGCGTATATATTCACTTATATCTCCATCCCACATACCGGACACCGCAATAAGGCGCTCCTGGTTGCTAATATCAATAACTTAGCAATATGACAATAACGCCCAATTACAATTGCGAGTTGAGCCCGGAAGCCCGGCCTAGTAAAGTATGGTATTCATAATAAGTAGTTGGGTTTAACGAACCAATTGTTTCACTTGCTTCGACAACGAGGGAAAATATAAACAGCTGTGCGCTATACGACCAACAAAGAGGCCAAGGCGCTGTTCTCATTCTCAGGCCAATCCCGAGCGCCCGAGTCCACAGGAGGTGGGGGAATGGGAGGTGCCACCGGGGTGCAGTTGTGAACGAGGCACCGGTGGCTGCCGCTCAAGGCAGCACTCGCACAGCCCAAATATTCGCAGCGGCGCGCCCCGCCATGAATCACACAAAAGCCAGACGATCCTTCCGAAACCTGTGCGACATCATCACGGAAAGAGCATCAACGATTGCCCGCAAAGTCGAATGAGAAGAGGCAGCAGCAAGGTACTCATGAAGCAGCAGGCGAAGCGCACCATCTCAAAGAAAAACAATTAGCGCGGAAAACAGCTCTCACTAAGCTGCTATCATAAATGATCAGCTTCAGGTGCCTGTATTCTATTCGTGTCTTCAAAGAACAGACCTGATCGCAGCCTAAGGACTGGCAATTCGATGATAGGAAACTGCTGTCACTGATAGTGATGCTGCTGTCGTTGCTGGCGCCGCTGGCGCCGCTGTTGCTGTTGTTATTGGTGCTATTTCCGTGCAAGGAACATTTCCCGGAAGGAGGCGAATTCGGGTTGTTGCTAACAATTGCTGGCCTGACACACCCGAGCTCGTTGCATCGGGGCTCTCCACTGCCGCCAAGATTACTATTGCTACTGCCGTTGCCGCCGTGTGTCGCACAATAAAGCGATGCGCCCAGAGCAAGCTTATCACACCTGCAGCAGAAGGCCAGCAACACCAGCAGCAAGAATGAAGAGCGCGAGCGCGAAAGTGTCACAAGGCAGTGAGCAGCCTGGGTGGTAGAAAAAAAAAGAAACACAGGCGAAGGCGAGCGCAGAGCGAAGTAAAGGTTCTACTCTTTTTATTCATTACCACGAGGCTTCGCAGCGCGGCCCGTTGGTAGTTGCCGCCACTGCGCCGTTGTTGTGCAGCGAGCACTTGTCAACCTTGCCTTTCGCGCTGCGGGTGCAGCCCACTTCAACGCAGCGCCGCCCGCCGCCGTGGAACTTGCAGTGCCCGCCTTTCCCCTGGGCGGCCTTGGTGCAGCCAGGGTCTTTGCACCGCCGCCCACCGCCTGTGATTATAAGTGGGTGGGTGGGTGTTTGTGGGAAGCCACAGTACATGTAAATGTGCGTCAAGTAGAAGCAGCGGTGTGAGGTTCGTATGCAAGGGCAACATGCTAGTTTGGGTCTTCTCTTCCCGCTCGGAGATTGAGGTAGAAAAATAAGCAAGATGAGTACACTTGTAGAGAGTCAGGTCACGAAAAAGTACTTATTAGGACAAGTTCCTGAAGACGTAGATAAAGAAAACGACAGCCAATTAATAGGCAGCTCGGCAGCTCGGATGTCACTTTACGCGGAATTCTCTACTTTCATACCGTGAGCGAAACATTTCCCAGTGGGGCCCTGCGAGAACTTGGAGCAATCTGGCACAGAGCAGCGGGAGCCACCGCCGTGCGCGATGCAAAGCCCCGCTGAACCCTGTAAGCGGACCCCACCACAACAAAGATGCGAGGGCAGGACGTCAACGACTTTCAGCTCCGATCATAAGGAAAAAAAATAGACAAAGGCAGAAAAAAATAGCTTTAAACCTAGGAGATGGTGCCAGCTGCTGCTTTACGTGCGCCAAGCACTCACTCACCTGAGCAAATTTCGCGCAACCTTCTTGGACGCAGCGCCGCCCGCCGCCGTGCTGCAAGCAACGGCCAGAGGCGTCGGGCGCGCTCAAGTTGCAACCTTCCATGCTGCAGCGCTTGCCGCCGCCGTGGCCGATGCATCTGTGATTCCCAACGAAGAAAACCACGAAAAGAGGGGATCATACCACAAATAGTCTCAAGTAAAGAGAAACGAAGTAATCGACAAGAAGGACAGCTAAAAGAGCGCTTGCACATACACGTAATCAGCAATTCATCAAACGAATAAATTTGAAAGAAATGGCATTATCTTTTTGTTGTAGCCTTTCTCTTTCCGCTACACGGAGTATAGTGGAACACGTAAGTAAACATCTTACTTTCCGGTAGAGCCGCGCGCGATTTTGAGGCAGCCCGCCTCGTCGCACCTGCGACGGTTGCTCACAACCGCCACTTCGCCCCGGTCTTTTCGACGCTTTGGCGCAGGTACTTCTACGCTAGGTGCAGGAGCAGCTTCCCCCACGCCGCGACGTTTTGTGGGCAAGAACACCGCCGGGTTGGCAGTTGGCGGAACGGGCGGTGGTGGCAAAGGGGGTGGCAGAGGTGGAGGCACAGGCGCTGCTGGTATGTCATTTCCGAAGGTAATTAAATCGCCCATCCTGCTGATGGAAATACCACAAGCGTTGAGTGTCATGCTCCTTTTTCGATTAGGATGACTCTTCAGAAAACCGTTAAATGCCTCTTAGAGGAGTATTGAGTGCTCTTTTGAGTAGTTAACATCTAGAAGCGAATCAATGCTAGAGTACTCACGACGCTGCAGGTACGTGCGTGTAAGGGTTGAAACGTATAGTCTAATAAGCTCTTCTAGCACATCTCTACGAATCAAATGCAGAAGGCTGTAGGGGAATTATCAGAACAACGCGCGCAATACCTGCACCTTCCTCGTCGCCAATGAGTTCTCTTCCTTTCGACGATCGACAACTCCCTTTTACCACCCCAACAGGTGGGGGTTGCCTGCATTTGCCGTCTTCGCTACTTCGTGTTTAAACTTGTGTGCATGTTCTTCACGGGAACCAACAGCCCAGTTCCTCGATAGGAGGATGTATATAAAAGCCGCTCGATAGTTCAAATTATAGATCTCGAACATGTTCCTAAGAAAGCATTAAATAAGAGCCCTATCCCTATCCACCCCATTTGTCTCCAGAGCTAGCTTGCTTAGTGGGCTTGTACCCTATGTAACAAACTTCAGCCGTGCCCTCACCGGGGCAGTACTCGACTACAGACACACTCGCAGTGGGGACATCTAACTCCTGTTATTTCGCACAAATACAAACGCCAGGATTCAGGTCAAAAGTAGGGGAAAAAGGCCTAAGACGGAAGTGATGTTCACATTTGGACCTTAGAATATGTTTGCATATACGAAAACTGACCTACTGATAAATAGAAGCTTACAGCGTTAAGCAATAGGAAAAATATGCATCATGGAGTCGGCGGTTTAAAAAAAGTAAGCATGCGAGTGCACAATAAAAAGATGACCTGTAGTCGAGATGGGTCCTTGGAGACGTCGATGCTAAGCGCATTTGAGAGCAAGCAACGCGTCACCCACACGTGGCTCACTAAGCAAGCCGTTCCTCCGAGTGGAAGGTCTTCGAGGAGTTCAGTCTTGGCTTTTAGCTAGGAAGATCCATAGTGCACGAAGCAATCACGAATGAAGAAAAAGAAAGAGATTAATGAAGAAGGCGATTACTACAATATATCGTTGAACAGATTCCACCAACAGAATTTTACAACCCATAGAAACGTGTCCATGTAAAAAAAAACTACAACAGCAGTCGCTAATGCATCTCACACTGTTTCATACCACGCGAGCCGCCACGTTGCTCACGGACTCGCCACCCCCAGGGGGCGCAAAATGGGAATCAAGGCTCCAGGTGGCAAAGACCTCCGGGCCAATGTCCTCCATGGTTTGGCCTAACCAGTCGCCTCGCGCCACTTCCCGGAAGCCGTCGTGCCGGACTATGGCTGCAGAAAAAGAGCATTTTTAGACACAAGATGAGGAGTGCTCATAGTCAGAGTTTCGTTGAATCGTTGGAAAAGTGCATATGTAAATGGGCGAGATGTCCGATATAGTACTGCAGGAATACTAGGCACGTGGGTGGTCGAGCGTGCAGAAGGCAATCCATCTCCCACTGATAGGATTTACAATAAATCAGCTAGTTCAGTGGCAGCTAGGCTGGGCGTCATGTGCACTTTTACCGTCTAAGGCAATGCTTTGGGCTTCAGCAATGT
>Ga0307979_1002619_pt1 | contig 12367 bp, 7 predicted proteins | sample OrgLakmetage1058_FD_201833 | JGI IMG/M metagenome (GOLD analysis project Ga0307979, IMG submission 201833) | Saline water microbial communities from Organic Lake, Antarctica - #1058 | ecosystem: Environmental > Aquatic > Non-marine Saline and Alkaline > Saline | place: Antarctica: Organic Lake...
TGGGGAAGAGATGCGTGGATGAGAAATGAAATGTATAATGTGGAGAAACACACGAGGTGAAAAAGAGCGACAATAAGGAGCAAAGCAGGATATCAGTAATAATCATGTGGTAAAATGGTGTGCACATAAAAAATTCAGACGCCACCCATAACTACCATCTCTCCGTGTCCCCAAAAATACGCCTCACCCATCCGAACACCTCATAAAATCCTACAACAATGCACGAACATAGTACCCGTCGTTCGAGGGCGCCGATCCGGTCCGCCACCAGCGCTTCCAGCTGCTGCTTCTGGTTGCTTCCGCTCTCGAGCACGCGTTGGCATGCGGTCTGAGTGTCATGGGCTGCTTCAGAGACCTAATTTGATAGAGCAGAGAAAAACACCAAAAGCCAAAGAGAGAGCGAGAGATAGAGAGGGGATACGTGAAAGAGAGACACAAACAAAGGAAGCGAGATTTTGATTCAAAGGGAAAACGTGATAAAACCAGAAGGAGGTTGGGCAACCAAGGTAAGAAGGAGAGCGAGAACGTTATTGAAGAAAAGAGAATGATTGGAAGCAAAGCAAAGTAGAGACGCAAAAGTCTACTTAAGCAGAGCGTGAACGCCAATGAGAAATTGTCAATCACCGTATCCCGCAGAGAGAGAGGCGAATCGGGGAGAATAAAAAGAGAACGAGAAGTAAACGTATAGCACATAGATAAAGCACAACGGAGTACAAGTAGAAAAAGCAACAACAGTTGCCATAACCCTCTCTTTTTCTCGTCTCGAATCACCGTATCTCGCAGGGTTGCTGCCAGCGCAGAAGCTTCGTTGCCGGCGGCAATCGCTTTGCTCACGTCGCGCCGCAGGTCCTGGTCCAGGGAGGATACCAGGGAGGAACAGCGCGCCACTTGGGTCTGCAGCTCGAAGACCAGGGGCCGCAAGGCGGGCTGCTTTGGGTCTACCACCTAACGTAATTATTGCATGATTCGACGACAAACATAGAGAAAGAGAAGAGGGGGGTAACAGTAGGTGAGATGCAGCAGACTTTACCAACTACAGAAGCAGCCAGCCGACTTGACAAAAATTATTCGATGCATCTACTAGTAATCACTAAACCACCGCCCACTGCCAACGAAACACACAAAACAATAAATAAGCTTCCGCAGTGCCCCTTCCCGTGAAACGAGGTGTAGTAGTATTATCAAAATTGAGATCATATTTACCTTCGCCAGGAGCTGCGCTGGAGTCATGCCGTGTGGCCGACTAGTACTATTCCCAACGCCGCTGCTACTGTTGCTTCGCTGTTGTTGTTGTTGCTCTTGGTCGCGAACTCCACTGCCTTCGTTCCAGTCGTTGTTATTGCCATCAACGCCGCCGCCACTATGAATGCTGCGGTCGTAACTGCTGCGGTTGAACTCGTAACTTTGGCGCATCATCGGTGGGTGTTCTCCTCCTCCTCCCAGACCATTCCTTCCGATGCTTTCACCACCCATCCTACCTCCATTACCACCGCTGCCGCCGCTGCCTCCTCCGCCGAGGGTAGACGCGGACGCAAAAGTGCCCCCTGTGACTGCTTCTTCAATCAACTCCGCGATTCGCCGCTGGCTTTCAGCATGGCTCGACGCTTGCGCAGCTAGGGCTAAGGCAGCTCGGTTCTCGGCGCCGGCTAATTCCGCGCGCACTTTGCCGAGTTCCGCTGCGGTGCCTGCAGGTAGAGGCGTCACACCACGACAGTAGCAGCAGAAGAAATACGTGTGTGAATGGCAGGCAAAGATGGCGATGAGACGACTGAAACAACACCGACAGGCTTTCAACTGAACGACAAATACTGGATTGACTGCAGAGCTTTGGTGCGTGTTTTGCCACACCTCAGATATAGCCACGAGACAACCATCAGAACCTCATATTCTATTATCATTTACTTTGGCAGTACACCACACCCATACCTGACTCCAGTACGCCGAGCCTTGTCGTCACGGCCCCGACCCGCGCGTTGCACGCTTCTGCTTCTCCCGCGGCCTCTTCCGCTGCTACCAGAGCCTCTTGAGCGCGCTGGTCCGATTCCAACCCCGAAGCCTGCAGGCACAAAGACGGCACAAGCACAGAGCACGTTTAGTTGACGTATTCAGCAAAAGAAGAAGAGGAAAAAACTCAACGTGCTCTTGTCTAGAAAAGGACGTCCGAAACAAAAAGCAATCGCTCTCGAGTTCAAACACATTACGCACACACCCTCATCTTAGACCCCTTTTTTGCACGAACCCCCTTCACACATACACACTCAAAACCTCGATGTCGCTTCGGAGCCCTTGTGCCTGCTCGGCCATTTGTCTCTCAGCCGCCGCACAACGCGCTTCTAGAGCCTCTAAAGCCTGTTGAGATTTCAGAGCCCGCGCGGCGGCGACTTTTTCGACTTCTTGCAGTTTAGCCTCCCAGCGCTGCTGGACCTTCAATTAAATGAGCATAGTTAGGTAAAAGAGGTACTGCATCCTTATTAGTACAAGTAGGTTGATTGTGCGAAAGTGGCAATGGATGATTTGAGATGGCTGCAGTACCATTTCTGCGTGCACTCTCTAATATGAATCAACGAGAAAAGCAAAGTAATATCCTGTAGTATAGGTTGTCCTAATCGTTAGGCTGCGGCCCGCCATAGAGCTAACACCTACCTGGTCTAACGCTTGGGCGTGGCGCTCTTCCATCCGAGCAGTCGCGTCGCGGTGGCTCTATTCGTGCAATTTAGAAGACGATGATAGATATTAGGCAAATTGAGAGCAAGAGGAAATAAATAATTTGACAATACTCAGCGAGAGCGTCGCCAGTCCTGTCAACTACCCCGCCACGAAAATTGCACTCTTTTCTTCATCAGCCAACCAATCAATGATAGGCAACGCATAGGATCACACCTGCTCTATGCGTTCGGAGGCGGCTGCGGTCTCCAGAGCATGGCTTGACCATCGCTGCGACTCGGCTTGCGCTCGCTCTTCGGCGACCTGAAACGATGATGGATGCCACACAAAGAAGTTTAGGACTCGGTACAGACAACATGAAAAATCTAAGCTTACGAATCAAATGAAGGCAAACTCAAACCAGAATACGATGGGCAAGAGAGAGTGTTGGCCCCCAACTGTTCATGCGAATGTATAGCGAGCTACTGTTCAAAACGAAATCTTCCTGATATCATGCTGTGCGAGCAAATGTTTATGCGCAATTTACTTGTTCGAGGCGGTTTAAACGATCCGTGAAGCGTGCGTCCGCGTCGGCAGCGTCGCGTGCTCTGGACTCAGAGCACTCGTTGGCCATTGATACGAGCTTCGCGAAGTCGGGCAGATACAACAACGAGAAGAGGGAAAAATAATGAGGTTCGAAACGCAATCGCACCTCGTAAAGAGCACAGACAAGCGAACCGACACAACACGGAAAAAAATAAAAATGAAGAAAACTGAGCCCTAGCAATCTCCGCTCTACAACTTGCGTGTAGATCAAGCTTGACTGTATTGTGACTTTTGTTCACCTTGGTAAGATTCGCAATGCGCTCCTCTTGCGCTAGGCTGTGCTCTGCCATTTCGCCCATTCGCGCATCCAGCCCCTGAGCTGTTAAGCAGGCAGTGGAGACGCGCTCGAGCTGTACCTCTAGAAAGCCTAGGTAGGCGCTACGGTCAGTCATGAGGCTTCTGTTGTTGCCACCACCGCCACCGCCAACGCCGTTGCTTTTGCTGTAGTTGCTGTCCACTGCTGGTCGATCTTTGCGGCGAAAGCTTTCATAGTAGGATCCACCACCCTCGGCTGCCATCTGCATCGCGGCGTTAGGAACGCAAAGCGCTAGAAGAACTACGCGCACAGGACTCGAGTACAGCCTCCCTTACAACAACGAGGAGCCGTTTATGCCCATTCCGACGACTGCTCGAACGACAGTTTGCGAACTCAGACCTTGTTGGACCTCCCTCCTCGTAAAAATCTTCCATCCAATTTCCTAATATTGTATAGAAAAGGGAGGATCCTTCTACTTCTACACTTTCAGCTCGTAGTAGGCCTTTGGAAAGAATGTCACGCCCCGAGTTGCAATTGCCGCCCGACCTATTTTACAACAATGAAGAAAGTCGCAAATACACATCTAGCAGTCGCATTATTCAGGTTCGTTGCCTAGTCTTTTGGCGATAGATTACGTCGTAGCTCCTGTGAAATCGCTCTGAGTGCGTCGCCGAATGTTCCAATTAAAGGATAAAAGGAATGGCAGGACGACGGCGTTTCTATTTGCTTCTTGGCGTTTATTCAATTCAAGCAGTATTTCTAGTTTGCAGCTAGTCCTGACGATTGAGTTTATTCTGTGCATGCGCGGTGCTTGCTTCACGGTTCATAGGTGCAAGCTGAAATTGCGAACCGGTGCATTGAGTTACTTTCGCTGCCTGAAGGAAAGACAGCTTACGTGCTAGACGTTGGTTGCGGTTCTGGGCTCAGTGGACAAGTAAGCAATTGAGCCTATTAACGTCAGCGAGAAGGGTTGAGTGCTAGAGAAGAAGGTCTTGTCCAACTTTGAATGAGCAGTACGCACGATATAATGACATCAGGCTTCTTTATCTTAGGAGCACCGCCTCATTCACGTGGCAACTTGTTCACCCACCCTCTCTCCCGCTACTACATGTTGTGTTAGGCCCTCGAAGAAGCGGGGCACGTGTGGTGCGGCTGCGACATTTCGCCGTCCATGCTGGAGGTGGCCCACGACGAAATGGCCGACGACTCGACAGGGGACTTGGTGCGGCACGACATGGGCCTCGGCCTGCCGTTCAACCAGGTAGATGCTATCTATGTTCTAATGCTCTACTTTTGTCCGTCTATGAGGGCACGCAAGTTGGACGCAAACGTCTAGTTCCTCGCTAGTCTAAGTAATTGCACTCCCTGCAAATAGGGTCTGCCGTTCGCCGTGAAGAGAAAAGAGTGGCTTCCCTAGGCCTAGGCAGTATTGCTTTGCTTTACAGCAACTTTGAATACTTTTCGTTTTTTGTTTCTAGGCTACATTCGACGGCTGCATTTCGGTGTCTGCACTGCAGTGGTTGTGCTATGCTGACGTGAACTCGCAATCGGCCAAAAAGCGACTAAACCGCTTTTTCTCCAGCCTCTACTCGTGCTTGAAGGTGCGGCTGCTTTAATTTCCCACATGTAGCCCTTTATCTTGTGCCCGCTTTCAGGTTTCTTTTTGTTGATTTTCGTTGCTACCGCGCTGCGGTGAGCGATGTGTAACTTCTGTGCTCCGTTGGTCCACCTGCTTTGTACATGACGCAGCGAGGTGCCAAAGCGGCGTTGCAATTTTATCCTGAAACTCCTGAGCAAGCGGTGTTGATTGCCAGCTGCGCCTCAGCGGTAAGATTTTGCCATTTTCAGTCGTACGTTTTCGAGTGTACTTTTTCCTTGTTGTTTTTTTATGTATGTCAAGGACCACGGCTGCGCTCATCATGCCTTACTGATGGTACCCTGTTGCTATGAAAATACACCTATATTACTTATATTAGGTTGGTTTCATGGGCGGCCTGGTGGTGGATTACCCGAATTCGTCTAAGGCGAAAAAGTGAGTGAAGAACCTGCCATTCTTTTCAATGGAATTGAATGCTCTTTTTCAACGCAATTTATTTGTGAGCTTGCTTTAGCTGAGTTGAAGGCGACTGGTAGACGTTAATGTGGGGTGGAATGTTTGAGGACCCATTCGTTTCTATTTTGGGGGGTTGTGCGTGTTGCTGACAATTATGGCGGTTCTTTCTGCAGGTACTACTTGTGTTTAGGCTTCGACCACGGATACACGGCGCCAGCTCCCATCACGCAGGTAGAAGCTTCTATGGAAAAAAACGGAAAATGGCAGTCTTCAGGACTCTTGCTGCACTTTTCGCTTTTCTTCCTGTCTGTTATGGTTTTTATTTTGTTCTGCTGCAAGCTCGAGGCGAGATTAGGATGATTCTTATTTTTCTAAACGTGCTCTTTGACTTCGTCTTGTATCTTGATCTCTCTTCACGACAAAATTGTGTGTTGTTTCTTTGGGGTACAGGCGGCAGCGTCAGATGGAACCACTATTGCGCACACTGCCAAGGGAAAGCAAGGCAAAGGAGCCTCCAAGGTTTGAACTTTGAAAAAAGGCAATGCGCACTGTACTTTCCTATCTCAAGCCTACTTTTAGTGCTTTCGTTTCTTCAGAGTTTGCGAGTACATGCTGAGGTTTTTTTTCACCTCATTCATCTTTCTTTGTTTACCTGCTCCTTCCTTCTTCCTTTCACTCGTTCCCCCTGCTTTCTTCCTGCTGTACCGTCACCCCCCCCCCCTCTCTACTTAGCGCGACCGGCGCCTGAAAGTAGGCCCGAAAGCCAAAGGGTCGAAGGATTGGGTACTCGCGAAGAAAGAAGCCAGGCGCAACGCCAACAAAGAAACCCGCCGGGACACCAAGTACACCGCCCGCAAGCGCAAGGACAAGTTTTAAAAGTGCACCAACGAGGCTGCGGCGCCTGTTCCAAAGCACCAAAGCACCAGAACACTAGAACCCAAGCCCTTGATCGCCGTGATATGCGATGTGCCAGTGCCTAGACTTTTTTTAATGGAAGCTAAGAAGTAGATGGCGAAGGCGCAAGGCGCAAAAGCGATATCTCGTAATTTCCCAGGGACTTGGAATAGGAAAAGACCAAAAGCCAAAAGAGAAGAAGATAAATTTACATTTACAGACCACAGAAATAAAGAATAATAGATCTAGAAAGGGAAGAAATCAGCTTCATCTGCCATGGCCTCCTTGGTGGTGGTCTCAGTGCTCCATATTCCTTTGTTGCATTTGCTTGTGATATGATGGGGTGCATACTCGTACCCATCTGCCGAGTGCACTTATGTCTTCGAAATTAAACTCGGGTCAATACAAACCCAAATGACACAGAAGCCAATGCTATGGGCAGAAGTGTACGCGCATGCGTTGCGCGCAAGTCGAAATCGCAAAGAGGGCAGTGTGTAGAGGGCAGGAAGCGAGCTTATGTCGATGTCGATGTCGATACTTTTTATCCTCTGCATGCAGGCGCTCATGGGTGCCCGCATCTGGCCTTCTATACCCCATAGAAGAACCCCTACTTCAACGAAGCTTTAATGCTGCTTGGGGACATGAAAGTACTCAGTCTAGTCTAGTCTAGTTAAAACTCCCAAAAACAAAGAAAGGCAAGTACACAGCAGTCAAAGAGGCACATAAAGAATGCACTTGAGCTGCAAATACGCTAGTAAATTCGCTCCAGAAGGCCAAATAAGGCTCCAACTGGCGCCTACTCAGAGGAGAAGATAACCGTAGGTAACCTTAGTACAGTCTGTACGTAAGTACTATACAGCTAAGTAAGTACTGTACAGTACGTACAGTATCTGTACCGAAGTACAAACTACTTAAACGCCGTTTCTGAGAATTCACACGCTTTTCGCATCCCGCGGCACAGAAGACGAAAATGCAACCGCAGAAAATGAACCAGCGCGAACCACAGGGATACACATGCGCACTTCACTACGGTAACTACGAGCTACTGTAGTAATTATTCAACCCACGCAGCTCGTAGCTTCTCTTGTGGCTTCGCGGCCTTGCATTTAGGTCCTTAAGATCTGCAAAGCTAGCCTAATCACGTGATCGGATCTTCGAAGTTGTTTAGGGCCGTGCTATAGCTGCAATTGACCTGCCATTAAGCTGAGGCTGCGCGTGCCCGCACAAGCTAATGGAGCTCCTGAGCAAAGTAGACAGCGCGTGTGCCCAAGTTGCACTTGGTGCAATCGCGTTGTGGTTGAGCCTAGTTGTATCTTTTTTCGTATTGCTCCGTTCCAATCTTGAGCCAGCCCTGGACTCGGAACGGTCAGCCGCTGGTTTCACGGCATGTGCGCTCACAGCGTCGCTTATCCACCGAGCGATTCCATTTCTATTCAAGGCCACACCATCCATCACCTTTGGTGGCGGCAAGAAGCCAGATAGCTCGAAGACAAAGCCTAGGGTTTACGCCTCGCCTGCTGGAGTCATGTGGGCTGCTTTCGCTGTCAACGGTATCGCCGCCTCGACACTGTGGATTACTTTTCTGACAGACGTGCCAATAATTGTAGATCATATCACAGGATGTCGCGTCCACGTTTTAAGATGGTGCGAGTGGGCTGTCCTAGCATTCGTCATTACTTTCATGGTCGAAGCAATTGATTCACGCAACGCTTATGGAGTTTTCACGCTGGCCTCCAAGCAAGGACTGTCGACCTCGTGCGGCCTTATTTTTCCTTTTGTTTCCAAAAGCGTCACTGTCTGGTGGACTGTGATGGCCGTGAGTTTCCTTTTATTTTTCACATTGTTCCAGCGATACTTTGAGAAACGGGCAGCTATGAGTGTCGCCCAGGAGAAATTAGACGCCGTAGCTGCTGCCACTGCTTTAGAGGCCGCGAACCGAGTGGACAGTAGTGGAAGCAAGGTAGCAATGAGGAACAAAGACAGAAATTTCACCAGTGAAGTTTTCATGAGTGTCGATGAGCAGGAAGATATTGAGAGGATCTTTGCTGCGTTCAGCATACTACGCCTGTGTTGTTTCATCTGGACGGTCTTTGTTACAACGTTCTGCCTCTTTTCGTTTGAATCGTGGTGGTTCCGAGATAGCTGCTTGTTTCCCCCAAGCTGGCATTTCGTTGTGGACTGTTTCTTAGACCTCGGCTCCAAAATGATTTTCACCTCCATTATCGTGGACTCGCATGGAGACTTGTTCAATCCCAGCGCACGGTCAGAAAATCGCGTCAAGGAGTTGCAGTCCCTCATTGGCGTCGTCTGGGAATTTTCTTCCGATGCTCTGGTTGTTACGTCGCGGAGTGTGAGCACTTCTGAGGGCGGTTGTGGTCGCGATTACATCTACACTGGCACTTCGTCTCCCACTGTTCTTGACATGATTGCTGAGGGCACAAATTCTCAAGTGTTGAGAGATCGATCAGAGAGCGTACCTACCGTTCAAGATATAGACTACGTCATTGACTCGTGCCTCTCCGAAGAAACCGACGAACAAGAGCCCAAGTTATCGTCTTTTTCTTTCAAGTTTACTGATCTCGGCTCCAAATCTATGGATGGTCTTAGCCCTGAAACCCCTGCTCGGTATATTTCTCTGGACTCGAATCCGTTGACAAAAAGCATTGAAGCGTCTGGGTTCTTTGAGCTCATCTGCCGAGCTTGGGCTTCATTCGATGAGGAGTGCACCACTTCTTTTCCGGGTGGGCAAGCTTCTGAAGACGGCACTCTCCTCCAATCGATCCGCCGGCAAAACGGGGACATCGCATTCTGTGAAGCCAAAGTGACTCGTTTGGGGCCTCAGCGCATTGTCATGGTGGTGCGAGACGTGACGGAGCGAACTTACAGGCACGAAGCAGAGAAGCGGTTTGTGGCGGAGTCAACAGCCCGGAAGATGGATGCTGCAGCCAATCGATTCACTCGCCATGAGGTCAAGAACGGGCTGCTTTCAGCCATTGGACTATGCGACACTTTAATGGAAAAGCATGAACAAAGCAAGGTGCAAGTTGTGGAAGTCCCCAAAAGAGGAAGTCAACTGATGCCCGACGACGAGCCCATCACCGCTCGAATTTCGGAGCTAGACAAAACTCTGACAGACACGCTGAATACAGTGCTCAGCGAAGCAATGGCGCGAGAGCTTGTCCACGACGCCTACGTGTCGAAGCCGGAGAACGTTAACGTCGACACTTTACTCCGTTTGTCAACGTCACGGTTCAGCTCGCACTACAGCTTCCAGTTTGAATGCGTTCCAAGGTGTTTGCCCGTGATTATCATTGACCCACACCTCTTGCACTGCATTCACCGAAACGCAGTGTCGAATGCTTGCAAGTATGGTGCACGAGAAGGCAACGTAGTGACTCGAGTTTTCTTGGACGAAAGCGCTTGCGTACTCACCGTGCAAGTCACTAACAAGGCAGGCGCTGAGCATGATGTGCTCCGTGCGCTGTCCCCTGAGGACGCAAAGTCCGCCGTCTTTTCGGCTGGAACGCGCCTGCATTGCGATTTGGCTGCAGCTGTCAGCTCAGGAGACGGGGGCTGGATCATACAAAAATGTGCGTCCACTCTGAACGGTGAAGCGAGTATATCTTTCGAGGACGAGCAAACGATTTTCACGCTGAAATGCCCAGTACAGCTTGCGTGCACCTCGGTGCAAAAGACGAATGTTAGCAGCAGCGGAGAATGCGAGTGGACCGTTCCTCCGAATGTGTGGGTTCACGCGGTTGATGATTCGAAAATGCAGCGCAAAATCCTCAAAAAGATTTTTCAGACAATTGACGTACCGGATGCACGTGTTGTGATATCGGGCGCCACTTTTGCTGAATGCAGCAATTTTGCTGGTGCAACGGAGGAGCACATTCGGCAGCACCCCGACGATTTGCACTTGATTGTTGCTGATGAAAACCTTGATCACCAAAGTGAAGACTCGGTCTTACCAACGCTTGAGAGAACTTCAGGATCGCGTGCAATCGAAGAAATACTTGGTTCGCTCAAGACAAATGGGCTTTTAGAGAGACAGGTGTTGGCTTTGGTGCGATCCGCAAACGACTGCATCGATGACATCGCACTGTATAAGTCGCGTGGACATGGCATTCTTCCGAAGGAAATTGTGCGTCGTGGCGACGTTCTCCGTGTCCTTGAGCCGCTTTGGCAGGAACGCTTTGGTGCATACCGTGATTCTTGATTGGCTACTAAGGTGGACACGGAGCAACACACTAAATATTTTCAACCTCTCAAAGCCCATTATACACTTGGTTGGTCTTTCCATGGTGGCATTGCTTTTTGGTGTACGAATTAAGATTGTACTCTCAGCGAAATTAAATGAGAAAAAAAGAAAGCTCGCTTCGATGAGAAAAACACTCTAAAATCTTGTCTTATAAGTATGTTGCTATCTTGGAGTAGGCTTTTTGGTCTTCATATCATTTATTATTGCTCTTAAGGTCGTGCTTTTACTTGTAGAGGCCAGTGCTCCGGGCGGCGTAAATTTTATACCCGTAGTTATACGTTATAAGGTTATGGTTATACGCACGATACCACCATAAAACATAAAAAGCTTTGCTTCAGGAGGGTTACACATATCACCTATATTCGGTGTAAGGATATAAGTATGCGCCATGCACAACGAGGGAATAGAATAGGGGGCACTCAGCCCAGTCAGACTTTTCTAAAGGATTCGCCAATACGCAGCTTTTTGCTATTTGTTGGTGTTTCTTTGCAATTGGAGAGTATAATCTAATCTAATCCTATTTAATGCGCCCTCCTAATGGCTTATGGCGTGCTTTCTTCAACGCAGGAACAGACGTAGACATATTGATTAAGAACGGCTTCCTCGTTGGAGGGTGCATACGCACACTTCTGCCCGCAACACTGGCATTTGTGTCATTTGGGATTGTCTCAGTTCAAGTTCGAGTTTGTACATACGTGGGTATTTTGACGTATTGAGCTCATTTGAATGATGACGTATTCTTGAAACTTTCACCAAGGAAGGGTTCCTTAAACCAAAACCTTCCGCCTATGTGCGGGGAGCCGACGAGTGCTGACAAGCCAACAAGATACCTTGATTCTGTACCTTGGTGCCAATCATAATCGCAAAGCAGACTAGACTAGCTTACTGCAGGATTGGTGCTAAATCTAGAGCTTACGGACATCAACTTGCCGTCAATTCTACCTTAACACAAGCCTGAATGGAAGATACATTGGAAGCTCCAAAAGTCTAGCTTCATTTTCATATAGAGGAATTGGATCTTGTAATTTTCATCACGCTGAACTCGTTATGGATTCAGTCCCCCCAAAAATCGGCCAGAAACCTCCTCGTCTCGTGGGTAAAAAGCGTGATAGGGAAGAAGAAGTAAATGAGGTGGAAGCAGATGTGGGCAACAAAACACATTCTACTAAAGACACTGCGCATACAATTCACGCGAATGAAGTGTCAAAAAAACGACTTCGCTTGTGTATAGCGATTGATTGCAATACGAGAAGCCAAGGTGCGAACAGCAAGTGCGTAGCTCATGGTGGAGGACAACGTTATGCAGAAGGTACGAGTAGCTGTGATAATTTAAGCCGAAAGACAAATGGCAAGTGCACTGCCCACGGAGGCGGCCGGCGCTGCGATGAGCCTGGTTGCGATAGGCTGGGTGTAGGCAAATTTCGCAAATGCGTTGCTCATGGAGGCGGTCTGCGTTGCGATGAGCAGGGATGCGATAAAGGAAGCATTGGGAGCAGTGGCAAATGTAGTACCCACGGAGGTGGCCGACGCTGCAGTGAAGAAGGATGCGGTAAGTTAGGTTTGGGCGCAATTGGCAAATGCACCGCCCATGGCGGCGGCCGGCGCTGCGACGAGCCAATGTGTGCGAAATCGGTTTATGATGCGGGTAATAAAT
>Ga0307979_1002629_pt1 | contig 12332 bp, 11 predicted proteins | sample OrgLakmetage1058_FD_201833 | JGI IMG/M metagenome (GOLD analysis project Ga0307979, IMG submission 201833) | Saline water microbial communities from Organic Lake, Antarctica - #1058 | ecosystem: Environmental > Aquatic > Non-marine Saline and Alkaline > Saline | place: Antarctica: Organic Lake...
ACTGTACTGTACTGGTTCTTGGGAGCAGATGGTCCAAGAACCAAGTTACTGAAACTTACTGAAAGTTTCAGTAATAGTGAAACTTTCAGTAACAAATCCGTGAACGTCTCTACTGACTGTACAACACAACACAGTTCACAGATCTATAGAATGTTCTAGAAGGTGGCCAAATTGAAGTAGTCTATGCAGAATTCATGTCACGGGTTGTGCGTATACAAACAACAGCGAATAGCGTACTCCAGGTATGCCCATCCTTCCATACGCACACTCCATGATGATCACCCTTTCAACAATGTCCATGATTAAGGATGATCCCTTCATCATTTCATGTTAAAGTATCGTGATACCTCTGATAAGTGATACCCCTCGGGCTTAGATTGCTTTCCGCCATGTTTTGCACAACTCTGGCTTCTATCTCAGACGAAAAGGCGCCCCGAAAAGGCGCCGCTCCTGAAGAAGATGTTTCCGATAAGTTTGTCGACAATGGAGACGACGAAGATTTTTCCAAGGATGAAGTCGTCCTCAAGCACGTGAACGCCTCGCGATTCGTCTCCCTGGATGTGGCTGGCTTCCGAATCTTTCGCCTAAATTGGGTGGTCACGGCACTTTCGTCGGTCGCTCTTTGGGGCCTTGTGATTTACTGCATCAACGAAGGTACGGTAGCTTCGACCGAATTTAGCAAATGGCAGTCGTGGGTCACCCAAAATTTTACCTGGCTGTACATCGGCACCCAAAACGCCTGGATCGTGTTCCTCCTCTGGATTGCCTTCAGCAAGTACGGCAGCATGAAGCTCGGCAAGGACCACGAATCGTCCAAGTACGACGACCTCAGCTGGTTCGCGATGCTTTTCGCGTGTGGCATCGGTATCGGCCTCTTCTACTATGGCGTCTCCGAACCCATGTACTACTACAATGGCTACCCCAACATGCAAAAGCCCGGCTGGACCAACGATGACCAACGCGCTCAGCAAGCGCTTTTCATCACCATGTTCCACTGGGGTCTGCATGGCTGGGCACCCTACATTACCATCGCCATCGCACTCGGCCTGGTGTGCTTCCGCCAGGGGAAACCCCTCACCATGCGTTTCTGCTTCGAGCCTCTGCTAGGGGAAAAAGTGGTCCGGGGCATCATCGGCGACTGCATCGACGCCCTTTCCATCACGTGCACCATGCTCGGCGTATGCACTTCGCTTGGTCTCGGGTGTGCATCCATTTTGACGGGCTCGGAACGCTTGGGCATTGGCGGCGACCCTTCGTCGGTTCAAGACAAAATCGTGGTCGTGCTCATCATCACCATCATCGCTACACTTTCCGTGCTCTCCGGCGTCGACACTGGCATCAAGGGCTTGTCCGTGATCACCTTCGCTATCGGCAACATTCTCTTGCTCGCTTTGATGTTCTTTGACAACACCTGGTACTTCCTGAACGTGCTCGTCCAGACCATTGGCCACTACATGCAATTCATCGTTCAAGTGGGCTTCGAGACGGATGCCTTCCAGCAGCTGGGCTACGAGCTCGATGCTTCCAAGGCCAACCTGCTCATGGGCTCCGACGGTGCTAGCAACCTCCTAAATCGCCTCGCAGAAAACAACAACAAAATGAAAAACACTCCAGTGGCGTTTTACGAAGAAAGCCCCGTTGAATTCATGGACTGGTGGACGATCTTTTACTGGGGCTGGTGGATCTCGTGGGCGCCTTTCGTGGGCCTCTTCATCGCCAAGATTTCCCGCGGCCGCACCATCCGCAACGTCATCGTTGGCGCCTTCGTCGTGCCTTGCGCTTTTGTGATGGTCTGGTTCAGCGTGTTTGGTGGCCTCGGCATCAAGATGCAGCGTGTGGCTGAGTTGGTGCTCGTTATGGACCCGGACAATTACGACTCTTCTTCCCCCGACTGCGACATGCTCGGCTATGCTGATGGGTTGCCCGTCTCCGAAGATGCTATCAAACTCGCCAAGAAGTCTGGCTACTACCCGCTCGCTTGTCGTTCGTATTCGGGGCACATGTAAGTATTTCTTGTCTTAATAAACTCATTTTCCGAAACACAAGCATAAATACTGAATACATCTCAATTTGTTCTTCTCTCTCCTTTCATTAGCTAATAATGCTGTTCTCCACTTCTTGTTTTTCTTTGCAGTTTCGACGTTTGTGAACCATACCATGGCTTCGTGAAGTTCTTGCAGTACTTGGTGCTCGTTGGCGTGTTCTTTTACTTCATCACCTCCTCCGACTCTGGGTCCTACGTCGACAACCTCATCTCCGCCAACGGTCACGCGAACCCACCTCCCATCCAAAAGATCTACTGGTGCTGGACCGAAGGCCTCACCGCGATTGCGCTCATCAACGCCGGTGGTGCTGGCTCTATCTCCGCCCTTCGTTCTCTCTCCATTGTCTCCGGCCTCCCGTACACGTTTGCCATTTGCTTCCTTTGCACTTCGATCTACCGCTGCGTGAAGATGGAATCGGGCGAGCTTGACATTGTGAACGCTTCCACGTGGACTACGAGCGTGTTCGATTTCACCAGCCTCTTTGACGAAGAAACTCACCTCAACAAGATTGCTCGCGTGAAGAGCCTCCTTCTCGGAGCTGCCATGCCATTCGTGGGCCTGAACACGGCTCTGATGAACCTTCACAACAAGCGCGTGTACGCATTTGTTGGCAGCGTGTGCCTCTCGGCGCTGTGGTACATCTGGTTCCTCCTCATCCTCACCGGCTACTCGGGCAACGCAGGCGACGGCCAAAAAGCTTCGGAATACTTCCAGTGGCTCAACGTGGCGAACTTGGGCTGGGTGTTTTACGTGTTTTACGCCACCATGGTCACTTGCGTCCGTATACCGAAGTCCGCATCAAGAAGAACATCTACGGCTCCACCCTCGAGGACTTCTTCACCACGCTCTGCATGCCGAACATGGTGATTTCTCAGCTCGCGTACGAGTCTGGTGGGCCGCAAGGGTCCGATGGGGCTCAAGGGATCCCAATTTAAGCACAGACATGCCATCATGCACTTTGCTTATTTCTGGACAGCAATCATGAGGCCGCCCGCGTACGAGTGTCTTCAATGTCCAAGAAAATATACGTCCACTTGCAGTAAACAAAAAAGACAACAAAAAAACGAATCCTATGAAGATGGTGAACTCTGGACTCCAGGCATCTACGCTGACCATTCGAGCTTATTGCAATAGCAATCGAGCGCACACGTCACGAAATCCATCAAAAAGAAGACAACAAAAATATTTGACTTGCCAGAGATGCGCCGCCTGTTTCTATCCATCCGTGTGTTGTCTAACTAGATATAATTCCACCTCCCATATCTACGAATACCAATACCAACACCAACGCCCCTACGAAGCGATACAAAAGTAGTTCGGTCTCTTTACTCTTAATTACATTGGCGTCTAGTCTAGTCTAGTTAATACTCTCCCAAAAACAAAGAGAGGCAAGTACACAGCAGTCACAGAGGCACATAAAGAACGCACTTGAGCTGCATATGCGCTAGCAAATTCGCTCCAGAAGGCCAATTATGGCGTATTAGTTATTAGGGTTAATATTTATTTCTCTTGTTTCACCCGAAGGCCGAAGTGCGAATCCTTGATTCTCAAATTTATAAAGTAGAGTTCGGAGTAAGAAATCCCTAGAGAAGCAGTAGCATAACCACCAATCCCCTTCCCCTTAACGCCTCTGCACTAAAAATGGCACGTCAATTAGCTACGTGCAAAGAGGACGCGCTGAAGGGCTCCGCAGTCGGCGAGGTCCGGGCTAGTCACTTCTGCGAGGCTATCGTCCACAAAGAGCCCTTTCCACACGTAAGTGCTACCGAGGTGACCCACATTGCCATGTCGATCAGCGCTACCATTGCTTGCGGTCGTGTGAGTGTGCCTCGAGGTACTCGCAGCTTCAGCACCAGCAGCTGAGTCACTTCCTTTCGCCGGCTGTTCGTCGATTTGGCTCTCGCTCGACTTTTCAATTGTGCTGAACCCAGTAAGAACTCGTCCATAGTTTCCATTGAGGCCAACGTCACTTTGGCCTCGGAGCACTGAAAGAATGACGTCAGCTTTGTTGCGTCCGTGGCGCTGTTGTTTGCCGCCCACTGAAAACACGGGAGTACCTGGATGGCGCGTGGTTGACGCAAATGGTTGAAGTTAAGTATAGTATGCATTAGCTCTTTCCTCACTCCCTACTAGTACATCACAAGCGTAAATGGTGCACCCACCTTCGAGGCCAAAGTGTGTGAGCCACTTCTCAATGGCGGCAACATGGCTGTTGCGCGTGACCACACATACTGCAAAAGCTGGCCGTGCACTCAGCGGCAGTTGCTGTATCGCATGCGGCGTCTCTTTGTCTTGGTGATATGTGAGCGCAGACGCACCTGGTGAATTTGATAGGGGTAAATTGGAATTATGGTCACTCAGACAAATGGTCTTGGTCTTTGCATTTGCTCCGGCTGGCAACTCATCAAATTCAACAACTTTACCGTGAGTGCTCGATAGAAGCGATGCAGCATGGCGGCGTTGGGTGGCAACGAGGAACTGCAGGAGGTCAGGGTCGAAAGGTGGGTGGCGAGCTGGAATGGGCTCTGCTCCACTCTACGAAAGGAAAACAGATAGAAGGAAATATGCTGAAATTGGACAGTGAAGAAGTATGGAAGGAACGAAAGTAAAAGTGTGACTACAGTGGCAGCAATTTGCTTGTAGTATCTTTTCAATGCACCAATATCTAATACTCATGACAAAGAAAAAAAAAGGGTGGTTAATACTGCGATGACAATAACCTTGGTGCTGCAGAGGGTGCGGTCAAAATCCACAAATATAATATCGGGGGAAGTATCTTCAGCGACGGAGACCACGGCTTCTCCGCCTTGGCAACAGTGGAAACGGCATGCAACACAGGAATGGCCAAATCCACTGTGGTTTGTGCAGAAAACACAGCACGCATCATTCCAGCAGCGCAACACGTGTATAGAATGAAAGGCAAAAGAAGAAATGCGTGCGTTAGAATGAGAGAGAAAAACAGTAATGATGTTGATTATGGTAGTGAGAAGGGCGACGAGAAGTAAAAGAAACAAAAAATAATCGAAGAAAACATGATGCACTTCTATTCAAAAATTGGGTTAATCATTTGCACAACCACAACAATTCTCACTTGCTGTTGCCTTCGCACGCACAGCAGCGGCGTTGGTGTGGGCACCACGCAGAAGGTGGGCAAGCACTACTGCTAGTGCTGCTTTTGCCGTTTGAATCTCCTGGATAAATTTGATCGCATGAGCAAAGTAGGCAGTCTAGACGGCAAACTTTGTACGAAATCTAAGGCAAAGAAAAATATATTAATCATGCGAAGTACGGCAATGGCCGAACGAGCATTGCAGTGCAATACAGATGTACCCGATGAAGTAAAAGGGCATTGGTGGAGGCGTCGGCGGCGATGCTCGCATCGAAAACAAACACCTCGCGTGACGAAGACTTTCGAAAAAGTTCTGGTTCGCAATATGGTTCAACAAATAAAGCAATATAGAAGACAACACATGAGAAGGCACCATTCAAGTTACCACAGTAGCAGTGAGTAGAACATTGAGTAACGTCATGTACGGGGACTAGGCTACTGAACATAAATTTCTTGATTTGATTACTTTTGTGGAGGGGGGGGGGGGGTGTTGTTGGGGGCAACAGTTTTAAACTTACTCCGAACAGGCAGAGCATCCATTTCTCCCAGAGGTGCTCAGCAAGCCATGCCATTTCGGATTGCCACGAATGCCATGTTGATTGTCAAACTCAGAAGTGGTTGCAGCTTTCGTATTGCCGCCAATTTTTTTGCCACTCTTGTCGCCGTCGACGTCATCTTTGTAGTCGTCGTCGTCAAAGAGCCCCAGCCGCCTTCCTGTGAGTTCCTTGGCAATTAACGCAGGTTTAATAAGTGCTTGCCCCAACAAAAAGTTGGCTGGTGTTGATCGTTTCATCAAGGTTGCTGCAGGAGCGGTATTTAATTTTGAACATCTTCCCACTGTGGGTGCCTGCGGCGAGTCTCCAGCGGTGAAGAGTGGCATGTCGCCAGCTTTGGCACGTGCCACCAAGGTCAGCCATTCACTGATATCGCGCACTAGAATGGCAGCGGGTTCAAGCAAAAGGACGTGCCGATCACGCAGCAATCTCCACCGGTGCCCTGAAGCATTGTTGTCTGCTTCGTCAACATCACCACCTTTTGCTTTGATTTCTGCAGCGGAATCTGCACTAACATGGTGTTCTTTCTTCCTTGAGTTGGAAACGCTCTGAGAAGTACCATTGTCGCCGCTTAGCACAGCTCTCAAATGCTGTGCTTCCGCGGCAGTTGTCTCAAACGCAAGAGCAAGCTTTCGAACTGCATACCGCACAGCAAAAGCTTTGTAAACACCTCGCGCAATGAGCACCTGTACACACATTAAGTTACAGCAAGCAAAACAAAAAGTGGCATGGGCAGTCAGGATGGACAGCAGGACATTTAAGAAACGAAGGCTTTGTGAATGGAATCCTACTACAGGCATTTGTAGTACACATACCTTTTCTACAAACTCTGCAACCCATGACAACCCTAACATTTCCGCTGCCTCGGACGATTCATCAAGACTGCTGCTGCCACTGCTGCATGGAACATTTCGACTATTTCGAAGATCGTCTAGAAGAGCAGCAAAGCCACAATCTTCATCATCGCCACCTTTAACGCCAGCAACGTCGCCACGATTCTTACCACCATTGCTTTCACCACAGGCAGCATCATTGTAGCACATGTCATGCGTTTGAGGCTCGTATCCATGAGTGCGCAAAAAGGTGCGTGCTTTCACGATTTCTGACGAGAGACGAAACCCCTGCCAATTTTAGAGTTGATACGTATAGGTCAAATCCAAGGCCGTGAAAAATAAAAAGAGCAGGTAGAGAGACATAACTCCCCCCTCCCCCCCGAAAAAAAAGAATCATACTAGTAATCTCCTATATTTATTCACCTCAGGCGCAGGTAAGCAGTGCGCTTTCGTTGGTGGTTGCTCGGGGTGTCGAGGCTGTTTGCAGGCTCGTTTCAAGTACACGCGCAAGTCAGTCGCCACAGCTGCTATTGCTTTCACGCGTTGAAGTGCACTGGCAGCAGACACGTGATCGGCGACCTGGCATGAAAGATGCGTTTTGGTTGGTCAAGGTCGTTAGGAAGTGTAGTCGCAATAACACCCAAAAATACGAGAAACGAAAATGAACGTTTAAGTAATAGCCTTCATACAAGACCTCTTCGAGCGTTGCTGGTCGCTTCTTTTTTGGAGGCTCTTTCCAATCTGCTCTGGCGGAGTCTTTCTTCGCACCCTCTTCTCGGAGTATCCTCGGTTGCACCTTCGTCGCCGGGTGCTCTGGTGAGCTTTTACAACGAGGATCTACACCCCACTTCAGAGCACTTCCCCTGCACGCATGCAAATACACAATACACAGGAAAAAAATAACACACCAACCACTTTTGAGCACTTCTGAAAACGACTAATAGTACAGGAGTATAAGTTGGCTTGCCTCTCACCACTCGTCAAGTGCAAGGAACTCGTCAGTCGAGTGGCCCAGCGTTTGTGCTGGAAATGATGGTGTAGTCGCATCATGGGATATACTGCCCGAGCCCCTCTTTGCATTTGCCCAACATTTGGAATCAGCCACAATTCCATTCTCTAAGTCGTTAGCTTCTGCGTCGTTTTGACCCGATACTGCTGCGCAAGGCGTATATACGTTGCCACGAGCGTAATCCCTTGGGTCAACAGACGTGTCACCCACGAAACAAATGAGTGCTAGTCGCAAGAGGGAGTGCTCGAGAGACGTTGCTTCCCATTGCACACCTGAATCAGAACACGAAGAGTGATCGCAAGGTTTACAGATGCAAAAATACATTCATTCAAGTAGGAAATGCTGGACGATAGATTGCGGCGTACATAGACTTTCAACGATCTACCGACCTAGTGCAACTTTCTTCAAATTTACAGCTTCGCGCCTCGCTTGAAAGGCATCGCGCACCCCGTGGCGTTCGCAGATAGTTAAAATTAGTTGTGTGGCTGCTGGCGGCAGAGACTGCCGGAGCTCCTCTGAAGGAAATAGGAGTAACGAGACACTGCGAAATTTTACTGCAATAGCAAGTGGTAGCTCGTCAAATACATTAGGAGATTGAGTAGAGTACGTTCTGAAAAAATGAATTAGAGTAACGCATGTTCAATGAGCATAAGAGGCTAGTCTAGTCGCGTTTACGAAGCAAAGCTCGAAGCCTATAATTATTGCCAAAAAGATATTCGCTACCTTCAGCATCAGAGAAGCTGCTAAACCCAGAAAATTGCTGAGCTGTTGCTGCTGACACATCTAGTGCGCAGCCGACCAAGGAAGACTTTTCGGATTGACTTCGTACATGAGCTTCAAAGGAAGTAGCGTCCGACCAATACTTCATTTCGACACTAAGTTAGCACGGCACATAGCACCATGTCATCTAGCTAGCTAGCTACAGCTTTAGCCTGCAGAGCAGAGAAAGAATGAACGTTGGTTGTTGAGTTGTTGAGCGGCGCCGGCGCCCCGAAATCCCCCCCGTCAGGGATCAATTTTAGTCTGACCACCCTGCCTCGACAACGTTTATGTACGGAAGGACTCTGGGATGTAGGTTTACGAATGATTAGGAGTGGGTCAGACCACCTTGCCTTGCTAACATCTTAGTCTGACCACCCTGCCTTGCTAAATTTAAGCTTGACCACCCTGCCTTGCTGAAGATTGGTTGAGGTGTTGACGAGGATCGAGAGGCAGGATTTCAAGTCTCTGTAATTATTAGATCAACGTAGTTTAATGTTTAGTACCGGCATCTCAAAACTGCTCTCACTGAAAAATGTCTGTGTGTCTGTGTGTCACATCACATTTTTATCTGGGTACATATGTACTGACACTTTACGTATGTTCTGACGTTCTGACACGTTGTCACGTCACTGACATCAACCATGTTCTGACACGTTGTCGTTGTCACGTCACTGACATCAACTACGTTGATCGCGGTGCGGCGGACGCGCCGCTGCAGTGATCTGCATTTTTGACACGTACGTAGGAGTACGTGTCCTTGCATGTGTCACATTCTAAAGATACGGGAGTGGTTTGGATTCGGTTACGATGTGTCACCATCGCAACTCTTAGGACATTGAAAAGACCTTTCGGCTCTGCAGTAAAGGAATAAGATTGTAAGGTCGTTATAATATCGTGCTCTAACTGCAGTCTCAGAACTTTTCAAATTGACTTCGTCAAAATCAACAATTTTGATTCTTGACCCTTGAGACATATCATGAAAGGATACGAGCTTCACAACCGCTGCTGTCTGTTCTGACCTGCACGAAATGCGACCAGAAAGAACGACACATTGTAATCTTAGTAAAGACCGAACAGTGTAGCGCTGGCTTGATAAATATCTACGTCGAGAAACCCCAGCCACTAAGCAAGAGATCACACACTAAAGATCCAAAGATACGACGACTGTCCCTCCTCGTTTCCAGCTCGTATCACGATTAATTACCTGAAATGTTTGCTCAACTTCAGAATGTGGATGATTTGCCTCCAGAACTTCTGCGCAGCAAAGTTACACGCTACCTAGACGTAAAGGACTTATCTCGTCTCAAAGTGGCCAGTGCTCGCTTGTGCACATTAACAAACGATGCCGCGACTGAATTGTGCGCTCGCTTGACAGGTTTATCTCCTGTCCTCGTGCAAGAAGCAGTGAACAAGTGGAGTCAATGCGAAGATCTCCGTGCCGTTGACATAGTCAAGTACGATAAGACTTTCGCTAGCTCGTCCACAAATCGTTACGTCATCGCTTCTTCGAGGTCTTTGTCAAGCAAAAAAGTATTTGCTCATTCTGCCTTAGTTTGCTATGTCTGGCTGCAGCAGCGTCTCGAAATTGCTCGTATGCCTTTTGCTGAAAGCGACTACGGCGGCAGAGAAATTCATCGCCATGGATCCTTTTACTTCTCTAGACGTAATCGCATCGACTACGGCGCCGGTGGTGGTGCCAAACCGTGCCAGGGCTGTAGTCCCCACGGTCGCATCAATGTCGGCGCCGACCCGTACTGCCCTGCTTCGGTAAGCTTAGTGTAGGTGTAAAAACGTATGCCTAATTTGGTGAATATTCGCGATGCACTGTCCGCCTTGCATTTCATTTATATTCTTTTATTAATTCTACCCCTCTTCTTACAGGGACCTTTACCGCCCAATGGGCGCGATGCGTGGCAGATGAAATTTCCACCGATGCGCGCACCTGGCGCCTATGTGTTGGCATTTTATGGTGGTACAAACCCTTTCCATGCCAAAGTGCACGTACGGCTTCGACTCATTGGTGGAAGTTGTAGCAACAGCGACAGTAGCTGCACCGGTGATGACATCATTTTCGCTGACAGTGGTTCGCGTACTGCAGATGCTTGCGATACTACCCACACGTCAGATTCTTTTGAGGCTTTAGATATCATCGTTGATGTCGGGGAGGTAAAATTGGTGTATCGGGATGTATCAAAAAGACCCTTTTTGTTATCTTTTTCTTATTACTATACGTTGAAAAGGAGTGATTATCCGCATCTTTCACGTCATATTTGTTTTCTCGGTGATCAGATGGACTGGTTTAGTGATACCAATTCGTACCCAGCAAGCCGCATCTTTCACGTCAACTTGCCAGTATGCCGGCCCATAATTGTAGAAGGTGTCACTTGTGGCCGCAACCCTGCGGGCTTCGGGGTATGAACATATATATTTTATAAAAAGAAAGATACTGAGTTAAAATTCTGGTCACAAATATGCTACCAGTACTTTATGTAGGCTGTGTAAATTCATCTTTAAAGCAGCCCATTTTTCTTTTCAGGACTGGGTGTGTCTTACGGAGGCAGTGCTAGTGAAAAAAAACCTATGGATTCAAGGCGCAAGATTACCTGAGAACTCACGGGACGATCGGCATTCGTTTGATCAACGTGTATACGACCGCGCCTCCACACAGGTTAGTGTAAATTTACTTTTTGTGAAGAAATAACTTATGCAATCACGTATATCCATTGAAATTCGTTTCACTTTTGTTATTTAGAAAGGTGCCATAATGCCCCAATCTTAAGCGCAAATGTGTCTTTGAATATTTTGAATCAATGTGCCTACACTCCAAGCCATTTTTTCATATTACTGTTGATCATGATTCAAGACACGGGCTTTCGTGAACACTCAGTTTTGGCAAGTCACCTCATACATTGCAACACCTCCTAAGGATAGCTTTCATCTAAATATGATAAAGGGGTAATTTATTTTAAGTGTTTGCTTGTTCTTTCAGGTCAGGCGCGACGCCCTCCAGAGGCGGGCACAGTATAAAGCTCGTTTGATAAGCAACGCGGTACAGCATCCCCTATGATTGACAAAAAGTAGTATTGTACATTGAATGGGAATGTGCATCTGCACTCGTCTATTGTGTTCTGATTAAAACACACGAAGTGTATAAACTTTCGAATGCGTTATTCGTCCGCAGATGCTTCGGCGATTCATTCAGCGCTGGCGCTTGCGACGTCAGACGGCGGCTGCTACATCTGTAGAGGTACGGGGCCGCAGTCATCGTGTGGGAGGGAAGTAGCGGCTTATGCCAAAGTAGTCACCACACCAAGGAACGAAATAAGAAGGGAGGTAGACGGCGGACGTTGGCCCGACGTGAATGGATTACGGCAGAATGGATGGCGAAATCGTATATTCTACACGGATAAAATTACTACCTAGGTTTCCGGTTCCCATAGAGCTGCCTGTACACCAAGACCGAATTCAGAATATGATGCGTGCCGCATTGTGGTGGAAGCGGTTATTCATATTTAGTGTGTGCTTGTATTCCTTTACTCTCTACTAAATGGAATATTCATTAATAAAATTACCAGTTTTCAATCGCCAATCGGAGTTATAATTATCATAGTGCCCCTCTCATGTCTAACAAGCCCCTTAAAAAAAACCAAATTCCATTTGTAGACTGGGGAAGCTTCATCACATGAGTTGGCCGCTAAGAAGTGAGCCATCGCCGGCAACATCTTCATTTCTTTTCCTCGAGATGGCCTTCGAGTTGCCAGCTGCTGCGGCCGTGCACGTCATGCGGCATCAAATCATCTGCAGGGCGGAAGTCCCGAGAAGGGCTCACTCCCCCCAGGTCTGATGCACGCGTCGCGTAAATGCACGCGTAATCCGCGACCTGGAGTAGCAACAGCGGCGCCAGTCGCACAGAGGAGAAGGACAGAGGTTGCACTTTAGAAGAAGATTAAGGAACTATACTATTAGACAACTACAAACGAACAACAAGCAGTAACCAATATATGCTGAGTGTACTGCTAC
>Ga0307979_1002630_pt1 | contig 12325 bp, 14 predicted proteins | sample OrgLakmetage1058_FD_201833 | JGI IMG/M metagenome (GOLD analysis project Ga0307979, IMG submission 201833) | Saline water microbial communities from Organic Lake, Antarctica - #1058 | ecosystem: Environmental > Aquatic > Non-marine Saline and Alkaline > Saline | place: Antarctica: Organic Lake...
AAGGTATGATGGAGGTTCACACGGCACATGCTACGAGCACACCTGTTATGGAAACTTCGAAGGCGCTTAAATAAATCTTCACGCAAGGACCAAGCTTCACAACCGTAAAGTAAAGTAGGCAAGATAGACAATAGACAAGAGACAAGGACAATATTTATGAAGCCACTCCATGTGTATTCGAAGAAATATGCACAGCTTTGCGCTTCAAGGCGACAAGACTACAGACTACAGACTGCAGCGGCCCGTGCGTTGGATGCGAAAAGCCGTCGTTATCCGCACACATGCTATTTTAGATTTTAGATTTTAGACTTTCGTGTGAGGTAAATATATTAATATATATAAAACAACTACGCAAGTCCAGGACCACGACCTATAATTTATAGATAGAGATAGCCCTAGGACTGGGCACTAGCAAAGGGCCTAGTTTCCCTTGTTTATCCGAAGTCGCAATGCCACAGCCATTATTCATTTCAAGCCATGGAAACTTCTGCAGTTGCGCTGCTGTGTAAGTCTGAGCTGAGGAAACTTGGTACGTCATCGATGCAAAGACCAGCGCAATCGTCTCGGATATTAGCAAATCCTGTATCAAAGTGCGGTACGACTGGTAACAACCAACAGCAACTGGAACTGCTGTCGATGGGTCTAAATATCGATGCTTTTGGCGGCAGTGAGGCGGGCGAAGTCGGTGCAGAATGGACGAGAGGTCGGCCGAGGTGATCGAAGCGACACAAGCTTGAGGATCTCGAAGTTGCTACAGGCCCATAAGGTGCAGTGGCATCAGAGGTTGTTGGAGAAGCACACAATGAGGAATAAGACGGTGATCTTGACGGTTGCAAAGGAGATGGAGATGCTATAGGGTGTGCCGAAGCAGAGGAAACTTCCGCGTCGACGGCAGCAGGAGCCTCTTCGATGAGAAATTCGAGCACCCCGGACGGCGAGTCTGGTACCGCATGAGGCGAAGACAAATCAATCTTTGATAGCTGAAATTCGAGACTGCTGTCAGTTTCGCGGCCAAGTTGGGCAGGATCAGCGATCGAGAGTGTAAGGTCTGCACACGTGCGCACGTCGGTGTATCCTGACAACGCACTTGTGGCGGCTACGGACCCATCTTCAACGTTGCCACGGCTGCTCTTTCGATTGATTCCAGCTCTGCGTAATCTTTCTGCTGGAGACTTATCGCCGCTTGAGGCGGCAGCTGTGCGCTTGTGCGGCCATACTCTGGGCACTGCGATTATGGAACGCCGTTTGAATGAAGTCGAATTGACAACGTCGGGTGAAGATTGAGCATGGGTGCCCGAAGAGTCTTCGAGCGAAAACAACTGCATAGAAGCACGACATCTCTTCATTGGACTGTGAATGGAACACCGCGTTGATAGCCGTGCCTTGAGAAACGAACGTTGTTGAAAGATGATGTCGCAGACGCACGAAACACGACCGATGCAAGAAAGATGACGTCAAACTGCTGAGATTGGTTTGCTGTTGAGGAAATTGGATCAAGATATATAAGTACGTCAAAACGTCAATCTGCGGATAATCCCGTTGGCAATCCCGAAAAATTAGGATGAGAAATCCTCAAAACCTCCGTCTTTCAACGTAAAACAACGAATTAATCAATCACAGCAGTTTGACATTCTGCCGACGGCCGACGGTGATCGCGTCGTCGCATCCTGTGCATGCGTTGTAAGTTGCACTGAGATTCTGCGTGTCAAGTAACTTGACTTATTGCTTCGATCTTAGTTGCTACTTGGTAGAATCCGCCGCGCCATCAATGAAGCGCAACGTAGGCTTCGAAGACTTGCGCGACCTTCGAGTGCGATCTCCGCGGCCTCTTGTTCAGGAGGCTGATGATTGTTCTACGAGTACTGACCAAGACTTCAAACGGCGAAGACCTTCAACGGACGACCAGGAGGCGATCTGTGCTGAGTTAGAGCGCGGGCGACCCGCCATCCTATCCCAGTCTTCGTCTTTCAACGCGGTTTGGGAATTTCCTCTCGAGCTCGACATCAACGATTCAGAGGACGCACAGTCGCCCTCCGAGCTCGCACGACGACCTAATTCAATTGCGTCACCGCCGTCACGGTTGAACACCCTGTTGAACATGTTCGCGGAGTGGGCCTTGGACGACCCTCGATTGTACTCCAGAAGAGTTGTAGACTCGATGCGAGCGGCAGTTAACGAATACGACTACTTCGATCACCTCGAGGAAGAGGATCTCGACGATTGACGTCAGGGCATCACAGCAGTATTGCAACACTTTGGTGACACCAGCGAGCTCGCCCGACGGTTTCAGACGCACGCCCCTCAGAGAGGCAGCCGACTACCATGCAGCGCCTGAATCACCACTCTGGCGAGGCGTTGGAATATCTTTGCATTTGTGAGCTGCATATTTTTATTATTTTGTTGATATGCGACTGGGAGACCTCGGAGCTGCTGCTGCTGCTGCTGCTGTCCCAACTCGCGACATTTTTGCCCCATAGATTTTCGCCTGTTTACTTGTATTTTCCATACCCAAGCCGCTGGAATGCATCACTCGTTGACGTTCGTGAAGAATTGATTGATGAATCTCTTCCTGCTGTATAAGTCACCGTGACTTGACTTGCTTTGCCGTTCCAATCGGAAGGCCTTGTCTCCTAATCACCACCAAATTTGAATTATTTATTTTATTCAATCGCTGAACGCCTACTGCATAATCGTAGTGCTCTCAGCCACAGCTAGAAACCTCACACCCCGAGTTCCAGGTTTTCTAGTGGCGCGTAGGTGAAGTAAACAGTAAAGGCGCGGCGTGGTTATAAGTTATAACAATAACAATGCTAAGGCCCAGGGCCCAGGCCCTAGCCCTAGCCCTCCTAGGCCAGCCAAGAGCCACGGAGCCAGGCGAGCCAGGTGTAGAATTCACAATCACAAAGGCCAATAAGGCCAAGTAGCTATTAGCTTTACCATCAGCTACAACATACAATTCATTTATTACGCAGCTAGTACTTAGAATCCTATCCGCTCAAATGCGAAATGCGGCCCATTTCTTCTTTTTTTAAGTCCATTAGTACTGCGCGCGCAAGCGCTGAAGCCCGAAGCCCGGGTGCTTGTTTACTGATGACTGCCGTGGGAATCGCTTTCGAAGCTGCAATGAGACACGAATTCACTGAGAAAAGTACTTAAACGTTTGGTACTCGGGTGTCGAATTGGCGCTACTGGAAGGTTGCTGGGGCGCTACCTCCGCTGATGAAGCGACAACGACAGCCGCGTCAGCAGCTGGCGCCACCGCTACTTCAGGTGTCACCACCGCTGCTGCTGCTGCAGGTACTTTCCCGCCAAAGATAGCCGCAGGTTTCCGGAACAGCGACTTCACGTGGTCCTTGTAGCCTTCCACTTCTTCCACCTCGCAGCCGAGCGCTGCCGCTGACTTCATGGCCGCTTCCACGTCGCTGTACGCCAAGTAGCTAGACAAGGAAGGGGGGAGGGAGGGGCGGTGCCAAGTAGACAAACGGAGGAGAGTAGCACATGTAAGGTCATCGAAAAGAATGGAGATACAGAATAGTGGAGGGAATGTGGGACATGAAGCGCCGTCTGCACCAAAGCATGGAGAAAGGGCAAAAAGGTAAAACAAATAGGCCTTCGTATAAATATGTATGCACATTAATACATTTTCTAAGCTCTTACGGGTCAGCTCGGTTGGTCACGAATTTGGCTTTGAGGGGCGGCGCTCCGGGACGCCGCGTGGCGCCGCTGAACACCGTAGACACGCAGTCGTCGACAATTGGGGTGTACCTGCGGAGTGGCGAATGTTGCGGCATGCAGTTAGGCAGGCGCACAAACGGTGGTAAGTGATGGTGCAATCGTGCTGATAGTGGGTGAGAAATGATGCAAGACGTGTGTGCGGAAAACGAGCGAAGGAGCGAAGAAGAACAGAAACTTCAGCGAAACGAAAAAGGCAAAAAAGATGCAACCTAAGATGGTCAGGAACAGTTCATAGAGTTCGTTTACGATGCCACTTCTCCCTCGCTCTCAATACTAAAGCCACCACAACACCCTTCGTATGTACCGCATAGTAACAGCTGCCCAGGCAAAGTGCGCGATGTGTTTCGGGCCTTCTAAGCCCGAGGCGCCCGCTGCCTTTGTCAGGCCTAGGGCTGTGAAGAGCTTCGCCAGCTGGTGTCGTAAACCCACGTAAGCAGCGGCTATCGACCACCGCAACGACACGTAGGACAAATGCAGCCAGTACGGGATTACCTGGGGAGGGGGGGGGGTGCAGTAGGTTGACAGCATAAGGCAGCGGGTTGAGAGGATGAGGCAAAGAGAGGTACTATAGACCTTCATCTATTCTGGCCTAAATTAAATTGTGTACCTACAGAAAGAGTCATCTTGACTGCGTTGAGAACAACACAGTCTGAAAGCAACTAGCAGTGCGGTATGAAATTCGCAAAAAAGAAGAGGCAATAGCGGCGCTAGTATGCAAACTAAAGAGCACGTATGCGTGCGTAAGGTAAAGCAATTGAACAAAACATTTCTTTCCTTCATTCTGTACCTTCGGAATGAACTTGACGGGCGCTGGCATGGTGGCCATGTATGCTCGCGCAAAGCGGGTGTAGGACTGGGGCGAGGGCAAAATGGGCGTCGAGTCCAAGACCAGCAAGTCGTAGTCCAGCTTGGCCCCACCCAAAAGCTGCAAGTACAAGTTCAGAAACCTGGCGCGCACACACCCACGCACACGGCACCGTTCCAGCGGAGAGAAAACACGAAATGCACAGACAGACGTGTGATGCATGATCAAAATTGCTCAATGGATTAGCAAGGACAGTGGCCAGCTTCAAAAATCAGCGCCGGCTTCTTGGACAACCACCACATAGTATATTCTCATATCGAGTCATGTCATACAATCTAACAGCATTCTGATCATGTAATACATCACGTACCCGCCGCTCAGCACGTGGACTGTGTCGAACTTTCGGCTCAACGCGTGCGCTTTCACGGGTTCGCCTTCGCCGCTGCCTGCTGCTGCGGGCGCTCGCGCCATATTTTTCACGGCCCGGTACCTAAAAGGGCCACCAAGGCAAACACACAAGCGGCGTGAAAAACAGAGGAGATTGACACACTTGTCTCGTTTGGAGGAGATCTAGAGCCCACTCGTTCGCTCCATGAAATAGTATATTGATGCGCTATAAGAGCGTGTACAAATGGCGAAGAAGATAGACTCAAGTAAAGCCAATGCGCATACCATCCGCGAGGTTTGCTACAGTCCGCGATTTTCGACGACTGGACTACCTGTGAAGACAAAAGCGAAAAGGCGTGAGAGAGACGAGTGATGAATTAACGGAAGCCCTGCGCTCTTATTCCATGCGAAAACCTATGAATGTAAGAAGAAAAAAAGAGCTAGGAAATTCGCGATTTTCTAACAGCGGCCATCATCATTACCACGTCGTCGTATCCTTTCTTTTTGTAAATCTTTTCCACGAACGCGAGCTCCCCGTCGGTGGCTCCGAACCACCCGAGCACGAGCGCGGACTTGCTGTTCACCGCTTCCGCATGAGGCTAATACACACAACAATTCAAGTAAAAGGTCATTATTTAATTAGAGTCAGGTGCAACAGTGTTTCCTGGCCCCGTCGTAGGTTCGTTAGCTGTTATTCCATACGCACTGGAGAAGAAACTGTTTGCACGCTAGGCATGGTAGGAGTTACCGTTTCCCTAGTCTCAAAGCATCAGGCCACAAGTTGCGCTTGCGAAAATACCTTGATTCCTTGTCGAAGCGGAGATTTAAAATTGGTCAGGGCTATCGGGGAGCGGCTAAGACCTGTCGTAATATGAGAATGGTTAATCGAAGCACGTCTTCAATCGCGACCCAAGCTCCCTCTCCATACCCGTTCATTAACATGTGTAACAGTCCACCTAGCCTGCCTTACCTGAATGAAAAGCTGCTACTAAACACGCTCGTAGCGCTAAAAGCGTTGCTGTGGCTCGCATACTTGAGTAGTAGCCAGGGCAGGCGTCAAATCTTTTCAAAGTTGAAGCAAGGTTGAAGGCAAAAATAATTTTGGCGGACAACTTGTTGGTGCAAAAGTAAGTTGGGTGGCTGATCCGTTGTTTGGTTGTTCGTTCGTTGGTGGTTAGTTGATTATTGGTTGCATCCAACTGTACAGTACGTAAAAGAGGGCTCCTCTGTAGAAAGTAAGCGACGGCGCGACGGCACGGCGGCGAGACGAAGCTCAGAACTCAGAACTCGTAAGCTACGGTGTAGCTAGCTTCTCGCTAAACGAGTGCCCTTGCATTTTTTTGTGTTCTCTCAAGCTAAGTCTATTACACCTTCGAACAACACTAGAGTCTTGAGCAGCCAATCAACGAAATTACCTACCGGCAACAAAATTTTCTGTGCGAAGGTCTCACGCCATGAGTGAAGAAGCTGCAATCGCCGAACCTTTGGCGAGGCTGCGCACACTAGACAATGCCATTGGTCACATAGAAGCCAAGCTTGCGCCAATTCTTGCAATGTCACGTGACGAGTTCGTAGCAGGGTTGAGCCCACTTGAGAAGGCGAAAGTGGACGTTGCGTTAGCATATGCGATGTCATCACTCTTTTTCGTGTTGCTGAAAGTGAAGGGCGGCGACCCAGCAAATCACGAGGTGATGGGCGAAATCAAGCGAGTTGGCCTGGCTTTACAGAAAGTGAAAGCTAAAGCTGCGCAGGCCGAGGGTAGCGGAAGTGCCAATGCCGGTAGCAGCAGCAGCAGCAGCAGCAGCAGCTCTAGCAGCAGCGGTGCGGAGCCGGTGCAACGCTTACGAGTGGACGCCGAGGCTGGCAAGCGAGTCGTAACTCACGCGCTAGCTTCTTCCAGTGCTGCGTCCGGCAAGATTAGCGCCCACGGCAGCAGTGATAGCAGCAGCAAAGGTAGCTCAGCGGGCGAAGGCAAACGAAGTGCCGGAAGTGAATCGCCTGCCAATGAAGGCAAGCAAGGGTCGAAAAAGAAGAAAAAACAGGCGAAATGATAGTGCAGAGTCCGCAGCTAGATCGGCGACAGAGTATCCTCACCCCAAAAACACCAAGGGAACACTAGACGTCCAGTGGCTCGGCTCAAATCCTTATCTGTAATACGTTTCATACCGTTCTTCATCAAAAATAGCATTGTCTGCTTTCTGCTTTCCTGCATTGACATTTGAATGCAATTAGAAATGAAAATAAAATAGCGGTATATTATAGATTCAGATAAAAGAAAACGGCGCTTCAACAGAACTATATCGCTGAGTTACTGTTGCCAGTTACCACTCAGAAATTATAAAATTCAGCCGGAGGTCGAGAATTTCCGAGGAAGGTGGTGATGGTGATGGATAGATTTAGAATTAAAATATTAAAACTATTTTGAGACAGGCCCCGAAGGGCCGGAATTAGAAGGTTAACAGGTAACAGTTAGGGATCAGCACAAACTAATCCTAAGAAGCCAATTTACAGCTTATCAGGCGCACATGCCCAAGTGGCCATGGAAGTGATGAATTTATAATACCGGCATACAGGTGATTTTTTCTTAGAAGCGAGAAGGGCAGTGCCGGTACCGGCGACGTCTCTAGCCTTCAATAAAATCAACGACCAACGTAGTCCACGGAAACTGCGAAACGATATCCGTTCTTCAAATGGAAAATGAAATAAACAGGGATTATGACAATACGCTGAACACCGCACTGAAACTATACAAAACTTTGAGCGCACCACGAGACCAATACGGGGGCACTCAGGGCTGTGGTTCGGGAGGTGGTGCTCCTGCTTCTTCCCATGGAAAGCGAGTCTCAAAGGTCTCGCCTTGCGCGCCCACAATCACCATTCCGCAGAGCTGCGACCCGCGCTCGTAGCATTCTTTGGCCTCGACCCACGGCTCGGTCTTCACGGTGCCCGGGGACGTGGGCGTGTCAAACTCGTTCCAGAGCTCTAAGTTGCAGCGGTTGGCTTTGGTGTACAGGCGAAGCATTTCCTACGATGCACAGAGAGAGAGAGAGAGAGAGGCGGGAGTACAGGTTACCGTTCACAAAGACGAGGGCAGTGCATGCGGATGCTTCATAAACAAAGTACGCCACCACAACGACAACAACAGAAACAAAAGAATATCTGGCATAAATCTTAATACCGGTAAGAAAAGTACCTGCCGCGTGCGGGCGTCCAGCCGCTCGGCCAAACTTTGCCGCTGCAAGAAATTGGCGATTTCGTTGGACTTGCCCGCCATGGCTTTTCGGCGCGCTTTTCGCTCCGCAAACTGCTCCGCTGCATCCCGCGCCGCCGCGGCTTTCATTGACGCGGCTTCGTCCGCCGCTTGCTCTTTGCGCAGCGCCGCTGCTTCGACTTCGGCCTAACACATACACCGTCAGCAGCACATAGCACAGGCGCGAGAAGACTTCGAAAAAGGTAAATAAGGAGGGGGAGGGGGGGGGCTTCAGGGGCGCCCAAAGGGAATACTTTCCTTCGTCGACAGCTAGACACACCAGCCTACAGAAGAGTAGTTTTCATCCACGATCGACGATTGCAACAAAAAAACCTTTACCTTGATTTGCTCGGCCGTTTTGCTTCTTTGCTTGGCGTTGAGGAAGTCTTGCTTTTCGCAGGTGTGCAGCGACCGGTGCTTGTCGCAGAGCAGCCGCCCGCAGGCCGAGCACCAAAACGAGTCGATCATCGACAGCACCACCAGGGCAGAAATCGGGCCAAACCGCTTATCCATGCATTTCGCGCCGCACTGCGCGCACTTGGTGCGCTTCAAGAAGCGCTTGTACGCCTTTGGGCTGGCGAGCATGGCTTGTACCTGAGAGCAGAGGGTGGAAGAATGGAGGAAATATTGCTCATGAGAGTAGCGAGCTTGCGGTAAACCATAAAACAATCTGGGGCTAGGGGTCGTAAGTACAGGCATGACCTATAACTGCTTGAATCAGTCAGAAACCAAAATTCAAAAGGCCTGCTATCGAATGAGTGCACCAGTCCTACCTCAGCTTTGGTTTCGTAATTCGAAGGCACTTCAACTGGACTCTTCGGTGTTGCTGCGTCCTCGCTCTCAGCAGCCTGAGCCTAGGTTGAGAATATTGTGAGGAGCAATACAAGAAGAACTTAAGCTTTATTGTTGCAAACGCTATGAGCAACTAATGTTGAAAAAAGCATTGATTGCATCTGCTCAGATTCGCCTTTGATTAATTGTTTCATAGGCCTGTCGTTAACGAAATGTGCGTGTGGGTCCAAAATTCTAGCACTGGGGAATAACTTGCTCCCGACAATGCAAAGTCAATTATTTCGGTCCTGAATGTTTCGCACTCGTCCTTTGAAAGAAAGAGGCATTCGCACACTACTCAACGTCGCCTCAAAACTCTTTGTTCGTAGTCTTTCGTCACGGCAGGTTCTTGATGGGAACAAGTATTTGTTCCTTCGCATATGTCTAGCCTAGAAAAGAGTTACCGGTGAGGCTGGAGCAGCTTCGACAGGAGCTAGAGCTTTCGATGCGTCCAATGATGCCATGTTTAGGCAAGACCGTGTTTCCGAGTCTACCTTGAACGAGTTAAAGAACAGTGCTGGAATTGAAGCTCTGCTTAGCTAGAACTGTGTGGAGCTACTGTAGCACTGGAGCACTGTAGCTATTACAGTCGTCTGTAGCTATAGATAGCAGCTAAGAGTTGCAGAGTACTAGCAGAAGCAGAGGTATTTCGCGTACTCACTGTACTGAATCCACTCAAATTCAGCTCTCACTCACAGATCACAGATCACAGATCACAGATCCCAGATTCACACAGCGTTTACTATACGCTGTGCACATCATAATATAACCGGAGCCACTGAACAAGACAAAGCGAGCGCTATTCTCAGCACTTTCAATAACTTACTTTTATAAGAAATATAGTGTAGCATCCTTGCTAGTGGAGTGCAGCATCTGTGCACCAGGTTAGAATTTCGCTGTGGGGATCGAGAAAAAGACTTCATACCGTTGAACCGTCCTGACACGTAATAGAGCGCTCTACGCTAGACCATCTAAGCCTCTTCGTATTTTATGCTGTTATGCATTCACTCAGGTGTATCGTGCGCAGCCTATTCTGCCTACACACTTCTTGGATGTTTGGCCGCCAGGTGCAGAGTTTTTTAGCTTTTCTAGTATTTTCGTGCCTCTTACCTTTGATAGCGGATGCGGCAAAGAGCTGCCCACCTGGCTGCAACTGCGTCAGCAACTCCTTTGACCGGCCTGATATCGAAACAACTGTAGTCGACTGCTCGTACAAGGGATTCGCTGACTTTCCAGTTAGCCTCCCGAATTCAACCACTGAACTCTACATCCAGGTCGAAATGCTTTGTAAATCATTCAAGTGTCTCTCAAGCGTGGAGGAGCCATCTTGCAATTCCTAGATCTGCTTTATTTTCTGCGAAGCATCTTGGATTTCTTAATTCTTCATTTTCTTTCGTGATCGTGGTGATGACATAAAACAGGGTTCTAAAATTGACTTCTTTGGCCCCGTGATCAATTCCACGGCATTTACGCGTGAGGGCACGCCTTTTATCACGCCGTTAACCAACCTTGAGGTATGTGTGTGAACCTATTGTGCCAGCCCTCTATGCTTCAATTCTCTTTGAATCTCGCTCCATCTGTATTTGCGCTCTTTCTGATTGCATGCCTACTCCGTTTCGATGTGAACGCTTCTGTTTTTCTCGTTTATCACAAGGTGCTTCGATTGGACAAAAACCCACTCACGAACATCAGCGTGTTTTTATTAGACCACCCAAACCTGGCCAAGCTTCAGTGGCTTTACTTACCGAGGTAAAGTGTAAAGGTCCTGTGCTCCTTACCTCGAATGTCCCTTGGCGCGCGTGCTTGAAGTGATCCTCGTTGTCTTTGTGAGCAATTTGGTGATGCGAGCGTGATGTTGTTGTGGTGGTATGACCCTTTTTGGACAGGGGCACGAAAGTGTTGGAGCAGAAGCCTTTGAAGCTCGTCAACTACGGTGTGCCCAACGGTTGGCGAGAGCTCCCAGGCCACCCTCTCGAGATTCGGGACTACATGGTTTGGACGCGCGATACCTACACACCCGTGGTGGACTCAGGGAAAAACCCGAATCCATGAGGAAACGGCCCGGGGTCTAATGATAGTGCGCAATGCCTCTCTAGTACTACTTTGGGACTTCTAAAGCCATGGCTTGTTTACCGGCTTTATTTAATGGAATCTGCTTGGCATCCAGCCACCCAGTAAACATAAAACTCATGGATTTGTATTTTCTTAACAATAAAACACACAACACGACGGCAGACAGTACCACCAAACCCACCGAACTACCCCCTTTCGAAACGCAGTTGAACTAATGAACTTAAGCATGAGAAATCCGGAGTAATCTGGGTCTTTTTGATCCCGCACATCCCTTTAATTCAAATAAATTATTCAATTCTCTCATCTCTTGATGCTGGAGCTAAAAACAGTAATTCAAACTTCGAATACAAAGCCAAATGGCAGATACACCTGTTCTGTGGGAAAATGTTTACGCGCATGCGGCGTGCAGCGCTTGCGTTATCGTTCGGGCAAGTCAGAACCTTATATAGAAAGTTTTAAATGAGCTGGAGAGAAGAAATTATCATTTGGCATTTGGCATAACACATAATACTTTCACCTCCCTTTGAAGTGCTCATGAAAAAGAGAGAAACGAATTAGCCCGAAATTTCGTCCATGATTTTGTTTCGCACTACCCATGTGGCTTTGGAATTATAAAGGGCCGCGAAATAAGAGCTATGTCAGCTGGTATGGGCTAGTATATCTGCCTCGGTGACGTAGGTTTTGTTGCTAGTCTAGTCTAGTTAATACTCTCCCAGGAACAAGGAAAGGCAAGTACACAGCAGTCACAGAGGCACATAAAGAATGCACTTGAGCTGCACATGCGCTAGCAAATTCGCTCCAGAAGGCCAATTAAGCATCAAATCGAAACGCCAATAGACCCTAATGCTGCTGGATCCTTTATGTTCGGCTTTTTCGTCTCGAGGCTCGCACTGTCTTCGTGGCTCTTAATCTCAGATGCACGCCTAAAAGCCGTTACTTGCATCGCAATTTCTTCTTCTTCTTGCAGTGCTAATCTGTCGTTACTAACTTTGAAGTACAAGGCAACGCCAGCTCCAGCTAATACGACCACACCAACCACAGCTCCAATGATAGCTCCAGCAGTAGAAGCGTCGGACTTGGCTTCGGATTCTGCGGTGGTTGGTTGCGAGGAAGGACTAGAATCGACCACTGGAGCTGCGACAGGAGTTGACGCGGTTGGCGCAGAATAGGGAGCTTGCGAAGGGTTTCGAGTTTCGAGCACAGTGGCAATCGAGGACGTGTCCACCGCTGAGCTGATGGCAGCA
>Ga0307979_1002632_pt1 | contig 12320 bp, 8 predicted proteins | sample OrgLakmetage1058_FD_201833 | JGI IMG/M metagenome (GOLD analysis project Ga0307979, IMG submission 201833) | Saline water microbial communities from Organic Lake, Antarctica - #1058 | ecosystem: Environmental > Aquatic > Non-marine Saline and Alkaline > Saline | place: Antarctica: Organic Lake...
CCGCGGTCCGCAGGGTTAAATTTGCATTGGTTTTTGCATTTGCTTTTACTTCCACGCCGGCTGCATCTTTATGCCTGGCAGATGACTCTGGTCTCCTACTTGTTTATTGTTAATCTTGGCGAATTCCATCACATGCACATACGAGTTAACTAAAATCTAAGAAATAGTAAGAGATAGGGAGCTGAACTGCTGTACCAGTAACAGTACCAGCTGTATAAAATGGTATAGAAATAAAAACTAGAGCGAAACTAGAGAAGGATGTCCCTGGCAGATGACTCTGGTCTCCTACTTGTTTATTGTTAATCTTGGCGAATTCATTCACATGTACATGTAAGATAACTACCATCTAAGAAATAGTAAGAGATAGGGAGCTGAACCGCTTTACCAGTACCAGCTGCGTAAAATGGTATCAAAACAAAAGCTAGAGCGAGATTCACTACCGCATTCGATGAGCTACTGTTAAACCACAAAACCGCTAAAGGCGAAGCCTCAGAGCAGCACCTCCCCATTTAGAAATATGTATCTGCCTATTTGTTGTAAAACTTCCCAAATGTGACTTCCCAATGAAAAAAAGAAGTATTTTTGAATTCTGGCATGAGGCCAATAGAGGCTCCCGGCTCCCTGCTCCCGGCTCTCGGAATGAATCCACTAGATCAGACTCGCATTAATCCCATTTGGATATCGCCCAGCAGCCAGCCAGTCATTCAGCCATCCAACTCATCGCATGTATCAAAAGTTATCTGAATGACTTGTTTCAGCATTCGTTTGAAGCGGTATGAGCGCCATTTCTATGAACTCCTTTAAGCAATGCTCAACCTTGGTTTCTGAGTCCGTGTCATCTATGAGGGATTGCCTAACTTCATCAAGACGTTCAATGAGCATTCTGCCAGCAGTTACACGCAAATTTTGTAAGCCTAGCACGACCGCAAGCTGCAGCGCAGGTGCCGCCGTGTGCGGACTCAACAGCGGCAAGTAATGGCCCATCTGTTCGAGCGGTGGTGACAAGAGTGCACACGCGTAGTAGTCTTGCTTCTTGTCCTGATTCTCATCACAACGATTGGAAGCACTTGGACCAATATGAATATGACTGGTGAGTGCTGCAGCGGCGTCAAATTTGAGTTGAGGTAAAAGCAATTCTTCCGCCACAAAACAGAGCTCCATGAGAATGGAAGCAAAGGCATCGCATTTGTCTTTGTATTTTGATTCTTCCTGCGTTGACTGCTCGACGTCCCCAATAATGCCCATATCCTTAGTGGCGGTTGTGGCCAATTCCACAGTGGCATCAGATAGCTTAGCTCCATACAACCAACCTAGGAACATGCGCGCTGCTTCCGTAGACAAATCAAGCTTAATTTCCCAAGCCGCACCGCAAGACTCATCGCTTTGAACTGCTCGAGCGCCAGCAAACCGTAAGCTAGCTGCTAGGGCATGACTGCGAGCAGCTAGCACGGCCCTGTGCGCCCATAACCGCCCACCATCTGCTGCGACCACTTGCACGTCATACGCTCCCGGCTCCTGTTGCAGCGCCGCTGGTAGGGGAGTTGATGATGCTGCTTGGTCTAGCCTTGACCAAAGCTTCCAGAGGTCATACGCTAGAAGATTTGCACCAGGAAGCGCACGACAAAGGTCACGGTGGTCATGAAGAGCAGTAGTTTCTTCAACTTGACCGTCCTCCTCTGCTGCTAATACCATTTTCCTCTGAGCCTCCTCGCCATCGATAGTGTCCGGGCCATCATCAAAGGATATGGTTAAGAAATTCTTTAGACGAGAAAGCACTTGGCGTCGTTCTGATTCACCGAGGGCTCCACAATCAGGATCTTCCGCTGCAGCTACTAATGTAACAGATGATAGCGGCGGCGTGCATTCAAGACTTGCATTAGCAGTCACAGGTAATGCGTATGGCGAAGCAAGAATATGAGGCCCTTCAGATGAGAGTTGAAAGAGCTTCCAATTCAGTTGTAGTGCCGCAAAAGGAACATGACTGGATGAAGGGAGACTCGTTGCAGTACCCTCCAGTGGACCGTTGGATCTAATTTCGTCTTCTATTTCTCTAGAGGAGCTCGGCTGCCATAAAGGCATCTGATTAAGATAAGCAGCTGAGGCCAAGAGCACTTCTTGACGACCACACTGCGCCTGACCTCCTGTGAGCTGAAAGTATGGAGGTAGCTTCACCAGGTGGCTCTTTGTAGTAGTTGCGATGTCCTCTGCCCCTCTGTCATCAGATTCAGCTGTTGAAACCTGAGTCAAGATGCCCTCAACCTCTGCAGTAGTCCTAATACTTGTAGCAGCAGTCGTGGCGGTGGAGGCAGGGTCAGCGTCTAATTTAGGATGCACGTCAACTTTGGAATATGATACGTTGGGCAAGTCCTTTGGAAAAGGAAGCTGCACAAGATCAGGATGGCGCCGCACGAAAGATTGCACAAACCAATGCAAGTCACTCATGGAGGATGCTGCACGATTGTCGCCATCAAAGTTAAGGTCCTGTGATACATTTTCATTAGAGCTACAATCTCCGTCGAGGAAACTACAGAGGTGAACGGCAAGCGGCAGTGTCCGAGCACTGAGGCGCCGCCCAATCGCATGCTCACAAATACGTTGCAAGCGGAGAAGCAAGAGCTGATGTGCTGCCATAAGAAGATCGGCCAATTCATTTAGAGACAAATGCCTTAAAGGCTTGTACGACAACGAGAGCCCAGAAGGCGAAGAAGATGCCTGAATCCCCTGAGTATCACCTAAAGTAGTGGAAGCATCCTCCGCTCGCACCACTGCGTCGCTTACATCAAGATGTTGATCCACATCAAGGCCATTCTCGCTGTCGTTATCACTGCTGCGCTCATCGAGATCTCCGTTGTCATCGCAGCTGTCGTCGTCTTCGTTGTCAGTACTGTCCTCACCATCTGTATGCGTCAAATCTCCAGTATAGAGGAATTGCAAGACATTCCTCATCGTGTCTGCACTTGGATCGCCAGCTGCTGGTTGAAAGTGCATGTCAAAGCCTGTCATTTGCTGGCTATTGTCGCTATTACTACTGTTGTCGCTGTTGACTATAGTTTCCTTGCTCCCTGCTGCATTAGTGAGAGATGCACGAAAATATTCAGACCTCGCCATTAGCAGAGGTGCATGCGCAAGTAAGACCTCAGGACAAGCACCACTATGTGCAGAAGCATTCCAAAACACGAGCCGCACGTCAGCATAGCACGAAGACGCCGTTGGAACTATTGGCGGAAGATGGCGGCGGCAAGCAGCATAAAACGATGGCGATTTTAAAGAAGCAGTCGCGCCTGATGATGCTGCGGATGCTTCAATCATTGCCATTTCCACCACAGCCACCTCAGAATCAGCGTCATCTTGCGCAGCGTCGAAGGCAAGTGCCCAGTCTCGGGCCACCTGCGCAGACCGCCCTTGAGCGCTCGCAAAGAGGCGTGCTACCGTAGCAGCTCTTGCTGGCGGCCATGAAGGCCATGCAGGGGCAGATGTCGTTGTTGCCATATTGGAATGATTCTCTGTACCCAAATGACGGCTCTTGTTAAAAGCGTCTTCATAGCGATTTGAAGGAGGCCAATATGGCCTCATGTTGTCGGTATCATGTTGGCCCAACCCTGCCGCGAACTGAGCACCATGACACAATGGGGCTCCACGAAGAAGTAACGCTGCTGCATTAGACACTGCTCCTGCCTGGAGGGCCGCTTCGACTGCCGCTGCTCCAGCAGACCCCCGTAGACCTCGTACAGCCGATGGTGGCGAGTCAGCACAGTGGTGAAGCAAGAGACGCAAAGCGGTGCCTTCGTCCTTGGCACCCAGGGCTGCTGCCACTGCAAGGGGAGATTGGCCTCGTTGGTTTGTGGCGCTCGCAAAACTAGCGCCGTGTTCTAAGAGCAGCTGCACGCAAGCACCATGGCCATGACGCAACGCTAGAGTGAGTGGAGGGTCGCCCTGCCGTTGATTGAAAGGCCATGGGTCACGTGTGTCAATCCAGTTTCCGCAGCTGTTAGGACTGCTTTGGATGTTATAATGGTGAGCAAGCTTGGATGAAGGGCCTAATTGAGTCGACAATGCTTGTAAGAGCACGCGCAGCGTTGTTGCATGCCCTGCTGCTGCGCATTCGTGAAGGGCCGATCGTACAGCTATCGCATTATTACTACTTCTGCCTCCATTCCTGCCAGAAGAGGGCATGCTGCTGAGGTAGTCGCTGCCATCGTTTACACTGCGGCTGGAGCCGAGGCCTCCGTCAGGAGTACGAAGCAAAAGCAGAGCAACGGCAGAGGCTCGCCCGTGTTGCGCTGCCAGCACTAATGGAGTAGCCCCTGAAGCATCTACGCTCGATGCAGCATCGGAGCCGCCGGGCCCATGCACAAGAGCACGGCACACGTCTTCGTTGCCATGCATAGCTGCTAAATGCAGAGGCGTTTGACGTTCCTGTAAGGGCAGAAGGAAACGAATGGAAGGATTGCTGTAGTGATTGTATGCTAATCAAAAGAAGTAAGCTTAAAGGACAATTAATCAACAAAGTAATGTATCACAACAGAAAATGAAACAACAAGAGATGCATACTAGTTCAGATTTGAACAGCTTTCCTACAAATAAAAGGAACCTTGTTGCGTGGGTTAGGATGCCGCGTACAGCTCGCTAGAAGTTTGCACAGGGTTGTTTGTTGACCACGCCCACCTATAGATGTCCCATGCCCTCCAACCGCTGCATGCAAAGGCGTTTCTGCTTCCTTGTCCCGTGCATCTGACCAAAACAACCACCATCGACAGTGAGAAGGTAAAACATTTGGGGCTATGAATGAGGAGTCTTTGAGTCTTTTGATACTCCTTTAAAATACATACCAGGTGCCGAGCCTGCTGCAAGAAGCAATTTCACGGCAGCTAAATGGCCATGGCGAGCGGCCAGGTGAAGGGGAGTGGCGCGGCGCTTCGTTCGGTCTTTGGACTCCACTGCCGACGGAAACGCGTTGAGCATTGCATCCAAGCAAGAGGCCACCCCAACCGTTGCAGCCAAGTGCACCTTTTCATGAAACGGAAGTCAATTTTAAATATTGAAAAAAAGATGAAACGATAGTAATAGAGAACTTTGCATGCGGTCAAGATAAATGGTGCAAAATAAGCTTCGTTTTCAAAAAAGGCATCAAGATTGGTTAGAAAAGGCCGAACCGCGTTGCCAGTAAATCCACTTCGATGCTCTGCTGCTTCCTCGACCCACGCATCGAATGCAGAGAAAACACTGCTGCTCAGAGTGCCTGAGCCCATGTCGCTGTCGTCGGCATTCAATTCCTTCGTCGAATCGTCTTGATTCAACTGCCTTTCACTTGCTACGCCATCTGATTGTTCCTTGCTGAGACGAGCATCCCAATCACAAGCACCAGCAGCAATGGCTGCAGTGAGCCCCACTACGTCTCCAGCACACACCAAATCAAAGAGGGCCTTGGCTGGCAAACGCCTTCGTCGTGCCGTTGCAGCACTTCCATTGCCAACGCTGCCTCCACGGTGAATGACTCCCTGATGATGAGGAGGCGGTGCCGGGGATAAAGCCTGTGCTGACATCACCGCTTTTGTTGAATTACATGGAGCGAGAAACGAGTGCCACTTTGCGTCTACATTTGCGTGAGTTATGCTACTGCCACTCTTGTTTAATCCTACTCCACCATCATCACGGTCGCCTCGATACCCGTCGCTCTCTGCAGTAGGTTCTGACTCGGTACGTCCTTCAATCCCGACATCATCATAGCCACTGAGAAGAACCCGTTGAGCCTCTAGATCGCGCTGCTGTATTTCAAGCTGCCGAGTGTCGTGTCGCGTCATGGCGCGTCGCTCACGGGCTTCACATTCTCTTGCCATGACGAGTTGCCACCACTTGGTTCGCCACCGCTCTTTGCGCTCCTCGGGGATCTTCAACAAGGCCGTAGGTCTCGACGCTGGTGTCTCTGCTGCTGGCGTTTGCACTGCATTCGCTTCATCCGTGCCAGTAAAACAAGGGTCAAAGTCTGGGTTCTCAGCGGCAACAGGGCTGAATCCCACTGGATCTTGAGCTCTAGCCTCCATTGAATTATCGCCCCTAGTAGAAGCAGCAAGGGAGGAGGCGCGAGGAACAAGGCGTTCTAAACTAGGACCTAAGACAGGCTCCTTGCTTGCTTTGTCAGGTTTAGCAACTTGACCACTGCGCGTTACTGGCGAGGGTGCCGATGCCGCCAGCCTTCCCGCCCATGAGTTCGCGAATTGAGGCTCAGGTACACTAGAGCTATGAGCTTCAACTGGAAGGTCCGCAGCCTGATTACCGTGGGTCTCGCCGCGGTTCTTAGTTGCACGCTTCCCTCGCTGCTTTCTACCTTTCTGTTTGGATGGCTGACGTGGCAGTTCTGGGTGAGGTTCTTGCCTTAATACTAATCCAAAACCAGAAGGAGTCCATTCTTTGGCTGTGGCCGAAAGGCCAACCCTACCACTGGTTATACTACTGGTAGGTGCAGATGCCACACGAAACTCCACAAGCTCAGCAGTGCGGTGAGTGTCCATTGGGTTCTGAACCGTTGAAGCAAGTTGGCACGATCCCTCGACAGAGGCGATGCGACTATGCTTGTTATCGGATTGAGAAATCTCTGCAGTTTCTTCTGCAGCCCCAAGAGTTTCTTTGGAGCTGTAACCTGCGCACTCGCTATTCTTCACCTGCACTTTACGCCGATTTGGCCTTCCTCGGCTCTTTTTCGGCTTGGCAACCGTGTCACTTCCCACGTTATTCATTAAGGAACTTGTCAAGCCAAGGCACCGCTGGTAGCGGTGGTTGAGTGAGAGCTCTACGACTTTGAGGCGGCCAACATGAGACAATTCACTTACGTGGTACGAGTATCAGCTAAAAGTGGCTAAATACCTGCTAGCTACTGTAAGAGCGAAAATTCGACTAGCTCTCTACTCTATTAGAAGCGTGGTCCTCCGTTTTAGCCTTACTTTATTGAGTCTAGCAAGCTAGCCACCGTGATTCCAGCAGTCAGTAGTCAGTCTAGTCTAGCTAAATTAGCACAAATTGGCACAGGCACACACCAGGCACTCATACTTTGCGCGAAAGTGCTACAGTACTGTACAGTACAGAAATGCGTGAGAACAACAGGTTTCTGAGAAGTTTCGTCGGTCGGAATAGCACGTTTACCGTCGGCAGAATGCAACTTACTTCTTGATGCGTCGATGGACAACCAATCGACATTCGGCATGCCACGTCGGCATCCTGACTACTGCCAGATTGCTAGGCCGACGTCTACACAAACGAGTTACGAGTTATCATGCTCAACGATTGCGTACCGCAAGGGTGCTGGCTGCCCCCTGGGCCGATCGAGGAGCCGCAGCGACCTCCACTTCAGCGGAAACAGTGTGGCTGCCTAGCGAAAATCACATGGGCTGTGCCGAAGGGTTCGGCTTTCGCAGAGCTACAGAAATTGCTAGTTGCAGAGGGAGTGCTCCAGCCGCCTCTCTCGGCCTTAATACCGGGCGTAGGAGACGACGATGATGTGAGCACACCGCCTCGCTCCTTGGCTGATACAAGTGGCCCGAGCAGTGGGAACAACAGTGGGCACGGAACACCAAGAGGCCGGGATCCCAACCGTGAAAGATCTGACTCGTGGGGTTGGTACGAGGGCACCCGAGACTCGTGGTCCTACAGCGACTCCGATCACGAAGGAGCCGTCCGTTACGCTCCAGGACATGCTGCCTCGGCTTCGTCTGCTCTAGGCCGCGATGGCATGTTCGAACAACACATGGCCGGTACTTTCCTAACCAATCGCCTCAGCAGCGAGATGAACGGTTACTACAGCAGCAGCGAAGGCCTGAACGGAGTCGGCCGCGTCGGCGCAGTACCTGAGCACGTGCTCGAAGAACCGTTCAGCGCGCAAGTGCTGTGGCATTTCACAGCAGGTGCCCCCCGGTTGAACACCAATTCCTCCGGCCGCCCCGGTGGGTCGGACGAACGCGCTCGCGCCGAAGCCCTCTGGGCCAAGGGCCTAACTGGGGCCCTCGTCACGCTGCGGGCTCAACACGCTCAGGCCAAAGCGACTTCTGCCACCATCACAGCTGAGGGCAATTACGCTGCTGGTGGAGCTGTAACCCCAGTCACTGACGTAGTCGCGGCGCCAGAAGCTGAAGCGTCGCCCGAGACGGAGCGCCACCCCCACGCTGCAGAGGACTCGCTGGCCACCGCCAGAGAAAACCTCGTGCCCGACGAAGCCCCGCCACCGCCGGGCCGCTCGGACTCCATGAAGTCGGGCTGCACGGGTGGCCCCGCGCTGGAAGCGGCGGCCGAGCGGCTGAGCGGTCTGTTCATCGTGCCGCCCGAGCCGTTGCTGGCCAAGCCAACTCCGAGCGTCCCGACACCGGCCACCGATGCCACGCTGTCTCCGTCCTCCAGCAATAATGCTTTGTCTCCGACAATGCCGAGTACCGACGGGTGGTCGCGCGCGTCTTCCGTGCACGGCGGCGATTGTAGCTCGGACGGGTTGGACAGTTGGAGTTCGCAGCCGCAACCCACGGTGCTGTTTCGAGGCTCGAGCCCGTTCGCCACCTCGGTCACGAAAACCTTCACCTGCGACCGCTGCGGCGACGCTGGCGAGCTCGTGGTGCGCGTGCCGAGGTTTCAAGTGCTCCGTGCTGCAGGGCGGGGCGGTGCGGTTCACGCAGAGTTCCTCGTGGTGGTGAGCTTCGGCAGCAACATTACTCTGGGCGCGTGGCGGCGGTTCAGCGACTTTGCGGCGTTGGCGCACTCGGTCTCGAAAGGCGCGCCGTCGCCCCAAGTGCGGGACCAGTTTCGCATGTCGCACTTCTCGTGGGCGGTCCTCATGCAGCGGAAGCGACCCTTTCGGTGCCTGGACCGGGATTACCTCAGCTTGAAGTGCTTTTTGCTCGAACGCTTCTTGCACGACTTGGTGTTCGAGTCGCACTCGCCGGCCACCATCCGGGACTTCCTGGGGATGTGGTGATAGTTCGTTGCACACCAGCCATGAAGTAAATCAGCTCTTGCCGAGCAAAATTCGCTTAGCCTTCTAAATGTTTATAATGTTCGGTGCACGCCAACAAGGCCAAGGGGCAGGGGGCAAATTGGCCGATAGCGATAGGTTTATACTTTATACAACACAACAAATTTCACTTCACGTGGCATTTCTGCGGGATTTCCGCGGGATTTCCGTGCCGTAGTCATAAAGGCACTGCTAAATTCCCGTCGCGGCAATGACGTCTGATTGGTAAAATTTTCCATTCCGCGGAATTTCCAGCGGGAAACCGAACCTAGAGTTACAGGAACCCACTTGAAATGGCCCACTTCGACCGGCAGGAAAAAAATGTACGTACATTGGGCGTATCCCGAGCGCAAGGCGGATGGGCAGCAGCGGAGCGGAGTGCAGCAGAGGACCAGCAGATGCAGATGGCAAACACTTCCGGCTTCAAGCTTTACAAGCTTCAAGCTTCCAGTTTCTACTAGTACTAGTAGTAGCTTCCAGCCAGTACCGGTGACCAGCAAATGGCGAACAGCCAACAACAGGCACAGGTACAGTCAGAAGAGAACACTTGCCATGTAAGTAAACGACGCGGGTTGACAAACGATGCCGAGTGGCCAGCAAAACTACGTACGAACAACAGACAACCACAACCAGACAGCCAGACGACGGCAACATCACATCGAGAATAGGCCACTTGTGCTGGATATAATGAATCAACCCTGTAGTTGTATCTGAAATGATAGAAATGAAGCATTCGTACAGTAGCGTTCGTTCGTAATAAGTAGCACTGTAGCACTTGATAAGAAGCAAGTGCTCGAAGCACTCGAAACTCGAAGCTCGTTGACCACTAAATTTCGCAGCAGTATCTTTTAATCTCTAGGCAGTGTTAAGACGACTTTAAGGAGACCATTAGAAGGAATTAGAGCAGCATAATGAAATTCACTATTCTCGCGGCACTCCTCCAAGGATGCCAAGCATTGCATTCAACAACGCTGCAGCACGCCTTAGGCCGCGCATCCCCTAGCAGAAGACAATTGCATCTGTGCTCTACGAGTAGAAGTTCGTGTTCTCCGCGTCGTAACTTCTTGCTGGTTCCACCGCGCTTCGCTGCGTCTGTGGCTGCTGCTTCGGGGGTGGCGTTCTTGCAGCCAAGGGACGCGTGGGCAGGCGATGTCGCAGCTGTAGCCGAAGGAGCAACTGCATCCAGTGAGGAAGCCCTCAAAGAAGCTGCGTCACTAGTGAAGTATGGACTAGTTGAAGAATCGAAAGGCCAGTGGGATAAGGCGGTCCGTTACTACGACAAAGCGGTGTCGTCAGCGCCGGACTACGCTCTTGGTTATGTGAATCGGGCTAATGTTCGCGTAATCTTTGGCAAGCTCGACTCTGCTCTATCCGATTACGACACCGCGGTATATGGCCGTTTCAAGTCAATAATTTTACATGCGCTGGCATTTTATAGCCTCTATTGTTTTGTCTAAGTGTTGAAGAATCAAGGTGCTCGGGAGCGTTTTTACTTCTGAGAGTACAGTGAGAGTTCGCTCAGCCTAGTAGCTACGGTCGAGAGGTATCACCAAGTGCCAAAAGGGGGATGCGTGCATCACTTTCTGCTCATCTTATCTTGCTCTCATTACGTTCGTTGTGTATTTTCTATAATGCAGATTAAAGTGTCCAGCCGGAAGGGATCTTATTACAGTGAGCTTCCCGACCGATGGCTGTTTTACCTCAACCGAGGCACTACGAGGCTCAACTTGCCTCTTTCGAGCACCAACGCCGGAGACAAAGACGCTACCGTGAAAGAAAATGCACAATTATGCGTAGACGACTTCAAGCAAGCAGAACTGCTGCGTGGTCCTCTGAAGCCTGAAGCAATCATCGTGGAAAACCGCGCGCAGGCTTACGAGCGCCTCGGGAATTACAACTTGGCCATTGCTGGTATGGCTGTGTAAACTTTTCCGTAAAGCTACTACCTACATGTACATTTGTTAGCTTTATCTTTCAAAAGGGCTGCCACTCACCATGACTCATGCGACGAAAGCGCTGTGAGCGAAAGGAGTGGAGTTGGTAGTGATACTTTTTATCATGTGTTGTGACTCTTTCATTTTTCATTTTACCTTCTGAAATTGCGTGACTTGCAGATTACGGCTCTGCGATCTCCCTCAAACCCAACGACGTGGCTCCGTTTTGGCTTCGTTACGCGGCTTGCTTGTTCGAAGCGCAGCGAGACGGCGAAGCCATTGCGTTGGCGCGCAGGGTCAAGTCCAAGTTTCCTGGGGAAGCAGAAGTCAGCGTAGTGCTGGCGGGGATCTTGTCCCAAGCAGGCATCCCCTCCTCTGGGGGCGCTGCCAATGGCAGCGAGAAACAGCAGCCGGTTGGCCTTACTGAGGCCACGAACTTGTACCGCAGCTTGCCGCCGGTGCAGCGCGAGAAGTACAGCAACCCCGTGTTTTTGCGAGACACGGTGCGCTGGCCGCCAAGGCTAACGGCTGCCGTCATTGCGCTGTCGAAGATCAAAGTCGACGTCGACGGCGTGCTACTATCAGTCAATTGAAACCATCGCCAATCAGACTAGAAGTTAGAAGAGGCCCCGTATTTTGGAATTCGCTTACTGTTCTGCTATCTATTTAGGATTGGAAAAAAGGAGAACTCTAGGTTTAGGTGCCATGTGGCATACGGAACCGTGCTGTGTATATTGGATGTGCCCGTATATCTAGAACAATTTCGAAATCCAAGAGGGATAAACACAACCATTCTTAATAGTGAGAGTGATAGCGATTTCTAAGAAGTTGTTAAGGGTCTAATGTTTTCATGCGCTTTTATCTCTGTTAGCTACAGAAACAGCGAGCAGCATATTCGAATCAGGAAATTAATTTCGTAATTAAGGCACATCGGCACACCAAAAGCATTAACAAGTGGCGAGATGTCCAGTCCTGGTGTGAGAAGCCCTTTCTCGCTGAATGGCTCTTAAAATCAATGCCCAATCCCGATTGGCCATCTCTTAGTCATACGCCGAGTAATCAGCATCCCCCATATCCCCCCAAGCAAACGGGTTCATGAGCCCCGCGAAGGACGCCATGTGCTCCGCCTCGTATGCCTTCTGCTCGAGCTCTTTCTGGTAAGCAGCGCGCTCGCGCTTGCCTTCAATATAGTGCGCGTTGCGCTCAATTCTAACGGCTTTGGCGACAGCTGCTTCATGCTCTTTTGCCACTCGCATGGCCTCGTTTTTCACCTTGTACGCTTCGATGTCCTGGGCTTCAAGCCTCTTCAGGTCCTCAGCCTTATCAATGGCGATCTTCTTCCGGCCCTCTGACTGCCAAACCTCCTGCTCGTGCTTCATAGCCTTTTCGGCTGCCTT
>Ga0307979_1002634_pt1 | contig 12317 bp, 15 predicted proteins | sample OrgLakmetage1058_FD_201833 | JGI IMG/M metagenome (GOLD analysis project Ga0307979, IMG submission 201833) | Saline water microbial communities from Organic Lake, Antarctica - #1058 | ecosystem: Environmental > Aquatic > Non-marine Saline and Alkaline > Saline | place: Antarctica: Organic Lake...
CTTGTTGCTGCTGTCTGGTATTTTGGCGTTCAAGACGTTGGTTGCCCGCTGCTAAGACAGCAGCTCGGGACTGGCCTGCATACTCGTGCGCATCTTCCCTGTATTTGTTAACGAAGACACATATATGAGTCCAAAATTCAAACACGTGTTTAAACTTTCCTCCTACCCTTAAAAAATTAGATAGGGTAATTGATCAATGCAAAGAGCACTCATCCCACTCAACACAAATTCAAACCAGTATGCAGTATCCTCCACAGTGGTGTCATTCTGCCAAAAGCTTCGGCCGCCGCTGCCCCATAAACTAGGATCAAAGGCCTCGAGCGGCACCTACAGCGATACAAAAAAAGATTAAATACGACATCGAATAAAGACGCTTCCAAAATTTGACTTCAGGTATTGATTCAAAGTTTTGAATTCATTCTAGTTGTACCTCTTCTTCCTCGCGATCGTATTCTGCGAAGCTAACGCTAGCGTCAGCAACAACAGCACCGTAGCCCGATGCCCGGCTGTCTAGGTATGCCTGCCACCGCACAGCTTCTAGCGCAGCATTCGAGTGGCTTCCGTCAGCAAATGAAACATTGATGCCACTTCGGTCTTTCTCATCATTGTCGTCACCTTTCGGTGGCGAAGTGAGCGTGAAGTTAGCGTCAATGAAGCGGTCACCATCTACGAAATCACCATCGTCGGTTTTGTCACCGTCTCCATTCTCCTCATCCAAGCTGTCAAGCTGCTGATAGTTATGGCCCCCGTGGTGTGGCAAGGGCATTATTAATCCAAAGGTACCTGAGTCAAATTTGTTGTCTTGGTTGCTGCCTCGAATGAAAGTTGTCTCACTGCTACGCCAAAGATGATACAATTGATACACAAATTGAGTGCGTTAAAGTGCTACTTACACAACGTGTACTTCATGGCCATATAATCATTAGAACTACCCTTCGATAGGCACTACTAGTAGGACAATCAGCCCGATGAGGAAAGATTCACCATTTTTGGCGCGATGATGCTGGAAGAAATTTTGTCCGTTGCAGAATTTTTCGTGATGAAAATAGTGAAAATATTTGAATTCTCAATCAAGCTTGCTCTATCTACTCTCACAGTTAGTCTAATCTGCTACCATTACTAGAAGCTGCACTGCGTCCCTCATTATATACACATGGACGAAGAAGTCTACGCTACGCCGGATGACGACGTAGTATCTCATGGCATCGTGCGCCAACGAGGCGAGCAACCTTCCAAGCCACCAACAGTGCCTGAAGCCACGCTCGACAACTCTAGCGTGCAGCCGCAGCACGCCTTTGAAGTGTTCGCTGGCAAAGTGTATCAAACGACCCGAAGCGACAAGAGAATCAGTTCTGGGCTAGGCGGCACGGGTAGCAGTACCGGGTCGTCTGTCTTAGTGGCAAACGGTGTGGGCGGGCGGGGCAGTGTGGCCAAAGGAGTTAAAGCCTCAACAGACCCAGTGTCGCGATACTTTCGTCTACGGGCTGAGCTCGAAGACTTGGAAACGGACCTCGCGGTGCTTAACCACGAAAGCAATGATGGCTTTAGCCCTAGTGCAAACAACGCATCGAGTGACGTCCTTGTTGCTTTGCGGAACGAGCTCTTGGGTGTGCGGCAGCGCTTAAACCAAGCAGGCTCTGCCCCAGCTCTTCGCACACTTGTGGGTGGCAACAGCGCGGCCGACGAGCTAGGCCTACTGAAAAGCAGTGGCAGCAGCAACGGTGGTGGAGACGGCAGTGGAGGTGCATCCGCCGCGCTTCTTGCCGCTGTCGAGAACCTCAAAGTGGCCGCACAAGAGGCTGGCATTGATAGCAGCAAAGAGGAACGCGGCGGGAAAAGTACTAATGCTACAGGAGCAACCTTTGAGCTTTACGTGAATCCGCCAGGTTCAAACGATGATAACGGCGACAATGAAGGAGACAGCTCTGGCTTGAGCAGTAGCCGCAACAAAGGTGCACCTGCTACCAGCAGAGCTGCGCGTGTAGCTGCCCTCGAAGAACGCATGGCTCGGGTAGAGGGCGCCGTAGGTGCTCCTGTAGATGACGCTGGGGCTTTGGGCGGTTTGGTAGGAAGGCTCGGGCGTAACAATAGCAGCAGTAGCAGTGGTGGTGGTGGTGGTGGTGGGAGTAACGCTAGTTTAGGCGAAGTTCTAGCAGCGCTTGAAGCTCGGGTAAATAGAACTCCTAACTATTGCTCTTGATTGATAACGTTCAAGGTCTCTGTTTTTTTTTTGTCTCAAACTAGTGCGCATGTTGCATGCGCTTATGAATAGTTAATGGATTTTCTGGTGTAGAGTACTGTTTCTTGTTTTTCTCTTTACCTTTTGCCATCCATCGTCTTCCTTTGCGTACCTCACAGGTGGCACGACTCGAGCCCGAGACCATCGCCAAAGCTCGCCAAGAACTGCAACCGCTGCAAGCCGCACTCCAACAAGTGCTTCAGGAGCAGAAAGCGTACGCTAGCGGTACAAGTGGTGGCAAAAGTGGTGGCAAATGTGGAAGCAGCAGCAGCAGCAGCAGCAGTGGCGGTGGTGGCGGTGGTGGCACCTCGATTGACGAACGTTCAGCAGTGGCGGCCCTCTTTCAGCGCACGCAAGCGATCGACGAATACGGGCCCATGTTGCCTGGTCTCATTGGACGGCTGCGCTCGCTTCAAGTTTGTCCAAATATATTATACATATTTGTTTATGTCGGTGTTTGTGTGGTTCTTTTCCTCACTTGAAACGCATATCCGACACGCTGCGTGTTTTATCTTCTTTTTTTTCCGTTTCCCATCCTTCACAGGGTGTCCACGAAGCCAGCATCAACGTCATCAACCGGCTGAGCACCCTCGAGCAGAGCCGGCAAGAAGTGGCCAGCGCTGCGAGCCGAGACCGTGAAGCGCTGGCTTTGCTGGCGAGCAACTTATCGGATAACCTGAGCCAGGTGTCACATCCATCTTCAAACATTCTCCCTTCTTTTCATACTTTTTCCTCGAATTTTGTGCTTGTCTCTGTCTACTTTATTACCTCCATGCCATACTCTTCTCATGACGAACTGGTGCACGAAGGATTCTCCTCAGATTTACGTGCGCACTTTTCATTTGCCATTTGCCTCCTTTCAATGTTGGCCTACAGGTCACGGAAAATGTGGCTGCAGTGGACGCACGACTCGCAGGCATTGCACTATGAGATGGAACTTTGTGATAGCAATGTGCACGTGGGTATAAAAGTCTACGCTGAGGTTTAAAAAGTTGAAAGTGGTCGCTTGATTCCATCCTTTAATAAAAATTACAACCCCCTGGGTACGTATATTTTACGCCTACCAGCGCCTTTAATAAGTTTTTTTTCTTGCGCTCGCTAAGTCGCCCTGTATTTATAACGTGATTGAAAACAAGAGGGGTGAATTCGGTCCTTATTTTGATTGGGCTTTGATCTTCAATTCAAATTTATGATCTACTTAAGGAGAAACGGTACCATATCAATGGCAATATTCATAGAAGTATATAAGTGCAAACACTTGGCCATACTGTCTGGAGTGCGCTCCTTTGTATTCTAAGAAAAATTACCAACCCTATACACCGACGCAAATCAATCGGGTTCTCGAAGCAAAAAAAGAACGCGCGTAGTGGCGTCCTCTTCCGGGAGTACGCTAAGGGCTTCTTCTAAGAGCGATCCCTGTGTTGGGGCGCCATTTGAAGAATGCAACGAATCACCCGTGCTCGAACTTGGAGCTGATTGATTAGCACTCAGCACCAAGGTCCTCACCACGAAAGTCCAAAGGCAAGGTGGTCCAGTGCTATCTCCACCATCGAGACCAGCGCCGCCATTGCCACCATCGTCGTCGTCGTTGTCACTTGCGTCCCAGTCCGAAGAGTCGGAGTCTTCGTCAACCTCGTTTGTCGTTAGCTCATCGTTCTGTGCCACGGGTGCAGCCGCAGCAGCAGCAGCAGTACCTGTTGAAGTTTCGTTTGGCGCTAATGCTGCCGCTGAAGGCACAGCAGGCGCGCGCACCGTCGCAAACACACCTACACCTTCTAATTGGAACGCTGCTGACAGCAATTTAGCCAAAGCATTTGCTGCCAGTGCACGCATCCTATTGTTACCCTTGGCAACACCGCTGCTACTGCTACTATTTGTAGCACTGCCACTACTGCGACTGCCTTCACTAGAGACATTGGTCAGAGATGTCTCACGAGGCTCCAAGGACGGCAGTACCGTGACAATCAGATGGTTGGTAGCAAGCGCTGCACATTCCACGAGACGGCTCAGGAGACGGACAGTAGCAGCATTAGATGCGGTGCTGGTAGCGTTGGTAGCCACAGCAGCTCGCAATATCGCTGCAACAACGTCAAGGCATAGCACCAATGATTGTGCTGCTTCGTCTTTATTGCCACGGGCATTATGATTTACGTCAGTGTCTTCATCTTCAATACTGAAAGCACTGGCCTCACCATCTGCCCCAATAGGCTGTGGCCTTGGTGGAGGAGGAGGCAGTGACGAGATCAGCGGTTCTGAAGGAGGAGGAGGAGGAAAAGCGGCAGCAGCAGCAGCAGGTGGATAAATAGGAGCTGGAACAGGAACGACAGCAGGCGAGCTGCTCTCCTTGCTGTCCAGCCCTAAGCGCGCACCCAGCAAGGGAGGAATCTGCAGGCATTCCACCAAGGCGGCTGCGATGGCCACGCCAGCCGCAGCAGCGTCAGCTTCAGAGCGCCATCGCCACCCAGGAGGCGGTCGAGGCTTCTCGAATATGACGCCGGCTACTGATGTAGAGGCCGCTGTTGTTGCTGCAGCTCCTCCTAATGGTTCTGCTGCAGAGATCGTTTCTGCCGCTGTCGTGGCTGTCGCATCAAGAAAAGAAGTTGGCGGCGTTGTTGCCTTTGAAAGTGAAGCTACAGGGAACACAGACAGGAGCCATCGGAGCAGAACAGGCACGAGAGGCATGGCACCACTCCCGCTAGCTCTCGTTTCATCTTCAGATCCTAGCGCTGATGCAGCAGCAGCAAAGTCAGCTAACAAGCAAAACAAGCGTGGGGGCAGCGGCGCTGGACTGTTGTTGGTTGCACCTCGTGTTGTTTCTGTTGCTTTTTTGTCTTCCACTGTTGTAGCTCTACTGTTTGCTGCTGCTCCTGAAGCGTCAAGTGACGCACGCACAGCAGCGTTACTTGCAACTTGATGCAAACGTTTGCATAAACCCGAGCTATTCTTGGCTTTTGTCGTTTCATCACTGATTTCGTCTTGACTGCTCGGATTGAGATCACCATCGCAGTTATCGTGCGCTACGTGCCACTGCACCACTAGTGCCACCGCTGCCTTGGCTGCTGCAATTGTTGCAGATGTCGTGAATTCAGTAGCAGCATCAGTGCCCGAACTCTCAGTGGGCGATGCACGCACAAAAGCGAGAGCGCAGCACAGGGCTTCAGTTTCTTCGGACATGACTCGCGCGTCTTCTTCATGGGCCGAATAGGACGAACTCACAAAAGACGGTGCCGTAATCTCATTCCTCGAGGCCAGGAAGGGCGTGCTTCGTGCTGCCAACAGCGCCAATGGAGCCATCGCTTCATCTCCTGTTGCTCTCACTGCATTTTCCACCCCTGTAGTTCCTGTGTTTCCACTGCCGCTGGCATCAACAGCATGATGAGGTGAAAAAGTACCACTCCCAAGTAAAGCAGAGCGAGCTGTGGCCGCTGTCAACATCAGAGCATTTGGCTGACAACGCTGCAAGTATCGTAATGCTTCTGAATACGCTTGCATGGCCTACAAAGCATACATGGACATACAACGATAAATATGACGTCGTTGTAAAAAACAACAACAAATTTTGGTCTGTTGCTGGAAATAAGAAAGACTCACCTCGCTATCTCCCACCAACCCATCGTGAGCTGTGGACCACTGGCTGTGAGACCGTATATTCACGGTTGAAATCACACCACCACTACTAGTGCTACTTTCAGCTTCATTTGTTGATGTGTTTGTAGCTGGTGCCCCAGATGTTGGTGACGGCGGAAGCAATTCTTCGCAACGCCGGCCGTGGACTGCGACCCACCTGAACATCAAGGAAGATCAAAACGCGCTCAAAGGAAAGGAATAAATCAGCGCATAGCAGCGTAAGATACAAGCAAGCAGTCTAGAAAGTTAAAAAAAAATGCGTGAGATAAAAAGAACACACGCGCGCACCGTAAAAATGACGCTGCTGCCACGCGTGCTCCATTTTCAATATTCTCAACGCTAATCCCTACTGGCGAGGTCGCATCCAATGCAAAGGTCAGCGCTTTACTTAGAATGTTGTGCATTTGACCACTATTGCTTTTGCTCCCGTCGCTTCTGCAGCCACTAACATGAGCACCAACTCTGCTTTCGTGTGAATCCAGCGGTAGAGCAGCAAGGGTAGTAAGAAGGCGCGCTAAGAGTGGCACTAGTTGTGTACCCATGCGCCACACCTGAAACGCACGATAACACGCATCCGCAATAGATAGCGCGTATAAATATAGGAACTCATATTGGATCACAAAGAGAGAGGAGACGTTAAATGATGCCCCAGCTACCCTCTACTTTCTGACGTCTTTCACTGCCGCATGCTTGTTTGCATTACCTCAAAGCTTTGGTCAGAGTTCAGTGATCGTGCTACTTGCCCCCATAAGCCTGCTTGCTTTCGACCTGAAATACCCTCAAGTGCATCGTCACTGCTCCAATCAGGCCACAGAGTGCGCCCAAGCTCAAACCGCAGAAGTTCTCCAGAGGCAACGTTTTCGGGGAGCATACTCGAAGAAGTAGAAAAAGAAGAAGAAGAAGAAGAGCTCATATGCAGCACGAGAGCGTGCACGAGCACTTCGCTCAAGATTGCGTCTTGGCATAGCAACAAGCCTTCTTCTTCGACAGTTGAACTTGGTGCAGCAACAGCAGCAGTAGTAGAGAATGAGCCTGCGCCTGAAGTCGCTGCACTGTTAGCCGCTGTATCATTTGATGAAGTGGGTTGCTCTGTACCAGCTTTCAGAGAAGAAGGCGCAGTGGATGCAGGCAAGCATATCTCTGGACGAACGGCAGCAGATATGCGAGCTAGTTTCCGTATGAAATCAAAGCCGGCAACACAAGCGTCCGATTCCAACATCGCGAATTGAACAGCTGCAGTTGAAGTTTTCGAGAAAGAGGAAGAGTCTACAACCGTAGCCAAAAGATTCCCCGACGGTCGACCAGCTGTTGCACCAAAGAGGGAAGCAGTGGCCAAATCAGCAGCTGCTTGCCGCACGGAAGAAGCTCCAGGCCATTGCGCGGCTTCCAGGACTAGGTTTTCAATTGAGGGTAGCGGCAGTGACGACAAGGTATTATTGATTGATGCTTGTGCATTGGAGTGCTGCCAACGGAGAGATCGTTTAGGCCAAGGCATGGCCCCTAGTTGAAGTGCGAGCAAGGATAGCAACCCTTCAGCTTCTGCTGCGTTGATACAAGATTCACTGCTGTTGTTCTTCTTTTCCCTGTCGTCGTTGGGATTATCACCAGTTGTTGTTGCCATGCCATTACGCCATCGCAATACTACTGCGTCAACAAGCGAGTTTCGGTGCTGAACTTCACGACTCTGTTGAGGTGTGATGCTGCTTGCGGTAATCGTATTGCCGCTCTTGTCATTGGTATCAAGAACACAGGAAAGCTCAACGAGAGCATTGATCGCACTGACAACTGAAACTCGAACCTATTGATGCAACGAACAGAAAAAGAGATAATGCAAGGGAAAAGTAAGCGACAATTTTGAAAAGATTTCGGATGATGTCAGCAATCGCTACAGTCACCCAATAATATTCCGAGCCCTCTATTTCTGAAGTATTGCTTGGCTTCATTCGTGCGAGCAATGGAATTTTGCATGCTCTCACCGAGGCCTGTTCATGCGCGAGCACTGCTAGCAAGTCAACTGCTAAGCCAGGGCGGCCAAGCGTCGACAAAAGTTCGACTACTGCTGAACAATAGCCGGCCGAGGATTTAAGGATGGTACTTTTTAGGTTTTTAGCGAGTTCGCTGCAAAGCTTCATGAGCGCTTCAGCGAGCCGCCAGTCGATCTCATTAAGCGAGCTGCCTTCATTGCTGACATCATCGCTGATAATATCGCTCTTGTCGTCACTACTGGCGCCAGCGCTTGCATCGTGCGCAGCAGTAAGGAGGTCTGGTACTCCCAGGCAGCGAAAACAAGCATTCAGGAATGAAGCAGGAGCGGGGCGCCCGCCGCCTGGCCCAAGCAAGAGAACACGAGCGCAGCCTTTAACCGCTTCACTTCGAACCTATGATAATTTGATGATTGTAGAGAAAGCAGTTTAAAATAATTTGTGGGTGGCATTTACGTAATATTTTTCTCGGTGTATTTGGAACAAAGAGACTCGTACCGCTGACCACGGGTCTGCAAGTAGTTTTAAAGCTACAAGTTCGAAACCCTCATCATTTGCGTCGTGGCATGGTAAGTATTGACCTTCACTCAAGCTTTTGTCAGTATCGTTGTTCTCCGCTAAAGTTTGGTTGAGGACCCGAAAGGTCGCAACTGCAAGGCGCAGGCGTTGCTCAGCCGTCAAGCCAGACGAATGGGCATTGGATACTGTTGGCACGGCAAAGAGAAGGCTTTGTGCGGCAGCTACCGCCTATCCGCAAAAATTATAAGATAACAACATGCAATAGCTAGCGTCAGGCATCTATTTTTTTGAAGACATCTAGCAACCAAATTGGGTAGGGTGCTAAGTCATTTATGAATAGAAACAAAAACATCGAAAGGAAAAGATCAACAACCTGGTGCCCCGCCGACGCAGGCAATGATAATTGTGCACCCGCTAGAAGCACATGGAAATTTGCGTCAGGCGACGACTGGCCCTGCACGTACGCAGCTATTGAAGCGCGCATGCTAAGAGCGCCGATACCTGTTATTAGTAAGCAATAAAGTGAAAAGAGGATGATTTTGGGTGTGCTACTTGGTGAGCAAGCGTATTCTTGAGCTAAATGCTGAATGACCTGTGGTTGTCATCAGACCACTCGCAGTAGAATAGTATACTACAGCTTAGCTTCAAGCAGCAGTTTCTTAGCTTCAAGCAGCAGCTTCTAGTAGTCGTCAAGATTTCGAGCTCGAAGCTCGCAGATAATTATATGATGAAGGTTTCAAACGACGATGATTTCAAACCTCAAGCAAATGCCCTAATGTATTATTTTTACTGATGATATGATATTATAGAGCTCGATGCTCCGTCGGTGCCATAAATATGTCAAATGCCAAATGGCTTGCTCAAACTGATGAGCCGGAAGCCGGTGTATGACTTGGCTCGAATAGCAAACAAGGGAGCAAATCTAAGAGTTTCAGTCGCGCAGTTAATGAGTTCAAGCGTACTGCTTCGTATCACTCTAGCGAGATGGGCTTGAGCATTCATTACGTTTCGCAATTTACTAGCGCAATGCACGCATTTTCTTGGTGGAAACTATACGACTAGGCTCCCCGGAGCTTTAATAGGTTGTATTTGAGACGGCTCGCATAATTATTTTCAGCTGCGTAGACAATAGCATTGATACTTGCCAATTATAATTTCTTTGAATGCGCGCCACGAGATACTTTTTATCAATAATTGTGGCATCCATCATTGCCTGCACGATGGTCGCATATCGCGCTGCCTTCGTGAGCAACCAACCATTAGTAGACGCACGTGTAGACGCGACTGCCATCAGAAATGTTCTCAACCTCACAGAAGCATTCAACCTTGACCACGTTGGTGAAATAGCTTACGTGACGTTTCACGAAGGAAAAGTAGTTCGTAAAAGTTTCATTGAAGACCCAAAATCACCTTATGGATGGTATCATGGAATGGCTGAACGCTTCTTAGCAGACGTGGCTGCGTCCCCACATCTGATGGGCTTCTTAGGCACTGCTGTTATCAAAACAGAAGATGACGCTACCCTCCCTCCGCGTGCCGTGAGTATGCTTGCTTCAATGGGTTCCCCACTACTCGCCCATTCGATCCAAAAAGCATCTCGCCCTGGAGCGATCCTAATACCCGATTGGCATTTCATAGAACACCACGGCTTTCGAGATTTAATTCGCACCGTCAGAAAACTGGGCAAGCCTCTTCGCTCCAGAGAACGAAAGGTCTTCTGGAGAGGCTCTACAACTGGCTTTCCATGTGCTACTCCTTTTGTGAGCCCGCATTCAAAAAGCGCCCTATCTGTTTGCCAGGAACGTTCTTGTGACAGCCTGCACCGCATTGGCGCTGCAAGAAGTGCAAAGAATGTACCATGGTTAGATATAAAGGTGGCGCGTACATTAATGTGGTGCAATGACTCAGATGCTCAGCGTCTCCTATCAGAAGGGATATCGGTCGAAGAAAACCGAAATCCAGGCCACCAACGGCACGACGAGGTCAGTTGGATCGCGCGCCGAGGTTTGTTTGAAATTGATGGTTTTGTTAATGCTTGGGGGCATCTCTGGCGGTTAGCTTCTGGCAGTGTGGTCTTCAAAGTGGACTCAGGCTTCACGAATGCGTACCTGGAGCAGGAAGTTCCCGGTGTCCACTTCATTCCATTGATGTCCAATTTGTCGGATCTCGCTGACGCAACAAAAATGATTCAGGAGGAGTCTTCAATGCCATACCTTGAGAAAATTTCAAGGAACGCCAACTTACTGGCAAGTGCTTTCACGTACGAACAAGAAGTAGATCGCGTGGCGAAAGAACTTCGCGCGAGCTGGATAGCCCACAAAGATGGCAAACGCCATGCCGCTTAAGGATCTCCCGCGTTCACAGCGCACAGTGGCCCCTTTTTGCAGACCCTCGCTCGTACTGCGCCAGCTTTATAAATCAACCGCATGCGAGCATACCTTTCCTGGTTTTGAAATGGCCATTCTGCGTTTTCCTTTTTTTTTAAAGGACTTAATGCAAGTAAAAATAGACCACACAGCTCTACAGCTCTAGGTTTATAGCTGAAATCAACAATCCAAATGCGGCTTGGATTACAGATAGGGAAAGCCTTTATCCTGATGTTGCTATACGTAGTCTCTCTAAAATATAATTTATAAAGTAACTCACAACCACTTTATATACGTACTTAGTAAATACAATTTCGATGTTCAATGCACGCTTTAAATTTCTGCTAGCGTAATGTCGGCGCGTTGGCTTATCCCTTTAAAGTTAGTATCTGGCCGCTACGCATTAGCCGAGCGGCCTGCTTTCGGCTTATTTTGGTTTGCCATTTCCGTCTGTGCGCGCGTGGGTGACACTGATCCGTTGTTCGAGGCAGTGGCAGACGCTGGCGGAAGCGCCTTGTACATGTAGAAAGCGAGCAGTGGCCCTGTGGTAAATGTAAAAATAAGGACATTTCGAAAAGTGAGCTCTGTGGAAGTGGTGGTCGGAAAGTAGCGCTTTCAATACCAAACGCAAACTATAAATCGAGAAGAACTTAGATTGAAGAGGCATAAGTCAAGAGTCAAGGACGCAGCATCTGCGGAGGTGACCCAATTATAGGAACAATAAAAACTGAAAGACGTACCGCCTAATATGGCAATTGCACCAACAACTGTGAAGGCAACAGCACCACCGCTCATACGTGCTTCAGTCACGCTGACACAAAGACAAAAGCAAAGACGACGGGTGTGTTACTATTGAAAGGGTGCAAGTAAGACGCCCAAGTGTACATATCATTTAAACATCAGTCTATCATTTATGTAATGCTGCTATTACTCACGTGCTGGTGACCGTGTATGGAGCTTTCATAGGAAGAGGACTGGGCCGCATCGTTGGTACGGGAGTTGCCGCTAAATCCGAAAGAGTTGCTTCATTCACGAAATTCTATGCGACAAGGTGAAAAGGTCAGAAGAGCCATGGTTGTTGGCATCGTAGACTCAAAGATATATCGGTTTTCACTAGCAACAAATCTCCACATGGTAGCAATGTATCTACCTCTAAAATTTTCAGGATTATACTGAAACAGCCACAGTATGCTTGTAGTTGTGTGCGTCCTGTACAATTATTTTAGTATCCTTGACAAATAAATTTACTTACCCCGCTCGAGTAGGCTGTCGCACGAATTGATTTGATGACAATCGTACTGCCATCTGTTGGCGCAGTTACAGTTTGGTCAGCTGCTGACGATGATGACGATCCGTACGCGCGCGTAAAACCATTCCTGTTAGGTAACGAATAAGATTAGTTGGAGGGTGGCAATGACAGTGGAGTATAACTCAGTTAGGTCTCACGTCGTGATATCGCAAGCGCCGAACCCATCGATATCAGCTTCAAACATGTATTTTCCAGTTGCCCCTGATGTTGACACCGTGAGCGTTTCTCCTGCAGCGTAAGTGCCCGATGTCGATCCTGTACCAGACACGATCGAG
>Ga0307979_1002638_pt1 | contig 12298 bp, 10 predicted proteins | sample OrgLakmetage1058_FD_201833 | JGI IMG/M metagenome (GOLD analysis project Ga0307979, IMG submission 201833) | Saline water microbial communities from Organic Lake, Antarctica - #1058 | ecosystem: Environmental > Aquatic > Non-marine Saline and Alkaline > Saline | place: Antarctica: Organic Lake...
AGACTGGGAAGTGACCAAGTATCATTAACGAGGTAAGAGCAACGCATCGCCAACAACAGGAACCCTCCATGTATAGCTCTGCAGCTCCTAAAGGAGACCACGAACCCCCCTGTTCACACATGAACACTTTGTATTTGGGAGAGTATTAACTAGACTAGACTAGACTTGGAATTCCGGTTTTTTTAGGTCCCATTTTTGGGGAAAAGTGGGAAAATCTGTTACTTATTTACTTATAAAATTACTTATTTGGCACCAAAAATCCGCATATATAGGTAATACTTATTTTTACGAACCCTAGCAGGTATGACGTTCGCGAGAGCGGGTTAAGGGCATAGGGCAGTTTTTTTTTTCTGCGTGTGGTTCTTACTTGATTCATACGAAAACATGCACCCGAATCAGCCAATCAAAACCCGAGTCAAGGAGACCGAGAAACCCGAGTCAAGGAGACGGGGGTGCCCTTCTCCCGGGTGCCCCCCCCCGCCCGGGGGAGGATCTTTTTGACACAGGCCCTGAGTCCCAAGGACCCAAGGGGCCGGAATTATAAATGAAACTTGTGCGCCTAATTAGCGGATTCAATATCCAAGAAAACCCACGAGGCTGCTGGGGTTTCCTAAGGTTCTCCTTCAGCGTTATTAGTAATCACCGGATCTTCTTCTGAGCCGAAGTGGCTAAAACCCGGAAAACCCGCTGTTTTCTTGGTTACTGCCGTTAGATTTAGTTTGCGCTGTTTTGTTTTTTATCTCTACCTATTAGACTTCTAATTCCGTCTCCTCGGGGCCCGTCTCAAAAACACGGCCCGTACCGCAACTCCACTTCTCTTAAAGGCACTTCGAACGTTTTTGCGGTTCGTAATATCGTAATTCGCACCCAAGGACCCAAGGTCACTACAGTCACAAGGCAACGTTTCCTTCCTCTCGTATACCCCGTTCTTTTAGAGAGGGCTGTTTAACACTTCAACCTCGAGATCCTGCCGTAGCAGCACTCTTGATGAAGTGGCTTCGAATTGCGGTATCGCCTTCTTTGGCATTCGCGTTGTAGCGCTCCACGTCGCTTAACGCGTCTCTTAAGAAGGGCGCGGGCAACCAGGTGTGCACATGCGTGAAGCGCGCATGCGGCTTGACGCCAATGCCGCGGTCGATTTCTTCGACGAATCTGCACAGACGAAGAGGAAGGTAAATTTGGTTTTCACAGAGATAGAAGTACACGAGAAAGCAAGCAATATATAATTACGAACACAAACAAAAACACAAAGAATGTTATGATGAGACGACGCTCTTTTGTCAACGACACAAGCAAGCATCCGAGCATCCTACTGTGTTTTGCTTTCGTTCTCTTTTCTCACTTGATGCCCGCTGCGTCAGCTTCGGCTTGGCGTTTCTTTTTGAGCGCTTCAGCCGCCGCTTCTCCCGCCGCCTGTGTGGGCCGTCGGGTCATCCCGCCGTCGCGGGGTCCTGGCCCGATGTGTTTTCGGAGCTTGGGATCGGACTCCAGCAGCGCTACTGGCAAGCCCACCCAAGCATCGTCGTCGACTGCTACTTTGGTCCTCGACCATGTGTCTGGCAGCGGCAAAGTAGTTTTGAAAGTGCGCGCGCCGTAAGCTTCGCCCTATTGGGAAAAAAAAGAAAGAAGAAGAGTTGTAAAAGAGCAGAAATGAGGCGAAAATAGAATAACAGTAAAGACACACACATGAAAGCACGAGGCATAATGAGTAACGAAAAAATATAATCACGACGTCAAGCATTAAAAAACAAAGACTCCGCTGTGCCACCCTTAACAACGTCAAATTAATTTCTTTCGCTCCTCTCGTGTCCATTCTCTCTGTTCAGCGAATTACCGCGGGCGCGCTGTCCACGTAATCCAGCAGCGCGTACTCGTCGGCGTGCCTGAAGTTGGGCTTCAGGCCACTGGGCACGAAGTCTTCCCGCCCCCACACCCGGCGCGCAACTTGCCCCTCCCATACAGGGTTGCTCCGCTCCGCGCGCAAGGCCGCCAAACCCGCGCGGCTCCGCGCCTGATTAGAGGAGGTTAGATTCGATTAGATTCGATGAGATTGTACTCGCCGACAGCAAAGAATCACCAACAAACAGCACGAAGCGCCTTATTGACGAATCCTCCAGAACAAGTGTAACTGGGCTGAGTGTCCTTTTGCATAGAACAATTTTCATTTTTTTAACTCTCTCATGAACCCCCTGTAGAATACAACTCTCACCTGCTGCACGAAGAAGCGCGCTCGACGCTCGAGCCAGGCTTTGTAGGCGCCCAAGCGCCCCCGCGCGCAGCGGCCTCGCACCAGTGCTTGCACTCGAGTGGCTAAACCCGGCAAACGGCATTCGCGAATGGTCGACGAGGCCAATTGTGAGGCCAAGCTTCGCGCCATTTTTTTCCGGTTGAGGATGGCCCGCTTGGCGACAGCAGCGGGGTCTTCGTGAATCTGCCGTTGCGCTTCCAACTCCTGTTTGGGGGGAGCATATTCATATGTGTATGTGTGTGCGTGTGATTTAAGTTTTCTTAAAAAGCGACCCCTTGCTCTCATGCCCTCCTCCTCTCCTCAGCATAGACAGATCAAATCTATGCGTATTCTCACAAGACTTTAGACTAAGCAACACGGCACCACCTGAGCACGCATTGCTCACAAGAGATCACACTATTCATCCAAAAGTTGCTTTTTTTTTTCTCGCGGCCTACCTGCATGGCCACGAGCCGAACTTCGCGGCACTTCCTCTGAGCGCCTACTCGCTGCACGGCGGACGCGACAATCAACGCCGCCGCGTGTTGCTGGGTAGCTCTGCCCCACCCCGGCCAAAACCCCGGCCAAAAGTCTTCGCTCAGCCATTGACTGGCCACTGCACTCGGGCCGTGGACTGGGTCAACCACCTAAAGCCATCGTAGAATAGAAATGCGAAAAGGGAAACATAGTGGGAGAGGGAGAAGAGGGAGGGAGGGAGAAAAGAGAGAGAGATTCACAGAGAAAGACAGAAGGAGTCTGATGATTAAAAATTAGCTAGCGCGAAAAAGTAAGGGTCAGAGAGGGGATAAAGAAGTGCTGGGCATCCGTAATAAATACCTTGAAGAGAGCGTCAAAAGCCTCGTCAGGGCCAAAGTCCCATCGAACCACGTACTCTAGCGTAGACGCATAGCCGGGAACTTCCAGCCTCAGCAACTGGTGTTGGTGGGGGGTCAAATCATAGGGGGCTGCCAGCTTGAACCACACCCCAAAGGAGGCGTGGCACGCGTCAAGCCGAGCAGGGTCAACTGGCTTCACGTAGGGCGTTGCCGACCCTTCGTCGGGCGCCAAAGAAAGCACTGAGAAGTCATCGTCGTCACCAGCAACCACACCCGAGCTAGGAAGCTGAGGGTGCTTGGAATCGGAGGGCGGTAGTAAATCCTGGCCTAGGTTCGTAATTACGATGTGGGCATTTGCTTCGGGTGCGACGGCAGAGGAACCTAACGGAAACATCTTCTTACGTGCTGAAGAGTTGTCAGCCCCTCGACTGCGGAACCTACTGAGCAAAGCTCCCATATTGCACCCTTTATTGATCTATAGTATCCTTTAAGTAGCCTCGTGCTCCATCAATATAACGTTGGTGTTAGCGCGGTATTAAGTTTAAATTCCTAACTGTCGCAAGTTAGTTAGACAACTAATGATTATCAGACGTTAGGTAATCCTACGATAGCGTAATTCCATTGATGGAAGAGTGCTCATTCCCGCGTTCGGCACACTCCCTATCGTTCAACGATGGGGAGTGCGTTCGGCATGCGTATGGCGCATAGCGCAGCCAGGGCTGGCATAAACAGGAACAGGTGTTTTTTACAAATCGAAAAAAACATGTTCGTAACACCTGTTTTTTACCTGGGTGCTGTATAAAACAGGTCGACTACGGCACTACAGCACAGCATTTGCAGGCTTGTAACCTCTTCTCAAGAGGGCTATCGGAACCAGTTGGTCTTATTGACTCCCTGGCGGCTGGAGGGTGTTTAAAACACCTGTTTTTTTCCAAATCGCCCCAATTAGTGTTACAAACACTGTTTTTTAACCGGGTTGAAATGTTTATGCCAGCCCTGACAGCGCAGCGCACCATCAGAACAAGATTCTGGTCATATACTGTTCTCCCCTGTAACCTACAGGGCACCAGCAAGACTTCCCATTTAGTGGCCTTGAATTTAAATCTTCGCTTTCAATTGGGATTTTTGTGATTAAATTCCTTTGAACCAAAAAGTTGTTTCAGCTAACGCCCATCTGTGCTCTCCAGATATGGCTTCCGACACTGCATCAAATCAGCCTTGCGCTACCTTCTCTGAAGCGGGCGACCATTTTTCTGGTGAAGACAACTTTGGGCGCTTCCCGGTCAACACGCAGTACCATGTGTCTACGAACGTTTGGCAAGCTCGCGTCTCGCAAAACGGGAAAGTCGAGGTGCCTCAAGGCCACGCTTTGGCGATATTTCTGCGCTTCCAGCCAGACTTCTTTGGAAAAATCAAGTAGCACTTTCAAGTGCATGTTGTTTGCTCTAATTATCTCTCTATCTGTCCGTTTGTTTTGGTTCTGCCGTGGTCCTTCAGCTCGACTTGCCTGGAGGGCACAAATGGGCGTTAGCTGAAACAACTTTATGGTTGTGATCAAACGGCCTCAGCTCGTCCCCTGATTTGGCACGTGGAGAAAACCAAATGTCCGCTCCAACGGACAACAACGCTTAGTAGTATAGAAACCAGTACAGTAGGAAAAAGATAACTTCCATGGCTAGTCCCTACAATAAAACATCTGGCGTATTTTCTCCAGAATACAAGGCAAATACGTCGCGACGTATCGACTTTTCTGCTGACGTCACCACAAACACGTCATCAAATTTGCGCCTGTATACGGCGTTTGCCAGGCATATAGTGGGAATATGCCCTAATATAATGTAATTTACGGTACTGACGTACTGATTGACGTATTTGGGTCAAATATTTGACGTATTTTTGTAAGGCCTATCCATGGCCACTCGGGCATGTGCGCCTGATTAGCTTCTTAGGTCTAGTTTTTGCTGCTTTGCTTTTCTTCTCTACCTGTTAGTCTTCTAATTCCGGTCCTTCGGTGCCTGTCTCAAAAAGATAACGGCGCACGGCGCCATCATCATTCATCATCAAGGAAAACTCATGAAAGAATCCTGACGAGCTGACGAAGCTGACTTTGAAGCCAAGTCTCGAAAACGAGTTGTGAGTGTAGTCAACTTATTTCTATAAGTCCCGGCACCCAATTAACACGACAAGGGCAGTTCCTCAAACTTTATTCCATCAAAGTTGCTTTGATGTGTTGGATTGCTGTGTTTGTGTTTGTGTTTGTTGGTTGCCCGCAGATGGCCCTATGGCCCTCGCGAAGGTAAAGTGACAGGCAGTGTCCTGCATTCCGGCTGGCTGCGTAGTTGAGCGCAGCTAAACCCCCTTAAATTCACTCGAACTCGAACTAATACAAACCCAAATGGCACAGAAGCCAATGCTGTGGGCAGCAGAAGTGGGAATGCACGTGCGTTGCGCAAACAATGGAAGTGCGGAATAATTCAGGAGGGAGAGGGGCATTGGCCAAATTCCTTCGAAAATTTGCAAAAAGCGAGGTATTTGTGGGTGTTGCGCACTCCGCAGAACAATAAAGAGGAAGGCGCGCGAGCAAATGCCACGGCGGTAGTATGAATCTCTACCAACCATTACCAACCCATACCACCAACCCAAAACACCATAACCCATACCATACACAATTTCCAATGAAATCCCAATAAAATCATATAGGATTATAGGAAGGAAATTATATAGGATTTAGTAGTAGTATGAATGGTGGTATTTAAGTATGGTCCGCCGTGACAGTCATCAGGGTGCAGACCTAAGAGCACAGGAAGAGAGATCCCCATTGGTAAGAGAGCACAGAGAGCACAGGAAGAAAGAGCACGGCTTACATTTGCTAGAACGCCTTCTACATATCCGGGACTATAATTCGTAATTATATTAAAGAGCATTAAAGAGCATTTGACGAATTTTAGTCCCAAGATTCTCAGCGTATGCTTCTTACCGTGTCAATCGTCAGCGAGTATTGCAGTCATCAGCGTCATCACATTATAAGCCTCGTCATCGCTAGCAGCTTACACTCGTCACGCTATCATATTACGAAGCTACAGCGAGCCTCGTTGCAACTGTCGGCCATATAGCTTAGGCATCATAGAGTGCAGGGCGTGATGTCCGTGGATGCTCAGAACAGAAGACATTTTTCATCTAAAAATCTCTTTCGTTCTCTGAAGTTTCTGTGCAATATTCTGGTGAGAGCAAAGAAGCTCGTGGCATGCGGAATACGAGGTCCACTCGGCAGAGGTCAAAGTGTGCCTTTCGGCGCGCAAGGCACCTATTGTTCTGCCCCTGAGCCATAAGAGGCTTTGACGGGACAGGAACTCCTTCCTCGTCCGCGGAGTGGCTGTGAATAGAAAAGCCCGCCCCCCCCTAAAAATACAAACAACAACATGTAATCGGACCGCTTGTGGCCTAGTTGTCCCTCCCAATCATAGAGTTTAACCCATATATCTTCCATCAAACGCCACGGACGCTAGTCGGGGTCGTTCTCCAGCATTTTTCGAAACCCTCGCAAGGTCCTCCACCTTGAGAGCAAGTCGACTGCGTATACCCCGAAGAGTGCAGGTTCCGCGCTAGTGATCGGCAAGATCGTGCTGACAATGCTTGTAGCTGCTGCCAAAATAAACCAATCCTCCATTATGCCTGCCTTTGATCAAACGGGAGTCCCACGGATAATTCAAGTACCAAGCGGTGCTGCAAATTCATCACGGAAGGGTTAATCATCTGTCGGTGGCCCGAAGTTCCTAGGAATCCGCCCCCCCCCCCTGATGCCCACCGTACATGGCTGTGTCTCACAGGCGGACTGTGGGATATTGTCCCCACTTTTGAAGTCCTACAATGCGATTCTGGATTCACGGCCATGAGCTCCGGTGTCAGAGTCAGAGTTCCGTCAGAGTTTGCAGTCCATACTCTCCTCGAAATCATCGTGGACAACCACTCACAGACAAAGACTCATGTGCGGAGTCAATTCAAGCATGTTAGCGGAAAGGCATGCCGCGTTACACTTCAAGGCGACGCCACTAAAAGCCTGTGCGGTGGATGCTGCGCCAAGAATTGGCGCCTCGAACGTGATAAATGATAAAGAGGTGAAAATTGCACGAGGGGTCGTAAACGACCGGCGACACTCCAAACATCTTACCTCACTAAGTTTGAGATCCCGGTTGCACTCGAAGCGTACACAGTTTCAAAGGAGGTGCTGGTCCGCCGCCCAGCACCTCCCGGCATTCGCCCATTCTTTGAAATAAACGGTCAGTACAGAGTAGAATAATCGGGGATAATACTATATGTTTCTGATACAGATACTGCATATGGCTGTTGCTACAAAGGATTCCTTCGCAACTTTCAAGTAAAAGTGCGTTCTGGAAACCCATCAAGTCAGGCTGTTGACTGCGCATGTAGTCGTGGAGCAACGTAGTGTAAAAGCGCTTGGTGAATGTGTGGACTGTACTCCAAAGAATACAACGAAGGCTCTAAGCTGCTCCATACATCACACATCCACTACATTCAGCTTACTAAGCAGCACATCGCTCCGCTCGATGCCACTTCCGCGGGCGGTCGCCTTTCCTCGGTACTTTTTGTAGCAGGTTTGGTGCCAGGCAGTGGTGACGGTTTTGCTCCGGCCGGTCTTATTGAAACATTCACCGGCGTGGGGTGAGCAAACACGCGAAGGCCATAGTCTGTACAGAAGACGATAATAATCGGCGTGCAATTGTGGTGAAAGGCATGCAGAAACTGAAAAGCAAGCAGGATCTAAAAATGGTATAGAAAAGATGTTAATGATGGTACATCCAAACACATCATAATTTTACCTCCTATTGTCTTCGAGTCGTCAGCCATCATTTGGCCCATAGCAATCAGTCTTAAATTACTGGGCGAGGGAGCAGCTGGCTCTGAGGCAGGCCAGTGTTCCACAAGCCACTCCTTCAACTGTAAAACAGTTTGAGAAGTTGCAAGATCTCTATAGACGACCTTCTCCATTGCAAATACGAAAGATAATGATATAGTAGCCATGACTACTAGGCTACCGATACTGAAGGCAGGGTCGTCTGAACGCACGCTGATCGCGCCTCAAATGATAAAGATGCCACCAGTTTTTGGAAGATATTGTCTATATATGCCGTGCACGGCTGTGGCAAAGTTGATGACTGGTCGATATTAGAGGGTCGGACTATGCACTATGAACGTGAGCACTCAGACAGTGAATGAGAGGATCATATGGTGTAAGCACGGAGATTGGCGACGTCGAATAATCGCTTGTATGATGCAGCTTAGAGCAGAATCTGCCAACGCCTTTCGTCGGACTCTGGACTCGAATTATTGCCCGACTGTCCGTCGTGGAGCGTGGAGCCGTGGGCCGTGGAGCGACAAGGAAGTGGTGAAGTGGTGGAGTGATGATGGACTGAAATGTTATATTTATTGCTACTAAATTAGGCACTTGTGTACAAAACCACACTGGAGTGCTGGAGTGTAGATTCTGGAGTGCAGTAGTAGATTCTGGCGTACAAGTACAAGTTGCAGTTGGTTTGCTACAAAGTATTTCACAACGTCACAAGCGCAGCGTGCTAACACCGGGAAGTTGAAAGTAACTCGCTACGAAATCGCAGGTTAGTGTACTTAGCGTCTTGATGCGCGTCAAAGATTGAAGTCAGACACGATGGGTGCACAAACGATCATCCTGTACTTTATTATAAAAAGAAAAGGATTATCAAGAACAAGTGGAGCTGGTACTGAGATGCTTATGAAACTTATGAATATGAAATATCTGTCGATTTTTCCCTCTATCTAAATGAAATTTGATATTCTCAGCTAACTTTCTAAATTTGTCACGGCTTATTTTATATTCCTCGCTGCATTAGGTTCACAATGAAGAAAACGAATCCAATAGGCAAAGGACGAGGAAAAGGAGGCAAGGGAGGAACGGAAGGAGGAAAGGGGTGCAAGGGAAGCAAAGAAGGAATGGCTTATCACAGCGGACGTATCGTGGAAAATTCAAGAATGGAAGCAGGAAAGGGAGGCAAAGGAAGTAAGGGAGGAATGAGTCGCCACAGCGGATATAGTGACGATAATTCGCCTGCTGCGCGGCAGCGCCGTTTCTTTGACAAATTATGTAAGTACCCTGATGCCAAAATTTCTGATGAAGAGGAGGCGCTCAAACTTTTTAAAGGTGCCATACGTTTTGGAGTCGAAGACCCGAAGGAACTCCTGTACAAATTGAACGATTCTCAAACAAAAGATTCAAATGCCCTTCAAAAGGCTCTCGAGTACCTCGGCAATGATGATTTGCAGCTCTTTCGGAAAGGTGTTATTCCGGTCATCAGAATTTTGGGTTCGCCAGACATTGACAAGCCAGTGTATAAGAAACCTCTCATTGCCGTTCTCAGGGACCTTGCCATTGAGTGCAATGGCATTGTATTGGAATCGGCATTTGATCTAGTTCAATGTGGATCCTTCACTGAGGAGGAAAGAGCGGTCATAATGTGGCTGTGTTTGACTCTCGCCTGCGATGATGCTTCATTTCGTCAAAACAGTCACATTCAGAAAATATCGTCGCTTCTTTCACGCTCGAGTGGCGAGGCAGGAATAAAGCTCTTGACTGTTCTGGCGGGCGGAACTAGCCTCTTTACTGGTAGTAGCAATGCTGCCAGAAATGTGGAGCTTGTTGGAAACCAGCTTCCTGGCGGGAGACACGACAACGATTACGCAGATTACCGCGAAATTTGGATAGAACCGACCCTTGAGGAATTCGCGAGTCTCAACGATTGTGAACCGTATCTTCCAAAACCAAGCGCAGCACAACTTTCTGTGTGCAGTGATGGGCACGGTGAAGCACAGCTGTTAGATCGCCAGTTTCGACTTTTGCGGCATGACATGCTTGGCCCAATGATTGACACGGTGAGTGGAAGCCACAGTTCGAATCATGAAGTTTTTGACTCAGTTCGCGTGAATAAATTGTGCTACGAACCTGAGCCTTGCTTCATATTCAGTTTTATTCTGTCTACTTGTTCACGCATGAATGAGGCAGCAAAACGAGATTACTGGCAGAAACATTCGCGTGTCCTTCCCAAAAACGCTCTTGTGTGTCTTTTGCGGAAGAGTGGTAAAGGTAGTTGGTCTCCTGTTCGTTTTGGCATAATTAAGCGCCGCGAAGTCGACGATTTGGCCAAACAGTTTTCGGAAATTGGAATTCAATTTAACGGGGGTGCAATTCAAGCGACTATTGAAGAACTGTCACATTCTCCGCCCACGAAGCTGGTGGTTGTATCGAGCAGCTTCTTTGCATATAAACCGATTCTTGAGGGTCTCAAGTCAATTCAGACAGTTCCATTTCGTGAAGAGCTCGTCTACGGACGTGTTCAAGAGATAGAAATAGGCGCTCTCAAGTGCTCCAGTGAAACCAAGACCAAGATAGAGCGCCTTGATGCCAGCCAACAAAGAGCCCTTGATCACGCTTTGAGCCGACGTGTTGCTCTCATCCAGGGGCCTCCAGGCACGGGAAAAACTTACATCGGAGCACTCGTTGCGTCGTTGCTATTGAGTTCAACGGACCACACTATCCTTGTTGTCTGCTATACGAATCATGCGCTCGACTCATTCCTTGAAGACCTCATCAACAACGGTATCACAGATATCGTGCGTGTCGGGGGGCGCAGCAAGAATGCTAATATTGAGAAGTATAGTCTTTACGAACTAGCTGGAGGGCGCTCAACATTTAGTGCCTCACAAAAGCGCCGCTTCGGTCAGCTCAAAGGGGAAATTGAATACGCCCAGGACAAAGTTGAGTCTTGCCTGAAAAATTGCTACATGAAGATTGAACGGGTGCCATGGCGTATCGTAGAGCCGTGGCTCGAAGACGAACATCGTGTAGCGTACAAAGCATTGAAATTAACCAGTGATGATATTCAAAAGGTCAGTGGCTACGTGGCGAAGGGGCTGAAGGGGACAGACTATCTTTGGCGGCAATGGCTTCATGGCAATGGTCCACAACCGTATGATGGAAGGTCACACTTGCCTCTCTGGAAGCTCTCACAAATCGAACGCAACGAGATAGCAATGAGGTGGCAAAAAGAAATGATTGAAACGGCACGGGATGAGCTCGTTTACTACCTAGATGTTATCAAGCAAGCTCAAGAGGAAATCAGTTTGCTCAAGAAACAGAATCACGAAGAAATTCTCCGAAGCCGTCGTGTCATTGGAATCACCACTACTAAGGCTGCAATGGAAAAGGACTTGCTCGATGCAGTTGCTCCAGGAATTGTCCTCATCGAAGAAGCTGCCGAAATAATGGAAGCTCACGTGCTTACTAGTATTTCGCCCAGTTGCGAGCGCCTTGTTATGATTGGAGACCACAAGCAGTTGCGACCCAAGTGCGAATTTTATCCACTTACTATCGAGTCAGGCCGTGGACATAACCTCAATCGATCACTTTTTGAAAGACTCGCAGGCAGTTTGGATGTGGCGACACTGTCAACGCAGCATCGCATGCACCCGGATATCAGTGCTATTGCGAAGCTTACGACATATCCTTCGTTGGCCGATGCAGCAAGCGTGTTGGCACATCCGCCAATCACTGGAGTAAGTCAACGTGTAACGTTCATCGATCACGAGTACCCAGAAGATGGTAACAATGGTTTTTCCGAGCGGGCAGAGGCTGTCTCAAAAACCAATGCGCACGAATTGACCATGACCGTTTCTATTGTCAAATATCTCCTCCAACAAGGCTACAAATCCACTGACCTTGTGGTCCTAACTCCTTATCTCGGTCAGCTCGTACGAATTCAAAAAGCTCTGTCGGATGCTAAACTCAACGTGATTATCAATGATGCTGACATGAGCGAAGCCTTTGATCGGCTTGGTAAGGTTGTGGATATTGAGCGTGGAGCAATGAAAAGGCCACACATCGACCGAAATGACAGCGTAAGGGTCGCAACGATCGACAACTACCAAGGGGAAGAGGCCAATATCGCAGTTATTTCTCTAGTTCGAGGCTGCAGCAAGACGCCTGGGTCAACGCAGCGTTCAAATATCGGCTTTCTGAAAGAACCTCAACGCGTAAATGTCTTGTTTACTCGCGCTAAGCATGGGATGATTGTCTTAGGAAATCGTTCAACTTTTGAGGAGACTGGTGGAGTTGTCTGGAGGAAAATCTACGGCCACGGTGATGTGTACAATTACAATTGTAGTGGACTACCAGTGATTTGTATGGAGC
>Ga0307979_1002640_pt1 | contig 12295 bp, 28 predicted proteins | sample OrgLakmetage1058_FD_201833 | JGI IMG/M metagenome (GOLD analysis project Ga0307979, IMG submission 201833) | Saline water microbial communities from Organic Lake, Antarctica - #1058 | ecosystem: Environmental > Aquatic > Non-marine Saline and Alkaline > Saline | place: Antarctica: Organic Lake...
ATTTAGATAATGTCTCAACATCTAAAGTAGATATCGCATTGTGAGTCCTTAAATCATATAGGGAAATCATCTTATTATCACCTTTCTTAGATTTAACCGTAGAAGTACTTATAGGTCCATCTCTCTTTTGAGCCTCAATAGACCCATATAACTGTTCATATAACTCTTTGATACCTATGGTCTCACCAGAACCCCTAGTACCCTTAAGCTTTAATTCAACCTCTTGGTCAACGGTCAATGTAACAATGATTTCTTTATCATGTACCACCTCAGTTGTTTCCCTAACCAAATTCTTCTTTAATATTGTAGCCATTTACCTCTTTTTAAATAATTAAACTAATCCATACTCAATAACAACATTGCTCAACAAAGCTGGCAATATCGTAAATATAATATCTAACACAATCTCTTTAAAATCATTCTTACCACCAGATAACTTTTGAGCTATCTCCGATATAACAATACCACATAGCACCATAATAAGCGATGTAAAGCAATCAAAGAACATATCAAATAAATAATATCCCAATGCACCAATATAAAAATGCTTTAACTTATCATGTGCTGGTATTACCTTAACCAATACCTCTTTGCTAAAACGTGCAATACTACTTGCAACACCATTCAATGTATTTCCCATAACCTATGATTTATATATAAGTATCACAGCATTAACACATCTTTCAATACGTAAACAACAAAGGTACATACCGCCGCAACAAAAATGGAAAATAATAAAACAAACTTCCATTTAACCTCACCAAATATAGATAAGGTCAAGATTATTAAAATAAACATTTGCAAAAGGAAAGTAATCATAAATATCTGTAGTAAAAACATAGCAATTTAATTTAATGAACTCATTATGATATATAGAACAACAAACACAGCCGAAAGGACCATATTGTAATTCCAGTTGATATCCCGATTCATCATCATATCAAACATACCAATAAGTATATGCCAAATCAAGTATGTAAAACATAATAAGGGTGGTTAATAAAGATAGGAGTAAATTGTTTACCCAATTATATCTCTTGAAATATATCTTATCCCATGTCACATTGAATGTGAAAAAGAATGCTGTAACAATTAAAGCTGTTGCAATCATAATGATATCTTTTTAATGTTAGGAGACAAATATACGTAAAAGAATCCACATATACAAACCGACCTTAAAAAAGGGCCAAAAAATTTCTGAAAAAAATTTTGGATTCTGTATATAAGAAGGGGTGCCTTTTTTTTTTTAGGGGTAATGTTTCGACGTATAAAAAAGGGGTCTTAAGATTTGCTAAAAATTTCTGAAAAAAATTTACGTGTAGGTCCGACTGCCATATATGAGCGACCCTATAGGGGTATACGTAAGGGGGTATACGGGGGGAGGGGTATATAGGGTCTCCTGCGGGGGGAGGGGTAGTTAGAACGTCTTATATGGATTCTTGACATATGCAACTATATAGTGTTAAAGTTTTTATTATAAGGTAAAAAAAATAAGCCTAACTTAATAGGCTCATTTTAATGGTTTGTAAGGACTTGTTTCAGATATAGTTTACTTACAGTCCGATAGTAATTTTTTGTCCGTTAAACTGAACGCCAGAGGTTTTAATTAGTTCCGTATTACTTAATACTAAAGTTCTATATTGAAAACTCTTTAAATTTAGTTCATTTTTAAGAATATCCTGAATTTTAGTTTTGGTTTGCTTATTGGTTTTTCTGTATTGTGGTAAATTTCCTTTATCTGATTTGCTAGAAGTTTGAAAGTTACCACTTATATAAACTTGCTTTGTCTCGTTATGTATTTTTAAGCCTTTGCTGATATTTGTATAAGTATCTAGTTGATTTTGCTGTCCGTTTGTTCTTTCGGTTTTAATTTTACCATTTGATAATTTACCACCTACTTTTGTAGTTTGGTCAATTAAAGCGTTTACCGCCTTATTGAATACGTCAAAAGTAAATTTATCATCTTTGCCATTAACAAACTGATTAAAAAATGCTTCTCTATCTAAATTCAATAGAGTTTCTTTGTTTTTGTCTTTTTGTCTCTCTCTATTGACATTGACATTGATAGTAATGTTTTTGTAACCACTTACAATGCATTTACTCGCTTTTCTGTTAGCATCTACGAAATAATCTTTGATACTAACTATTGAAGCACCATTTAAACCGTTTAAAGTAAGTAAGAAATCTAAGAAATTTGTGTTTTGAGTATTCATAGTATTGGGTTTTTGTGTGTGATTATGGTACAAAGATACAAATAATATTTAGTTTAAATTGTTAATGAAGTGTTAAAATAACAATTCATTAATAAAAAAGTTTAAATAAGCCATTACAACGAGTAATGCAGTTACAACAAAGAAAACAAAAATATAAAGTTCTAAATAAACTTTTAAGTGAGTTAAGTAACTTTTAACTTGGTTTTTGATAGTGTTCATAGTTTTTGTGTGTTTGATTATGATACAAAGATACAAATATTAATAGGTTCTGTAATGCAAAAAAGTGTTAATATTTTGTTAAAAGTATTTCCCTTCAATATAAGCCATTCCTTCAAGGTCGCCCATATCATTTAACATACTCCAAACTCCGTCAACGTCACTAACCTCAATTAAAGTCTCAATTTCATAAATTCCCATAGTGTAAATGTGTTTTGATTATGATACAAAGATAGAAATATTAATAGGTTCTACAATGCAAATAACTGTTAAAGGTTTGTTAATTTAATTTTAATAGTTTTAACATTTCATTAACACAAATAACCAATGTTTATTCTTATCTTTGTATTGGACGACGGGCGCAGTGTAACATCAACACTGGAAGAGTAGACTCCAACCTACGCCTATTTTTTTTTTAAGTGAATTAATTTAAACTTTAACATTTCATTAACATAATAAACAGGATGTTATTTGTATCTTTGTACTGTAATCAAAACACATTTACACTATGGAAATTTTAAGAAAAGTAGGTCAATTCAGTTTAAATAAAGGGATTGGTATGAGTGATGGTTTATATAACGTCACAAACGATATTCTGCTGGAACATACGGAAGATGAGGGAGTATCATATTGGTTTGATGAGAAAGTTAAAGATACTCTAATGTATGTTAGCCGTAATGAATTTATTGCAAGGGCTAAACAAATGGCGGGCAATGACATCAATAAATACATTGGTAAAATTATTTAACATTTCATTAACATAAATAACTAAATATTATTTGTATCTTTGTATCATAATCAAACACACACACAATGAGAAAACAAGATTTTACACTATCGAAAGTTAGAGAAATGACATCTAAATTAATGGCTACAGACTTTGAGGTTCAGGGTCAAGTATTCAACATGAATAAGCTAAATTGGAGATTCGAATTTAACAATAAAAAAAGTTCTTTTGGCGTATGTAGTTCAAGACGTATACGTAAAGGTTTAGGTGTTACTACCTTAGTTGATAAAAAGATAAAATTATCTATGTGGTTAATTCAAAACTCTAGTGAGACACTTGCGGATTGGGAAAATACAATGCTACACGAAATAGCCCACGCAATAGACAAAGAGATTAGAGGTAAATCCAACCACGATTGGCATTGGAGGACTATTGCATTATCAATCGGATGTGATGGGGAAAGATGTGGGAGTACTAAAGTAGATGTAAATAAATCTAAATACACGTTAAAGTGTCATAATTGCGGTGAGGAAACTGCAAGCCACAGAAGAAAAAAGAGACTATCAGCCTGTGGGAATTGCTGTAGAAAACATAACGGCGGTAGATATACGGCTGAGTTCAAACTAACACAAATACAAAATTACTAATATACACAAAAGTGTCCTAGGGCTTGGAAGAGTCCTAGGTTTTTATTATCTTTGTGAACTAAAAAATAAATACTATGAGTAGAGATGAATTAATTAAGGTTTTAGAGAGTAATGATTTTATAATACATGAGATTCACGGGAACTCAGCTGAGATTGAGAAATGGACTGATGGTGGTGTAGATATGATATTTTATTTTGAAGACCTCAGCGCTGAGTCTTTTATTGAGATAGCTAACGAATTTGATGTGGATGAGCAGGTAACTACTTATATTCAAGACCCATTATATAAAAGTAACTTTACGGTTAGGGAGAGTTTGGAAGACTTTACTAAATTCCATAATCACTTAAAAGATATTGCAAAGGAAATACAAAACAAATAGGGTTTATTCTGTGTTTTGATTAGTGTGAGGGATAGCTGTTGTGGGCTATCCCTTTTTTTTATAGTACACGAAAGTGTCCTAAACCTTTGATATTACATTTAATTTTGTTATCTTTGCCTAAACACTATTAAATTGGGCGAACTAGATAAAAGCAACAAGAATGTTAAATCATTATTAAGGGTTAAGAAAGAGATATTAGTTGAAGAGTATCTATACAGTAAAAGGGCATTAGATTTGCTTCAGGCAGAGAATAATTGGTTAAAGGGTATATTTGACCTTCATCAAGAATGCATCGAAGAGCGTGGAGAAAATGGGGATGTTATAACCTTGACAGATGAATTTAAGGAAAGCATTGAAGAGATTAAAGAATACTATAACCAGCACGTAAATAACCCAGACTTTTATAGTGAATAAATTTAACATCTCATTAACAGTTTAAACCGAATGTTATTCGTATCTTTGTATTGTAATCAAAAACACAAGATAATGGCAAAGTTTTATCAAGCGGTACTTAAGCCGATGAAGAATGACAAAGAGGTACTTGAAAGTGCATACCCTAATTTAGTTGATACTAAATATATGCCTACAATGAAAGAAAGGCTTGGGGATGCTGAATGTCCTAATTGTAAAGACGAGGGGATAACTAATAAAAAAGAAACTCGTTGGATGATGTTAGCTGATGAGACCGTGGCGGTAACTCAAGGCGGTAAAGCTTATATCGAATGCTTAGATTGTGGACATACTACCCATTTATAGTTTTAACATTTCATTAACATAATAAACAAGATATTATTCTTATATTTGTATCGTAATCAAAACACAATGAAAAAAGAAACCCTGATTAGAATCAATGACATTAACATCAAAGATTATATGTATATGAAGTTCGAAGGTTTGCCAACATCCGTTAAGTGGAGGGAAGTGAAAGATAAAGTAATGTCCAATGATATGACTTTTGAGAATAACTGCTTACTTCATAAGCAAAGGAGTCATGAGGTCTTACAAGACGAACCGAGCAAAGAAACACTAAAACAAATAAACAAAGTATTTTATTATGGAAATAGTTGTTAAAAAAAGAAACCATATTAGATTTAGTACCATTAGTTTTACCGTTCGACTATAGATTTTCATTTACTAAAAGTAGCAAAGGAGATGAAACTTGGTTTATTTCAAACGATGTGGCTAAAGTATGGGCAGGGATGTTAGACCTTGAGACAATAGGCAAAACCGATTCAGGTTACATTGACACCCACAACGAATTGATTGAAGAGATGAGAGAGACAAATTCAAATTTGCTAAGGGTTAACACGGAAGACAGCAGCGATGAGTACCTCGAAAAAGATAAACCATTATACACCTTTGCAAATGAAGGTTTGGTTAGAGTTAAAAATATTAATGAAGTTATGAAAAACTTCTGTAAAGCATATGTATTGAAAGTATAATAGTGTTTGTTTTGATTATGTGTGTGAAGGGCAACTGTTGTGGGTTGCCCTTTTTTTATGTTAAAATATTTGGTAGATACGTTTTATTGTTTTATATTTGTATTATAATCAAAAAACAAAAAGATGAAAACATTCACAGTAATTTTTATCCCTAATATGTACTTGAATGAGGATGACCCCTCAGATTTCAAGGAATGGAGAGACGTTGAAGGTGAAAGTGCTGACGACGCAGTAGAATCAATGAAAAATCATGCAATGGTATTAAGTTGCACAGAAGACGAATAGTAATAAGAATAGTACGGATAAATAAAACGAAACATTATGACAGAAGAAGAACAGATACAAGTAAAAACGCTTGAAGATGTGATAGAAGATATTAAAGGAATGAACCCTGAATATATTATAGAGTTTTTAAAAGAACAAATAGATATAATTAAGCACGGAATTTAGTATTATTTTTATTACGTGTTATGTGCTTTTTTAATTGCACAGAAAACAAATAATATGGGAGTATTTTATTTCTTTGGTCTAGGTAGTTGTTAAAATTTTAAAAAACCTCATCATTTATTTGGTGGGGTTGTTTTATTTCCTTACCTTTGTAGTGTTAGCCTGAGGTACAAGTCGGAAGAGTAGACTCCAACCTACCCTATATTTTTTTTAATATAACTTTAACACTTTATTAAGAGAGTGAACCGATTATTAATTGTATCTTTGTATTGTAATCAAAACACAAAATACTATGAAACCTAAATTAACTAAGACAGACCAAAAATTAATTGATAGTCTGGTATTCAACTTCAATGGCAAAGATGAGACAATTCGAAACCCATTTTCTGGGGAGACTTGTAAATTAGAACCTAGAGGTGTTGCATTACACGACTATATCAAAGGGTGTGAGGCGACTCAACTATATGACAATCTAAGAAAGGGACTTACTCTTTTTAGAAAGCTTTACCCCGAACAATATTATGTGTTGTTAGATTAGTAGTTAAAACCCGTCATTAATTTGATGGGTTTTTTATTACATGTAATTTAAAATGCTAACTTTAGTATGTTGTATGAACTCAAGCTTATTCTTACCTTTGTAATGAACTTAAAAACAATATAACTATGGAAGGCTTAAAGTATTATTATGAGGTACATGTATGCGGTAAGAATGGATTTTCAACATGCGTAATAAGCAACGATAAATTGGATGTTGATGCAAACGACGATGAGATAATTTTATTGGGATATACTCAGGATAAATTAGAGGGTGACGATTGTCATTATGTGGATTATATCGAGGAGCTTACATATGATGAGTATAAAGAATATTTTGTTTTTTAACACTTTATTAACACAAATAACCAATGTTTATTCTTATCTTTGTATTGTAATAATAATCAAAAACACAAAATTATGGGTTACACAAGGTATTTTGAACTGAAAAAAAGAGCTACAAAAGCTGAACAAAAGAAAATCAAAACAGCGGCTGAGAAGGTATTAAAGGAGCATTCAGACATTATTCAATATGAGTCAGACATTACTAAGCCAGCTCAATGTGAGTACAACGATAGTGGGTTAATTATCCGATTCAATGGCATTGAGGTTGAAGGGCATGAGACATTTCTTTTTGAGAGTTATGATACTAGCTGGAATTTTTGCAAAACAAGTAGAAAGTCTTATGACATTGTAGTTTATAAAATCTTAACAATACTCGAAGCGGTATTAGGAGATAAGATTGACGTTTCAGGCAATGGTACTTCATTTTCAGAAGAGCAAACCAATAAGTCTGAATTTTTAAAGAGTCTTAATCTTTAAAATTTTAACAACCCCTTAACATAATAGTTGAGGGGTTTTTATTATCTTTGTATTGTAATAATAATCAAAAACACACATATATTATGAAAATTAATGTAAGAGATGAAAATCATATTTTAGTAGCAACTCTTAGGGGTAATATTGCTAAAAATCTATACAGAAAATTATTTGATGAAATTAAAGTTAAGGAGTTAAATCCTATTAACCCAAAGAAAAAAGCATTTCAACTTTTAGACGACTACAGCATAGGGCATCGTGATTCAGAACAAGAATTAGTAGTATGGTTATGGAAGGGTCACCAAATCATAGTCAATTTTATGAGATAAATTTTAACAACCCCTTAACACTTTAGTTGAGGGGTTTTTATTATCTTTGTATTGGTTAGTCTGGATAGCGATATTCGAAAGAGTAGACTCCAACCTACATTATATTTTTTTATGTATGAATTATAAAGTTTTAACACTTTATTAACACAAATAACCAATGTTTATTCTTATCTTTGTATAATAATCAAACACAAAAAGCTATGGCAACAAAAACATGGAAATTAGGTGAAGTCTGCAAAGGTGGTGTTATTACCGTTAACACAACCAAAACAAAGGTTACTGTTATAGGTAAACAATGGGACTTTTCAGCGGGTACTAGAAAGTCTTCAAACCAAAGCAACGCTAAGGAATGGATTAGAAAAGAGGTATCATTGTTAGACGGTGACGCAAGGCGTAAGATTGATTTCTTCATACACGACCTTACAACAAGTTACCACACTGGCAAAATTTTAGAGTGGATAGAAAGCAAAGTAGAATTTAAAACAACTATGTGGTAATGGGAAAACATGAAAGGTTAATCAAAAAGTATAAGATAGATAATCATCCAGAATGGAATGTTCTGGAGGTTACCTTAAATTATCAATTAGGTGGGTGGAACTATTTTACAGGGGTACAGAAACCTAGAGGGTTGGAACTACATTGTACTCCGCTTGAGCGTCATGGTAATGGAAGTGTCTATACTGGGTTTAGTGGTATATATAAATTAGTAAAAGAGATGAATAGGTTCAGCGCTAAGAAGTTAAGGGAATTCGAAGTAAGTCAAGAAGACTTTGATGCCGTAAAGAATCATATAATCAATAAACATAACATTAAAATCGAAGAGTATGGGGAGGATTAAACCACAAGTACACATAAGTGTAAGGGGTAGTACAAAGTACGAATACTTTAAGAGTTATCATAAACATTTGAAGTCCGCATTACCAAGACTGTTTAAAGAGTACGATGTTAATGAATTATTTGTTGTACGTTCAAAAAGAGGTCAATGGGGTGAATGGTGCGAAACATGGGAAATGAGTAACGGAAAGCCCGTTATTGTAAAAGAAGGTTGGAGTTAATACACAAAAGTGTATATAAGTTTTAACATATTATCAACGCAAAGGTAGAGATTAAATTCCTATTTTTGCGTTATTATTTTAAAAATTATAACAATGGATGTAGAAGTATTACAATTAAAAAGAACAAGCGACGGTGAACTACCCACCCACGCCAGAGGCGATGGGATGGGCTTCGGGTTTCATAGAGTGTGCGTTATTACTAACGTCTAATTTCCTCTCCACCTTTGTAATCGCCAGTTCCTGACGATATATTTTTAATCCTTCATTTAAAATGTTCTTTGCAGCGTTTAAATCACGGTCTAATTTATGACCATTCTTGCAAGTCCATTCTCTAATTGAAAGGTTTAAGTCTTGATTTATCCAACCACATTCACAACAGGTTTTCGATGATGGATACCAGCGATTGATTTTAACGACTTCTTTGTCATTCCAATCTGCTTTGTATTCAAGTAACCGAACAAACATTCCCCAACTTGCATCTGATATGTGTTTGGCAAGTTTATGGTTCTTTACCATACCTTTAACATCCAAATCTTCTAATGCGATTATATCATAATCAGATACTAATTGGTGAGATACTTTATGCAAGTTATCCATTCGTGAATTGGTTATCTTCTCGTGAATAAGTGCAGTTTTTCGTCTTTGTTTTTCAAACGAATTACTACCTTTTGTTTTACGAGAAAGATGTTTTTGTGCTTTCGCTAACTTTCTTTCATATTGCTTCGTGTATTTATTATTCTTAAATTTTATTCCATCTGATGTAATTGCAAAATCCTTTAAACCCAAATCAATTCCGCAAACTTTGCCAGTTTTTTCTTTTGGAATATATTGTTCCTCTGAAAGAATACTTGCAAAGTATTTTCCAGTTGGAGTTTTGGAAAACGTGCATTTACCAATTTCACCTTTTACTTCACGATGAACATTTATTTTAATCCCTTCCTTAAATTTTGGTATGTAAAGTGTTTTATTTTCCAGTTTTGCAAATTGTGGAACAGTAAAAGTATTTTTCTTTTTTCTTGACTTAAATCTCGGAAACTTTGCTGTACCACGAAAGAAGTTCACATAGGCAGTATCCAAACATCTTAAAGAGAACTGTAATGATTGACTATTCACTTCTTTAAGCCAAATAGTTTCTTCTTTTTTCTTTAATTCAGTTAAAGTTGCCGCTTGTTTGTAATAATTATCAGACTTCTTATCTACTTGATATTGTTCTTTACGCTCATTTAAAAAGTGATTATAGACGAAACGGATACAACCGAAATGCTTATCCAATAGCGTTTTCTGCTCTTGGTTAGGCTGTAATTCAAATTGATATGTCCGAAATATTGTTTTCACTCTATTATTAAATAGTCTAGTATTTTGTAAAGATACACATTTTTATACGAATTGTCAAGTATTTTGTAAATATATTTTAAGTCAATGGTAATTTAACTACATTTGTCGCTTACATCCCATTGGCGAAACGACCAATGGGTTTTACGCTCCGTTTTATAAATTAACACTTAATTAACATAATTAACCAATTGTTATTTGTATCTTTGTAGTGTAATTAAAAGCAAGTATTATGAAACACGAAGCAAAAGTATTATTAAGGAACTCATTAGATGAGTTTAAGTCTGTTAATGAAGCCCGTAAAGTGAAACTGATTAAGTTTGTTGAACAAAGAGTTGAACAACACAACAACGGATTAAATACCATAGGATTTGGCTATGCTGACCATTTTGTTGAAGCGGGTAAAGTGTTTTTAAGAATCGTTAAAAGCAATAGGTAAGCGTAGAAACCAATTTTTAAATGAAGGTGTATACAAACTAATTGAGTAATAAAACTAAAATTATGAAAAAGACATACTACATACTAAACACAAAAACAGACCAAAGTTTTGACACAATGGAAATGAAATTTTACTCCAATAACTGGGAGCCTGAAATGGAAGAGGACAAAGAGTATTTGGAAGGTTTAATTAATAGATACCCCGAAAGATTTGAAAACTGTATCATCACCACGATATAATAACAGTTAGCACAAACAACACAAAATGGATAAAGAGAACTGAAACCGACTAGCTCTATTTGGAAATGTCAATTATTATTTCATATTTTAACATAATTTTAATAGTATAAAACAATTATTAATCGTATCTTTGTACAAGCGGAAGTTGAAAAGCTATTAGAGTAGGTAAATTAAAAAACAAAATAAAATTATGAGCGATTACAACAAAAATGAAAAACTAACAAATAGAGAATTAGAAGCAGTTAGTAAGGAATATGGTAAGATATTAGGAATTTATGATGTTGTTGGTAGTAAAGAAGCTGTTATCATAAATTTTGCATAACTCTAAGTATAACAAACGAAAAATTTACGATATGAAACCACAAGACTTTATTGGAAAGAAAGCGACTTACTTTGAATATGGCACTCAAATATTTGGAGAGAACGAAAAAGGAGAACTACAAATGATATTAGATGTAAGAGGTTGGGGAGCAATCCAAAAATTATTTAATGGTAATGCACAAAAAGCATCGGACTTCCAAGATGAATTGGGAGCGTGGTTTGTTGATGCGATAAATGAAAAATTGGAACGAGAAACTAAGTAAATTTTATGTTTTGTTATACAATGTTGTATGAATTGTTTTAAAAATTATAGCGATGGTAATAGATTTAGATAAATTACGAGAAGCGTTGGCTAGTATGAGCCAAGAGGAAATGGATAAGCACTTTCCAAAAGATACAAGACCTAAAGGTTGGTTAAGCATAGAAGACCATTTGCCAATGATGATGGCTATGGATATTATGACTGGTGCAACTGAATACAAAGTGCGTTATAAAGATGGCACAGAAGGTTGTAGTATGGTAAGCGACCATAACACTTGGTATTATTATGCAAAAGAAACAGGAGTAACGCACTGGTTTAATAAGTAGAGCGTTGGCAATTTTTAAAATGATTTATACACATTGTTGTAAAATCGTTTTAATGTTTTACAACGGTTTGGCTATGTGTAGTGCCGACCTTGAATAAATTACTACACTAAATTAAAAGACTAAAAAAATGAGTAAAGAACAGAACTTCGATAATAGCAAAAAGGCATTACATATAGCTGTTGTTAGCAAATGTTTGCCGATTAAACAAGATGTTTACAGAGATTGGTTTCATAAAAACTTTTGTATGTCAAGTGACACTTCCGCTGAATTTACAGACGAAATTGAAAGCGGTAAAGAATATCTAAATGACGATATTTATGAAGTTTACTCTGAATTAAAGGCAAATGTTTGCTAACGCTTACGGCTATGGTGTGTTGCGATTGAATAATAACTAAACTTAATAAAAATGGAAAATAAATTTAAAACACCAAAGATTGATACACAAAATGTCATTTCATTTACTTGCTCAAATGATTCAATTGAACCGTTATTAGAACTATTTGCTAAACTTAGAAGTCTGGGGCAAATGGGAAGTAGTAGAGAAGTAACTATTGATTGGGATGGTGA
>Ga0307979_1002644_pt1 | contig 12284 bp, 14 predicted proteins | sample OrgLakmetage1058_FD_201833 | JGI IMG/M metagenome (GOLD analysis project Ga0307979, IMG submission 201833) | Saline water microbial communities from Organic Lake, Antarctica - #1058 | ecosystem: Environmental > Aquatic > Non-marine Saline and Alkaline > Saline | place: Antarctica: Organic Lake...
CTAATGTGATGATGAACGGCATGGCGAAGGCTGACACGACAAATGCTACGAACACAACGCTTATGGAAGCTACGGAGTCGGTTGAATAAGTCTTCTCGTAAGCGCCAAACCTCACACCCATAAAGTAAAGTAGACAGAACGAGAGCTTTGTAAACTTCTCCTTTGAGGTGATTAGAAACGTGTTTATTTCGAAGCGCATTACTCAAAGCGCCAAAGGCTGCCGAGGCTTTGGAGATCCGGTAGTCGACGTCAACATCCGATGTGAGCGAATAGTGGATAATTGAACCCAGATACCTGAAACTTTCGGTGAAACTGATTGAGCTAGTATCATCAACAGGAAAGTTAGACGTGTTTCCATCCGTGTAACTCTGACGAGGCGATGGAAAATAAATTGCTTCAGCTTTTGATGCTGTACCACCACGGCCAACATGCATGAGGAGACCAATCTTTCGAAGATGAGAGAAAATTTGATTAGAGCCTCTAATGAGATCCTCACGGGAGTTGAAGAGAAGTGCACAATATAAATCGTCCGCAGCATAAAACATCAACTCTTTCGTTGATCTATTCAAGAACATGGTCTAATATGATATTGTCTCAAGCGTATGAGAGCTTGCTCTTGGTTCTTGCAACGAGTCGTTGCTTCGTCGACGTTGCTGAGCTACGGTTGTTCTTACAACTGGCACTGGCAGATGACCAAAACGGCTATAATCTCGATCGCCTTTTTGGCTGTACATGCGACTGCGCTGTCTTACATTCAGCCGCTCCATGGGCGATCTCTTTGCATGCCCCGGCGGCTTCGGCATTCTTCAACTGCAACGGATACAGACAGCAATAATAACTCGCCTCGCGAGACAGGGTACATTTCCGATCACCCGCTTGCTGCTGCTGCTACATCGGCTACAAGTCAGTCAGGGCGTGCTTCGGAATCTTTGGATATTGTGGTGGAACGACTAATTAAAAGTTTACGAGATCAGTTTTTGAGAGTCAAATGGGATATCACTTGTGAGATCCGCCGATGGAAAGACGACCGCACCACGCGGCGCCGCGAATACTGGTGCCGCATCGCGGGCAAAACCCACGGGGACAGCATAGAAAATGGCGCGAAAATTGATTTAATCTCATCATTAAAAAAGTGGAACGAAAAACTATCGAAGACACAGCGCGAGTACTGGCACCGTATTGCGGCCACTGATCACGGCGATAGTATTGATGGTGGATGGAAGTTCGACTTCTTATACACCAAGGACAACCTCTTGAAGGCATTAGGCTTGGCTACCACTGCCGCCGCAATTAGCATTGCAATTTCAACATCCAATCAAGCCACCGTTGTTGCGACAACGGTACCTGCGAAGCAGGTGCTAGCCTCGAGCGTTATCGATACAATCTCAGACTTTGTCAAAACGGGCCCACAAACGGAAACCGGCGCCTTTCTCAGTTGGTTTATGCCGTGGTTTTTCGTTGTTGTTGTTCAAAAGTTGTACTAAAGCTCGAGACTTCAAGGAAGTTTGCGCCTTGTAGACCAAAGACGGTGCTCTTCGTTGTCGCGATTGAATCTGATGTGCAAAAGAGACAACAACATTAGCAGACGCAAAATTTGCCTTCGTTTACAGCTTTCGACGTCTGTCTTGGGGTACTGCGGATTTATGACAAACCAAGTCTTAATGCCAATATAAGTTTTTTATTTTAAAATCAAGCGAAATCCGGACAATATCAATGGGAATAACAAATATTTATTCCATAGATTTTGTAGTACTAGTATTCCAGTAAGGCATATATGGCCCACTTCCGAATCAGCCGATTTATTTTTAGCGCCCTAACTCGTTTATGTCCATTATCAGGAGGTAGAAGTCTTTAACTCAGTGAAAAATCTGCCTTCTTAGTTCCACTTTCCTGTTTGTTTCTCTTGCGCCGTTAACTGTTATTGTGCCTTCTACGTCTTCTTTTGCGAATTCATTCGCCATGAATCCTCTCAGTTCGGTCTCGCCTCTTACACTCCTGGATTTCATTCTTCATCGCTTCATTTCTCTTTGCTTGCACGACTACGAAGCACCTCTAAGCGAGCATCAGCGAGGAGCCGCAAGGTCTGGAGCTTCCGGCTTCACGTGTCCATAAGGGTCAACGAGAGCGCGCACGTGGGCGCAAGCCGCGTTCACTAAATGGGTTCGGTCCAGCGACTCCCTCAATGTGGCCGCGACAGCACTGGCAGCGGCTCCAGCTGCTGCTCCTGCTCCTGCTCCTGTTGTTGCTCCAACAGGCTCCCCTGCGGCATTCAACTGAAGCAGCTGGTCGCCAGAACCAGAACCACCGCTACTGCTAGTCGTCGCAGCGTTCGCAGCAGCGCTCGAAGTGGCAGGCGCCCGCCGGTGGCCGAAGCTCCCAGGCTTGCTGTAGTTTTTGCTAGGGGTGCTCTGGCACCCGTAGCCGCCCTCCAGCACGCTTACTACGCGCCCGCTGCAGCACATGTCTGCGACTGCTTGAATCTCTTTGGTGACCTGGGCAATAGGTATCGCAAAGAAAGGAAACATGAAGAGGACGAAGGAGGAAAAAAAAGTGTCAGAAAACAACATCAGTTACCTGTGAGCTGAGAGCGAGGGCTTTCCAGTCCGCATCTTTCTATTTTTAGCACATACGTAATAGCGCACTATTATTAGTCGCTTCAACAACAACTCACCCAGTAGAAGTCGTCTGGGAGCAAGTCAATGCCTTGGGGCGTGGTCTGGCGTGGGGGTCCCCCTGTACGGCTGTTGCCGACGTCATCACGAAGCGCATCGAAACCCGTGGAGAGAAGCACCTGGCAACGAGGAGAGAGAAAAGAAGAGATAAAACAGACTTATAATAAGGAAGAGAAAACGTTCAGATAGCAAAGTCATCAATAAAAGTTTACGATCTCTCGTGGCGATTCACGCTAGGACTAAAAGGCTGAGGCATTCAATTTTAACAAGGCGCGAACACAACAAGGCAGCGGAGCTTTCTTTCCCAAAGATAGGTGTATAAGTATTTTGACCTACCAGACTCGGGTTAAACGCTCTCAAGGCAGGCAAGAGCCTCGCTGATATGGCGCTGCGAAACGCTTGCCGGCCGCTCGTCGCATTGCCGCCACTGCCACTCCCTGCTCCAGCAGCTCCAGCTGTTCCTAAAGGTTCGTCGCTGCTGCTGTTGCCGGGGTCTCCTCCGCCTCGGCGGCTGCTGCTGGAGCTGCTAGCGTGACTCCGGCTGCTCCCTCGCGTGCCGTGCAGAGACCCGCCATGTAAAGCCGAAGACGCTTGACGCCACAAGGGCATGAGCGGCACGTTGATGATGTTTTGCGCGGTGTGGTCAGTGGCGCCACTTCCGGGGTAAAACTCGTACGGAGCCGCCGCCGCCGCACTGCCCCTGCTGCTACTGGTGGTGTTGCTGGGTTCCGCCGGTGCCTCCTTGTCGTACAAGTGAATAGAGAAAAAGAGGAGCCGCTCGGGATGGGCGTACCTATAGAAATAGTATCAAGTCAAAAAGGTAGCAAAAAACGATGACATGCGTGTAAAGAAGAGAAAGGCAGAGAGAGAAAAACGATGACATGCGTGTAAAGAAGAGGAAGACAGAGAGAGAAAAACGATGACATGCGTGTAAATAAGAGAAAGACAGAGAGAAAAAAACGATGACATGCGTGTAAAGAAGAGAAAGACAGAGAGAAAAAAAAACTCCTTTGAAGATTCTCTCTGTCAAAAGGTATCTATAGTAGTTAGTATTTCCTTGTCATCATCATTTTTGTCTTTTTCTTATTCCATCCCCTCTATTCTATGTAAGCATACCTTCGCACGATTTCTTCGGTGCCGTTGCCGTGGTGCACATCGATGTCCACAATGGCGACTCTCGGGCACTTGTGAGCTTCCAAGGCGTGCAGCGCCCCCGCAGCCACGCTGTTGAAGATGCAAAAGCCATGGCTAGAGGCGTCGGCCAACAAACCATCGTAGCCTGCGTGGTGGCCGGGGGGGCGCACCTGATTCCAAAAGAGAGGACAATGACAGAAACACCAAGAGAACAAAAGATAAGGGAACGGCGATGATGCAACAAGAGCGGATTCTTGGTGGTAGAACTCTTGCTTATACATCAAATACGGTAAAAAGAATCAAAACCTTCGAATGTCCGATTTTTTTAATTGATCTATCCATTTTCTTCAAGTCTCCTTCCATCTATCTCCCTTTAATAACCTACCACACAAAAAGCATTTCGGTTGCGGCCTGTGAGCACTCGATCCACGGCCGTGACCATGCCCCCAACCGCTCGCCTGGCCGCATTTAAGGAGCCCGGCGAGAAGGAGGTGTCGCACGCGGCCGAGGGCTTCACCGATTCCCCCCTTGTTGCGTCGGGCCGGTGCACGCTCATGCTCCGCTGCACCTGAAAGAAAGGTGCGCAAAAGTGAAAGAGAAAGAAGGTAGAAGGACGAGGAGGTTCGGCGCGTGAAACCAGAAAAACGAAGGCACTGTAAAGAAGGCGGCAATTATAGTTCTATCTTTCTTCGGCTATTTTTTTGTCACTTTCAACCTTCAAAAATACACAAACTCGCGAAATTCTTTCCCCCCCACCACTCAAAACACCTCACAACTCTTTACCTGAGGAGTAAAAGGCACCGGCGCCATTTGTTTCTGCCCGGGCCCCGCAATCGCCGTCATTTGCTTCGCGAGGTCGGTCACGAACTGCAAGTAGTCGTTGGAATGCACCCGCGCGAGCACTTCGACTGGAGCTTTGTCGAAGTCGGACGTCACTTCGAGTTCCCCGTCTTGGGGGTCGAAGCTGAACAAAGTAATCCAAGGAAGTTGAAGACAATCAAAAGAAGAAGGAACCGTGAGCGGCAGAAAAGAAACAACGAAAGTACATCGTTTCCACCCAGACACCTTCGGCACCAAGACGGAAATAATGCGGACCCAGAATAGACTGAGCGAATCCAAACGCAGTGCGCGCGCACATCCTACTGTAGGAAGCGAATTGAAAGTCGAAACAAGAAACAAGCCCGTATGCGTATCCGGAGTACATTCGCGCACATGTCCTACATTTTAACCAGCCCAACAACAACCCTTCACACGCACGCGCACTCACCGAGCCGGGTCCCCAATGCCGCCAATCACGTCCGCAATGCGCTCGGGGCACTCCCAGTCCGAGGCGCTTCGGGGCAAATGGCCCAGACAATCCTCGTGCGACAGGACTAGCGTGCGGCTCTTGGGGTCGCCCTGATAGAGAGCGCGCCGCACTGCGCAGCGGCCTTCCCAGCCCAGAGGGGTATGCCCTAATACACCGCCATTGCCTCCATTTCCGCCACCGCTGCCGTCAACACCTCCGCTAGAACTCATGCTGGTTCTGCCGTTGCTGTTGCCGCTGCCGGTGCCACTGCTGCTGTTGCCACTGCCGCTAGTGGTGGTGTTGGGTGCTGGAGCTAGCAAGAGGCCACGGCCAGCAACGTCGAGAGGACTCAAGTGTTTCTTGTTCCTGCGCTTCACGGACGCGCCATGGTCGATCAGCACCCGTGCCACATACACGTCCCCGATGCGGGCCGCCCTGCGATGAGAGCACAATCGAGGCAAGGACACGAATAAAGCAAATGCGCATTGAGAGAGAGTCTTATTGTCATTTAAAAAAAACGCACGCCCGCAAAAAAAACATATTATTTTTGTACTATTGAGGCATCATGCTCTCGACTTCCGAAAAGATGTCTCGTTCAGCCGACGGCGCACACGCATACGCAATGTGTGGCATTCTACTGTTGCCCTTCCTCGTGTACCAGTGAAGCGCCGTTTCACCCGCAGCATTGGCGCTGTCCACGCCACTTTTGGTAGTGGTGCTTGCTGCGGCTGACAGCCGGGCGAGCTCTCGGGCCACCCCGGTCAAGGACCGAAAGCAGGCCCAGTGCAAGGCGCCGTTACCCTGGGGGTCGCACGCCCGCGCGGGGTCGGCCCCTTTGGCGCACAGCAGGGACACCATGGCCACCACTACCGCCTCGACCTAGGAGAGGTGGGGAGGTTTGAATAGAGTGATGAAACAGTGCAGTGGGTGAGAGTCGTATGCGTGTGTGGGAACAGAAGAAGCCCGCATAGGAACACACAGCGAAAGAGTTAACACACGCTATGTCTGTGGAACCACACTAAAACGAAAAGAGGTCGAAACTATTTTTGCATCTTTCTTTTTCACTTTTTCTGGTCCATACCGTAGCAGGGTCTGACGTTGGCTCTCCTTCGTCTTCATCTAAAGTCCACTCCATGCTGCCGCTGCTGGATTCACCATCTCGTGCGTCGTTGCGCTGCCCACCGGGGCACACCGACACGAGGGAGACTGCCGACACTAAGGGAGGCACGCCGTTGTAATCGGGCGCGTTCAGCACCGTCTAGAAAGAAGGAGGAAAGGTGTTGAGGATGGTTATGGGACTGTAATGAATACACATAGAACAAAATGAATGCGTCATTTGACAGTAACATGTGCCACGAGGCTCCTCAAAAGAGGCAAAGAAGTAAAGGGTCATTAGAAAGAGAAGAGAGCACCGCAAAGCACCGGCGACATTTTCGCGGAAAAAAAAAAACTCATTTGGGCGTACCTGAAGCGCGGAAGAAGACTTCTGCTGCGAAAAATACGAGGAAGAGCGTGGAGAGCCTTTCGCACTCGGCAGTTGTGGGCGAGGTGGCGACATTGGAGAAGGAGGCTCTACATTCGTATTAGCGCTGCTCGTAGTAGCTGATGATGAAGAAGATGCTGTTGTTCCAGTACTTGCTGCTGCAGCTGCAGCGGCCAACTCCAGGTCTGCAATCGCTTTTCGGACTTGCGGTAAGGATCCGCGCAGGACACCCTCGTGCAAGGCTGACCGAGCTTCCTCTCCTGCTGTTCCATCCGTTCCTGCACCGCCTGCTGCTGCTGCTGTTCCATCGGCTGCAGTTGTTGTCCCTGATGCAGCGCTGCCAGTTGTTGAGGCTGAAGCAGTGGCCCCCGATGCAGCAAGGTTAGGCAACGCAAACGCTGCCACGTCACGCGCCCACGGGGTTTCTGGGTCCTCTTCTTCGTCGTCGTCGTCGCCTCGAGCGCCATCAGCCTTGCTGCATCGGTCCACATTCATGTCGTCTGGGTTGATGATGCTCAAACTCATGGGGCCGGACATGCCGCCACCACCGCGGCCACCACTGTTGCTGCTGGCCGCAGGAGCAGAGGGGGTTGCCCCAGGGACATCCGAGGCATTCATAGGAGTGGGCGACGGTAAGCCTAAGCGTGCTCGGACGGTATCGAGATCTCCGTTGTTCCCATACCTGCTGCTGCTGGTGGTGCTGCTGCCGCTGATGCTACTGTAAAAACCACCGTTGCCGCTGCCCTCCATACCCGGTGACTCTCCAAAGAAGGAGGATGACGAGGACGCCCCAGCATCTGTTCCGGCAGCTGCTGTCGTTGCCGAGGAAGAAAAGCCTTTCATGGAGCTCAGCGTGTGGCCCGCTTCTCGTGCAGTAGGGGTGGCCGCGGCTGCCATGAGCATCGCTGCGGCAGCGAGCTCGTCGCTTTTGCGCTTGCCACACCCCACTGGTGACGGCTGGGGCTGCACAGGCGGAGATGAAATAGAAGGAGAAGAAGGCATGAAACACACACACAATTAAAAGTACGTGAACAAAAAGGAAATGAATGCGAAGTTCAGGGTGGAAGAAGAGAAGCACGAGCCTGGGACAGTCTTCTACAGCAACTCAGACAGAATGTGCAGTGCATCAAGGTCAACCGCACGGGAGTAATCTAGCGCTCAATCACTGTCTTTTCATTACCGCTCGATTTAAGGGGAACAAGTCGGAGCTCTGCCCTCGGCCCTCGAGCCGATAACCCGTAGTTGATCTTGCCGACGACGTAAATTCGGGTGGTATGGGGTAATTCCTCGCATTCGATCGCACCAATGGCGATTGGTGCTGATGTTGCTGTTGCGCCCATCCGTTAGATTGGCTCTGACCGTAGTTCATGCCCGCTCCCATATGGCTTGACGATGACGAAGAAGACGATGAAGAAGCCGCCGCCAAGCTGCCCAGTCCTAAGCTGTAGAACCCCCCTGTAGCAGCGGCGCGGGCTTCGTGGTCGGGCAGCGGCGCAGTGGCCGCTTCACAACCTGGGTACAGCGCGCTGTGTCTGTTGCCTGCAGCAGCGGTAGCCGTTGACGACGACAATGCAGAGAGCGCGTCGACTGCTGCGGTTGCAGCAGCTCCTGCCGCTGCGGCGGCTCCGGCTGCAGAGGTAGTGGAAGACAGGGTTGCGCGGTCCTGCCCCTTGGCTCCTTTCGAGCGTTTCGCAGAGGGTGGGGCAACTTCCGCTGAAGCGGCAGCGGCAGCATCATCATCATCATCAGCAGCAGCAACAGCAGCTGAGGCAGCAGCAGCAGCGTTTGCATTGGCTTTAGCGCGGCCGCTACTAGTGTACGCGGTGGGCACGTGTGTCGTCGGTGGCGAGTCGTCGCTGTCGTCGTCCTCATCCTCTGCGTCGTCTTCTTCGCCCTCGCCTTCGTCGTCCTCGTGGCTGTCGTTCCCACCGCTTCCGAGCCCGAACCGAGCCCCGTCATCGTGCTCGCCATCCGGATCGTCGGAATCCACCTGGGGTATTGGCAAAACAAATACACGTCGCTAAGGAAACGTGGTCTCTTCATGGACGGAGCATTGGCAAGATATACCCTAAACGAAACAACGAACTAATGAAGTAGGTACCACCGCGTTCCTTCAGGCAGCGCTCAGAGGGTTGGTCTATTACCTCGCCAGTTTGCTCCCGCTTTTGCAGCTTTTGAAAGTACTTCTGCGCGTGGGTGCGGGTTTGCACCACGGTGCGCGTCTTGACCATGGCCGCGACCTTCTTCCATTCTTTCCCGAACTTCCGCAGCGCTTTCAAGAACATCTCGTGCTCGCTCTTGGTCCACCGCCCAGTGGCTTCGCTGCCTGGCGCACATGCTTTCTCGCCACCACTGCTGGTGCGTCCACTGCGCCCGCTGCCAGTTCTCCGGCCACTCCCACCACCACCACTGCCGCCGTCAGCTCCGGCAGTAGCTCCGCTACCACCTTCCTCGGCTTCGAAGTCTTCAAGAAAGGCATTCCGCCCGCCACTGCCGCCTCCTGCAGCAGCCTTCGCTTGTACTTGAGCCGCCATCTGGCCCAAAGTGGGCGGCAGGTACCCGCTGGATCCACCGCCGCTGCTGCTGCTGTTCCCTGCGGCGAAGCCGCGCATGGATCCCGGAGGGTTGGACGTTGGCGCTGCTCGGGGTCCAGCGCCTCCCCGAGACGCGTGCTGCGGCGAGCCGGCGCCTAGGGTGGCCAAAGTCTTGTAGTCGCGCGACGCCGCGGCGGCGCGGGCGCTGCGGTTGCTCCGGGCGTCCCGGGACAATGCAGAGGTCGCGCCAACTCCGCCGCTGCCTGCGTTGCTGTCATCGCCGTCGCGCGCGAGGGCCTCGTCATCCTCCATCCCGCCAGCGGCTTCGAGCAAGGATGATAAGCCGCCGTCAAAAGAAGAGTTGCTCGGCGGCAACGAGGCCCGCGGCTTGGACGGGTACGCAACGGGCGCAGACAGTTCCATCAGAGAAGCAATCACCGAGGGACTGCTTGGACTGGCTTGGCTGGCGCGAAGCGAATCTTTTTGAGAGTCTTGCATCCGAGAAGTTCTCGAGCTGCTGCGTTTCCAAAACATATATATGCATACATGAAATCAAATAATGGCTCGTGTGAGTTGAGAGAACTGCCCAGAAAAAAAAAAAGGTGAGAAGGCGCGCTAAGATAGGGAGGACTGCGTGCGTCACGGTAATTCAAAACAGCATCCAAATGCAAATGGCACCTCTCGGGGCACACTCCATCGAATGATTCGTCCACAATAAAGTTAACAAGAAAATAACAGATTTAATTAAGGATCTCCTCGTCAGATTTTCTCATCCACTTGCCTGGATATGGCTCGTCTTGTGTGCAGTTGCTGTTTACGTCAACTGTTTGGAATCGAGCTTCTCAGCAAGTTCCACGCTCGGAAGCAAAATCCCGACGCGCACGTCAGGAAAGGGCTTAAATATTCAAAAGATACGGTTAACACGAAACGCGACTTCTTTGCGCGCACGGCGTGAAGAGAGCAAAGATGTGCGCCACGCACGATGATATCTCCCAACCAGAGATCCCAAAGATTTCGTTTTGCTGTTTGCGCTCGCCAGGATTTCGGCGTCAGTCAGTGCAGGTGGGTAATTTAGGTACAAAATTGATGCAATGTACCCAATTTGGGTGGGAAACACCCATAACAAAATTGCGTCGATGTCGAAGTGTGTGGTTCCGGAGCCCACGATGCACTTAGACTGCCTGGCGAGGTATCATGCCCAGGTGGTTTCCGGACGACCAATCTATATCAAAGGCTTTTGTTGAAACGTCGAGACTTCTACTGGAAGGCAAAACTTACAAGGCCGTGCCGTATACCGAGCACTTGGGTAACAGCCAATTTTAGTTGAAGTATGAGCTTCTCAGTTTCCCCTTTCTTTGGGGGAGTGTCATGTCAAGACTTTCTTTCATGTGACGTGTTCAAAACATCACACCTTGAGATTTCGCTCTGTCATCGTTTGGAGCGGAGACGATAGCTAACTTCTCGGACCAGGAGCCGGGCGGGTCTAACAATGCTTCAACCTAAGGTCGCGCTGCGTGCAGCAGTGCTTCTGCTGGCTGCACAGGCACATGCCTTTACGTTCACTCCAAACCCCGGCATGGCAGGTTGGCTCAAGTTTCTCTGGCTGCACTTGATCTAGGACTGTTCATTGAAGTGTGTTTTGTCTCATTTTGTTCCTCAAACTGCCTCTATATTCTCCATACAAGACTGTCTACTTGCGAGATTGGTATTCAAAGTGAATTCTTCCTTGCTTATGTACATGCTCGAGTTATTTAGATGCTTCTGTGTTCAGCTCTCTTCAATTTTTAGCATCGTCTCTCTTTTCACTAACAGGTCCTAAGCAACGCCTAGGATTGTCACCGCTGCGCTCTGCTGTAGCGTCCATTCCGCCACCACCGGAGGCAGCTGTGGAGCCAGACCGCATGCCAACGTTGCCTCCCGATGCACTCATTCTGACGTCCTCGGACGAGGCCACCTGGCGGTTGGAAGTGAAGGAGTATAAGGCGTTGTCAGCCGACCCGGCGCAGCAGTCCTTCTTACCGCTGTTAGACAGCTTCAAGCTCAAGGTAGGAAAGACAAGGAGGGCGGTTTCTGATTCAATGCTGCACCAGTCACACTTTGACGGGCAATGTGGCTGTAGAACTCGAGCCCAACTACAGTGCTTTACTTAGCATCGATATGCCCTTCAAACATCCCTAGACTCCCTAAGTCTCGTATAAGTGTATGTCCTGACATACTGCCAGAGCCTACTTTTGACGCACTGTATACCTATGTATATATCAGGGCAAGTACTACCACGCGTTTGCGGCCAAAGGCACCCCCTTTGCCGACGCCAACTTCCAGGGCGCCATTTTGGCGAAAGACGACGGCAGCCCCCTGCCCCAAACCGTGGCCGACGCGGTGCGGATCTCCCTCATTAAGGACTTGCTGGAAGGCGTAGTGTGGTGCCACTTGCAGGTGAGAGTTGGCGCATATGTGTTTGTTGTTGTAGGGTAGGTGGGTAGGTGTCTGGCCCTATTATAGCCCAAAAGCTTTCTAGACTATAGCTTGGTAGCACCATTGTAGCGATGCGAAAACACTGCGGCGTACACCTAACCACTTCTTCTCCTTCTACTTCTCACGCTACCTCCCTCTCTCACACAGGGCGCCCCGCACTTGGCCCTGGACAGCGACACCTTGCGCATTTGGAACGAGCCGCCGCAGCCAGGGCGCCGCTTCGGGTTCTGGAAATTGGGCCTAGTGGGGCTCGGTGCTGGTGCCCAACTCGTGACGCGCGAAACGCCTTACCAGGTATTTACTCGCATGTCTACAAATAGCGTGCGTTACACGTTATATTCCTACCATCTAACTGTGTTTCTTTTCAGAAGCGCTCTTGTCCTTTTATAGCTATCCATAAAGACATCACATCTTCTTTTGCTGTTCGAGTCTACCTTGGCTATCGCTTTTATGCTTTTATGCATGCCGCACTCACTAATCTTCTTCCATATATATTCATTGTCACCATTCTTTCGGTTTTACCTCCCATCTCCTTCCACCCAATTTCAGGTGGGCAACGAATCGTGGGCCTTTAACCCGCCCGAGACTCTAGGTGGAGCTCTGCTCAAGGGCAATCTCCCCGGCCTCTACAGCTGGGACTCGTGGTCGTGTGGCGTGGCCTTGGCAGCGCTGTGCTTGAACAGCGGCGAGTCGCCTTT
>Ga0307979_1002645_pt1 | contig 12283 bp, 14 predicted proteins | sample OrgLakmetage1058_FD_201833 | JGI IMG/M metagenome (GOLD analysis project Ga0307979, IMG submission 201833) | Saline water microbial communities from Organic Lake, Antarctica - #1058 | ecosystem: Environmental > Aquatic > Non-marine Saline and Alkaline > Saline | place: Antarctica: Organic Lake...
ACCTGGGACGTGACACACGAACGAGCACTCAGTCCCGCCGACTTGTTCGGAGGAAAGGCGCCAGTTGGAGCCTTAATTGGCCTTCTGGAGCGAATTCGCTAGCGCATTTGCAGCTCAAGTGCATTCTGCATGTGCCTCTGTGACTGCTGTGTACTTGTCTTTCTTTGTATTTGGGAGAGTATTAACTAGACTAGACTAGACTAGACTATAGACAGAAGTTCCACCAAAGACAAAACACGCAGCAGCAGCAGCCAACAGCCGCTGCCAAAACAGCCCAAAAGCCAGTAGCCGTGCTTCTTAGGTGTAGTGTGTACTGCCTTGCTTTTTCTCTCTTCCTAACAGACCTTCCATTGGCTTTCAGATATCCAGATGTATATGAGAGTTTTTAAATACTACGTAAACAAATATTTATCTCTCTTGCTCCAGGTCGAGATCGGGTCAACCACGTTTATTCGATCATATTTGGACGGATTCGCGGGAACTTTGAGCGTCCAAGGGGGTCTTTTCCGGCATGGCCGCAATGACAGGCACGGCCATTGGCGGGGTGGTTGCTTGGGCCGACACAAATGGAGGACGAGGTTCATTCGCAGCCTCAACGCCATAGCCTGGCGCCTCGAGTTCCACCGCCTTCTTCCCGCGATACCTCTTGTTCGGCGGCAAATGGCTGTCGTCGCTCACGTCAACCCCGCCGCCCTCTGCTCCTAAGGGTGGTGGGCCGCCGCTGAGACTGGTGGTAGGCTCCGTCTTTCGCACGCGCTTCTTCGGCGGGGCGCTGGCTCCGGGCGGCAGCTGCCCCCCGTTCATTTCCGTGACTTTGCGGCGCACGGGCGCCGAGTTCCAGCGGTTTTTGATGGCGTTCTCGGAGCGGCCCGGTATGCGGAGGCTGATTTTGGTCCACGCATTGCCTAGCTCGGCCTGGGCAGCCAGGAGCTCCTTGTCCTCAGCTTCACTCCAGTCGCCAGCGTTCAGGGCAGGGTCCAGGTGGTTCGCCCATCGCTCACGGCACTGCTTGCCAATGCGCCCCGGGATTTTGTCGGCAATAATGGACCACTTTTCTTTTTCTTTGTCGGAGCCTGCGCAATTCGCCATGCTTTCTACAATGATTTTATCCTCCTGAACAGGCAGTTATTTATAGGAAACTACGTGAGCTATCACAAGAAAGCAATTTAGTCTGCACAAAAACATAGAATCTATCGAACAGACAGGCGCGCGGCAGTACTTCAAAATCTCAGGTCGACCCGCTAGGCTTGAGAGGTGCAAGCAAAGAATCGAGGCAGCTAATTACACGGAAAAGGAAAAGTCGACGAACCTCGGGGGTCCAGTTCCCTTTGACAAGGCCAGGCCGAAGAACTTTCTGCCAGCGATGCACGCACTGCACGTCTGACCGCTTCCCGCTTAGCCACCCGAGCGCTATTTTCTTCCAGTTCTTGGCGCCGATCCTGTCAATCCCTGCTCGCAACGCGGCGTCTTCCTGTGCGTACAGTTACAAAGCATGGTCGATTCGGTAAATTGAAAGATTGAACCATGAAGAGACAGAACACAAGCTCAACACACATGGAAAAGTATATGATAACTCGAAGGATGCTCTTGTTGAGTCTGTCCCCGGTTCAAGCTCTTACCTCAGACGTCCATCTCCCACCGCCACGCTTATCTTCGGCATCCGCGGGGATACGTGGACTTCGAGAGTCGTCATTGGCAGCTGCAGCATCGATGACTGATTTTCCTGAATCAACCGGCACAATAAACCCGGTGCTGCTGCTGATAGAACTGCTCTGGCTCGGCCCAACAGAGGTTACAACCACTGGCACATTGAATGCTGTGATTGCCGAGGGTGGGTGTTGTGGAACGGCGGGGTTGCTCATTGTCCGTTGGTTTGTCCGGTGAGCAAACTGACTGGCAAAAGCTGGCTCAATTCAAAATCTCCTGACCCCCGACAAATTGATTCTGTCAAAATTATTTGACCGTAGCTTTGCTCGATTGCATTTCGAATTTTGTACCCACGCCATGACAGTTGGCCCCGTTTCCATCCGAGTGGCAGCCCTCCTGGGTGCCTTCCTCGCTAACGTAGCTCATGTGGCATCCAATCCTCCAAAAGCTCTTATGATCACTACAGAGGCGCCTGTGTATCGTGAGCCATCCGAGGAAGGAAGTGCGCCGACTAGCCCAGCCGGTATCTACGTGCACTCAGACGACGTCCACGATTACCCGCACTACATGCGCGACGCCAGCAACGATGGAATCCCGAGCCACCTTTACAGAAGCGAAAATGGAATATGGGTGATTACCAACAGCTCGCTCAACATGCAATCAAACAAGGGCTCGTTCATTTCCACTAAGGCCAGTGACTCCCCCATCGGCCTCAAGTGGCGGTGAGAGTCTACCTAGCGGAGTCTGTAATCGGTTCAATTCTTAGACCAATCTACGCGCTTGTAAAATCTCATCATGTGGGCCATATGTGCTGGTGCTGAATACCATTGCATCTTTTCCCAAGTGCATCTCAAGAGTAGTGCAAGTGTCAACGAAGGTGTCAACAACGCGTCGTGTGCGTCGCTTTCTAATTCCAGTTGATTTTCACGATGCTGATGGTTGTCTTTATCAGGTATCATGCCGACGGGAAATGGCCTGCGGACAACACGCTAACCATCGATGACGTGTCTGAGGAGTGGGCCGAAGAAGAGCTCCGGCGGGGCCCGCCTCGGGTCATTGTGCGGAACTGCCCAGGCGGCGAGGGTGACTACGGCACCCCGGGCTACAAATACTCCCCCATGCCTGCGACCTTCCCGTGCTTGTCCTCGTCGCCCTACTGTGTGCACAACAGTTCCGTGTATTGCCACTTCCGGCGCGACGACGTAGATGCCATCAGTAAGTGCCACACACACAACAGTACACACTCGCTAGCTAGGATATTACAATGCTGACGGGACTATGCCATTTTATGCTCGCGAGATTTGTCGGCCTTATATTTTGAATACTTCTAAGCACTCACAGGAAAATCCGTGGCTTTCTCGATTTACCGTTCTTTCTTCCTTGCCTCGTAGTGCCTCGTGATGTTGTTGTTGTTGTTCATTTTTCCATCTCTTCAAAAATAAACCGAACAAAAAAATCAGTTGAAGCCCTGGACGAAGAGCTGCACCACCTATCCGCGTCCTTCGTGGTCCTGGAAGACGAACTCGACTTGCTTGACGGCCGCAGCCAAACCGACACCCTCAAAAAGGTGAGACGCATTGAGAACTAACACCAACTCCCAAGGCCACGTACAGTGCGATTGAAAAACCTGGAACTGGTAAAACTTAGCACTGCCACTGCTGCACAGAAATTCATAATTGCATTGCTCGCTCTTACTCTACCACTTACACTATTTGAAGTTAATCTTGATGCCTTTGGGGCGCTCAGGACCTCACCTCACTTGTTTTCCTACTGCCTTCTCCACTTCTGTCCGTGATCCTCAATCAATCTATATCTTTCCTCTTTTCTGTGACTCTATTTTTTTCTAATACACAGCGCGTGCAAGAAGAGCTGTTTCAGGCGTCGTACCGGGTTTACCTCTCAGCGCCGTGGTTCGGCCTCAAGACCTACATTCAAGTCGCTGACGCCATTCTCCTCTTCTCCGTATGCGCGTCCTACGGCGTCGCCGCGGGCATCTTCTTCGCGTCTGCTCACGACAAAAAGACAAAAAAGGAAGCATAAATTGGAATGGTAGCAGAGCGAAGGCATACATAGACGCCGATAGGCTTTTTTGTATTTTAAGTGCCTCACCTTACTGCTTACTGTTTTAAGCGCACGAGGACGAAGTTTCGGTGTGCGGTATGCTCTATTAAACATACCCTGCGCCCTGCGCCCACACTCAGCACACTGCACACAGCACTCACGTGTAGATGTTAGCTAGAAGACAATTATTTGTTTCATAATTCATGGGCAGAGGGCTGGGGCTGCTGACTGGTGGAGGGGTGGAGGTGAAGCCGATAATTCTTGAATCATATAACTTATGAAATATGAAGTATGTATATTTTGACTGCCGAATGGCCGAATGGGCTTCAATCTTCAATGCACAATGCGATCGCAGATCGCAGGCGAAGTCTAAGAAAAGGAAAAGCAATTGGTTCGATTGGGTTACTTGTTCGCACGCCTCGCGTTACACGTAATATAGCAAATAAAACAGTTCGTGAGGTACAGAGGTACATGGCAGCGAAATCCAGGATATCCGGCTCCGGCGATGGTGATAAGTAAGTGCATGGAAATTACGGAAGCATCCGGAGAAGATGCGCTTCAAATGCCATCGAGTCCAGGCCCTCTAGGCATCTCTTCTGCTCCAGCTAGGGATAAACGCGGAGAAGTTTGAAGAAAAAGAAGCCCCCGCCTCCGTGGGCCACCATACAAAAGAGGAGGGTGGCCACCGCCGCCGCAGGGTCACCGCCGGCTTCAACACCGCCAAACAATCCGTTGGTTGCCAGCAGAAGGGCCCCCAGGAGCACCAGAGGACCACCGCAGCTGACCACCAGCCACAGCCGCATTTGAATGGTGGCGCGGCTCGCTGCCAGACCCGCAAAACCCGTGAGCGCACACGCAAACACGCCGAACAAAAAGCAACAGGTGTCCTTGTCGATGCTGTCGAGGTACGCCACAGTGCCCCAAGGAGACGGCTGCGCCCACGCCAGGGCACGCGCCGCTGCGGCGTCTGCGTCACCGCCTGCGCGGGTGGTAGCCGTTTCCGAATCGATGAACATCCACCCAAGAGGCGCTAGCCACGGGTGAATCTGCGGCACGAAGTACGGAATGGCATAAGGCAAAACCTGGAGCCGAAAGATGGCCGCGCTGGCGGCACCCCAGAGGGTAGCGGCTAGCCACTTGCTTACATGTGCCCAGGGCCCGAACCCGCGCAAGCCTTCTCGTGTCAAAGGGCCCCGGGTGGCAGGCGCCGTGGAGTGGGACAAAAACTGTTCGGTGACGCCGCGGGCGTTCACTTGGGGCGGCTCGGGGGTCATGGCGGTGAGCGCGAGCACGTCGCACAGGAGCAGCGCCAAAGGCACCCGCAAAGACCCGCCAAAGACCACACTGCGCCGCACCACGGAAGAGGCCCACGCCACGGCCGCTGCCAGCACTGCCGAATCTTCTAAGCTGGCCGCGTGAATCCCTTCCAAAGAGGACGCGTCTTTCGCTGTTGCTGCCCAAGAAGGGACGGTGTCACCACCTGCACTGGGCGCCGCCGCAAATGTAGAAGACGCCGATTCCGCCACGCGAGCTGCGTGAGCCGCAGTCATGGTGGACGCGTCTTGCACTTGCAGCAGCAGGAGGGTCACCACGGTGGCGAGGCAGGCAGCGCGCGCAAACGACGCAGCGTGCTCGATGCGGCTCGCCGCCCTGGCCACCGTGAGCATGTCGGCCAGAGGGCTCAAACCCAGCGGGAGACCCGTGCCGAGGGCCACGTCACCGCCCACCAAAGACTTGGGTTTGGTCGAGGCAGCCGGCGCTTGTGGCTGTGGAGCATCTCCACCAGCGCCAGCACTGTCTCGGTGAATCCGGGTGGAAGCTTTCGACTGTTTTTTCGACGACGGCGTTAGATGGGTGTTGCCAGTCACGCAGCCAACGTCAGCGCACCGCAAGAGGGGCAGCGTGCGGCCGTCCGGGTTGTCGTCGGCCGTGACCATCACCTTGCGGTCGTGCTGCCTTTGCAGGACTCGCACCGTGGCCACGGCGTCGGCGACTGCGGAGCGGGGCAACGAACACCCCACAGGGCGGGTCACGGAGGCGGCCAAGTGGGGCCCGTCTTGCCGGCGCTGAGCTACGGCGCGGGTGTAGGCTGCCGCCCGCCGCGCTGCGGCTGCGACTTCTGCTTCGTGGGCCTTCCAATCCTCGGGCAGCAGCTGCACCAATAGGCCTTTGCTAGAAGCCAAGTCACTGCTAACGCTACTTTTACTTGTACTACCAGTGCTGCTGTTGCTGGTGGTGTTGGTGCCACTGTTCGAGTTTTCGAGGCTCTGTGCGTCGATGGTTGCCACCGATGGCGTTAAGCCGAGCTCCAAAAGCTTGTCTGCTACTCGCTGGCCTTCTTGCCCCAGCGACATCTCGGCTTCAAACTCAGCTGCGGAAAAGGCACCTCCAGATGCTGCTGCGGCTGCTTCAGCGAGCTTGCGCGCTTGAGCCGCTCCTCCTTTCATAGCAGCAAGGTTGCTGCTACTGCTGCTGCTGATGCTAGGGTCATCCACCGGAGCTACCGCCAGGATCTGCACGAAAGTGGGAAAATAATGGTTCAGAATGATGAGAGTAACAGAAAGAAGAGGAAGCAATGAGGCGAAACAGGTCAAATTCTGGAGTTGCCAAGTTGGGAGGTGCAGAAGCACGCAACTTCAATTTCTAGCCTCTTCTTACTTAACCCTCTCGCCTCTCTTCGTCACATGACTATTCGTTCACTACGTACAGGCAAAACCACTACGCGCATCTTTGCCCCACCTTCACGTCGAGGCCGTGCATCTGTTGGAGGCGGTGCAGGGCCGCGGCGTCGTCCTTCGAAACCGCGCGGGGGTCCAAATGACAAAGCACCAGAGTGTCAACCTCTGCGAGCCGTTGCGCCGTGCAGCCCGTGGTAGCGGGCTAGAATAGAAAGAAAAACAATTACAGAATACAAGAAGAAAAGAAGAAATGGCGTGCTTAGGTTCATGGGACAAAAAGCATTCGATCAAATTTCCTCAGCAGCATTATCGCTTGCACTGAACGAAAGACGCAAACCTTGAACAAGCAGCCGCGCCTGGCGAGGGTGCGCTGCGCTACGGACTCGGCCGACCGCAGCAACAACTTGAAGCCAACGGCACTGTAGCCCACAGCGGCGAGCCCAGCGTGCAACAAGCTCTTGCACTGGTCGACGGCCACCTATATGAAATTGGTGCAATGGTGGAGAGGTTTAAGCATGGCTAACCTCACTCAGGATACTCCGAAAGATGATCGAAATACAACAGCTCGCAACACTCAACAGAAGTATTCCACGTCAACTAGACTCAAAAAGGAACGTACCAAGTCAGCTAAGGCCACTAAGCCCTCGTCGGAGCCATCTGAGGCAGACGCCGCGCTCCCTTTTCCACTGTCTCCTTCTGCGGATTGGGCACCATCCGCGTTGTTGAGATCGTTGAAGCTCAAATCGTCGGGCATTTCGGCCAGGAAACTCGGCAAGCTCAGCTTTGGCAACAGATCGGCCAACGACAAACCCGTTATTTCCTCTAGAGAGCTCGGTAGGCTTTTGAAAAACGCCACCACTAGGCCTAGGAACGACCTCGGAGGCCCCTGCACAGCACGTGCTCGGAGCAGAGCAGGCACCATCCACGCGACCAGGGCACACACCAGCAAGGTCGACCACGCGCCGCACAAATGGGGCAGTTGCTTGGGACGCTTGTTGCGGCGCCATTCGGCAGTTTGGTCCCGCACTTGAGCGGCGCGCGCCCAGCCGTGGCTGGAGGGCCCTGTGCGCAGCACCCGGCAAGTCGCGAAGCCGTCAACCCCGCCCCCGGTGTCCAGCACCAGCGCCCCCGCGTCTACTTCACTCATAGTGGGCACATCCGCGTAAGGGTTGCCCACTGCCTCCGCTGTGCGACTGCTGCTGCTGCTGCTGTTCTTTTGGTCGTCGTCGTCTTCCTCGTCGTTGCTAGACACTTCCTCGATGGTAACTCCACCGACCTCCGTGGGTGGCGCTTTGGTCTTCTTCTTCTCCTCCTCCTCCTCCGGCGACTTGTTGCGCTGTCGCAAGCCCTCTGCCTTGCCATCACTGCCAGAAGCGCTGGTTGCTGCTTTGGCTTGAGCGGCAGCGCGAGCTGCAGCTTTGCCGTTTTGACCCGAGCCTTCCGCGCTTTCGGGGCCGTCGTACAAGCGCAACAGTCCACTCAAATCACGGCCCGTGTCGCCGCCAGCACCCTGGTACACTTCACCTTGCAGAGCAAACGTAGTGTCGCAGAGCAAAGCGTCGCCTGAGACCCACTGCATGTCGGCTGGAACTACGCTTCTCTGCTGCAGCTTCACAACCTGAAATGCAAAAAAAAAAACAGCACGCAACAACATTTCAAATCAGTCCAAGCATGCGACAAGCTTTGACACCTTCAATCAAGTACTACTACAAGGGTACATGTAGGGGCGCTTTGTTAAGGTCTTTGATTATTAGGATACTAGCGCTGACGGGTCAGGCTAGCCTCTTCAGTTAACGTACATCTCCAGGCTTGAGGTCGAAACCGGAAACGCTTTCCCATTCTCCATCGCTACGCTTCACTTGCACATTTCCCAGAAAGTCGACGGCGCGTGCACGTCGGTCCTTAGCCAGGCTCACTGCTTCGTAGACGATTCCAAAGACGTCCATACCGCACAACATGCAGCAAGCGCACAGCTCAAGCACGCCCTCTGCGGTCCCCGCGAAGAGCGCGACAGACGCGAAGGCCAAAAGCGCGACTGAGGCGGAGTAAAGGTAGCCTTCACGTAAGTATGGCCACAGAAATTGATGAGCCCATGAGGCTCCAGCAAGAGTTGGATTATTCTTCATTGCGACAGTAGGGTTAGAACGCGAACAGAAAGACGCGAGACGTCGGGCAATATTGTTTGGGCAAATATTTTTTCGAGAAATGAGATCAGATGATGAAATGATGAGATTTGAGATTTGAGATTTGAGGAGTGTTGTTGCGTTGTCAGTTGTCAAAAGTGTCAACGATTCCGAGTTCCTGTTTCCTGCTGCATACATACTTTGACTGACTTCATTTTGACGCCCAAGGTAAGGCGACTTCAAGACTTCAACGATGAAGCTACTAAGACCCCCATTATTTCTATGGCTATCATTGGGATTCGCAGAAGCAGTATTCAGTACTCGTAGAAGTCGGATCTTGCCGAATGCAAGGCAGTACGCGCTTTCGGTGCGTGGTGGTGGATCACCCGATGGGGACTGGGTCTGTGACGGCGACACGTGTAGCTTTGTTCCAAAGACCAAGGCTAGCACGGCTGTGGCTACTAATTCGAAAAACTCGACTTCAGTATCGAAACCAAGAGGTGGAGCAGTAGCAGTGGCTGAGAAAAAAAGTAGCAAAAAGGGCGGTTCGAAAAAGGCAAAGAAGTCCAAAGCGATAACCAAACCTGCACCGCGTACCTTCTTCCAGCGGGCATTAGACTATGTATTGAGCTTCTTCGGAATAGAGCCGCCGTCGAATGCCAGTGCAAGTGACGATGGCAGTGAAAACAGTGAGTCTGGCGGCTCCAGCAAGAGTCCTGCCAAGTCAAAGAGCAAAAAGACTGGGAAGCCAGCGAAATTGTCGCGAGCAGCACAGCGAAAAGCTGCGGGCCGGGCAGGCGGGAGCGCGGCTTCACGGTCTTCGTCTGCGCTTCGCATTCAGCGCGAGCTTCGGGACTTTCAAACCAATGGTGTGCCGAACATTGCGGTGGCAGTTTCTCCCACCAACATGAACGTGTGGGTAGTGACCCTGACAGGAGTTGAAGGCACGTTGTTTGCCGGCGAAAAGTTCAAGCTGAGAGTGGAGTTCCCGAAAGAGTACCCAACGCGGCCCCCGAGCGTGTACTTTTTGAAGCCAACGCCGCGGCACCAGCACGTGTACACTAACGGGGACATTTGCTTGGACTTGCTGGGGAAAGGGTGGCGCCCGCAGCTCACGACAAAAACTCTGGCCATTTCCATTCTGTCCATGCTCAGCAGCGCCCGCGAAAAAGGCCTCCCACCCGACAACGCCAACCGTGAGTTTTCGCTTCAAGCTCGTTATAAGGGTTGCATGTGTTTGCATTGTTGGCTGCCCCAGTGTTCTTTTGTGTTATGACACCTGCGTTGTGAAAGAGACTGCTCAGCGCATTATCTTGCTCCTCTTCATTTTTTGTATTGTCGCTACAGATGCTGACGCGGCGCCAGGTCAAGTTCAGGAAGGCTGGCTCTACCACGACGACCACTGCTAATGTGTGACTGTACTGCGGCCAGAAATTCATAGAGATCTTCCGTCGCTGTGTGCTATGCCCCATCATTGACTTGGATGTGTGTATATCCCGCATGTGCCTGTGCGCTGCAAATGTGATGCGGTGATGCGCACAGCGCACAACTTCCTTGCCGTGAGTGCGGCTTATTTTTGAGTTTGGATATGTTTCCAGGGGCGACTTGGTGCATAATATATTCCAAGGCATGTGTGATATATTCGATCTTAGATATAAGGTACACTGTTCGTGTGGTATGCACCGCGCTTCGGATCTCACGAAATTCCAATTTACATTTACCATTACTTAAATTAACTTAAACTCAAAAATACCATTTAAGGTCACATTCGAATTCCAATGCCCATAAGGAAGGGGATACTCAGCCCAAAACTATACAAACAGGCGAACAAAAGGGAAAAAAAAAGGGGGGGGGGTGTCAGGTGTTAGGGGCACGTGCTGCACACGTGCTTGCTACTGGGTATCTCCATCCGGATATCGGCATCGGTGTACTGGGCATTTACCTTATCACTTATCAGATCTAAATCTTGATCTAGATCTAACCGAAGGAAGCAACCACGTTCATTCAGGTACTCATGTAATATTTTCAAGAAGATGAGTTTCGAGTAAATCTGAAGCTGTTGTCTTTAGTGCAATTGCCCTGAATCTGTTCACAATGACTCATTTGGAAGTCGAAGTATTTGATTTCGGAACAACCACAGTATATTTCTGGCCTCGCTTAGAAGCACTCAGACTTCCAGTCCTCAAAGGCCAGCAGCAAACCCTCCAAGGAACCCGAAGCTGAAGGGTAGGTTTTTCTTGATCCAAGGCACTGAATTTTTCTGGGCACTGCAACAGGCAAATTACGCCAGAATAAGTTGCTAGGTACGCAGTAGGTCAAGATATTTAAGTGGAAATCACTTCATGACTTACAATTCGAAGTCTTTTCGGTTCACTTGTCCGTCATTGTTCACATCAAAGAAATGGGTTCCCTTGGCTGCAAGCCGTTCAGCCTCTTTCTCTGCCGCCATGAGCAGTTCTTCTTGGCCTTCGAATAAGTGTGGCATCGTGAAGTGCACAATGTTGTTGCTTTGTTTTGGCATGTTTAAAAAAAACGGAGAAGTGGCGCCGATCGACAAATATTCGCAAGATTTAGTGGCAATGAGGAGGTTAATACAGTCGTAGGATATAATTTCTCAATTATTTCACTGGTACCTCACGATAAAAAGGGCACCGCCCACAAGGACTCCAGCCTTAGCAAACGATTTGCCGACAGAAGAGGCAATACTACCACCAACGGCGCCGAGTGACAACTGGATGATATTGTCCTATCCACGATTTTTCAATAGACATGATGGAGTTTTGACGAGTAAGAAATATATATGTTTGTAAATCAAAGTGAAGTTGCATTTCTCACTCACTTTATTCTTTTCCACGAACTCAGCAACGTTGCTCAGTGGATCACGCGGAGCCACGCTCCCTGCCATCGCAGTCGATGCGACAGTGCAGCTGGCGATAAGAGCGACGAACACACCTAGACTATGGACAGAATATTAGTGACGCCAACGGAAACTCCAACAGAAAATGGAGGAAGTTTCACTAAGTCGAACTTGATCTTAAAGTTCAAGATGCAATGCAAGTACGTAAAGAGAAGTAATCTAGGCCTGAGTCTAATCAAGCTTTCGATCGTATTCTCCGACAGAATTATTGAAACTGCGCAATCGTACAGGCTGCAGCTGAGTCATAGTTAGCTTAAGAAGTAATTCATTCATATATACTAGTCGCAGACTCACATCCTCATTCTTGAGAAAAATCGATCTGTTCAGTCAGACAGTCAGCCAACAACGGAGGCAAAAAAGAATATAAGATGATTGTTAGTGTTAGGTCGCTGCAGAAGAATCTTCTGCAGTAAGCAAATTAGAAGCTAAAGCACTTAGCAGACGCCAGTTTGTTCGATTGAGGCAGGGGCATGAGCGCATGAGTAAGTCGAGTAGAGGTGAAGATACCATACCTTTTTGATTGGAGCTCTCTCTGAACAGTTGCTCCGTGCTGTTTTTGCTACTTCTATTCTTGTTTCTTGTTGCGCCTTGGCGTGTTGGCGTGTTGCGGGGTGCAGGGTGCGGGGGCGGGGCGCGGGGTCGCGTGGTACAGATCTACAGCGTGGTATACAATTGGTGGTATAGGTAAATTTTCTGGCTTACAGACGGTGCTGGTGGACTGGTGGACTGGTGGACCGGCACCCCCGTCTCCTTGACTCGGGTTTCTCGGTCTCCTTGACTCGGGTTTTGATTGGCTGATTCGGGTGCCTGTTTGCGTATGAATCAAGTAAGAACCACACGCAGAAAAAAAAAAAAAC
>Ga0307979_1002646_pt1 | contig 12282 bp, 12 predicted proteins | sample OrgLakmetage1058_FD_201833 | JGI IMG/M metagenome (GOLD analysis project Ga0307979, IMG submission 201833) | Saline water microbial communities from Organic Lake, Antarctica - #1058 | ecosystem: Environmental > Aquatic > Non-marine Saline and Alkaline > Saline | place: Antarctica: Organic Lake...
GGAAGAAGGACTCTCGCGGACGTCGGAAGAACCAAGAACCAGAGAGAAGGAAGCTTCTGGTCGCGGAAGAGAAGCGCTTGTTGATTCTGTATCTTCCACCAAGTAGGTGGTCGATTTCTTTTGTGCCATCGAAGTTCAATTATCATTACCTTACCATGATCAACCTCCGGGCTGCCTTGTAAGTGCGCGCGCCTTCAAAATAGAGTCATATGCTGTGTTTAGAATGTAATTAAATGTTTGTGCGCAGTGTGTAGTTGATGCACGCTTTCGATGTGACGCCACCCCTCAACCTCTGCATATCTCTGATTGACACGATTGACCCTCTGCGTGCCCTGCCAGGTGTTTCTTGTGGTGTGCGGACGCGTTCGTCACTTTACCACAACACAATGCCCTTATTAAAACTACTGCTCTGCACATGTCTCTATATGAGCGTGACGTCACAACGAGTAATCCTCCTATGATAGCTGGCAACAAACCTGATTCCATTAGCGAGAAATCCTCTAGCGAGCCTATGACGGTGATTACCAAAAACATCAAGGCCGCTGATCCTATTCCTGAAGCGGGCATCGACGAAGCAGTTGAACTGATGCGCACAGGAAAACTGTACCGCTATAATGTCCCAGACGCCTCTTCGTCAGTGGTGTCGCAGGTTGAGGTAGAAGTGGCCGCTTACACGGGCCACAAGTACTGCGTCGCCCTCAACAGCTGCGGCTCCGCTCTCTTCCTGGCCCTGAAATGCGCGGGCGTGCAAGCCGGCGACAAAGTTCTGACCAATGCCTTTACCTTTGCTGCGGTGCCTTCCGCGATTGAACACGCAGGCGGTGTAGCAACCTACGTAGAAACGGACTGGAACTTCTGCATCGACGTCTCTGACTTGGAAACGAAATTGAACCAACACCCCGACGCCAAATTCCTCATGGTAAATGAACACGGTTGCATTAAAATCTGCTAGTACACATCTAGGCAATTAAAATCTGCCTGAAGAGATTTTGAGGCTCAGTTTGAACCTAGTCTCATTTCTCCCCCTCTCCCCCCCCTCCCTTCTCCAAACCTTCTCATTTCTTATTTTCTTTATTCAACCAACCAACCATCAGGTGAGCCACATGCGCGGCAAGATCGCAGACATGGACGCCATCGTGAAGTTGTGCGAGGACCGCGGGGTGTACCTCCTCGAAGACTGTGCGCACTCGATTGGCGTGCTCTGGAACGGCAAACACACGGTAAAAAGAGGATTGGAGTGGAAGGAAGGGGAATGGGGATGGTTTGGTTCAATCGCAACAATGTTTTAATGCAGTTTTTGAGAGGTTGCATCGTGCTTTGGGTGCTTTGTATGTTTTGCCTAGTTCTTTGTTTGGCTTGCCATCTAGTGAGCGCGCCCTTCCCAACTAAGTCACCAACCCAACCCTTCTTATCTCACCCCGTGCCCTCTTCCCCTACGCCACGTGCACACGCAAAATCACCACCATCATCATCTTAGGGCCACCACGGTCAAGTGTGCGGCATTTCCTCGCAGAGCTACAAGATGCTCAACAGCGGCGAAGGGGGGTTCTTGCTCACGAACGACGACGACGTGGGCGCTAAAGCAGCGGTTTACGCGGGCGCGTACGAGAGCCTCCACAGCAAGCACACCACAGTGCCCCCTGCCAAGGTCTTCACGGATGCAGACATGAGCAATGAACTGCCCAACTACTCCTTGCGTATGCACGCAGTCACAGCTGCCATCATTCGCCCCCAGATTAACACGATTGATGAACGCCGCGAACAATACAACGCGCGGTAAAGACAATAGACTTCTGGTTCTCGGTGGCATTTTGTCAGCTCGCTGCTATAGGACATAGACTGGCGACTTTTTCTTCTTTACTTCCCCATTATTTCAATGACCCCTTGTCATACAAGTTCATTCTTTGCCAACCCTTCCCACCCTCATTCATCTTCATCCTCCACTTATAGGTACTACAAACTCGCTGACCAGCTGAATGCCCTCAACCCCGGCAAAATTCAGGTCCCTACCCAGCGATCGGAAGTTACCATTGTTGGGGATTCTTTGCAGCTGTCCCTGCCCGGTGCTTCGAAAGATCAGCTGAGCAAGATTGTGGCTGGTAAACAATAGCAAGAGAAACAATCGAAGCTCCCTTCTCGTATTCGGGCATGAGTCACCGTTACTTTTGCAGCCTCTTCCATTTTTTCTTTTCCCCTTTCTCTCATTCATTTTTCTGCTTTCATATCTTGAATCACCGCACCTGTTTTCTTCTTCAGGCTGCGCCAAGCGGGGCTTACCGGTGGAGCTGTTCGGCCACCCTTCCAACGCTCGCTTCTTCAAAAACTGGAAGTTCGCGCCCGCTCTCGACGCCCTGCCCCAAACCGAGGCCGTGATTTCGTGCACCCTTGACGTGCGGATGCCTCTGTCGTGGGAAGAAAAGGACTTCGAGGACATGTATAGCGTGCTGAAGGAAGCCATTGCCGACGCTGGTCTGCTCTAATATGGGGTCTATATAGGTCTGCCATCAAACAAACGGGGCTCGAGTACGAGACCTTGGTTATTTCCCTCCCTTGATAAGGTGCGTGTTTCAAATGTGGCCTTTCGGACGCTATGAAGCACCACTTTATGGAGAGGTTCACAAAACGCAGATCCCTACGGCAGCACAAACGGATAAACCCTCGTGGCCGCGCTTTGAAAAACAACGCACGTGTTATTGGGGAGCTGAAATGGAGTAGATTTTGATTCTAGCAGATTAGCTCGTTGCTGAGAAATGGATCTCTCACACTTTTTATGCCCAATACGGAATTCGATAGAAATAGACACAATGGCTCATAATTCCAACTGCTTTGTCTTTTCCATTTTGGATTTCAGACTTCCTGGATCTATAACCCTATAAGCTACAAGCACAAGCAAAAGTGTTTTCTTTATGTACCTTTGTGACTGCTGTGTCCGTGTACTGGTGTACTTGCCTTTCTTTGTTTTTGGAGAGAGTATTGCTATTAACTATTAACTAGACTGGACAGTCTAGACTAGACTAGTGCTTGCTGTCGATTGTCCGGAACATACATATAACATGCCCTGCATGCGGCATAGCCCGATTGATAGCAATTTTCAATCCCATGCCCCATTTAAAACATTTCTGCGATAAAATAAGGGATGCATACCCATATTCCTTCCAACCCTGTACTGACCGTTTATTTCCAAAAATGGGCGAATGCCGGGAGGTGCTGGGCGGCGGACCAGCACCTCCTTCGAAGCTATATACGACCCGTCGTGCAATTTTCACCTCTTCATCACGTTCGAGGCGTCAATTCTTGACGCAGCATCCACCGCACGGGCTTGTAGTCGCGTCGCCTTGAAGTGTAACGCGGCATGCCTTTCCGCTAACACGTTTAAATTAACTCCGTACATGAGTCTTTGTCTGTGAGTGGTTGTCCAGGATGATTTCGAGGGCAGTATGGACTGCAAACCCCGACAGAACTCTGACACCGGATGGCACACTTTGACCTCTGCCGAGTGGACCTTATGTTCCGCATGTCACGAGCTTCTTTGCTCGCGCGCCTTCCTCTTTATTGTTCTGCGGAAGCGCAACACCCACAAATACCTCGCTTTTTTGCAAAATTTCCGAGGAATTTGGCCAATGCCTTCTCCCTCCTGAATCATTCCGCACTTGCATTGTTTGCGCAACGCACGCGCATTCCCACTTCTGCCCGCAGCATTGGCTTCTGTGTCATTTGTGTTTGTATTAGTTCAAGTTCGAGAGAGGGGGGGGCTCCTAAATCTCCTAAAGCCAGGTCTTTTAGTACTCTTGAATTTGAATTGTCCATAAGGAAAAGGGGGTGGTTGCTGTCAGCTGCCGAAATAAGAATAAGCAAAGAAGAAGCGGAGTAGAAATATGGGGATTTGGATCATGATAAAACTCAGGCGCCTTTTTCGCTTAACTCAGAATCGCACAATTACGAACAAACCAGTAAGACCCCCCACTGAACTCGAACTCGGATAGCAAGTCAGTCTGAGCCCGAGCACGATCGAATCTTTGTTCGACCTCGCTAAGTGCCGCTTCTGGAGCGGAGAACCACAACCTGGCGTTTGTCGGCCTGTGAACATTCGCGTTTGTACAGCCTAAAACATTACAGCTACGTGACCCATTCCTTGGGTTTGAATTACGGACCGTAAAAACGTTTACGGAACGTACCGAAGTGCTTTTCGGAGAAGTGAAGTTGCGGTACGGACCGTGTGTTTCGGACCGTACCCGGATTTTCGGACCGTAATTACGGTAGGTACGGAGTTTCGGGTGATTCCGCGTTTCGGGCCGTACCCGCAATTCGCACCCAAGTCCCGTACTTCGAAAGCAAGAAATAGGACAGGCGATGCTGAGATCGGCTGGCACCCGGGGCAAAAATAGCCCGGTGAAATGCCTCGTGGACCTGGGATGTGACACACGAACGAGCACTCAGTCTGGCTCACGACTTGTTCGGAGGAAAGACGCCAATTTGAACCTTGATTGGCCTCCCGTGGAGCGGATTTGCTAGCGCATGTGCAGCTCAAGCGCATTCTTCATGTGCCTCTGCCTCTGTGGCTGCTTTGTACTTGTCTTTCTGTGTTTTTGGGATGTATATTAACTAGGCTAGACCAGACAACACACAACAAACCAATAAATTATTGAATATTTAGAAGTAGCGTGGATGTGGAATTGCCGTCTTACGTAAGCAGACGCCCTTGATACTAAATGCATTCATACATGCCCGACGAACATATATACGTACAGGTTTACGTTTTTTTCAACGTCTTGCGTGAAACGTACATCCCAGCCATTGTAAATCATATGGTTTCATTTTGCGTCACCTGAATAAGCGTTCCATACACCTTTCAATTAGGCCAACCATGAACGGGCTCGTATTCATTCCAGGAGGTTTTCATGTCGTGCACAATTGCGGGACAAAGCGCTTTCGCACCACAGTCTTGAAAGATGCATAAATCCACGGCAGGTGGTAAGGGATAAGTCGGCCACGGGTGAGACACTGATGCCAATGCTGTGAAGTTGTTGATTTTCCAGGCCCATGATGCTGTCGAATTCGGATGCCGTTCCAGACAAGCGTGGATGCATCGATTGCATTTTTCACCAGCATTTGCCAATTTCCAAGGCGCATGGCGCAAATCCCCATTCATACGCTTGATCTCGCCATATTCAAACCATTCACCTGCGAATCAAAATCAACATACCGCTCAGGGAGAAATTTAATTGAGTAGGTAAGAACATATATCTTTTAAGGAGAGCAGTGGAATAAAAGAGGATTGTGTATTCAATTTGTAGCACCGATAGTCAAGCCTGCGACGAGGGCTGTTCCTGCTAGGCAGCCGTCAGACGTTCTGTCTGGAATCGAAACTCCATCCATATGTTTGGTCCAGACCGATGCCATAGCTTTCCACCTTTCAGACTTGAAAAATGTAGGTATACTTTGTGCGTGCAAAGCTGCTGCAAGCTTGCTTGCATCAAAGAGCGTGCCGCCTGAGATACAAAGAGAGGGTAGCATGAAGGGGAAAGATGATGCAGCCAATATCTCTTTCAACGAGCTTTAAATGGCAATTGTGAAGAGTTCCATACGAACGATTCATCAATGTATTATTCCTGCCAATTACCTGTGGAACTCCAGCCAAGCAATCGTCCTTGAGTGTGTGGGAAAAGATCATCCAAACTGGCTTTGACTACTGGACTCCAGTGGTTGTGAACACTAAACATTTGCATCATATCGCTTGGTGGAGCATGCTTCAGCGGCCCAATTGCTCGAACGTCTGCCTCCCAGTAGAAGAAGTATCGCACTGGGCCACTCGCATCTATAGCTCGAAGCACGCGGTCGATGAACTTCTCGCAAGTGAATGCATGTGGAGCGCGACCGAGGTCTACGTTGATCGACGAGGGCTCCATGACGAAAGTGCAGTTGTAGATATCACACAAAGTGCTATAATCATCGCCATGGTCAGAGAACAGGAAGACTGGCGAGCATGGATAGAAGTACCGTACCCCCGAGAGCATCTGAGCCAAATCGCTCTCTCGTTCCTTAAACACTTGGAGGTAAAAGCCCACCTCGTCACGATTGATTCCCCACAACAATGATGGGTCTGAGAAGCCTGCAAACGAGTATGCCAAAAAGATAAAATTATCATACTTTAAGTATTCAGCAATGAGTCTACAAAAATAATCGCATGTTCAAGACAGATATTGTAATCAAAGGTGTTTAGCAAAAGAGCAATATAGGTAGTACTTTGAGCACTAGTCCTAGTAGTGGAAGCAACATTATGGAGTGCCGACGACGCATGAGAAAATCTATCAGTGTTTATGTGACGCAGCATCCATCTGGCTGTGCGTTCAAGTCCATCGTTGAGAGGCGTGCGTAAAGGCAAATGTTCTTCAAAGTGATAGTGAGATTCTGCATGCAAATACTCGTGCTGCTCAACTACTGTCCTTGACCCAGCTTCTGGCACCTTCTGGCCCGAGACGCCACTAAAGAGTCGGTCTTGTGGCTGCAGCTTATGCTTAGGTTGCAATTTCGCCTCTATTACGTCTGTTGGCGATCTTTTGGCATTATTCCATGCATCTGTACACGCTTGCGCCAGGTCGGATGCTGTGATGGTGAGACTTGAGACCATATCTAATGCTTGGTTCGCGGCCTCGGGCAGGAAACCACTGAGGGCGATTGCGTGGCTGATATCACTGATAAATGTTAAGTGCTGTATCTGCGGCCCATAACCGTCGATTCCTACACCCTCTTTGGCGCGAAGTTGATTCATAAAGCGAGCAACTGTATTTGGCTTGGAAATTAAGTCCATACCTGGCCCATAGACGTCATTGAGCTGAAAGACTGCGGACGAGACTTTAGGTGTCGCATAAGTGGCTGCTAAGTCAGCCTCCTCTGAACCTTTGGTAGCGATTCTAAAACGATCCAGCACGCGAGGTTCATTCGCTTCATATATATGAGAACTATTGCCATTGGCTACCTCTAACATCACGAAGACGAAGCGCTGCACAGATCCCACGTTCACACCCGCACGGAATAGGTTGGTGCACGTAGAATTGCTTCCTCTCCCGTCAAGTGCGGTGTCTTCGTAGTGGCAAAAGTCGTTACTTAAAGAATAGACAACGTGCGCCTTAGTTTTGAGCAAGAGCGACTCAACGAAGCTTGAATTTTCCACGTCGCCTTGCAAAAATTGTACTGCTTCGGGAAAATAATGTTTGTACCTATCGCTTTGAAAGAGAGCCTGCAGTTAGTGTAAGAATGCCCATTACATAAGGTACGAACGGAAAGGGATAAGGTAGCTTTTTACCCGTTCGAAATATTATCAACAAGTATAACGCGGGCAAATCCTAGCTTCAAGCAGGCCATCGCAACATGCCTGCCAACAAAACCCGCGTCACCTGCCACGAGCGCTGTTAATCCACTACCTATGGTCGTCGCAGCGGCTACGTGGCTTGCATTTTGCGAGAAGTCGATAGCCTCAATCTCGTCTGCGGATGAACACATCGTGATATTTGTACCAAAAGCTAGGATTGCAAAAGTGAGTCGGTAATGCATCCTTCTCACTCAAAATCCTATACCAGAGAGATTGTCACCACTAAATATCTAAGGTGATCGACCGACTAAACATTCTTGCACCCCTTTACCCCTTTATTATTTATAAAATAAATACAACACTTTCCCCAGTATGTAGGATGATAGAGAAGTAATTCATTCAGCATGGGCGCGAAGCACGATGGGTGCGAGAGAGAGGCATGGGCCTCCTGTAGCTACAAAAATATACTTTCAGCTTCCACACACACCGGCTACGCTACTACTTGGTGCAAGTTTTCACATCTGAGCATTGCAAGTTTTTGATTGGTTGAAAAACAGCAACCCCCAGTGCAAGGCCGCGGTTGCTATCGCCGACCGCTGCTCGTGATGCCCTGCTCCGGGTAGACACTGCTGTTGCTGCAGCTGCTGCTTCTTCATCATTGTCCACTCCGCCTGCGAACTTCGGCCGCCGCAGCCCTACCAATGGTGGTGCTCCTCGTGCTGCCTCGTCTACCTCCTTTGCTCGAAGCTCGTCGCCGCTCGGGAAGCCGCCTCTAACCCTAACCCCGTACGTTTACTGCAGAATGCTTGGGTGTCAGCCAGTCAGAAATCTGCACCAAGTGGATGTCAAAACCTGCACCAAATACGAAATTTACCCTTCCACACCACTCCCTATCATGCGTAAACCTACGTCTCAAGTTCCTTCGGTAAAAGAAGAAACTTGAGACGTAGGTTTACGAATGATAGGAAGCACAAGATCAACACTTCCACACTGCAGATAGACAGATAAATAGATCAACGAAGTTTGATGTTTAGTACGGACAACCGACGTGACCAGAAAGTGCCTATAGTACCAAGAAAATAGATCAACGAAGTTGATGTCAGTGGTAACGTGGCAACGTGTCAGAACGTCAGAACATGAGTATGTACCTTGTGTACGCAGATAAAAATGTGATGTGACGGACGTTTTAAAATGATCGACCGACTAAACATTCTTGCACCCCTTTACCCCATTGCTATTTATAAAATAAATAAAACACTTCCCCCAGTATGTAGGATGATAGAGAAGTAATTCATTCAACATGGGCGCGAAGCACGATGGGTGCGAGAGAGAGGCATGGGCCTCCTGTAGCTACAAAAATATACTTTCAGCTTCCACACTACAGATAGACAGATAAATAGATCAACGAAGTTTGATGTTTAGTACCGACATGACCAGAAAGTGCCTACCAAGAAAAATATCCGTCACTTAAAAATGTCCGTCACAAAAAATGTCCGTCACATCCCATTTTTATCTGGGTGCATATGTTCTGTTGTTCTGTCACGTTGCGATTGTGATCGTCTTCTCGACGCTTTATCGTCTCGGAGTGCACCACCTTCTTACACTCTTTGTGCCCTGACTTCTCGCCATCGCCAGCTCTACTTTAAATGCTCATACGGTATATCTTATTTCGAGTTTTGAACTTGCCAATGCTGCCCTTTTGGTTATTCGTTTCGAGAACCTACATATCTTCGACTGCACACAATATTCTCTTAGGCTGTACACCTTTCTCAAACTCTTTGCGATCTACCACCTCTCATACGGAATAACATACACAGTTTCATGGTTTAAATTGGAGCTGCATTGGTTGCGATGGTCAGCACGTTGTGACGAGTGGAAGCGATCTCAAACTGTACACCTACTGTCACTCCTTGCACTTCCCTTTCTAACGACCGCCTTCAATGGAGCTCCACTTTGGAGAAACTTGCGGCACATGCCATTGCGCATTTCGATCTTCCTCATGCCAAATTCTACTCCGCTTCCATTCAAACTCGCTCCACGCTCCCTCTCGACGTCCATTTCAAGGTATCGACAAGGGCATCGTCGACGTAAAATCACCTTCGTTGATCGTGGCGCGGCGCACCCGCGCCGCTGTAGTAAGTACAGCCGAGGAGATCACTACTTATTAGTGACCCCCTTGGTACAGCTAGCTGGCTAGATAGTCCACTGTAAATTTTATAGAAATAGTCAATCTGTAAGCAAGGGTATCTATACATACCTTAGCTGTAAGGAAGGCAAATCCGAATTCCTGGTAGAAATAGACGATTTCCAGATCCAAATTCCCGATTAAATCCTAGCCATTTCCCGATAAATTCCTGCTATAAAACGCTGCTTTGCGGTACTTTTGACCACAATCCCGACTGAAAATTAAAAATAATCCGCAGTTTATGGATGAAATATATCGTCTTTAATTACGGACTTTTCAGTAATCATAAGGATTGGTGCTATTTCCTTCCCATTTGCCCACCATTTCCCTGAGTTTCCCGACTTAATTCCTGATTCCTGATGAAGCCCCAATTCCCTGGTTTCTTGGCATCAGGAATAAGGATTTGCCTTGTTTGTAAGCTAGCTAAGTAGCCACTTACTGTGGCTACTTGCTGTACTGTACTACAGGGGCTAGTTTTTTCTTTCCATCGGCTTTAAAAATTGTCCAAAATTGGTTACTCCCGAGATTGAATAAGTTATGAGGAACGCTGCGATAGTTTTATTCGCGGTCATGGGAGAGAGTTTTTATACTATCAATAAGACATACGAAGTTTGAGCCAAATCCACTCGGATGGTCGTGAGTTCAATCGATGTAAATTTTGGTCATGAAATCGACATCAAAATTGGCGGTTTGAGACGCCTAAGGATATAATTTTAGAGATGAAGACCAATCTTCGGCCCCTCAAAAGTTAGAGGGATGTCAAAAAAGTCTTATTGGCTTTCTAATCTACCATTTTGGGACTCTGAAGGTGCTATTTGGCCAACATGTTGGTTATTTGCGTGATGACGGCAGATTTGTACAAGACAGAAAAAAATGCATTTCCGAGTACATTTCCGCACTGAAGTCCCCGTGATGTACACGAAGACCGCCAAGTTAGTACCATTCCATTCGCGATCATGGGAGAGAGATAAAATTTCGGACAAAATCACTCGAGTCCTCGCGAGTCACAGCCCATGCCCTAGCCGATGGGAAGTAAAAATGTAAAAACTGGCCCCTACTTATACTGTAGTACATAAAAGTAACAGCTTGTTACTTGTTACTCATAAGATTGCTTCTGTAGCAGTAGTTTGTAATACTGTATTACAGTATTACAGCAAGTTGTGGGTGGAAGTTCAAGCAGATGCTTGCATGCAAAAGGGATCACGCAATTGCTCGGGGATGGACGGCTCTTCTCCTGGATCGCCTTAAAGACCTCGTAGTAGTCCCCTCCTCTGCAGGAGGGAACTCTTCTTCTGAGCAGCGCTCTCAGAGCACGGAGCTACTCGGGCATGTGTGTGCCTGATCAGTGCTTAGCTTCTATCCCTAGTATAGCTGCCTTGCTTTTGCTTTGGGTTTCTGCCTGTTAACTTTCTAATTCCGGCCCCTCGGGGCCTGTGTCAAAAGAAATACTTGCGTTAAATTTCCTCACTTCCATGCCCGTGCTTTATAGGAATTAGAACTACGTAGAAGTTATACTGAAGACCAGAGGAAAACGTTCTGTGGCGTGAGAGCAATGGGCAACGCGCCTGCGGCACAACGCAGTTTCAAATACGGAGATTTTATATCAGAGCTAACATCAACTCGAACTCGAACTAATACAAACCCAAATGACACACAGAAGCCAATGCTGCGGGCAGAAGTGTACGCGCGTGCGTTGCGCGCAAGTCAAAATCGTAAATAGGAAGTGTGTAGAGGCTAGGAAGTTTGGACCCCCCCCTTCTCTAAAGTGGAAACTGTTCATGAAATACATTTGGGGCCAGCCTTAAAGCTAACATCAAGGTCATAGTAGCACCAAGGAGCTTTGAAATACGCCTGGCACATTTCTACATTCGACGTGATGCGACTTATGGAAATGGGATTTGAATTACATCGAAAACTTATGAATGCAGCTAACAGCCAAAAGTCCTAATTGAGAAAATGAATTAACTCATCGATTAAAAAGAAAATGTGAAGCAAATGAACAATACGTGCGCTTATGTCGACGATAAAGTGCGATTAACTTAATACTTTTCCATTGAAAGCGCCTAAAAATTTGTTTTAGTTTGGATATTCTGCGTCATACGCTACCATAAGGACCGAGCTCTTGACTGCATCACGATTTTTCTTCACTTTAGGGAAAGTGTCGAGAAAGGTGCTGGGCGAAAGGAAATCAAACTTTCCAGACAGGATATTCTCAATCAACATGAACATTTGCAAGTCGCCACATGTAAGTGTTTTGCCACAGACGAAAGGACCATCGCCAAGGCGATTTTCAAGGAGACCCATCACCTTGAGGAGAAAATCTGCAGCATGCTTTTTCTCTTCCTCATTCGATAAATGTAGGCTCTTATCTAGACCTAAATTAAAGGGCGGTAAAGAGAGAACTTCGTAAAAGCGGGTTGAAACAAAGCAAAGAATTAGCAATTTGATAATTTGATGCAGAATGTAGTATAAGCATGCACGGCAAATGCAATGAGCAACCTTCGAAGACCGTAGTGGAGACCTCGTCGACTACCAATGCTTGATATGCCTCCTCTAAGCGTCTACAACTGAAAGTGAAAAATTGGTACAATAGTGAAAATTTGACAAGTCACCCTGTATGTTCAACGGCAATTCGACTGTCTTTTTTGTTGAGTTCTCAACAACTTTCCAACTACTACACACGGCGGTGGGAAAAAGGTGGGCATGAAGTACACACCATGCGCCAGGGTCACTCGCTCGTGCCAAACTAAATAAATTTGTGCCGTACTGTTATTGCAGATGGATGAAA
>Ga0307979_1002649_pt1 | contig 12265 bp, 16 predicted proteins | sample OrgLakmetage1058_FD_201833 | JGI IMG/M metagenome (GOLD analysis project Ga0307979, IMG submission 201833) | Saline water microbial communities from Organic Lake, Antarctica - #1058 | ecosystem: Environmental > Aquatic > Non-marine Saline and Alkaline > Saline | place: Antarctica: Organic Lake...
ACCTCGCTAAGTGCGGCTTCTGGAGCGGAGAATCAGCTCCTGGTGTTCGAAGGCTTTTGAACATTCGTGTCTGCACAGCCTGCAACATTACGGTCTACAGCCATGTGTTCCATTCTTTTTTTTTTTAAAGTAAGAAAGAGAACAGGCGATGCTGAGTGCTGAGATCGGCTGCCGGCGCCTGCGAATAAAAAACCAGTCGATTCCGTGCTGAGGCAAAAAGTAGTCCGGAGGAATACCTCTTGGACCTGGGACGTGACACATGAACGAGCACTCAGTCCCGCCGACTTGTTCGGAGGAAAGGCGCCAGTTGGAGCCTTAATTTGTCTTCTGGAGCGAATTTTCTAGGGCATATGCAGCTCAAGTGCATTCCTTAGGTGCCTCTGTGACTGCTGTGTCCTTGCCTTTATTTGTTTTTGGGGGAGTATTAATTAGACTAGACTAAACTATAGAACAGGGAGATCTGGTTTCTATACAAATTTATAAAGCTATTATTACGATCAAGGCGAAGAGCGAACAGGAACTCTAAACACAATACTTAGTTGGCGTGCTGTGCTCTTTCTAATTCCTTAGAAAAAGAAGGACATTGCATTGCGCAAAAGGGCACTCAGCCCAGCCAGGCTTGAGGCTTTTTCTGGAGCATTCACAAATAATAAATGCGTCAATGCGCAGCTGTTTGCTAATTGCTGATGTTTCTATTTCTATGTAATTTAGCTCGAGTTCGAGTTCGTACATCGATAGAGGATATAACCCTCCTTTATTTCGTGCACAGCGAATGTTTTATATGCGAATAAGTGGCATATGTATTTCTGTTCTGTGCGAGGTGCTCTCGAAATATGTGTGTGATTCACCTCAGACCCGAGTTGAAACGGCGCCGCGGTGCGCTCATTCCACTCGAAGACGTTTTGTGGGCTCGTCTTTCTCAGCTTCACTCTCGCTAATATCACCGTCGCCTGAAGCAGTGCGCTTGCTTGCACTGCTTTGGCCGTTGGTGGCCTCCTCGTCAGCCTCCTCGCTCATCGAAGTAGTCGGGGCTGCAGCATCAGCAGTGATAGGAGCATCACTGCCGCTTGCAGCAGAGACAGCGTCCGCCTCTCCAGAAGCATGATTAGCTGATTTTGACTCTCCCGAACCTGCGGTTGCTGCTTCCGCTGACGACGACGAAGTACCCACAGGAGGTTGTGGCGACGGCGGGAGGTCCGGGCCCAGTAGTTCGATGCACATCACTAAGCCGTTGGCGCGCGTCGAGCGAGACAAACCACTTTCAGGGCCGCAGCCTAGCGCAGCTGGTGGCAGAACCGTAGACGAAAGCGGCAACTTCTTTTTCTGACTGGTTGCTCCAACTCCATCACCGTCTCCAGACGCCTCCACTCCAACACCACCACCACCACCACCACCAGCAGCACCAGCAAAGGACTGGAACGCGTAGACGTCCGGCGCACCCCCGTCCGGCGAGCCCAGAGGCACGTCATAAGCATTCTCCACCCATTTGTGCACGTCGCGCCGCTCCGCAAGCAATTCCGCTTCAGTAGGGTTGGACGACAAAGAGGAAGAAGATGCGGTAACGGCCGACGCAGCACTAGCATCAGCACCGGCAGCGGCAGCACTAGTGGTAGCGCGCACGTGCGCACGGGCCAGGCGGTGAGCGCGCTGCAATCCCGCTAAGCGGGGCAGAAGCGGGTCGCTGGCTACCGCCATCAAATGCTTCGCGCACTGGGTCACCACCTGAAGTGCGTGTGCACGCATCATCAGGATTTGGATGAGAAAGAATAGAGCGTACTGAAGTAGGAAATAGAACCACTAGTGGCGTATGGTTCAATTGTATTCAACGTAAGATGACAGAGAACGCTCCGAAAAATCAAAGCAAAAACGAAAATCAAGAAAGCACGCTACAGACGAAGTCTAACATTGACATTCTTCAATCTATAATCGTAAGTGAGCTCCTCTCAACTGTGGGCACGAATAAGTGTGTGCGCCTAGCTAGGGCTGTCCTACTTTGTCGATGGTGAAGCACACGTAGCCTCGGTTCCCTAGCAGCACTCGGCTGGCTTCTTCGAATTTGGTCATTTCGGTGGAGCCGTCCAGCACCGACTCCACCTAATGAGACAACAAGTAGAAGTGAGGTCGAAGAGAGATGGCGCGAAGAACAAAGGAAAGGGAGCGATGATTCGCGCAATATCTGGCGTGCACAGGCGCGCATTTGAACACGAACACACGCATACAATGAAGCCCGAGAAAGAATATAGAGCAGCAGTTCATCTCTCTTGCATGCATAAACAAGAACGTAAACAAACACGTTACCAAAGACCCAAGCCTAAAACGGAGCTCAAGAAGGAAATTGCGTATTGTGGCAGCAGTAGATTCATCCCTCACCTGCTGCAAGAAAGCCCCGTAGCTCGCGTGGCCCATGCCCCCCAGCAGCTCCATCATGCTGACGTCATCTTGGTTTACGATGACGTCATCGGCCCTCAGGCTGACGTCACCACCGCCGCCGCCACTGGCTACGTCGCCTTCCTTGGCTTCTTCTTCTTCACTGTCTCCCTCGAGCCCCGGCACGGGCGCATAAGTGCTGACGGGCTCTTTGATGGGGGGCGGCAGCGGGGGAATCAACGGTAAGCCTGGCGCAGAGCGACGAGAGGGCGGCGGAGGCGGCGGCAGGGCTGCAGCCTTCGCGGTTTCTCCACTGCTGCTGCCACTGACACTAGAGCTACCATTATTGCTGCGCACACCCGGTTCAACTGGGTCTTTGCCCGACGCCAAAAAGACCGCCTGTGCAAACACCGACTCGCGGTTGGCGGTCTTGCTGTAGCAGAGCTCTTTGGCCCGGACCAAGCGATTGACCAGCGCCTAGTTGGGTTTTCAAGTGGGAAGAGAAAAGGAAAGGGAATCATTAAAAAAAAAAACATCAAGGCGGCTTCAAAAAAAAAGAAAAGTGATCGGCTAAGAAAGTAGAAAAGAAGACTCCCATCTTTTTTTGACATTAGGAAGGAGTGGAATCAAAATCTTATGAACACAAGAATAAGCCTTCCTGTTTCGCTGGCGATATTTTTATTTTTTATTTTTTGTTTTTCTTTTACCTGGTGTGTCCGCAGCATAAGATACAGGGACTGCGTGCCGTAGACCACGCCACTGCTGTTGCTGCTGCTGTTGCTGCTGGCCCCGCTGCTGCTGGCGGCTAGCTCTAGCGCCATAGCTCTGATGGCATTGCTCACGTCTCCACTTTTACTCCCCCTGGCTTCTTCAGCTCCAGCACCACCACCGCCTGCTGCTGTTGTTGCTGCGTCGTTACCATTGAAGAGGTTTGGAAACGCTTCGAGCAGTCCCAGTGCTTCTTCTGGAGGCCCTACTTCCGCTAGAGCACTCGAGCACCACGGTACCCTTTGCAGCACTAATGTGGCAGCAGCAGAAGAAGGATCCGTGGCAGCGGTTGACGTGGCTTCTTCTCCAGAAGACGAGGTCTGGGAGGAGGTTAACTCCATCGCCTTTGGCTCTTGCGCTGACAACGAGGAAGATGCATCGGCACCGTTCCCGATGCTGCTGCTGTCGCTACTAGACTGCAATGAGGGTAAGAGCGTGGAGGCTTCAGGCCAAACGTGGTCCAAATGGTAAAGCAAAGCCGAAGGATGGATGTGCGCCACCACGCCGCACGCCAGCGCCACCTAATATGATACAAGGAAAAAAATGAAAAAGATGGCTCCCGTGAGAAATGATCAACAAAAAAGAGTGAAGGAGAAAAGACTCCCCCCACCCCCTGAAAAAAAAATCAAACAGAAAAAAGTCATGCAGAAAACAGAGACCCAAAAGAGGAAGTCGCTTGGCTCGAAAAAAAGTAGTTGCAAATGAACCTCGTAGCAGATGGTCATGGCCACTGCAAGGGACGGCTCCACCACTGCTCCTGCCTCGGGCACGGCTGCTTCGCCCGGGCAAGACAGCACGACGCCGCGGCCAAACACCGTCTCGACTTCGGCCCCCGTCTGATGATCAGGTTCAAAGGCAAATACACATGCAAAACACACGATTAGGGACGTGAGAAAAAAAAAAAAGGCGGGATTTTGGCGGTGGTAAATGGGAGGATGTAAATCTGGCTGAGGGGCGAAAAATTGTCATGGATAGATTGCAGAAGGTAGGAGGCCTATGTAAACAGCGCAACCTTCTCGCTGGCGGGGAGAAGAGCAAAAGATTAAGCAGTGTGTGCAGCGTTTAGTTATGCGTGTGTTTTACCGGGAAGGGCAGCGCTTCCAGGGTCTGCAAATCGTCGCCCATCAGCTTTGCATACTCGAGATCTGCCGCATCCATTGCCCCGCCATTTCCACTTGCTGCTGCTGCCGCTGCTGCTGCGCTCACGCCACTGTTGTTGCCACTCCCTCCTTCAGGCGCATGTGCGAGAATCGCGCGCGCGTGCACCGCTTCGGCGAGGACTTGTGCAGTCGCTGGAGAACAGCCTGGGCACAACGCAGCCACCACTTGAACTCCGTCCATACTTGGCGATGACGAGGAAAAAGTGCGATTACTGCTGGTCTTGCTCCTACCAATGCCACCGGAGCTGCCAGTGCTGCTGTCGCCGGTCTCCGCAAGCCACTCGGGGGGCATGTGCAGCAGGGGCGCGAGGGTGTGGCGCCAGGCCCGCAAACTCGCTTCGCGGGTGTCGTTCACACCCGCCAAGGGGAAACCGCAATGCTCCAAGGCGTACACCAGCAACCGGTACCTGAAAAATGGGTCGTGTGTGTGTGTGTGTGTGTCGAGAGAAAAAATGGGAATGGCATCGGAAGCAAGAAATGGAATTGTTAGGAGCGCACAAGCACGTCTAGTTCGTGAAGCCCGTCAAGAGAGGATATCGTGAGAGAACAAGGGGTACACTAATCATGAAACAATCAGCATGCACCAAGAATCGCCAGGGCGACTAGAAACTCACGCGTCGCGGTGGACTTTTCGGTCGTTGTACTGCAAGAACAGCTGAGGATCGCCGTAGGGCACTACTGCCGTCGAAGACAAAGGACTTGGAGAAGGAGACGACGACGACGACGACGAGGAGGAGGACGGAGGCAGTGACAAATCGGGTGCACTTTGACCATTTACATCGAAGCACACGTGATCGGGGTTGAACTTGGGTGGGGGCAGAGGGGCATAGCCCGCTTCCACGCTGTAAGGAGCACACCCCACGCCAAAGCGTTGCGTGCCCGGGAGGGCTAAACCCGCCATCGCCGCGCCCGTTGCTTGGGACTCCTTGGAACGAGCACTGCCATTGGCACCACCGCTGCTGCTGCTGCCAGCGCCAGAAGCACTAGCACCACCTGCATTCGTTGCTACCGCCCCGCCACTGCTGCTGCTGCCGCTGTCGTTGGTAGCACCGCCGCCGCTGCTCGTGTCACCGTCTGAGCTTTCATTTGAAGAAGGAGACATTGCGGTCCACCAAGGAGGAGGGCCCAGCACAATGGTGCCGACAAACTGTGTTGAGTATAAAGAGGAAGACAGAGAGGAAAATCATTACAAACAGAGAAGAAGGAAAGAAAAAAAGTATTTAAAAAATCTAGTAACGGAGATAATACTTAACTTAGAAAATCGCTTAAAAGGCAATGAGTACATACGCAGCAGAAATCAACACGGAAACGAAGGAACAAAACACCCTTCAATGTAAATTCGACCATGTCAAGTCATTAATTACCGTGTCGCCCGCCACCAGCGCCCGGTTCGGCCCCGCACCCCGCTTCGTCCGCTCGTCGGCTTTTTTTGCCGCGGCTTTCGCGGCACGCCCGGCCGCGGCCGCCGCCGCCGCCGCCGCTGCGGCCCCGTACCCCTCACTCTGCGCGGCCCGGGTGGTCGGCGCTGCAAGGCCACCAGGCACGCTGGACACCGACAGCGCGGATGCGCCACTGCTAGCGTTGCCACTGGCAGTCGTGGAGGCTGCAGTGTCCGCCGCGGCCGTAGCGCTCGCGCTCGCACTCGCCGCCACTTCGGCCGCCTTGTTGGCGGCTTCTTCCGCAGCCTGGGCCTTTTCTGCGGCATGGTCTGCGGCGCGGTCGTGGTCGGCTCGCAGGTCCTTGATTTCGTCCAACAACCACTTGTTGGAGGTGACTTTCCTCTTTTCGGCGCGGGCAAAGTAAAACGCCCGGTGGTCCAAGGAGCGCGCCCACGACTTGTCGTTTTCTTCGCGCCACCGTTTCGTGGCCTACACAGTGCGCGTGAAGAAAAGGAAAGGGGCAAGGGGCAAGTAGAAAGCAAAAGATGGAGTTTGAAAGGAAAAAAAAAATGGGGCCGAGGCGAATGAAACATATATTTCATAAATTCTCCATCATAGGAAGTTCAAGACAAGGACGAGACAAGCACATGAAAGGATCGTGCACAAACTGTCGCCCACACCTGCATTTCCGACCGCGCCCGCGTCCATTCGTCGACTTTTTGCTCCAGCCGCGCCAGCACCACCGGGATGGTGGCGGCCGGCGACGAGTACAACTTTTGCAGCACGTCGCTCGACGAGTCGCCGTACAAACGTGCAATCGCAAACTTGTGGACCTGTGCACAAGATCACACACGGGTTCATATTCCAAATCGAGCGAGAAAATGAAGACGACGAAGAAGAAGAAGGAGAAGGTAAGATACGAGGCAGCGAGAAATTCAAAAATAAACGATCCTGTGAGTCTACACCAATAGGGAGGAGGAAATCTATTGTAGGAAATAACCAAACCGTAACAAACAAGTTGACATTCAAAACAAAGGTCAATTGTTTCAGGGTAAAAATTATCCGACCGTGTTGAGGGCCGTTGAATCGAGCTTGTAGTGCACCGCATTCTTGAGCCCCCCGCCGCAGAGCTCTTCGACTTCATAGCCACGAAAAGTCGACGCAACATCGTCTGAGGACGACGAAGACGCATTCGACGGGGAGGTGACGGACAGCACCGACGACGAAAAAGCTGTTGACGAAAAAGTTGGTTGGATGCTGCTCTTGCCGCTTGAATTGTCGCGGTCGACTGCAGCCAGCGTAATGCCTCCATCCCCACTGGCCAGCAGAGCCAGGGCGTCGACTTCGATTTGCAGTTTTTGCAGCGCGGCGACCGCAGTCTTGGTCGAGTCGATGAGCATGTCCACTTCAAAGCGTTCGTCTTCGGTTTTGAACAGTTTCTCTTCGTACTCGTTCTTGCGCATGTGCTTGAAAGTGCCCACCGCACCGGCATCTTCGGCGCCGAGCGCTACGCTGACCTGTTATGCAAGACAAACAAAAAAGAGACAGCAAGAAACGAGCCAGAAAGCCAGGAGTCAAGTTTCGAGGGCACGCATTCTTGAAAGCAGACAGCCAACAACTTCAAAATAGCTTCGAGGGGGGCTATGAATGGGTGAACAGCTCATTTACTTGTGGTGGCGCTAGTGCTTCTCAACCTTCTTTACCAGATGGTCGCACAGAAACTGCGCTTCTTCAGGCCTTCGCGACGCGTAGGACGGGTCAAAGTAGTCGGCGGGTAGTTTCCGGTAGGTAGGAGTAATCCGCTCACACGCATGAAAGTCAATTTCGGCCAATGGCCGTGCGTGGTTGGACATGTCCGCGGCTACAGTGGTCTCTCCGGAGCGCCGGGCAAGCAATTCCTTGAAGTCGCGAAGCAAATCGGGCGACTTGATCCCCAAGCAATCGGCCGCCACATCGCATAAGTGGGCCTGTTTGAAAGGAGGTCGTGTTTATTTGTTTTTTCAACAGAAGAGAATATGAGGAAAAAAAAAAAGTAAGGCCGCATCAAAATGATAAACTCTTTTTGGCAAGTATTTGATTCCTCTCTTTTCCCAGTCCTCACCTTGGAAGTAGCGCCGCAGCCAAAAGCCTCACACGCGCGCAAGAACTCGTTCCACAGGTCGTTTTTGGTGCCGGTGCCCAGGGTGTCCTTGATGCGCTCTAATGTAAGCCGCTCGAAATACAGCGCCCCGCCCCCACCCATGTCGCTGTGCGCTAAGGCGTTGTAGCGCCGGACTTCCGCGGCATGCGAAACGTACCCACTGCTGCCTGCTCCACCGCCGCTGCCACCAGCCGCCGCAGCACCTGCATGTGCACAAAAAAAAAGGGTAGCGGTTTGAGCGCAGAGGCGTCGTGCCAAATCGAACGTGCAGCTAAAGATTGAATCTAGAAACTGAAAGGTAGCGAGTGAGCATTCTCATGTAAGTGACGGAAGTTTATATGCTGCGATTGCCATTACACACCTGCTGTGCGCATTCCAGCTCCCGTCCCTCCCTGCATGGGCTGCTGCTGCTGCTGTTGCTGTCCTTTGCGGCGAGCGCCGCCGGTGCCTCGCCCTCCTCGCCCGCCGCCGTAGCTGCTGCTGCCTCGGCCGCCGCCGTAGCCGCCAGCTTGACTGTAGGCCTGTCCGTTGGTGCCTGAAGCACGGCCGCCGTAACCACCGCCACCGCCGCGGCCACCACCGCTAGGCGCATAGCGGCCACCACTCGTAGCCTGCGCGCCTAGCTGCTGTTGCTGCTGCTGCTGTTGGGCGAGGTGGTGCTGCTCCAGGAGCTTCCGCGCGTGCTCTTCTTGGACGCGGACGCGGTACTCGTGGAGGCGGTCCTTGGCCTAATGTAGCATCAGACACGTGTGTGTGTGTGTAAACGGATAATTATATCAGAAATTAGACGCAAGAAGACGCAAGTTGGGAACATACCCCAGATCTGCATTGCACTGCCCCTCCATCAATACAAACACAACACAGAGATGTACGCGCACGAATGCACACACACATGCATATCTTGCACAGAAGACAAACACACGGACGTGGTATCGCCATCTACGCACCTGTTCTTGCACGTTGTCTGGTAGGAAGTACGTGAACTCCATCAGCAAGTCGGTGTGGTCCGCAAAGAGGTGCGACACGTGTTCCAGCACTTCTTCGATCCCTGAGGACTTCTGCTCCTTCTGGTAGGTGTGCAAAATTTCCAAAAAGCGCTTGTAGGTGTCCTGCGAAGAAGTGAAGCGGAAGGAAGGATGTAAAACTGAGCTGCCAAGAACAGACCACAAGGAGGAATCTGCCATCCACACAGAAGACCATGAAGTCATTCGAGCACCAGAAAGACTCAAAAGCACAACTCGTACCCACCTGATCGTCGTTGAACCGGTTTTTGATTTTGGTCACGTAGTTGATGGCCCGCTTGAACTCGTGTTGCTCGCCGCCCCCACCGGCTGCGGCCGCCGCTGCGTTGGCGGCTGCCTGGGCTGCCGCAGCAGCTGCTGCCGCTCGGGCCGCGGCTTCGGCCTGCGCCGCCGACGCTCGGCCGTTCACAGCCGTGGCCGCCCCCGAAAGGGGGGAACCAAGCACGCCACCAGGACCAACACCGCCGCCACCGCCAATCAGCTCGCCACTACCGCCGCCGCCGCGACCGCCGGGAGACCGCTGCTGTTGCATCCGCGCCATCTGATCGCCGCGACCTCCGCCGCCCCGCCCCCCACGCGACTGCGGCTGCTGCTGCTGTTGAGAGTGCATCGGCTGCTGCTGCTGCTCTTGAGCGCGGTTGAACTGCCGCTGCTGCTGCTGCAGCGCGCGTTGCTGCTGCTTCTGTTGGGCCGCCATCAGGTCCGCGCGGCGGTTCGACTCTTCGATGGACTGCAGGTCGATTTTGTACCTGTGCAGTTTACGCAGCGGTGGTGATTCGTGGCAGTGTTCACGAAGGCTACGGTGGTGATTGTGAGAGCGAGAGAGTGTGCGCCCAAAAAAAAAAATTCCCCGATTATCTTTCCATCGTACGCTGGACTTGACAACGTGCTTTTGGCGCACCCGTCGCATATTAATAACAATTGCATTAAAAGTCCTTCTCCCCCTCTCTCTTACCCGTCGGGCAGAAATGTGTTGAAGCCGAGGATGAGGCGGTTGTTGCCGCGGAACAGTTTGGACACGTGCTCCATCACCCCTGGGGTGTCGATGGCGTGCGTCTTGAACTTCTTCATGATGTCCAGAAACTCGTTGTACACCTTGGCGTTGTGCTCAAATTCCCGCTTCACTTCGTCCAAGTATTTGAGAGCGTCCTCCACCTTTAAGAGTGTACAAAGGTCAATAAGAAAAGAAGAAAATGGGCACGTGTAAGTGGCCACAACAAGTGCAGTAGGGAAGAGGTGATTCTGGAGTAAAAAAAGAATTAATAAGGCGACAACGATAAACGGGCGCAGAAGCACCCGAGAGACGATATAATAGGAGACAGCTATCGCCAGGGGCCATCAAAACGATAAGAAGGGCGCTCCCACGTTATCTGACCTTGAGCTCCGAAGTGCGTTTCCCCGCCGCTGCAGCCGCGGCCCCACTGCTCTGATCGGCCGACGGCGCAAGCCGGCTCGCGGGGTCTGCTCCTGACACCACTGCGCCAGGGTGCTGGTGGTGGGGGTGGTGGCCTTGGCCACTGGCGTGGCTGTGGCTGTTGTTGGCCCCGGCCAGGCTGCTTTCCACTCGCGGGACCCGCGGCACCAGGAATCCGTCCGAGGGTGGTGCAGCGGGTGCAGTCATCGCACCCCCCTTGAAGCCTCCTGCCGAGGTGCTCACCACAGGAATGCCTGCATTAGGTGGCTGCGAACCCGTGGGTGGTGGCTCGAAATTGGCGCTGCTGCTCAATTGCTGCGGGGCCGCAGAAGGTTCGACTGGTAACCCTGCCGGCGCTGCAACCATCGGCGGAGGTGGGGGCGAAAAAGGATTCAACGGAACAGGCGCCAGGCCCGGCACCGCGAAACGCGGCGACGGAAGAGCAGTGGCTGGAGCCATTCCTGGATTGCTGTCCGCGGGCGCGTCGGCCGTGCTTGCAGGCATCGGCGTGTCACGCGATTCGTCCATGGTTATTGTGCGTCACGATTCGAGCGAACAATCTGATGTGCAAGGGCAGGTCAGGTCACAACAAAAATAGGAAAAAAAGATAAAGAAGTGCGCAAAGTTCCAGTCAGTTGACGACAGAGATTGCAACGAAAACTGAACATGTAAAAGCGCCTTTTGAAAATGTGGATCAAGCCTTAAAAAGGCAATCTGGGCTGAGACGTCTATATACAGCGACGCAGAGATACTGCTCGCGATAAACGTTCCACCAGACAAAGATTAAAAACGCACGCTGAAAACCACACGCGAAAAAAAAAAGAAGAAAGGTACCAAATAGACATTTCAACAACATATAGACAGCAGCATTGGCCCCGGCAATGCTCCGACCACGAACCGTGCAGAAAGTGCGCGGACAGAGATGATGAATTCAACAGGTCGAGCCAAAACGGGTGCCACCAACAAATCCTCAGCTCCGACCAAGACGGAGAATTTCTGTTTGGAACATACACCGAATTTGAATGCGGAAGTGACGTCATGTCATCAACATGACACCAAGACAACGGTAATTCTGGCTCTGGTTTTAAGTGGTACAGAAGGCTCGGACTGAACGGCCAGCCGCCATGCTAAAAACACTACGAGAGGCATGATTCCATTGCACACGGCGATAAATCATGTAACTTCATACACCCTCGTTCTGCTTTCATATTTCCTCCGTACTATATGATGCCAGTGGGCCAATGGGGGGATTAAATTTTTGTGCTTATCGTGTTTGGTGTTGGTGTTGGTGGTGTTTGGGTGATGGTGTGTTGGCGGTATTGGCGAATGGCGGTTGGCGAATGGCAGTTGTTGGCGTTGGCGTTGGCGTTGATTTTGGTTTTCAGCCCTCAGGCTGGTATTGATCCTGTTGATGTCTTACTACACACACCACAACCACTGACACTGGTCGCTTAACTAAGGTACGGAAGAACTCGCTATGAAAAACGTTTGATTAATACTGTACCTGATCAGCGAGTGGACCAGGCATCAACGAAGACATACACAGATACATACCTCCCCTGTATACAGGGCGCACGCCACATACATGAACACATCCGCAACCACCTTATACTTCTTTTTGTTTATTTCGGTTGGGGTTGGAAACCAAACTCCAGCTTGGATAAGCGAAGGCGGGAGCCCGCCACATCTCTTATTGTATTCCTTCTGAACTTCGCATTCCCAAATACTTCAGATACTTCCGATTTCCAAAGGACCGGGGCATGTAGCTAAGGATTCAGCAGAGTCAGTTTAGTCCGCAATCGGAATTGATCTGGGATTAAGTGTCGGAATGCGATTCCTAATTGCGGCCGACATCGTCAACCAACCTCTGAGCAACACGCTCGCACGGCGAGCTGGATGCGAACAGACCAAGCCAAGGGCTCAAACAAGGGAACTTCGGAAAGTTCCAAGAGAATGATTACTCTACACACAAGAGTGCTGCCAGAGAGAGCACTAATATATACACAATAGAGTGT
>Ga0307979_1002651_pt1 | contig 12264 bp, 13 predicted proteins | sample OrgLakmetage1058_FD_201833 | JGI IMG/M metagenome (GOLD analysis project Ga0307979, IMG submission 201833) | Saline water microbial communities from Organic Lake, Antarctica - #1058 | ecosystem: Environmental > Aquatic > Non-marine Saline and Alkaline > Saline | place: Antarctica: Organic Lake...
AATTTTTGGCATTTTTAAGGAGTGAATAAATGTGGAGCGGTAGAGAAGAAAGGCGCAGGAAGTCGAAAGTCGTTGTAAATTTATTTTCCATCCTGATATCTAAGTACATGCGCACAGCACACACGTACCTGGCCAAGATCTCTCGACATCACTGCAACCTGACGGTCGGGCGGGAGGTTTCGTAACTTTCCCGCGCACCTTTTGAATCGAAAAATGTCGAGGATAAATTGATGATCAAAGGAGAATGAGGACGCAGAAGTATTTTTTGTACTTGGGAATAACAAATGGCGGTAATGGTTCTGACTGTATGGCACAGAGAAGGTCGGAAAATAGAAAAGAGTACAAAAGGCCATTGTGCACAGGAGATACTGATGGGACGAGGAACAAAGAACTCTGTAACCTTCGCACCGCTCATCAAGCCGGTGCAATGCTATGAAACTTTCTGTGGCTTGAGCTGCTGTGCTATCAATTTGAGGAGGAATGCTGGCTGGAAAAAGTCCTCCAGAACCATAATGGCCTCCGCCATGTTGCGCCCCCTTCCCTCCCCTACTGCTCACTTCTTCAGGACGACCGTAGCTCCACTGGCCGATCGGGCCGCCCCTAACAATGCCGCCAGGTTGCTGCAGATTGCTGCTGTTGCCGTCCCTGCCTGTACCGAGGGTGTTTTCTCCGTGCTGCGAGCCAAAACTAGGGGTGGCAGCATACATCGGAGGGGTTCTGCTGGGTTGATAGCGACCTCCTCCTCTGTCGCTGAAAGGCCTATTCGAGTGTGTACCGTAGGAAGGCGGCTGTGGACCACCCAGGAAAGAAGAAGTAGAAGGAGGCAGCGGTGGCCTAAGCGGAGGCGGCCCTACTGGCGGCGGAGGCCCCACTGGCTGTGCAAAAACTCTGGGAGGAGGAGGAAGAGGAGGAAAGCCTGGGCCTGGCACAGGAGGATGCAAAGGAGGGGGTCCAGGTGGCACAGGGCGAACGCCAAAGCTGAGAGGCCCGCCACGTTGGTTGAAGTGGAGTGCATGGACGGGCGAAGAGACGGCGTTATGGAGCACTTGTAGGCCTGAGCTGGCATAACTAGATGGCCCGCTAGGAGGTGGGCCGCCGCCGTAGGAGGAGCCATTCGGTGGGCCGCTGGCAGGAGGCTCGCCATACAGGGTGCAAGGAGATGGGCCGCCAGGAGGAAAGGGGCCAACGGAAGGTGGTGGGCCAACAGGAGGAAAAGGGCCAACAGAAGGTGGTGGGCCAACAGGAGGGGGTGGGCCAATCGGAAGAAGGCTCATGGAACGGCTCCCTCCTCCTCCGCCTAGATGTTGGCCTTTGCCTCCCTTTCCGCCATCCAACAAGCCTTTCCCAGTATTGCCGCTACCCTGGCTCCCATAACTGCTGAAGCCGTCGCCTTTTCTGCCTTTCGCACCTTTGCCACCTTTTGCATCCCAAGCCCCGCCACTGTGGCTGCTGCTGCTGCTGCTGGTGCCAGGAATAGCAGCACCGCTGTCGAAGCCTCCTCGACCTTTGCCACCGTTTCCTTTGCCGCCGCCCTTTCCAAAGCCACTGTGGATGCTGCTGCTGCTGCCATTTGCGTCGTGAGAATTACTGAGCCATTGTTTGGCCAGCGAATTCTGAGACGGAGGCACCAATTCAGCGGGGCCTCGAGGGAAGCATTTTTGAGAGGAGGTGGGCATGCCAACTCCTGCTGGTGACCGATTGCTGTTGTGCTTGTTCTGGTTGGCGCGGGTAGGGTGGTATTGGTGACCATCATGATTGTTGTGATTGTTGGAGGTGTTGCTGCTTGCAACATCGTTGCCGCTGCCGCTGCTGCCGCTGCTGCTGCTGGTTGTTGTAGGCTTCCCATCGGATGATGCATTGGCAGTAGCAGTAGCAGCAGCAGCAGCAGCAGCGGGTGGAGCAGCCTTGGCGATGGCCTCTGCTGCCGAGTGGGCCGCCTGCTCTGGCGCAGGCGCACATACCCCCGGTGGGGGCGGCACTCCCACAGGCGGAGACGAGGCGCCGTAGTATTGCCGTGCTGTGGCACACACATGTGGTAACCCAGCCCGACCCCGGACACACATGAGTGTTAGAAAGCCGGAACAGAAATGGATCATGGTCAGAGTGCACAAGCACGAGGCTCTTGAAAGTAGAAAAGGCTACTATAGACAGTTTTAGAAGTAGACTAGAACAAGTCCAATGGATGTGTGCACGAGTGGGGCGACAGAAGATGAAAACGTGTGGCTCGTGCAATGGAGTGATAAAATATTATCGTACCTAGATCCTCGCCATAAAGTGCGAAGTAAGCCCAAAAGGGCTCGTAAGGATCACTCATGGAAGGTAATGCCGACGGCTCAGCTTCCGTTTTGCGCCGCTTAGCTGCATTACCACCACTACTTTCCGAGCCAGCACTCGTAGGTGACACAACAGCGGATTCGCCGGAAGCAGAGTTCTCGGCAACTCTTGCGGTTGCCTTTGAATATGATGCAAACGACGAGTACAAGAAAAAGATATAGCGTAATGAGCTTTCTACATGCGCTAGCTCTAGGTATTCAAATGACACACGCTGGTTCTAAGTATCCAGAGGTTTCAACATCTTTGGCCCATTACCGAGTTGTCTGACTCCATCAATCGTTGTATTAGGTCCGCTTTCAGGCCTGAAGTATTAAGCCCGCGCTTTTCTAGTTCAGCGCGTAGCTCAATGACCTTCATCTTTTCGAAAGATATGCCATCCATATGGCGAGCTCTGATATTTGGCGCTCACAAGTGGTGTTGAAGCCGTGACTACAAATTATTATTTTTACTTTTGTCTTGCCCGCGATCGATGCATCTGTTGCATGTCAGGTACAGTGTGCACGCATGCATGAAATGTGCTCGGTGTGGTTTGTGTAACCGAAGTTATTTTCGCGTAACATATTCGCGTGTTGTGAATTGCACCAATGGGAGCTCTCCCTTCGCAATGGAGCAATACGTAAGCAATACGTAATCAACAACCGTGAAATAGAGCAAAATCAATAATCAACAAGAGAATAGAGTTGATATCTTATCAAAGCCTCCATCAATACTACAGATAGACATGACACCGATGAATGACGCTCTCAGAGAACCATTAACGAGCCCTGGGCCGAGGCGAAATATCATTAGAGATGTGTGCATTTACATATTGGTCATGGAACTCGCCGAGGTATCTAATCGTTGTTCAAACTCCTGAACAGTAGGTTTACAAAGATACTCCCCTCTTTGCATACTGCTATTTCTCATTGATAATTTGCATGTGTGGCTGTTATACAGCGGCTCTGCTTCTACACATTTTCGGGGTCGATGATCGTTTACTTGCGTGACTACCTGCATTTTTCGCAAGCTGTTGCGTCGGCCATGAACTCCGTGTTCAACACCCTAGTGTACCTGACACCCATGATCGGCGGCTACGTTGCGGACGCTCATCTAGGACGGTACACAACGATCGCGCTCTTTGGATCATTCTATCTTGCAGGGACAGCCCTAATGGCGGCGGCATCATTTCCTGGGCACGAAGACAAGCCACTCTTCATGTTGTCGTTCTTTGGCCTGGTGGCGCTCGGCGCGGGCGGCATCAAGAGCAACGTAGTGACCATGGGCGGCGACCAGTTCAACTTAGACTTTCCAGAAGAATCCGAGCAGAAAGACACCTACTTTGTCTACTTCTATTGTACGTGCCATCGTAGAAATGGGGCGCAAAATTATGTGAATATTGATGTACTTTTTACACTTGCAGCAGTAGCGACTTCATCTCTGCCATATTGTATCTGCTCGGAATCTCGTAAATTCATTGCTGTCCTTTTCGCTGCGCCCCCTTTTTTCTTGGCAGGGGTGATCAATATTGGTGCGCTAGTTTCTTACTTCGTGATGGCGCAAATCGCTACCAACCCTACAGAATTCGGTGCGTGCAACTACAAAGACGAGTCCATTTTCCTTCTTCTTCTTCTTCTTCGTCTTCTTCTTTCATTAGGAGCTGCATTGTCTCTTCGTTACTCCTTTCTAGCTCATACTTAAGAATATACGCGATTTTTTTGTTGCTGCCGTAAAACGCAAATCCTATCATTCAAAATTGCATGTATGTGTTTGATTTTGTGCTTTCTCAATTGTCTCTCGTATAGGTCTGCCGCGCGGCTACGGTTTCTTCACTACTTTCTTCTTGGCCGCCTGCAGTTTAGCGATGGCCCTCTTTGCCTTCTTTTCTGCCACCAACCGATACGTCTTCAAGAAACCGTCAGGCAGTGCAACGGCGCGCTACTGCAGTGCAGTATGGACGGCGGCGTTTGGCGGAGGCCAACACGATAGCCCCGCAGTCGACGCTGGCTCTGCAGCAGCAGCAGCATCAGGAAGTGGCGAGGGCGGTGGCGACCGTAGAGGGGCTACTAACGATGGTGGCGAACGTGGCACCAGTGCTAGAACTGATGGCGGCGCGTCTGAGAGGCTGGACCCGAGTCAGAACCCAGTCGGAGGTTACAAAAGTGCTCGCGGCAGCAGCAGCAGCAGCAGCAGCAGTCCTAGGCACCAGCGCGATGGCAATGCGCAGTGCTTGGTGGCAGGCACGATGTTCATGCTGGCGGGCGTGGGGGTGGGCGTGGCACAGCCGTTCGTCAGCAGCGATGGCCCTTTACAGGGCTACTTGGCATATGGTGCGTATTGAAATTCCTATGCGGTCAGTGTTTGGAAAAGTCTCGCAGCGCATGCACACTCTGCTTTATTTTTTCGTTACATCCTGGTAGTTTTGGAGGAAAGCGAAGAGCAGTGCATTATCATGTTGGTAAATTCGCCTGAATACTTTTGCCATAGATAACCTTTGACCTGGCATTCTGTGTCCGCATTTCCGTATCTCGGGCTGTCTTTCCTGCTTTGAAGCGGCCAGCGGCGTAGCAGTCTGTGCCCTGGTCTTAGTGTGTGCCCCCACGGTCGGCATGCCATTGTGGATGTTCAAAGCCACCAACAACAAAGCAGCGATGCTGGCCACCCGCGTAATTCCCGTCCTCTTTAACTCGGTAATTGAACATATTTATTGAGGCGCATGCACGAACGAAATGATTTGCGAATAGAACGAGAACGCGCTTGTATCGATTCAATTGTACGAACTTCGCAATAGATTAGATTTCGCTGTTATGAAAACAATGCTTTGAGAACCTTTCTCAAATTTTCGCCAAACAATTCTTTTCTATGCACCATTCAATGCATCATTTACTGGACTTCTTGTTACGCGCAGGTGAGCTTTCAGGTAGTGTACGCGGCCATGAATTACTTCAGCCTGTCAGCGTGCCAAATGAATGTCATGGTGAGCGTGCCGTTCAGTTCGGGGTCCTTTCAAATCAACGCGTCGGTGCTGAACGCCGCGGACTGCTTGGCCATCATTTTCATGGTGCCGATTCTGGATGGCTACGCATACCCGATGGTAAGAATAGAATAAGTGCATTGACTTCCGCTATTGCTCCTGCTCCCGCAATCACTGCTACTTGTAAGTATATTGAGAATGTAAACACGTACTTACTTCATTTCCTTTTTGAAGTGTGATCACAATTTGCATGGCGAGCACTTTTATTTTCTTCAACTTTTTATTTGCGACGCTTTAATTATGTAACCTGTGCATCTTCACTGCTTCGTACAGGTGGACCGTTGGTTGGGGCGAAAATGCCGGGCGACCGAAAAGTACATGGCAGGTTTGCTGGTGGGCATTGCCGCCATCGTCTTCGCAGCATGGTTTGAGGTGGGTGTTTTCGTATGCGGAAGCGCTTGTGCATTCTTTGTTTGCTTCATGGTTGAGTGCTTTAGCTTTGTAAGAGTGAATAACCGGGATGCTACTAGAAACCGCCTTGTTCTATACGTCAAAGTCACGGTCAACACTTTTTGAAGTTCACGAAATTTGCGTTCCTTGCGGTATGCGTATTGGAACATGGCAGGTGTTACGCCGAGAGCAGCCTTCCGTGCCCGCTTGCGGCGCAGGAACCGCAAGCGCTACTTCTGGACACCTTGACGACGGTAAGAACGACGACGATGCCCCCACTCCAGCGCCCTCTACGAGCATCAGCGACGACGACGCGTTCTTAACGGCACATTCCGACTGCTACTCCCTGTGCGCGTACCCTGGGGTGCAAATGAGCGACTTTCCCGTGTGGTGGATGGCCGTGCCCTTTTTCTTGGTGGGCCTGGGCGAGTGCCTTTGCAACATCCCCCTGTACGAGCTGTGCTACTCGCAAACCCCGCCGGCCTATCGGTCCATGGCACAGGTATAAAAAGACGACAATAGCAAGTGGATTTTTCTTTGATGCCTGCATTAGTGCAAATTAGAGCTTTTCAATTAGACGTTTGAGCTCTCCTTATTTTCATACACTCCTCTTGTGGGTGGTCGCGATGCTTGTGTTGCGCTTCGTGTTCTTTGATGTGATGTGTGCTTGGCCTTCGTTAACTCCTTCCGTAATGTTATATATATTAGGCAGTGTTTCTGTTTGTGACCGCGGTGGGCTCGATGCTTACGGGTGCTTTTACCACTGCTTTAGCGCCCTACGTGACTGACAACCTAAACGACGGTAATAATCATGGGTTTTACCTAACAATAAATGTTGCTGTTGCATGAAGGCGCTTGCGCTGCATCTGCATGTTCAATGGCTCGAAAAAGATAATGGGCAGAAAAGTGAGCGCTGTTGACGTGCGAGAACAGGATTACGTGAATTTAGATTTTGTTTGCTCTCGATTGTGACGTAATTCGAATTGCCAATGGGAACTCACCGTGTTTTCTTACTCTTCAGTGACGTTTTAACGTGTTGCCTCCACAGGTCATTTGGAGTACTTTTACTACGCGTGTATTGCGTTTTGTATCATATTGGTGCCCGTCAACGTGTGGTGCTTTGCCCATTTCGAGGAAGTACGTGAGAAATACCTTTCTGGAAACTTTGCTCTCTCCCACTTGTTACACCTTAGAATTGGAGCGAACTTGATCTAGCATACTTTTTATACTCCCTGTAGTGATTGATGCGTACAACTTTTGATTCTTTGTTTTATGTGTTGATAACTATATCTTTCTTTCCAAGTTTTTCAAGCTTTCGAGGGTGTATACGATCTTCTTTTTGGCAAAATCACTCTCCCCCCTATAGGTGAACGAGCGTGAAATTGAAGCCATGGTTTACTCTGGAGACCGAAGCAGCGCTGCTGGACCAGGAGGCGGCGGCCAGCGCTCTATTACATCGCACGAAAGTTTCTTCAGCGAAAGTTCTGCGGGCAGCAATAGAGGGAAAAACGACTCCAATTTCTCAGGAAACCGCAGAAGCGGCGAAAAAGATGCGCATGGCAGTAGTAGCAATGTTGTTGCAGACCGCGAAGAAGAAGAAGAAGGCGAAACCTCTCCTGCGATTCGCGCAGGCAGTGGCTCAGGCCAGGGCGTGCACCAGCGCCAGTCCGATCAGGGTGGCACGGAAGGCTTGCGGCTGAGGCCGTCCGGCAGCAGCTTGATTGGCCACTCCAAGGGGAGTTTGGGGCGCTATAGCATAGGCGGCGTGTCAGGTGGAAGCATCGTGCTAAGCTAAAGGAAAGTGTGCTTTTTGGCATGCGAGCTCACGTGTCGCATCACTCAGAACTTATCGCACTCGGATTTAATGCATATCCTGTGAACTGCCTGGTTATCTCTTGCCTTTTTATTGCCTTCAGTACTCATGTAAAACCCTTGTTTATTGTTTATTGTTTATTGCGTATATGTCCGTGGATGTGGATGTGGATCACACGCGTGCTGAAAATGAAACGCAAACTTGGTATCTATCGATACGAATTATTATTATTATATTGCTACTACCATAAGTTCTAAATCCATATTATACCGCATGACTCAGACTCAGAGAAACTTAGGTGTATCCAAAACCCTGAAACGGAGGTATAAGAGAAGACATGGAACTGCGTTTTGATCGTCCTGAATGGGGGTTTGTATATACTAATAAGTAGACTAGTCTAGACAAGAATAAAAATGCATAGAGGTTTTCGTTAAAATCAGGTCAAAAACTTCTCATTCGGACTTCGTTAGCATAACGAAGGGAGATTGCTTGAATCGATCTCGGTTTCTGCTACAGCAATTACTACAGGTAGCACAAGAATCGATAATGTACGCAACTCCTGCGCACGAAATGTGCTTACTCCATCCTATTCGTTTGACGAAGATTGGTTCTGTGCTTCCCGCAAAGCAGATAATCTTTGCTGATTTCGTTTCGCTACTTTTCCCATTACTTTGGTTTGTTCGGCTTTGTTGAGTTCGTGCCAGTTCGCTATGCTTCCTAAGGCGCCATCATGGCTTACAACTACTGGCCCGAGCTTATCTAGATGAATCGGCAAACCGTTGACCGTCAGAGTTTTCATTTCTTCAGGTTCACGGCCAGCCGTCTCAAGCTCGTTATCCCCGATGGGTAAGAATCTTTGGTTGTCGCCATCAGACGCAGAAGACTTCAAGCCTACAACTCGCACTGTTCTACTAGACGAGAATGCTGTAAGAAGCCCATTAACATTTGAGCAGGAGGTCGCAAACGTAGCCAAAGCTAATTGATATTTCATTTATCCGCTGCCGACACGATACGTTTCAGTCTAGTAATCGTTTAGTCAGTCTTTTATCAAGTCTGCCAGGTACTGTGTTCTGTAGATAGATGCTTCGCCTGTTGCTCGGCGCTCGGCGCTCGGCGCTCGCAGTAAAAAAGTAGGGTGGTTCGTAAAAATAGGTAACAGTTTTGACCCAAATAAGTAAATAATTAAGTAGATCAACGTAACTTTAGTTTGATGTTTTATGCTGCCACGACCAAAACGTGCCCTCCGCCTTCGGGGCCTGTCTCAAAAAGTGCCTACCAAGGATTTTTGTCTGTGTCGGTACTTTACCGCCCTTATATATGGTATTTACCACCGTGTATACCGTAGTTACTGCAGCGGCGCGGGTCCGTTTCACCGCGATCAACGTAATTGATGTCAGTGACAACGTGTCAGAACATACGTAACGTGTCAGAAAATATTTACCCAGATAAAAATTTGATGTGACAGAGAGACTTTTAGATACCCTGCTTTTCAAAGCCCCATTTTACGTAAAAATTGGAAAAAAAAAGTTACTTATTTACCTATAAAATTACTTATTTGGCTCCAACAAAAAGCATATGTAAGCAATACTTATTTTTATCAGCCCTAGCTCGAAGGCCCTAGCTCGAAGGCCATGCCGCCAGGTCCAACAAGAACACGTCCGTCAAATGATCTAAATACGTCAATGCAGTCTTCAGTATCGTAAAATGCGGCATATTCCTGTAGTCAAGATTAATTACAGTGTGCATTGCATTATTCGGTGACGTCTTTATGGTTTATGAGACAGGCCCCGAAGGGCCGGAATTAGAAGACTAACAGGTAGAGAAGAAAAGCAAAGCAGCGCAAACTAGGCCTAAGAAGCTAATCAGGCGCACATGCCCGTGTGGCCATGGAAGTGATGGTAGCGGTCCAAAGTGGCACGCTCCTCCATGCTCTGAGAGTGCAGCTCAAAAGAAGAGTTTCCACCCGCAGAGGAGGGGACTACAACGAAGTCCCTCAGGCGATCCAGAAGAAGAGTCGCCCATCCCCGAGCATATATGATGACACCAAATCCATCGGAGGCCCAGGGTGTACACAGGGGTAATATTTCCCCGAATGGCCGTACATTGTATATTGCTTAGATTAGATTAGATAAGATTAGATCATACTCCCCCAGTATAAAGAAAGACAAAGACAGAAATAAGACGCTCCCAGAGGTGATTTGTATTGCTTAGAGACGTGAGATATAATTCGATCCCATAGTCGAATGAGGAATGAAGATCGCGCAACGGCAACTGAAATAACATTTCTTCCATGGCCACTCGGGCATGTGCGCCTGCTTAGCTAGCTTTAGTATGAGCTGCTTTGCTTTTTGTCTCTTCCTGTTAGCCCTCTGATTCCAGCCCCTTGGGGCCTGTTTCGAAATGATGCTTATGCATATCGAAGTAGAGGACATCAGTTGGAGCGATATGGAAAGGAAAGAATTTAAAATCCTCATATACCATAAAAGCTGGCCTCTTATATCCTTCTTTGCGAGCTAGCTTGACCAAGTTGCTGATTATTTGACTTCTATTATAAAGAGTATTTGAATTGCGTTACGCAGAAGGACACTCAGCCAAATAGACTTGTTTTGGAGGATTCATAACATAAAACATAATTTTGCAGCTTTTTGCTCTTTTCGATGTTACTTTGCAGTTGGGGAATACAATCCAACCCAATCTAATCAAATTTCGGGCAAATTTACGTATGTGTTTATTCCAGCAGCACACTATTTACTATTCACGAAACTGCTTCATCTAGCTGTAGGTCACAGGTCGAATGTTCAGAAAGGATTATTCATTATTTTCAAGTATTATCAATGCTGGCAGTAGGTGGATTAAGGATTCCTCAAAAAAATATTTCATTTTGGCGCACACCCGTCCCTGGGAAAGAAGTAGTGGGGTGGAAGGCCTAAAGCTTATGCTTTTGAAAATCAGTTTTTGGTGTACACCCGTCTCTGGGAAAGAAGTAGTGGGGTGGAAGGCCTAAAGCTTATGCTTTTGAAAATCAGTCGAGACTGCACGATACAGCTCAATTTGCTTCTTCTCATATTGACGAGTTGACGAAAGTACTGCCTCAAGAACACATTAAACCGTAAAAGTTACATCAACAGCATTTGGGAGACAATTAAAACCACGCTCTTGCGATGAATGAAGATGGCTGATTTTCCAGTCCTTCGAATACGCGTCGTCACGGTGCAACGTGTAGGTGAATCGTGCTAGAATCGACTCCGACTCAGCGGCACCTTGGTAAGTTATTCTCTGCACACCGAAGACCCAAGCATTCTTTAAGTCTTCAGAGAGGTGAGTATTGATCTGAACAGTATCTATATCGACCTTCTTCAGACCCAACACCTGATCTCTAACGCGACGAACCTCCGCTGCATAATGGTCGACAATCTCTTTATCTCCCATTGCGTTGCCTGACCATCCAAATAGAGTTGCATCTTTCGAAAAATGTCTTGCGAGTTGATCAATATCGCTTCCACTAAATATACTTGTGATTAATCTATTCAGATGCAGGTGAAATTTCTTTAAGTCCGCGTGGATTTCTTCAATGTTTTCTATGGGTTGCAAATTCATGCTAATGTTCGATCTCCAAAGCTTCTTCTAAAGTCTAATGCATCTACGAGTCGACAACTATCAAGAATTGTGAAAGCTTCTATCTCCGTATCATAATTCATTAAAAATACTAATCATACTGTTATTCTTTGTCCATAATGGCATTAAATCATCGTGCAAAATGATGACTTGATATGGTAGCGGCATGTATTTGAATACTTACCGAGTGTTATATCTCAATGTGCATGTTTGCTTTACTCATTCTTTGACGACATGTATCTATAAATAAGGAATGTCAAATAACGAAGCACGCAGTATTGTATTGAATCCCCAGAGAGCCACATCATGCTTAATGCAGCGATTATCACTATAGTTTAGACTTTGTTTTGATAATACAGGCCTCGTGTACATAATTGGGAGGAGATGTATATACATTATTGCCTCGGCGGAATCATGATCACAAAATATGTGAACTCTCTGTAAACATTTTATCTCTGCTCTAACGACAGGATCTTGACGATTCTTCTGCGAGAATGCCATTTGGGTGCGTTGTGTTTAACGATATATATGCCTTGGTATTTGAATCAATGCCCACAGCTCTCAATGATCTGGCTCTTACTAAATTACTTTGTGCCAAGTATCACGTACCGACCGCAAAAGCGCCCCGTTAAATGGTCAAGAGATTGAACAATAATGGGTATATAATGCAGGACATGCAATCTATTTCAGCTCATATCCATTATTTGCCCCACTTTTAGACACAGGCCCCAAAAGAGCCGGAATTAGACGGGCAACAGGCAGAAGTACAAAGCAATCCAACTCATTCCACTAGAAGAGGAGTAAACCAGATAAACATACCCGAGTGGCCATGGAAGTGAGGTCGCAGTAGCAGTTCAAAATTGGCACGTTCTTCCATGCCCTGGAAGTGTGTTGCTAAAAAGGACTTTGACCATGTAGTAGTCCATTTGTGAGAGGACCATAACGAACCATAACTCGTTATGGTCCTCTCACAAATGGACTACTACATTAGAGCAAACTACAGCATAAATGCTAAGGGAAAATTACGGTACCTCACAAAACTCTTCATTCTCTAGCAGAACTAACATAACTAAATTAGGTCCGGTCTTTGTCTGCAAACTCT
>Ga0307979_1002653_pt1 | contig 12261 bp, 12 predicted proteins | sample OrgLakmetage1058_FD_201833 | JGI IMG/M metagenome (GOLD analysis project Ga0307979, IMG submission 201833) | Saline water microbial communities from Organic Lake, Antarctica - #1058 | ecosystem: Environmental > Aquatic > Non-marine Saline and Alkaline > Saline | place: Antarctica: Organic Lake...
ACACTTGGGCCAGGATCGTCTGGCGGAGAAGTGGATGAGGGTGATTGTTGATGACTGATGGGTGATGACTGGTGAATGATTGCGGATTGTTAAACGGAGCCGGGACATTGCGTGGTCTTGTCGCTGCGCTCGGAACTGTCCCGCCTGTTCGATTTGCGAGGCATTTTATAAACTCGAAATACATCTCGATCTGCCGTGCGACTGATGAATGATGGCTGATGGGTGACGACTGATGGAGCGATTGCGTAAGGCAAACCCTCGCGAGCTGGAAGCTCCCGCTACTGTTTTTCCTGACCCCCGACCTAAGTCAGGTTTCGCGTCACGAATCGAGAAGCCCGCATCCCGTAGCCCGGGGCGGGGTAGTGCGCATGGGGCCGCAGGGACGCAGCGGCCTCAGCGAGCTGGAGGCCCTACGATTATTAGCTGGGGCAGGCTTGACACAAATTAAAAGGCACATCAAATTGATGTCATGATTAAGACTCAAATTCAGGTTCCGGAGAAGCAATATCGGGCATTGCGTGAGTTTGCTGCAGGCCGGGAGTGGTCGATGGCCGAGACTTTCCGTAGGGGGGCCGAACTCTTGCTGGAGATCTATCCACCGCAACCGAGTGGCACTGCGCGGGATTGGAGTCCGCCGAGTTCCGCAACGGTGGGGTGGAAGGGGCTCGATGCGGCCGCTTTGAAGGAGGCGGTGCTGCGGGAGAGTGAACCGGTGCTGGGGCTCAGGGGATGATCGCGATCGATGCCAATATTCTGCTCTATGCTTATGTTGAAGCGGCACCGGAGCACACGCGTGCCAGCGCCTTTCTTCGGTCACTGGCAGGGGATGATCGGGTGGCGGTGAGTGAGTTTACCTTGGCGGAACTGTATTTGTTATTGCGCAATCCGGCGGTGGTGGAGGCTCCGCTTTCCGCTGCGGCGGCGACACAGGTCGTTCAGGCTTACAGAAACCACCCGCATTGGAGAATTCCCGGTTTTCCGCCCTCAAGCCGCGCAGTCCACGATCAAATGTGGTCGCTCGCCGGATCGCCTCAGTTTGCACGTCGCAGGTTATTTGATGTCCGTACGGCATTGGCCTTGCTCGCCTGTGGGGTGGACGCGTTCGCAACCGCTAACTTGAAGGACTTTCAGGATCTTGGATTCAAAAAGGTCTGGAATCCTTTGCAGGGGCTGTAGTGCGTGCGAAGCCGTCCCGATCTGCCGTGCGACTGATGACTGATTGGTAATGACTGATGACTGATGACTGATAGGTAAACGGAGCCGGGACATTTCTGTCCCGCCTGTTCGATCTGCGAGGCATTCCATAAACTCGAAATACGTCCCGATCTGCCGTGCGACTGGTGAATGATGACTGATTGGTAATGACTGATGACTGATAGTTAAACGGAGCCGGGACATTTCTGACCCGCCTGTTCGATTTGCGAGGCATTTTATAAACTCGAAATACGTCTCGATCTGCCGTGCGACTGATTGGTAATGACTGATGACTGATGACGTATGTCATCCGGAGATGGCGAAGCAATGATGCGATTAGGTCTGTAGCGGAGCGACGAGAGTCGTTCCGGAGGGATTGTCTTCGAGGTTCAGTCGGTGTCCTCGCTTGGGGCTCCATGGTATTACGTCCGCACAAGACGAAGGACAGGCAGGTCTCATCGGCAAAGGTCAAAAGGGGCCATATTTTAAGGGCAGTCAAATAATTGTTCACGGTTCAGAATCCATGTAGTTCGATAGTAATTTTTTAAGATCAGGAACATTTGAGTGGGTCACGCCATTGGATGTTTTCCATGTATCGTCGTTGCGGGAAATAATGAATGTCTCATTGGGCTGAATGTCTTCGCGGGCAGTGTAAAAGCCTTTGGTCAGCTTTGCATCGACCGAAGCTTTGATCTCAAAGGCTAGAGTCGTCTCTCCTTGTATCATGAGGAGATCGAGTTCGGCTCCATTGGATGTGCGGTAGAAGTAGGCTTCCCAGTTGGGGAGCAATGCGATGATCTGTTCGATCACGAAACCTTCCCAACTGGCGCCCCGAATCGGGTGTCCACTGAGTGTGTTATAATCCCCAATCCCAATGAGTTGATGCAGTAGTCCGCTGTCGCGAACGTATATCTTCGGACGTTTGATGAGACGCTTTCCAATATTCGTAAAGTATGGATTGAGGCGGCGGATCACAAAGGTCTGCTCAAATAGATCCAGATAATCGCAGATCTGCTGGCGGTTGAAATCATGGGATTCGACTAGCTGGCTTACATTCAAGACATGACTATGTAAGTGCGCGGTCATTTTCAGCAGATCACGCATCGCAGGCAAAGCGCCTGATTTTCCATGCATACTTAAGTCACGGGTAAGGTAGGTATCTATGAAGTTGCGCCGCCATTCGGTCGAAATGGTTTCCTTGGGGGCAAGGAAGCTGTCTGGAAAACCGCCGCGAAGCCAGAGTTGATCAATTTGGTTATGTTTGATTTCATCGATTCGAAAGGGAGTCAGTTCCAGGAATGCGATTCGCCCTGCGAGACTTTCACCGCTTTGCTTCAGTAGTTCATACGATGCCGATCCCAGGAATAAAAAACGCCCATTCCGCAGTCCCCTGCGCCGACCGTCATCGATCAGCCCGCGTATTTCGGGAAAGAGGGCCGGGCGGTGTTGCACTTCGTCCATCATGACCAATTGCTCCTCAAGTGGTTTCAGGTAGCCTGCGGCGTCATCGAGTTTTGCCAAATCAGACGCATTTTCCAGGTCAAGGTAGGTCGCTTCTTTGGGCCAGCTATTCATGATCTCGAATGCGAGCGTTGTCTTGCCGCACTGACGGGGCCCCAGCAGTGCAACCGCTGGAAAATAGCCAAGTAGTTCAAGGATCCGCCGCTTTAGTTTCCGATCTAAACCATGCATTTTTATATTTAATCATAAAAAATACATGGTTGTAAAGAGGCGAAAGGTAATAATTTTGGCTGATGACTGATGAATGATGACTGATGAATGATGACTGATGGATAATGACTGATTGGTAATGACTGATGACTGATGACTGATAACTGATGAATGATGGGTAAACGGAGCCGGGACATTCCTGTCCCGCCTTTTCGATTTGCGAGGTATTCCATAAACTCGAAATACGTCTCGATTTGCCGTGCGACTGATGACTGATTGGTAATGACTGATTGGTAAGTGCTGATTTTTCACGTAGCCGAAGCGCTTCCGCTTTGGTCCAGGGCTTTACGCGCGAGGCCTCCGTTCCAAACGCGAAGGCGTTCGGCTACATTCCAAATACGACCTGTCCTGCCGTCCCCGCCCTTCGGCTCTGCTCAGGGCCTTGAGCTTGCCGAAACGGCACCGCACGAGACTGGCGAGGCGTTTCAAACGTTCGTGCGGCGTGCGGACACGCCTGCGCTACCATAATAAAAAGACCTTACCCCGCTCTTTTGATTACATGGCGCTAATACCTTCTGCCCCAGCACTGAATTGACAGGCTTTCATTTATACATCATTGGTTATTTATGCGTCTAAGCCCAGAGCAAGTTCATCTCATTCGTGGCCCGATTTTGGCCTGCGATCCCGAGGCGAACCTCTTACTTTTCGGATCACGGACCGATGATGCTGCACGGGGCGGTGATATTGACGTGCTATGCCTGTCGGATAAAATAAGCCGACAGGATAGGAGACGGCTTCGGCGGGAAATTTCGGATAGACTCGACGGGCAGAAAGTGGACCTGCTGGTCGCGGCGGACGCCTCGAAGCCCTTTGTGCGACTGGTGATGCAAGAAGCGGTGCCTCTCGTTTCTGAAGCTGGGGAATTTGAACGATGAGCGATCTTGCATACGAGCACCTAGTCGATACTTGGCAGACTTGCCAACATTCGGTCAGGTGGTTGAAGCGGTCTTATGACAAGTCCCCGGCACCTCCTTACGAGGATGTTGATGCTGACGAATGGGATCAGTTGGAAGCCCTGTCCGGTCGGTTTGGGCGGCTCACTGACCTAGTCCTGCACAAGGTATTACGTGCGATAGACCGATATGAATTAGAAGAGACGGGTTCACTGTTGGATAGTTCAAACCGGGCAGTCAAACGGGGGTTGGTCGATAGCGTCGATACGCTTCGAGACCTAAAGGATCTTCGAAATGAAATTGTGCATGAATACGCTATTGATGATTTGAATGGTCTTTATGGGGATATTTACGCGGCGACACCTGAATTACAAAAGTTGGTCGCTGCTATCCGTGAGTATTTAGCAGAGAAACATGATTTTATAATTATTGATGAATGATGAGTGATGACTAATGAATGATGAGTGATGACTGATGACTGATGACTAATGAATAATGAGTGATGACTGATGGCTGATGAATGATGACTTATAGAGTGATTGCGGATTTTTAAACGGAGCCGGGACATTTCTGTCCCGCCTTTTCGATTTGGGAGGCATTTTATAAACTCGAAATACGTCTCGATCTGCCGTGCGACTGATGGGTGATGACTGATGCATGATGAATGATTGGTGATTGCGGATAGGTCAACGGAGCCGGGACATTCCTGTCCCGCCTTTTCGATTTGCGAGGCATTCTATCAATTCGAAATACGTCCCGATCTGCCGTGCGACTGATGGATGATGCCGCAAGGCAAACCCTCGCGAGCTGGAAGGGTCTTCGCCGTGCGGCTACGCCCGCTCAAGTGCTCCCGCTACTGTTTTCCCCCTGACCTCTGTTCTCTTATTTCTGACTTCTGATATCTGTTTTCCCTTGCCCTCAGGTTTCACTCATCCGCCATCAGTAATCACCAGTCACACATCACCAATCAGCCATCTCTACGCGATGCTGAGTTGAAAGACGGCTTCACCGATGGTGAGGCCTTTTTTGTAGGTTTTGGCGGAGGATTTTCGTTTCTCACGCGACTTAGGGCCGGGTGGGGTGTTGCTGCTGCGGTGGCTTTGATTGAGTTTGATTGGCAGTTTGAGTAGGCCGTTCTCGATCGTGTCGCTGTGCAGCTCGGCGCTGCCTTCGAGAATGAAATCGGGTGGGTCGTCCGACAGTGTCTCGGCGGCTTGGTCAAAGGGTGCGCGCAGTAGGGGGCGCAGGGCACGGGTCTCTAGGCCGGCAGCGAGGAGGTCGCCGGCGCTCTCCAGGCCGATCGCGGCCATGTCACGGAGCCACTTTTGTAATTCGGAATGGGCGGCCGGTGCAGTCATTTGCAGGGTCAGGGCAAAGGTGCCGTCGACTTTCTCCTTCAGTAGGGCGTTCTCATTAAAAGGTTTTCGGCTCAGGTTGGCGACTCCCTTGGTCAGGCGGAAGGGCTTGAGCGTGGTCTTTTTCTGAATGCCCGGACGTGGCAGAACGAGACTGGTCAGGCTCAGTAGCTCGCCGCTGCGGTTGAAGGGCGCCTCTAAGTCAAGGCGCTGCATGGTGATGAGCAAGGTTTCCATGGCGCTAGAAAAAAACAACGGAGGCGACGGTGCGAGCTTTTTTAGATTTCTGATTGCTGATGAATGATGACTAATGACGGAGGTCTTCGCTTCGACTGACCTGTGCTGCGCCTGTCGAGGCAGCTCGGAACCTGTCCTGCCTGTGCGCTGGGCGTGTTTGCATAATCCTTCAGGACAGAAATGTCCTGACTCCCTTAGTTTGGCACAATGAAGTTGTGTGCAAGCGTGCCGGCAGGCGTGTAACTACCACCGTAGCGACGAGACGACAGTCCCGTCGATTCCAAGTTTGACGGGCGAACCAGATTATTGATCGCACCGAAAGTGGATCACGGACATGCGTGGTCTTGTCGCTGCACCTGGAACTGTCCGCGAGTCTAATTGGCTTGTTGCGTCTAGAGCATAATCCTTCAGGACAGAAATGTCCTGGCTCCCTTATTTAAGCTCCGCGTTCTCAGCGCCCTCTGCGGTTCCTCTAGCCGGCACATGGTCAGTGGCTGGTTCGGAATGCGGCGAGGAGAGACCATCAGCAATGCAACCATCACAACGGCTATCGCCGATGTGCTACACCTCCCGCATCATTGCTTCGCCCCCGATTCATCTTCCCGATTCGGTCTGCTTATTTCCCTGCGGCGGGACTCAATAGCATCTCCTGAAGACCTCCGTCATCACCCGATCAGTAATCACCAATCATTCATCCGCCATGGGTGCAATTAAAAGTGCGGGGTATGCCGACACATCCTAATCGTGCTCGTTTTCGTAATCTTAATCGGAAAGCCGATTACGAGTAGGATTACGATTAAGAGCCAACTTTACCCCGCATAAAAAATTACACCCATCCGCCATCATCCCCCGATTCCGTTCTTGCGCTCAGTCTTTGAAGCGCCAGCCTCGGCGGGCTTTTTATACCTGCGTCGATTCTACCGGTTTATGGGCCGACGGCCCGTTCGTCTATCGGCGATTCGAATGACGCAGGCCGAATCGAGTTATGTATCAGTCAAAATATTTTCAAGAGTGGTTCTCTAATCCGCGCAAGGATCTGATTGCGGGGACGGTGGTCGCGCTGGCGCTTATTCCCGAGGCGATTGCCTTTTCCATCATTGCGGGGGTCGACCCGGCGGTCGGGCTCTATGCCTCGTTTTGTATCGCGATGGTGATCGCCTTTGTCGGTGGTCGGCCGGGCATGATCTCGGCGGCGACGGGTGCGATGGCTGTCTTGATGGTGAGCCTGGTGCGTGATCACGGGCTGGAGTATCTCTTGCCGGTTACGGTGCTGACGGGGGTCTTCCAGATTTTGGCGGGTACCTTTAAGCTGGGTAGCCTGATGCGTTTTGTGTCGCGCTCGGTGGTCACCGGGTTTGTGAATGCGCTGGCGATCATCATCTTCATGGCGCAACTCCCGGAGTTTAAGGAGCAGGGGCTCCTGATGTATGGTATGGTGGCTGGGGGGCTTGTGATTATTTACGGGTTGCCCCGTCTGACGACGGCGGTGCCTTCGCCGCTCGTCTGCATCATCGTGCTGACAATTGTCTCTATCAGCCTCGGGCTCGAAGATGCCTTGCGCACGGTGGGCGACATGGGGGAACTGCCGGCAAGTTTGCCTGTGTTCCTATTGCCCGATGTGCCGCTCAATCTGGAGACGCTCGGGATTATTCTCCCCTATGCGATTTCGCTGGCCATCGTTGGTCTGCTCGAGTCGTTGATGACGGCGACGATCGTGGATGATTTCACCGATACGCAGAGTAACAAGAATCGTGAATGCACGGGGCAGGGGATCTCAAACATCGTTTCCGGGTTCTTTGGCGGCATGGCTGGTTGCGCGATGATCGGCCAGTCGGTGATCAACGTGAAGTCCGGCGGGCGCGGGCGACTTTCCGCTTTTGCGGCCGGGGCTGTTTTGCTCTTCCTGATTTTGGTTTTGGACGAACAGGTGCGCCGCATCCCGATGGCGGCGCTGGTCGCGGTCATGATCATGGTGTCGATCGGCACCTTCAGCTGGCAATCGATCCGCAATCTTAAGGTGCATCACCGCACCTCCAGTGTGGTCATGCTGGTCACGGTTTTTGTGACGGTGTTCTCGCATAATCTGGCGCTTGGCGTCGGTGCCGGTGTCTTGCTGAGTGCCCTGTTCTTTGCTTACAAGGTCTCGCGCTTACTGGAAATCGATTCCGAGCTCGAAGTCTCGCGTAAGGAACGTGTCTATACGGTGCGTGGTCAGCTGTTTTTCGTTTCGGCGACCAGCTTTGCGGAGGCTTTCGACTTCCATGAGGTCATCGAGAAGGTGCGCATTGATGTGACGCATGCGCATTTCTGGGATCTATCCGCCATCAATGCACTTGATCGTGTTGTCTTGAAGTTTCGCCGTGAAGGCACTGAAGTGGAACTCTTCGGAATGAATGAAGCCAGCAAGACCCTGGTTCTGCAAATTGCAGAGCATGACAAGGAGGGCGCGAGTGCTGAACCCGGTGGGCATTGAGTGGTTTTTGGTTAAGTGGTGGGTAGTTGAGTGGTAGTGGGAAGGTGTTGGTTGTTGTTGGACATGCTAGTTTTGTCGCTTCCTCTTTCGCTCCTCGAGCTACGGCGGACGTGTCGTTCGGAACCTGTCCGCTGCACGCAATGTAGTGGGAGCACTTGAGCGGGCATAGCTCTTTGAGCGTCGACCCTTCTTGCTCCCGTCGTCGCCTGGTGGATTCGTCAGTTGCTGCGGGTCGGTCCTCGCGAGCTGGAAGCTCCCGCTACTTTTCCCTACGCTCTCAACCACCCACCTGACATACCTCAGTCAAGCTCGGCTGGCCTAACATCCCTTGCTTTCGGGTCATTTCGCGGTTTCCTAGTCTGCTGAAATAGTTCTCTATTTTTAATACTTTAAGATTTCTTAGCACCGCCCCATACTCATACCATGACCACACCCAACATTCTCGCCTGCACTGACGGTTCGATTTACGCGCCTAGTGTCTATCAACATGCCGCTTGGGCGGCTGAGCAAATGGGCGCCGCTGTTCACGCGTTGCACATGCTCAACCCCCACCACGAAAATCCCATCAAGAGTGACTTGAGTGGAAACCTCGGCTTCGATGCTCGCAAACATCTGCTGGATGAGATCGTCGAGCTGGAAGCCGCGCAGGCAAAGCTGGCCGTTAAGCGCGGAGAGGCGATTCTTGAAGATGCCAAAGCGCAACTGGAGGCGGCCGGCGTAGGTGAGGTCCTGGCGGATCAGAAGCACGGCTCGCTCAGCGATTCGATCGCGAACTACGAGAAGGATGCTGAACTGATCGTGCTGGGTAAGCGCGGGAATAATGCAAACTTCGAGAAGGGACATCTGGGCACGAATCTCGAGCGGGTGATTCGCAGTTGTCAGCATCCGGTGCTGGTGGCGTCGAGAGAGTTTAAACCCATGAAGAATTTCGTCATCGCATTCGACGGTGGCAAGAGCGCGCTAAAGGCGGTGGAGTATGCCGCCAGCGCGCCACTCCTGAAGGGGATGCACGCGTATCTGCTCTACGTCGGTTCCGGGAACGCCAAAGTGGAGGCTGCGCTCGCTCAGGCAGAAGCAAAGCTCCGGGCGGCGGGCTATGAAGTCACTATAGAGCAAAGGGCGGGAGAGCCTGATGAGGTGATCAAAGACGTGGTGGCTCAGGACCATATCGACCTGCTCGTCATGGGGGCCTATGGGCATTCCCCTATCCGGCAGTTCATCGTGGGCAGTACGACCACCGCCATGATCCGCTCCGTGAAGCTGCCCGTGTTGCTGTTTCGCTGATTATTGATGACTGATGAATGATTGGTGATGAATGATGAATGATGACTGATGGGTGATGACTGATTGCGGATTTTTAAACGGAGCCGGGACATTCCTGTCCCGCCTTTTCGATTTGCGAGGCATTCCATAAACTCGAAATACGTCTCGATTTGCCGTGCGACTGATGACTGATGCATGATGAATGATTGGTGATGACTGATTTCTAAAAAGAGAAACGACTATGACTACTATAACCGCTAATGAGGGTTCTCGTATCAAACTGCCTTCGCTACTGTTTTCCCCCTGGCCTCTGTTCTCTTATTTCTGGCTTCTGATACCTGTTTCCTCCCCTCGCCCTCAGGTCTCACTCATCCGCCATCATGAATCAGCAATCATCCTAAATGTTGACAACGCTTACTGAAGCGCTACTTCAATAAGTTCCAGATGGGTACTGGATTGAATTATCGTGTTCTGGTTTTAAACAGGCTCTGGCAGCCGGTGAACATCGTCGCTGTGCAGCGCGCCTTTTCGCTCCTCTTGCAAGACCACGCTCAGGTTATCTACACGGGCGATTCGAGCTACCGCATGATGGATTCCGTTCAATGGCTGGCGCTGTCCGAGGTGGAGGAGCCGGGTGATAATGAAGCTTACGTGCAAACGGTCCGTTTGCGCATCCGCGTGCCGAAGGTGCTTCTTTTGCGTCAATATTCTAAACTCCCGGTGCAGGAGGTGAAGTTCAACCGCGAGAACCTTTTCGATCGTGATAACTATCGTTGCCAATATTGCGGTCAAAACTTCGAGGCCGCGCAGCTCAATATGGATCACGTCATCCCCCGCGACCGTGGCGGACGCACCTCATGGGAGAACATCGTGACCAGCTGCATTAAGTGCAATACGTGCAAGGCCAACCGCCTGCCACATCAGGCTAATATGCATCTCATTCGCAAGCCTGAGCGCCCCCGCTGGCGGCCCTTTGTGAGTTCGCTGATTGGCCAGGACTACGACTCGGATTGGGACCATTTTATTAACCTGAAACAGGTGGGGTGATTTCTGATGACTGATGGGTGATGGGTGATGACTGATGGACGCTAATGGGAATGGCACTTAGTTAAGAGCATTTATCGTAGTGGTGTGCTTCAGCCACCACACCGACGCTTGCCTGATCTTGTGATCGATGCGGTGGCTGAAGCACACCGCTACGGCTGTAGATTGCACTTGATCGCTCTTAACTAAGTGCCATTCACGCTAATGGGGGCAGCATAGCTTTCCCCTCAATAATCAGCCATCATTCATTACAAATCAGCAATCTTCATCTTGCTCCCGTCGTCGCCTGGTGGATTCGTCAGTTACTGCGGATCGATCCTCGCGAGCTGGAAGCTCCCGCTACTGTCCTCCTCTGGTCCACATAACAGAAAACACCGCCACACCCTTAACCGAAAACCAGTTAACCGAAAACCGAACAACTGGCCGGAGGCCACCACAATAATACGCTTGTCTGGGAACCCGCTTACTATACCTACAGACCTATGAAAATTTGCTGTATTGGAGCTGGATATGTGGGTGGGCCGACCATGGCCATGATCGCGCACAAGTGCGCGGGCCACACTGTGACGGTCGTGGATATCAATCAGGACCGTATTGACGCCTGGAATTCGGACCTGCTGCCGATCTACGAGCCTGGTTTGGATGAGATTGTGCAGTCCGCTCGGGGGAAGAATCTCTTCTTTTCGACCGATATCGATAACTCGATTCGTGAGGCGGACATGATTTTTATGTCGGTCAATACGCCGACCAAGACCTTCGGTGTTGGCGCTGGCCGCGCCGCCGATCTTCGCTACGTTGAAAAGTGTGCGCGCAAGATCGCCGAAGTGTGCGACGGCGACAAGATCGTGGTGGAAAAATCAACGCTTCCGGTCCGGACTGCGGAATCGATCAAACGCATCCTTGAATCTAATGCGGAGGGCCGCAAGTTTCAGATTCTTTCCAACCCCGAGTTCCTCGCGGAGGGCACGGCAATCGAAGACCTGCAAGAGCCCGACCGGGTCCTGATCGGCGGCGACCAGACGCCTGAGGGCAAGGCGGCCATTCAGAAACTCGTCGATGTCTATGCCGAGTGGGTGCCTCGTGACCGAATTCTGACCACTAATTTGTGGTCGTCCGAGCTCTCTAAGCTGACGGCTAATGCCTTCCTCGCGCAGCGTATCTCTTCGATCAACGCGATCTCCGCACTCTGCGAAGCGACGGAGGCCAATGTCGATGAAGTGGCGCACGCCATTGGCACGGACAGCCGAATCGGCCCGAAATTCCTCAAATCCTCCGTGGGCTTTGGGGGGTCCTGTTTCCAAAAGGACATACTCAACCTAGTCTATCTCTGTGAGCACTTCGGCCTGCCGGAAGTTGCTACGTATTGGAACAGCGTGATCGAGATGAACGACTACCAGAAGCACCGCTTCTCGGGACATGTGCTCTCGGCGATGTTTAACACCGTCTCGGATAAGCAGATCGCCGTGCTCGGATTCGCCTTCAAAAAAGATACCAACGACACCCGCGAGTCGCCCGCTATCTACGTGTGTAAGGACCTGCTTGAGGAGCAGGCGAATTTGACGATCTACGATCCCAAGGTGCCGGAGTCCAAGATACGTCAGGACCTTGGACTCTCTGATGACGACGACTCGATCACTGTTTGTTCGGATGCATACGAGGCGACTAAAGATGCGCACGCCGTGCTGGTGCTGACTGAATGGGACGAATTCAAGGCACTCGATTTTAAGAAGATCTACGATTCGATGCAACTGCCGGCTTTCCTCTTCGACGGGCGTAATATCCTCGACCTGGACGCGCTGCGCGACATCGGCTTCGAGGCCCGCGGGATCGGGAAGGGGTAGCGCGCGCCGGCCGCGCGCAGTTGGTTGCTGTTCCACCTACGCAAGGCTACGGCGGACAGGTGGTTAAGTCGTTTTAGTCCCGAATGCGCAAAGTAGTGGGAGCACTTGAGCGGGCATAGCTCTTTGAGCGTCGACCCTTCTTGCTCCCGTCGTCGCCTGGTGGATGCGTTAGTTGCCGCGGGTCGGTCCTCGCGAGCTGGAAGCTCCCGCTACTATGTAAGAATGTAGTG